>SESH01012694.1_pt1 | contig 13126 bp, 12 predicted proteins | sample 3171561 | NCBI WGS metagenome assembly SESH01 (sample SAMN10866947, study PRJNA518727) | freshwater metagenome | biome: subpolar coniferous forest; feature: holomictic lake; material: water; isolation source: holomictic Lake 442 2011 16.5 m and 2014 13 m | place: Canada: near Kenora, Ontario
TGCCGTCCTGGACGGCCTGCTCAAGCAAGAGGAGGGCCTATTGGAGTCCCTTCGTCTGGAGCGCCTGCGCCTCCGCCGGGATGCTTCAGCCAGCTCCCAACTGCCCGCTCTGGAGGCCAGCCTCCAGGCTATCCAGGCTCGCATGCAGGCCCTGTTCTCCCAGGCGCCCCTGTCGGACCTCTATGTCTCCCGCGGCGGCCGCCAGTCTGCAGAGGCCACTGCAGATGCCTTGGTAACGAGCACCGAACTGCCCCGGGAAGCCTTCGAATTCTGGTGCCGCACCGAGCACCAACGCCTTCGGAACCTTCAGCTCAGCCGCTTCTCGGAGGCTCGGACCACCCTGATCGCAGAGACCCGGCAACGCAACGCCCAGGGGATGGCCCTGCTGTGCGGAGCGGCCCTGCCCGGGCATCCCTATGGTCGGGATCTGTCTGACTATCTACCCGCCTTGGAAGCCCTGCGCTGGTCCGATCTGCGCGGCCACGCCCGTCGCAGCCTGCGCCCTGACCGCCTCACCATCGTGCTCATCGGCGGCCTCAGCATGGAGGGAGCCTTGCCCTTGGTGGAACGCACCTTTGGCACCCTGCCCCTCCCTCCGGAGGCCGAGGAATCAGTGCTGCCGGAGATCCCCGCCGACTTGGGTGACCGGCGCGTTCAGGCCTCCCTGGGCGGCTCCCGACGCCTCCTGACTGGCTGGCGCATTCCCCCCCGCCAGCACCCAGATCATCTGGCCCTGCGCATGGCCGCCCAGCTGCTGGCCGGCGGGCGGACTGGCCGGTTGCCCCGCCGCCTGGTACAAGAAAAGATGCTGGCCCAGCAGGTGTCTCTCAGGCTGGATCTGCCCGGAGGAAGGCTCTCGGGTCTGCTGGTAGCTGACCTAATCCCGGCCGATGGGCACAGCCTGGCGGAACTTGAGGGCGCACTCCACAGCGAGATCCTCAAGCTGCAGCAGGATCCGATCCCCCAGGACGAATGGCTGCGCGCCATTGCCCAGCTGGAGGGGGAATACCTGCGGCTCCTGGACGAGCCCGAAGCCCTGGCCCGAACCCTGGGCCGAGCCTGGGCGGAGGGGGGTGACTGGCGCATCGTGGACTTGGATGTCCAACGCTTGCGAACCCTGACCCAGGAGGCCGTCCAGGCGGCGGCCCGGGCCTGGCTGAAACCCAGCCACCGCACCACGGTCCTGTTGGAACCCACCGTTGGTGGAAGCCGGGATCCCCTTGAGGTGGACATGGCCCGGATACTCTCCCGCCTGGCGGCCTCGCGCATCGAGGATCCAGCCCAGCGAGAGCAGCTCGTTTCCGAAGGGCTTCGGCAGCTCCGCATGCTGAGCGGCAACGAGCGGCAACGGACCCTGAAGCTGCTGGAAGCCCAACTCGCCCCGGTCAAGCCGTGAAGGCCTTCCTGCTGGCCGGCTTGGCCCTTGTGGCCCTGCAGGCTCAGCCGGTGGTCCAGCGTTTCACCCTGCCCAACGGTCTGCGGGTGCTGCACCTGGAGGACCATGAGCACCCCCTGGTCCGGGTGCGGATCCATGTGCGCGTGGAGCCCTCCGACACACCCGCGGGTCACGCCGGACTGCCCCTGCTGGCCCGTCGCATGCTCGAGCACTCCGATGCGGCGGATATGAAGGCTGAAGATTTTGATCGGTCACTGGCCAGTTCCGGGATCCAGTTCGAGGCGTTCTCTGAACAAGGGGGCCTGGGTTGGCGACTGCTGGCACGGAGCCGGGATCAGGATAGGGCCCTGGGACTGCTCGCCAATCGGCTGCTGCGTACGACCTTTGATGCTGCTGTTTTGGAGGCCCAGCGCCTGGCCTGCTGGCAAGAGTGGGAGCAGTCCGCGCTGCCCTTAACAACGCGCCCACTCGATCCCCCTGCCCAACGGTCCCCTGACCGCGTCACCCAGGCCAGTCTGGGGTTCATTTCCATGGAGAGTCTGCTCGCCTTCCGTGCCCAAGTCTGCCGGCCCGAGCGGACAATCCTAGTGCTCCACGGGGATCTGGGCCTAGAGCAGGCCAAGCGCCTGGTCCTGCTGAGTCTTGGCTCCTGGAGCGCGGCTCAAGCCCGAGCCGGAGTCGCCCTCTTCCCAGGCCAAGCCCGCAACCCGTCCGCGGGACTCACGGGACCGGGGACGCCTGGGAGCATCCCGACTGGTTCATTGCCAGCCACCCCCCCTTCTGCTGAAGTAATGGCCCTTCTGGAGCTGCTGTTGCAGGCCGACCCAGCCCTGGCCAACCAACGAATCACCGCGGAGGCTCACAGCCTGGCGGCCACCTCCCCCACCCAGGCCCAAGTTGGCCGCCGATGGTTCGATAGCCTGGAGAGTCGGCGCCAGCGGGGCTACGAACCACGCGACCTGGAGCGTGCCAAGGCCGCTTGGCTGGGCCGCCGGAAGCTGGACGCCCTCCATCCCGAGGCCCTGCTGGAAGCCGCCCTGACTGAAGCCCAGGGCCGCGCGGCCGCGGAAGTCAGGCTGCAAGCCGTGTCCCTGGAGACCCTCAACGCCGGCCTTCGGTGGAACCCGGAGCCGCCTGGGACTGAGCCTAGACGGTGACCCCAAAGCGACCCGCCAGATCCAGGTAGCGCTCACGGATGCCCTGAATGATGGCCGCGGGCAGGTGCGGTGCCGGTGGCTGCTTGTCCCAATCGTCGAGGGTCTCCAGGTAGTCGCGCAGGAACTGCTTATCGAGGCTCGGAGGATTGCTGCCTGGGGCCCAGCTGGCCGCCAGCCAGTAGCGGCTGCTGTCCGGTGTGAGGGCCTCATCGATCAGGATCAGTTCGCCGTCCGCTCCAAGGCCGAACTCGAACTTTGTATCGGCGAGAAGGATGCCCCGCGGCGCGGCCAGTTCCGCTCCCCGGCGGTATAACGCTAAACTGAGCGTGCGCAGTTTAGCAGCCAACGCTGCTCCAACAATCGCCTCCATCCGCTCGAAGGAGATGTTCTCGTCATGCCCCTCCTCGGCCTTGGTGGCGGGCGTGAAGATCGGCTCCGGCAGCCGGTCTGCGAGCCTCAGGCCCGCCGGCAGTTCGACGCCACAGACTGCACCATTAACTTGATACTCCTTCCAGCCACTGCCGGCGAGATACCCGCGGACCACGCACTCGATCGGGAGCGGGTCTGTCTTTTCGACGATCACCGCTCGCCCAGCCAGGGCTGCGCGCGAATGCTCGAGACCTGCGGGCCAGGAAGGATTGCCCCGGAAGTGGTTGGCCACTAGGTCCTCCGTGACGGAAAACCAGTGGGAGGCCACCGCGGTGAGAATGCGGCCCTTGTCGGGAATCCCCTCGGGCATCACGCAATCGAAGGCGCTGATGCGGTCCGTGGCGATGATGAGGAGTTGGGCGCCAAGGTCATAGACATCCCGCACCTTGCCTCGGCGAAAAACAGGAAAGGGCAGATCGGTGCTCAGCAGGATGGCCATGGCAGGCTCCGGGAAACATCCATCATCGCAGTTCTGGAAGCTGGCGCGGGGTGGGTGCAGACCAGTGCAGGCCCCCCGGCAGCAGGGCGTAGCGGTTCATGACTCCCACCCACCGAGCCAGTTCCGCTTCCCTCACCGTGCCCTCCAGTCCCTCCACCGGCAGCCCCAGGAACTGGACATAGTCCTGCACCTCTGCGCCGGAGATGCCGAGCATGGGGCACAGTTCCTCCAGGGAGTAGTTCCGGTCCCCCTGGGGAGGCGTCAGCAGCCGGTAGTCGTAGGTTTCTCGCAGCACTGAGGCCGTGGCAGCAGGATCCAGCTCCTGGGCTGCATCCAGGTGGGGAAAGGGATTGCCACCCATGAGGCCCAGGGCCTGGGCCATGCCAAGGTGCGCCAGCAGGTGGACTGGATTGATTTTCAGCAGCGCCTCGAAGGCAGCACGGGCCTCCTGAGCGCGGCCCAACCGCAGCAGGGCCTCCCCGTGTCGGAGCCTGGCCTCCACTCGCCCGGGTTCTGCCTTGATCCACCGTTCCGCCACAGCGGCCATCTCCTCGACCATTCCTTGGGCATGGAAGAAGCTGGCGAGATAGGCCAAGCTGGTCACATCTTTGGGCGCCAGTAGCAGCAGACGGTCAAGAATCTCGGCAGCCCGCATGGACTGGCCCTCTTGATCCAAACGATGCGCCCAGTCCCGCAGGACCTCCACTTGCCTTGCCACCTGATGATTCGGAGTGGAACGAGCCGCCTCCGCAGGATGCAGGAGCTGGGTCCGCACCCACAGATACCGCAGGGAATTGCGTCCTTCGGGACCAGCCAGATCTTCTTCGATGGCATGAATGATCGTCTTGAGGCCGTCCTGCCACAGCGGCGGGACGGGCATCTGGACGTGAGTCCGGAGCTCCCGGCTGAGGGCATCCAGGGGCGCGCCGCCCCGTCCCAGGTGTAGCCGGAGCCGAATCAATTCGAGCCCAGGCTCCGCCCCAGGCTGAAAGGCGATGCGCATGGCGAGTTCACCGGTATCCGGGTCGAAGTCGTCTAAAATCAGGAAACGCAGATGGGCCCGCATGGAACTGAGATTAGCAAATTTTTTTACCAGGTGCCCTTAGGCAACTCGAGCAAGTTGCCGAAAGGAGGTTGACCTGCCTCCTCCGAGGCACGATCATGCATTACTTGACTGAAGGGTGCCCCTCATGCGCAAGAACCTCCTGCTCATACCCGTATTGGCTGTGCTCCCGGCCTTTGCTGGGGAAGTGGGGGTGCTACTCGATAAGCAGCTTGGCAAGGCCCAGGTTGCGACCGTTGACGCCAACAAGAAATACGATGCCGTTAGTCCCTCTGGGATGGGCATCCGCGGCGGTTACGAAGTCCTGGATCTCAAGGTGGCAGCCCTCCAGTTGAATGCCACTTGGCACAACAAGACCACCGGCGACCTGACAGTAGGCACCAGCAAGGTTGGCGAGTTGGACAACCAATACTGGGCCGTGGGCGCCATGGTGAACTGGAAGCTCCTGGTCAATGTGGGTGCCGGCGTGGAATACCGCTCGGAGAAACTCTCCTTCCGCCCCACCTCTGGCAGCACCACCGACTCCACCCAGACCCGCCCCTGGGCCAGGGTGAACGTCGGCTTCAGCATTCCCACCCCGCTCGTGAGTCCCTTCTTTGCTCTTGAGGTGGCTGCGCCTCTCTCCAAGAAGGACAACACCGCCACAGTAAAGGACCTCTCTGAGGCCCTGGCTCCCCAGGTGCAGATTGGCATCTACGGTGGCATCCGGTTCTGATTCCTGCGCAGCATCTGGAAAGGGGCGCCTGCGGGCGCCCCTTTTCCGTATGATGGAGGATCATTCTCCGAGGAAAGATGGAACTCCGGATCCTGGGCTGCAGCGGCGGGGAGGCTGACGGCGAGCGCCTGACGGGACTGCTTGTGAATGGCTGTGTGGCCATCGATGCCGGCTCCATCACAGCGGCCCTCACCGTGGCAGAGCAAGTGGCGATCCGCCACGTCTTCATCAGCCACTCGCACCTGGACCACATCTGCACTCTGCCCTTCTTCACCAAGAACATCTTCGGCCGCACCCACGATGCGGTGGAAATCCATGCCCTCCCCGAAACCCTCGATGTGCTACGGCGCCACCTTTTCAACGATGAGTTGTGGCCCGACTTCAGCGTCATTCCCAGCCCCAACGATCCCACCATCCGCTACACCGAGGTCGAGGCCGAGCAGACCTACCATGTCTGCGGCCTCCGCATCACTCCCATCCGGGTGAACCACCTGGTGCCCTGCGTGGGCTATCTGGTCGAGGATGGCAAGGATGCCTTCATCTTCACCAGCGACACCGCTGAGACCGACCGCATCTGGGCAGTGGCCAATGCCACCCCCAATCTAAGGTTGGTCATCGCTGAAGCCAGCTTCCCAAACGAGCAAGCCTGGCTAGCCGAGGCCTCCAAGCACCTCACGCCAGCCAAGCTCGGCAGCGAGTTGAAGAAACTCCATCGCGATGTGCCGGTCCGGGTCTATCACCTCACTCCCGGCGACAAGGCCACCATGCTGCCCCAGCTACAGGCCCTTGGCGACCGCCGCCTGGATCTGCTCACCCAGGACGAGCGGTTGGTCTGGTAGATGGCCGGGTGGCCTCAGGCGGGTGGGGGTCAGAATCCGTGCCCAGCGGGGTGGCTGGCGGCCTGGATGCGGGTAAGGCTGGCACTCAGTTTGGCCTGAGCCTTCGACATGTCCTGCTCCGTCTGGGCTTCCTTGATGAGCTTGAGGGCCCGAGCCTGGGCAGCCTCCGCGCGCTCCAGATCGATCATCTCCACGGTCTCGCTGCCTCTGGCCATGATGGTCACGCGGTCGGGGCCCACTTCCGCGAACCCTCCAAAGACCGTGATCCAGTGCTTCTGGCCTTCCTGGAGGTAGAAGAGCAGGCCATCGCCCACGGCGGTCAAGACCGGCGTATGGCCGGGCAGGATGCCGTAGTAGCCCCGGGCGGCCGTGGGGAATTGCACCTCGGCGACTTCGGCCTGGAAGACCTGTCGCTCCGGGGTCACCACTTCCAACTTGATGGTCTGGGACATGGTTGCCTCTCAACTTCTCGGCTGGGCTTGGCCTCCGCTGCGCGGATTCCAAGTTAGGAAAAGATTGTCTGAAAGCACTACGAAGCGGCCAGCTTCTCGGCCTTTTCGACGGCTTCCTCGATGGTGCCAACGAGGTAGAAGGCCTGCTCGGGCAGGTGATCCCACTTGCCATCGCAGATCTCGCTGAAGCCCTTGATGCTGTCCTCGAGCTTCACGTACTTGCCCGCCATGCCCGTGAACTGCTCGGCCACGAAGAAAGGCTGGCTGAGGAAGCGCTGGATTTTGCGGGCGCGGGCCACGATGAGCTTGTCATCGTCACTCAGTTCGTCCATGCCTAGAATGGCGATGATGTCCTGGAGTTCCTTGTACTTCTGCAGGATCGCCTTGACGCGCATGGCGGTGTTGTAGTGGTGGTCACCCAGGATGCGGGGATCCAGCAGACGGCTCGTGGAAGCCAGGGGGTCCACGGCGGGGTAGATGCCTAGGGCCGCGATTTCGCGGGACAGGTTCGTCGTTGCGTCCAGGTGGGCGAAGGTGGTGGCGGGCGCGGGATCCGTGTAGTCATCGGCGGGCACGTAGACGGCCTGCACCGAGGTGATGGACCCCTTCTTGGTGGAAGTGATCCGCTCCTGCAGTTCGCCCATTTCCGTGGCGAGGGTCGGCTGGTAGCCCACCGCGGAGGGCATACGGCCCAGCAGGGCGGACACTTCGGCACCGGCCTGGGTGAAGCGGAAGATGTTGTCGACGAAGAGCAGCACGTCCTTGCCTTCCTGATCGCGGAAGTATTCGGCGACGGTGAGGCCGGTGAGCGCCACGCGGGCACGGGCTCCGGGGGGTTCAGTCATCTGGCCGTAGATCAGGGCCACCTTGCTCTTGGAGAGGTCGTTCTTGTCGATGACGCCGGAATCCATCATCTCGTGCCAGAGGTCGTTGCCCTCGCGGGTGCGCTCGCCGACTCCGGCGAACACGGAGTAGCCGCCGTGGCCCTTGGCGATGTTGTTGATGAGTTCCATGATCAGCACGGTCTTGCCCACGCCAGCACCGCCAAAGAGGCCCGTCTTGCCACCCTTTGCGTAGGGCTCAAGGAGGTCAATGACCTTGATGCCCGTCTCGAACATCTCGGAGGAGGTGTTCAGGTCCTCGTACTTGGGGGCTTCGCGGTGGATGGGGAGGGTCATCTTGTGGCCGATGGGACCACGCTCATCGACAGGATCGCCCACGACGTTGATGATGCGGCCCAGGGTCTCGGGACCCACAGGCACATGGATGGGCCGACCGGTATCGGTCACAATCTGCCCGCGGACCATGCCTTCAGTAGGCTGCATGGACACGCAACGCACCCGGTTCTCGCCCAAGTGCTGCTGCACTTCCAGCGTGACCGAGGCCATGACGCCCTGAGCGTTGGCAATCGTCGTGAGCAGGGCGTTCATGATCGAGGGCAGATGGGATTCGAACTCGACATCCACGGCGGGACCGACTACGGCGATCACGCGGCCTTGCAGGGTGTTGGACATGGGTTACCTCGGCGAAGGAAGGGGCAAATGGTTCAGGCGTTGGCGCCGCTGACGATCTCAATGATCTGGTTGGTGATGCTGGCCTGGCGGATCTTGTTCATGGTCAGGGTCAGCTTGGCGATCATATCGCCGGCGTTGCTGCTCGCCTTGTCCATGGCGGCCATGCGCGCGCCATGCTCGGAGGCGCTGCTCTCCAGCAGGTTGCGGAGCAGCTCCGTTTCCACAAAGCGGGGCAGCAGGATCTCCAGCACCGCGTTGGGATCGGGCTCCAGCAAGTGGGAGACCTCGACGGCATCGCGGCCCTCGCTGCGGCGCTCCACCTCGATGGGGAAGACCCGGAAGACCGTGGGCGTCTGGGCCACGGCGCTGTTGAAGTAGTTGTAGATCACGTAGAGGGCATCGATCTCGCCGGCATGATACTGGGCGGCGGCACCGGCGGAGATCTCGGTAACCACCCGCTGGAAGCCCGTGAGGGGGATACCCAGGTATTCGCCAGCAGCGGTGATCTTGCGTTTCCGGGCCCATTCCGCGGCGCGCTTGCCCACCACGTCCAGGTGGACAATTTCGGAAGTGCACTCGGCTACGAAGGCATTGGCCAGCTTCAGCACATTGGCGTTGAAGCCCCCACAGAGGCCCTTGTCCGAAGCCACCAGGACCAGGCGAATGCGCTTCTCCTCACGGGGGTTCAGGAAGGCCTGGGCGGCTGGGCCCGGCTGGATCTCAACATCACCCTTGATGCGCCCAACCACCCGGCGCACCACTTCCATCAGCTTGCCAGCATAGGGGCGCAGGGCCACCAGGCGCTCCTGAGACTTCCGCAGCTTGACCGCGGAGATCATCTTCATCGCTTTGGTGACCTGCTGGGTGTTCTTCACCGACCGGATGCGGCGGCGAATGTCCTGGAGACCGGCCATCGGACTAGGCTCCCGCGGTCTGGTTCAGGGAGGCCACGAAGGTCTCCTTGAAGGCCGCCACCTGAGTCTTGAGCTGGGCCTTGGTGTCGTCGGACAGCACCTTGGTGTCGCGGATGCTGCGCAACACTTCGGGAGCGTTCACGTCAAGGAAGGCCATGAGTTCCACCTCGAAGCGGCGGATCTGAGGCACCGGCTGGTCATCCAGGTAGCCGTTCGTGGCGGCCCAGATGATGACCACCTGTTTCTCCACGTTCATGGGCTGATACTGGCCCTGCTTCAGGATCTCCACCAGGCGCTGGCCCCGGCTCAGCTGAGCCAAGGTGGCCTTGTCCAGATCCGAGCCGAACTGAGCGAAGGCAGCGAGTTCCCGGTATTGGGCGAGGTCCAGCTTGATGGTGCCGGCCACGGACTTCATGGCCTTCACCTGAGCGGAACCACCCACGCGGCTCACGGAGATGCCAACGTTCACGGCCGGACGAACGCCCGCGTTGAAGAGATCGCTTTCAAGGAAGATCTGACCATCGGTGATGGAGATGACGTTGGTGGGAATGTAGGCGGACACGTCACCGGCCTGGGTCTCGATGACCGGCAGGGCAGTCATGGAACCCCCGCCGCGCTCATCACTGAGCTTGCAGGCACGTTCCAGGAGGCGGCTGTGCAGATAGAACACATCGCCGGGATAGGCTTCGCGGCCGGGAGGGCGCCGCACCAGCAGCGAAATTTCACGGTAGGCCACAGCCTGCTTGGAAAGATCGTCGTAGATGCAGAGGACGTGGCCGCCGGGGTTGTCCTTATTGGCGGGCTGGCCGTCCTTGCCGTGCCACATGAAGTATTCGCCGAGGGCAGCGCCGGTCATGGGGGCAAGGAAGAGCAGCGGGGCAGCCTCGGAAGCCGATGCAGCCACCACAATGGTGTGCTTCATGGCGTCGTACTCTTCCAGGGTCTTCACCACCTGGGCAATGGTCGAGCGCTTCTGGCCGATGGCGACATAGATGCAGATCACGCCGGTCTCGCGCTGGTTGATGATGGTGTCCACCGCCACTGCGGTCTTGCCGGTCTGACGGTCGCCGATGATTAGTTCCCGCTGGCCGCGGCCAATGGGAATCAGGCTGTCGATGGCCTTGAGACCCGTCTGCATGGGCTCGTGCACGCTCTTGCGGTCCACGATGCCGGGGGCGATCTGCTCGATGGGGTTGGTCTTGACCGCCTGGATAGGGCCCTTGCCGTCAATGGGGTTGCCCAGGGCATCCACCACGCGACCCACGAAGGCGGGGCCCACGGGAATGGACATGATCTTGCCGGTGCGCTTGACGGTGTCGCCTTCCTTGATGGCGGCAGCATCGCCCAGCAGGATGATGCCGACATTGTCCTCTTCCAGGTTGAAGGCGAGGCCCATCACGCCGTGGGGCAGTTCCAGCAATTCGCCGGACATGGCCTTCTCAAGACCATAGGCGCGGGCGATGCCGTCGCCCACGCTAATGACGGTGCCGACCTCGGCCACGTCGACCTGGGCATCAAAGCCCTCGATCTGGTTGCGGATGATGCGGGAGATCTCTTCCGCGCGAATGTCCATGAAGTCCTCCAAACCTGCGAGTTGAAAGCGAAGGGAAGGTAAGCGGGTAAGCGGCGATCAAGCAGAAAGAAGTTGGGTCTTGAGTTGGCGGAGTTGGCCCTGCAGCGACGCATCCAGCACCGTAGAACCCACCTGCACCTTGAGGCCCCCGAGGAGCGTGATGTCCTGGCTCCAGGTAAGGCGGATGATCTTGCCGGTACGGGCCGTGAGTGAAACCACGAGGGCCTGCTCCTGGGCTGCCGTGAGGGGCTGGGCGCTGACCACCTTCGCCTCTACGATGCCCGCCTGCTCATCGACCAGATCGGCAAAAGTGCGGCGGAGTTCCGGCAGCAGATTCAGGCGGCCAGCCCCGGCGACGACGCTGAAGAAGTGGCGCAGGGTCTTGCTGACCTTGGCCGCAGCGAGGATGGTCTCGAACACGGCGGCCTTCTTGGGGGGCAGGACCAGGGGCGAAGCCACCAGTCGGGTGAGGTCGGCGTTGGCGGCCACGGCAGCGGCCACAGCCTCCAGCTCCTGCTGGAGTAGGGGCACATCCCCCTGGGCATTGCCGATCTGGAGAAGGGCCTTGGCATAGCGTCGGGCCGTCAGGCGGCTGCTCACTGGACGCCCCCAATCTGTTGAATGGCCCGATCGAGAGCCTTGGCGGACTCAGGTCCCTGCAGCTTGGCTTCCAGACGCTGGGCAGCACCTTCGATGGCCAACTCGGCAACCAGGGCCCGAAGTTCCTGCTCTGCCTGGCGCTTCTGGTGGCCAATCTCGGCTTGCGCCTGAGCCAGGATCAGGGTGGCCTCGGTCCTGGCAGCCTCGAGCACATGCTGCTTTTCGGCCTCCGCATCGGTTTCAGCCTTGGAGAGGATGCCGGCCAGCTCGCCTTCGAGCCCGGCCATCTTGGCTTCCAGTTCCTGCATCTGCGCCTCGCCATCAGCCTTGTCCCGCTCCGCCTGAGCGAGCAGGGTCTCCAGCTCCTCCTTGCGGGACTTGAACATGGTCGAAAGAGCACCCTTCAGCATGAAGAAAAGCGCCGCGCCGTAGAGTGCGAAGTTCAGCAACTGCACCAGGAAAGCTCCGCCGTTCCCGTAGTCCTTGCCAAAGAGAGTCATGGGGGCTTTGTGGTGTCCACCGGCCGCGGCGCCATGCGCAGGTTCGGTGTTGCCTGCAGCGGTCGCGCCGTGGGCGGCCTCCGGAGCGGCATGGCCTGCAGCGGGTTTGGCATCGTGCCCAGCGGGGTGGGCCACAGGTTCGGCTGTGGGAGTCGAATGCTTCTCAGCCGCAGGGGTGGCATGGGCCTGGGCAGCCAATGCCAGCGAGCTCAGTCCCAGGGCGGCAATGAGGGCGAGGCGGGTCAGGGTCAGCATGCTCAGGCCTGCTTCAGAAGGGTCTGGGCCATGGATTCGGCCAGGGCGTCCACCTGGGCCAGGAGATTCTGCTTGGCCTCAGCCTGCTGGGCCTTCAGGGATTCCACGGCCGCCAAACGCTCGGCCTGGGCCTTGGTGCGGGCCTGATCAAGCAGGCTCTGCTTTTCCTGCCCAGCCACGGTCGCAAGGGCTTTACGACGCTCAAAAGCCTTGGTGCGGAGGTCCTTCAGCCGGGTCTGATAGTCCTTCTGGCGGGCCTCCAGCAAGGCTGCTGCCTGGGCCTTGGCATCGCCACCGGCATTGAGGTCCCGCTCCCGGTCCGCCATCACCTTCCCGATGGGAGCGAAGAACACCACTCTCAAATAGAAGTAAAGAACCACCAGCAGAATGATCACGAACAGCAGGGCCGGCAGGTCAGGTCGCATGGGATCCGGCATCTGAGCCAGGATGCGCCCGACTGGACCGTCCCCTTCCGGTGACCGAAGCGTCAGATTTGCCAGTTCCAGTAGCGCCACAGGCCACCCTCCAGAAACACCCCAAGGCCATGGCCGACAAGTTCCGGCCAGGGTCGTACCGACACCAGGTGATGGTCCAGGAGAACCTCTGGCACGGAAGTCTAAATACTTTACCAGGGCAGCCACAGACCCTCAAGTCGGCGCTTTGCCCTTGACCCTCCAGGCCTCCTGTGTGAGCATCAGGGCTCGGCGATTCGGGCGATTAGCTCAGTCGGTAGAGCAGCTGCCTTACACGCAGCATGTCGGCGGTTCGAGCCCGTCATCGCCCACCAGCCGCTGCTGGTGCATCGCAGGAAACACAAGGGGTTGTAGCTCAGTCGGTTAGAGTGCCAGCCTGTCACGCTGGAAGTCGCGGGTTCGAGCCCCGTCAGCCCCGCCAAAAAAAGCGCCCCCGGTTGGGGGCTCTTTTTTTGGCGGATCTGAATGACGGGGCCCGAACCCGCGAGTGGGACTGCAGAGGCGCCACTCGATGTGGCGCCGGAGCAGGACCGGGGATCGAGCCCGAAGGGCGAAGAGCCCGGTTCGAGCATCTGAAGGGATGAGTCGAACCCGCCAGATAGGGCCGCGGGGCTGACGGGGCTCGAACCCGCGAGTGGGACCGGCAGACCCTAGCCCACAGGGCGACGGGGATGCGGTTCGAGCCCCCGATTGGGTGGGTCGACGAGACCGGCGGAGGACAGCGCGGGGCTGACGGGGCTCGAACCCGCGAGTGGGACTGTGGAGGCGCCACTCGATGTGGCGCCGGAGCAGGACCGGCAGATCCTA
>SESH01021570.1_pt1 | contig 13099 bp, 9 predicted proteins | sample 3171561 | NCBI WGS metagenome assembly SESH01 (sample SAMN10866947, study PRJNA518727) | freshwater metagenome | biome: subpolar coniferous forest; feature: holomictic lake; material: water; isolation source: holomictic Lake 442 2011 16.5 m and 2014 13 m | place: Canada: near Kenora, Ontario
ACCGTATCGAGCTATGGGGCGACGAGATCGAGCGGCTGTCCAAGATCGATCCGCTGCGGGGTGTGGTGATCGAAAAGCTTGTCCAGCTCACCATCTGGCCCAAGACCCACTATGTGACCCCCGAAGACAAGCTCAAGGCTGCCATCCGCGACATCAAGATCGAACTGGAAGCGCGGGAGAACGAGTTCCGCGCCGCCGGGAAGATCGTTGAACTGCAGCGCCTCCACCAGCGGGTCATCTACGATGTCGAGATGATGAAGGAGATGGGCCACTGCAGCGGCATCGAGAACTACAGTCGTTTCCTGGATGGCCGCCAGCCGGGCCAGCCGCCCCACACGCTGCTGGACTACTTCCCGGAGGATTTCATCGTCTTCATGGACGAAAGCCATGTGGCCACGGGCCAGCTCCATGGCATGTACAACGGCGACCGCTCCCGCAAGACGACGCTCGTGGATTACGGTTTCCGCCTGCCCTCCGCCCTCGATAATCGACCTCTCAAATTCGAAGAATTTGAGAGCCGGGTGAAGCAGGTGGTTTACGTCTCGGCCACTCCCGGTGCCTACGAACTGGAGCAGAGTGGCGGGGCCTTCGTGGAGCAGGTGGTGCGTCCCACCGGGCTGGTGGATCCCGCTGTGGAGGTCCGCCCGGTGGGCACCCAGGTGGATGATCTGCTGGGAGAGATCCGCAAGGTCGTGGCCCGCAACGAACGGGTGCTGGTGACCGTGCTGACCAAGCGCCTGGCGGAGCAGTTGACCGCCTATTACCAGGAGCTGGGGGTCAAGGCCGAGTATCTGCACAGCGAAATCGACACCCTGGAGCGGGTGGAGCTGCTGAAGAACCTGCGCCGGGGGGTGTTCGATGTCCTGATTGGCATCAACCTCCTGCGGGAGGGTCTGGATCTCCCGGAAGTGAGTCTGGTGGCCATCCTGGATGCGGACAAGGAAGGCTTCCTGCGCAACGCCCGCAGCCTCATCCAGACCATCGGCCGGGCGGCCCGCCATGTGAGTGGCAAGGCCATCCTCTACGCGGATGTCATGACGGGTTCCATGCAGCAGGCCATTGGCGAGACCGACCGCCGCCGCACCAAGCAACTGGCCCACAACGTCACACATGGCATCACCCCGGAATCCGTAAAACGGAATCTGGATGACGTCATGGGCGAGGCCCTGGCTCGGGAGTTCATCAATGTCACCAAGGAGGGCCGGGCCGCCGAGGAACCCATGCTCTACCTGGAGGACAAGGCCTTTGAGCGGGAGATTGTGAAGCTCGAGAAACGGATGCAGGAACTCGCGAGCCAGATGAAATTTGAGCAGGCTGCTGAACTCCGAGATCGAATCCTCCGTGCCCGCCGGGAAAGGCTCCTGGATGTGGCTGGGGTGCCCGCGACCGGGCCCCAGGACTGAGGGGGATGGGCAAGCTACACTGGTTGCCTTTCGAGGTGACCCCATGCCGAGGCTCCGAATGACCACCCTAGCTCTTTGCGCGGCGCTTGGTTCCGCCGCTGCCGCCCAGACGCCCATTCCCGATTTCAGCCAGACCCCGCGCGCCCAGGTTCCCGCCGAACTCAAGTGGAAGATCGAGGACCTCTACGCAAACGTCCCCGCCTGGGAGAAGGACCTCGCCGAGCTGAAACGCATGGCGGATGGTCTGGAACCCCTGGGCAAGGTCTGGACCAAGGGTGCCAAGCAGATGGCGGAGTTCCTGACCCTGCTCGACGAGGTGCAGAAGAAGGGGGCCCGCGTCTCGGCCTACGCCATCCTGCAGTCCGACATGGACCTGGCCGATCCCGTCCACCAGAAGCTCAGGGGCGAGGCCTCCACCTTTGCAGTAAACCTGAGCGCCAAGCTCTCCTTTATGGAATCGGACCTCCTCAAGCTCGGCGCAGAGCAGGTGGAAGCCTACATCAAGGCGGATGCGCGCCTGCTGCCGCAACGAGTTGGACTGCTACGCATCCTGCGCCAGAAGGCCCACATCCTGCCGGAGGCCGAAGCCCGCATTGCGGCCCTCACTGGCCTGTTTAGCGAGGCCCCGTCGAAGGCCTCCGGGCTCCTGAACAACCTGGACCTGCCGCGCCAGGAAGTCACCCTGGCCAGTGGCTCCAAGGTGCTCCTCAATACCTCGAACTACCAGCGCCTGCGGGCCTCGCAGAACCCGGCGGACCGCCGCCAGGTGATGGAGGCCTACTGGACCAACCAGAAGAAGTTCGAGAACACCTTCGCGGCGCTTTTCGACGCCGCCATGAAGGAGCACCTCTTCGAGGCTCGGATCCGCTCCTTCCCCACCTGCCTGGACGCCGCCCTCTTCCCCAACGCCATTCAGCCAGCCATCTACAAGAACCTGATCAGCACTGTGCGCGCCAACCTGGAGCCCATGCACCGGCTCTTGAAGCTGCGCCAGAAGATGCTGGGCTTGCCGGAATTCCGCTATGGCGATGTCTATGCCTCGGCGGTGGCTTCCGTCAACAAGACCTACACCTACGAGCAGGGGCAGAACCTGGTTCTGGCCTCCATGCAGCCCATGGGGCCCGAGTATCTGGCAGCGCTGAAAATGGGCTTTGATGGCCGCTGGGTGGACATCTACCCCAACCAGGGGAAGGCCTCCGGTGCCTACTCCGAAGGCATCTTCGGGGTGCATCCTTTCGTGAAGATGAACTATGACGGCAGGTATCGCGAGGTCAGCACCCTGGCCCACGAGATGGGCCACGCCATGCACAGCTGGTTCAGTGATACGACCCAGCCCTACGCCATGAGCCAATACCCCATCTTCCTGGCGGAGATCGCCAGCACCTTCAACGAGAACCTGCTGATTCGGCACCTGCTCAAGTCGGAAAAGGATGATCAGTTCAAGCTCTACCTGCTGGATGCCTACCTGGATGGTGTCCGCGGCACGCTCTACCGCCAGACCATGTTCGCCGACTTTGAGCTGGCCATGCACGAGCGAGTTGAGCAGGGGCAGAGCTTGACCCCGGATTGGCTCAACGCAAAGTATCTGGAACTCACCCGCCTCTACTACGGCCATGCCAAGGGGGTGGTCAAGGTCGAGGACTACATCCAGACCGAGTGGAGTGGCATTCCCCACTTCTTCTATAACTTCTACGTCTTCCAATACGCCACAGGCATCGTCTCCTCCATGGCTCTGGCGGATGCGGTGCTGAAGGAGGGCGCTCCTGCCCAGGCCCGCTACATGGCGTTCCTCAAGGCCGGCGGCACCAAGTTCCCCATGGATACCCTCAAGGCTGCCGGCGTGGACCTGAGCACTTCCCGGCCGGTGGAGCAGGCCCTCCAGGCCTTTGGGGAGCTGGTTACGGAAATGGAGACCATCTACGCCCGCCTGGAGGCGAAAAAGTAGCTTACAGCTAGCTATTTTGCGTACTGCCTGATCACCCGCTCAATGGCGGCCTGGCAGACGGCACAGAAGCCCACGTCGTCCCGGGTGAACATGAGGCAGTCTTCCTGGCTGCGGTACACGCCCTTGGCCTCGTAGTTGGCCCCTTCGAAGGCGCCCACCTTGCCGCTGTGGGCATCAGTGCCCAGCAGGTTCGACATGAAGACCTTCTCCTTGGCGAAGAGGGCATCCATGGCGGATTCGGGCTTGTTGGCGGCCCGGATGGCGCGCCGCTCCTTCTGGTAGTCGTGACTGTGGGCCTCGAAGGCCTCCTTTCGCCAGGGTGTGGGGAGCGGGATGCTCGGGGTGAGTAGGTCCTTCCACTTGGGCTGCTTGGGATTGGCTGTGACATTGGGTTCCCAGGGCTCTGGCCGCGCGGGACTGTTGGTGACGGCCACATCCGAGGTGTAGTATTCGTCGGCCAACCCTGCGAAGTGATGGCCGAACTCGTGGACGAAGAGGTAGCCGATGGTGCTGTTGCCGGCGGAGGCGGTGCTGTAGAGGTTGTGGATGCCACCCCCGCCATAGGTCTCGGCGTTGGCCAGGATCTCTACGAATTCGTAGGGCGCCTGGGCGGCGATGTCGCGCCAGGCCCGGTTATCGAAGGTGAGGACATAGCGCTCGCTGCCGAAGGCGTCATAGCTGGTGCCGAGGGGCGTGCGCCGGTGAAGCCCGGTGGAGGGCCTGGAGATGCCGCTTTCCCGGGCGGGAGGGCACAGCCCCCACACATTGAAATCCTTGCGGTGCTCCTTGAAGGGGGTCTGCTGGAAGAGCAGCTCCATCACCTTGCGGGCCTGCTGCTCGAACTTGCCGCGTTCGGCCAGGGTGTAGCCATCACCCAGGATGAGGAAGTCCACCTTGTCCTGGGGGTCGCCGCTGCTCTGAAGGGTTATCAGGGCACCGGCATCGGGTGGGGCGGCACGCTCGATGAGGGGGTCCTTCGGATCCAGTTCGAAGGTCCACAATGTTTTGAAGGCGTTGGCCTCATCGCGTTTCTTTAGGTGGATGCGTACTGGGCGCTCGGGCCGGGGGAAGCGCAGGGATTCAGAAAAGGTGCGGCTTACGGTCTTGGCTTCCTCGGTGGTCTCCCACTCTCCGTAGATGCTGGCAAAGCCCCGGGAATACAGCAGCTGGCCGCTGGCCTTGTCCGCCACTTCGAAGGAATACTTGCCAAGGTTGCTCCCATCCACCCCCCGGGCGAGATCCCCGGGCCAGGGCAGGGGCTCCAGTACCACCCGCTCCACGCCGAAGCGTTCGGAAATGGCATCGCCGGTGTGGCCGTAATCCACGCGCAGGGTGCGGGGCGGAGCGGCCAGGCAGGCCAGGGTGGCGAAGGTAAGGAACAGCGTCCGGAGCATGGAACACCTCGTCAACGAGGATAGACTGGAAGGCTGGAGTCCCAATGTTGACCTCAAAGCAGCGCCAATACCTCAAGGCCCAGGCCCACAAGCTCAAGCCCGCCATGCATGTGGGCAAAGGGGGCGTGACCCCGGCGCAGGCCGCGGAACTGGAGGTCATGATCGCCAGCCTCGAACTCCTGAAGATCAAGGTCAATCCCAACAGCTTCGAGGACGAGGACACCGCCGCCCGGGCCCTCTGCGCGGCCGTGGCCGGCCTTGAGCACGTCTGGACCATCGGCCACACCATGCTGTTCTTCCGGGCGAGCCGGACCCGCGATACTCGGTATCCCTTGCCGACTTGATTTAAGCTGCGCGGATGGCCGCCGAAATAGCGAGGGTGGAGGTCAGATGCCCTACCTATCCTGGCTGGAAGGCAAGCAACTCATGCGCCATGAGGTCCGCGGCTCCTGCCAACTGGGTCGGGATCCCATCGCCTGCACCCTGGCTCAGCCAAGCCTGGTGGCTCTGTCGCGGGTGCATGCCTCCATCGACCGTATCGGCGGCATCTGGTGGGTCAAGGACCTGAATTCCGCCAATGGCACCCTCCTCAACGGCAGCGCTCTGAACCAGCCCCAGGGCAATGAACTCCAGGATGGGGACAAAGTCGAACTGGGGGGTTGGCACCTGACTTTCACAGAGGGCTTTCCCGGCCTGGATCAGCAGGTCTTTGTGGAGAGGGTGGGGGACCTCTTCCAGGAGGTGCGCCCCGAGCCAGCCCAGGCGATGGTACTGATCCGGGGCATTGAGCTGCTGTACCGCTCCACCGAGAACCTGCTGAGGCAGACAGACTCCGAGGCCATGGTCAAGGGACTGCTCGAAGAGGCCATGCGTCTCCTGGGCGGAGATCGGGGCTTCCTTGTCTTGAAGTCCGCTGAGGGTGGGTGGCGCACGGCCCATCGCGTCGGCGATGTTCAGGAGGGCATTGGCCTCTCCCGTTCCGTTTTGGAATACGTGGTGCGGGAGCAGACTGCCGTCCTTTCAAACCGTCCCCTGGTGGATCCCCGCTTCGGTGGCATGAGTCTGGTGGAACTGCATCGTGGCTCGCTGATGTGCGCACCCATGGAGGATGACGGGGAGGTTCACGGGGTCCTCTACCTGGATCGGGAATCCGAAGGGCGCCCCTTCAGCCGGTTTGATCTGGCCATCTTCCAGGCCTTTGTTCGCCAGGGCTCGCTGGCCCTCAGGCAGGCCCTGCTCAACCGCCGGGCCCTTGGTCAGGCCGAGCAGCAGGGCGAACTCTTGCGGGTGCGGAACGACCGGCAACGGGAAGCGGATCGCCATGGGCAATTACTCGTGGCCCTGGCAGCGCCAGTGCGGCGGGTCCAGGTTTGGGCTGAAAACCTCCCCGACCTCACCAAGGAGGCCATTCGCGGGCAGATGGATCAACTGAACGCCCTGCTGGAGGCCGGGTATCAGGAGGGCGTGACCGAGGAGGCGCTGGCCCTGGGACGTCCTGTAGCACTCGCCACTCTGCAAGAGGACCTGGTCCGGCGCTGGGAATCGCTGTTGCGGCTGCGGGGCACGCAGCTGTGCGTGGCGGAAGCTCCCCTGGCTTCGGCTTGGATGGTGGGAGGGCCGCTGGAATCCTGCCTGGCAGGACTGGTGGAGCCCCTGCTCATGCAGGTGGTCCCGCCAGCGGTGGTCTCCACCCGCTGGGATCAGGAACGGGGCTTCCATGTGCTGCGCTTGACCCTCCCTGTTGGGCTCCTGGGACCGCGGCCCGATCCCTGGACCCAAGGAGTTCTGCAGCGCGCCGGGGTCCGCTGGCGGTGGGCCGAGCAGTCCTTGGACATCCTCCTTCCAGAGGGCCCGGATGCCATGCCGGAAGAGCCTTCCCGCCCGCTGCTGGGCCTGGTGAGCGAGGAACTGAACCTGCTGGGCCTCTTTCAGACGGTGGCCGAGGCCGGGGATCTGTGGCTGTATCCACTGGAGGAGGCCCCACCCCCGGCCCCGCTGCCCAGGTTCCGATTCCTGGTGGTGGATGCCCAGGGCACCAAGGATCTCGAAGGCTGCATCCGCCAATACCGCCACCATCCGTCCTTTGCCACCACGCCCATCCTGGTGGTGCGCTGCTCCGAGGACGATACCCCCCGGCTCATCGAGGCCGGGGCCACGGATTGGCTGACGGAAGGCTTTCGCTGGGAGGCCCTCCACCATCGGCTGCAGGTGCTGCGCGGCCACACGGAACTGCAGCAGCGCGCCCTCGCCGCCGAACGCCTGGAATCCTTCCGCCAGATGGCAGGCACCCTCAAGCATGAGATCAACAATCCCCTGGCCATCATTTCGATGCAGGTGGAGATGCTCCAGCGCAAATATCCCGAGGAGGTCAAGCTCGCCAAGATCGGGGAGATGGTGGACCGCATTCGGGCCCTGGTGCAGGTGCTCCAGAAGATGCGGGAAACGCCCACGGAGGACTACGCCGATGGCTCGAGCATCCTGAAGCTGGGCTGATTCAAGCAGCCACTTGGCAACAGACCCTAGGTCGCCGCGTAGGTCCGATAGAGGTTGTCGCGCTCGAGGGCTTCGAAGCCCGCTTCCTGGATGAGGCGCAGCAAATCGCCCTGAGTGAGGCCCTGGGGACTTTTCGCACCGGCCAGGTGGGCGATCTCCTCGGCGATGATGGTGCCGTCCAGATCATCCGCGCCGTAGCTGAGCCCCACCTGGGCCAGGCCCGGCGTGATCATCACCCAATACGCCTTGATGTGTGGGATGTTGTCGAGCAGCAGGCGCGCCACAGCGATTTCCCGCAGATCCTGGGTGCCCGTGGTTTCGTGGATCACATGGGTGGCACTGAGTTCGTTGTCCTCGTTCTGATAGGCCAGAGGGATATAGGCCAGGAAGCCGGTGTGACCCGCCGCCAGGGAGCGGTCCTGAAGGTCCCGCAGGCGCAGGAGATGGTCCACTCGGTGGGGCGCCTCTTCGATGTGGCCATAGAGCATGGTGCAGTTGGTGGGCAGGCCCTTGCGGTGGCAGAGGGCTGCCGTGTCCAGCCAGACCTGGGCGTCCTTCTTGCCGATGCAGATCTGCTCGCGCAGGGCCTCGTCGAAGATCTCCGCGCCACCCCCGGGGCAACTCTCCAGGCCAGCGGCCATGCAGCGGTCCAGGAAGGTATCGGTGCTCAGGCCTGAGATCCGCGCGTAGTAGTCCATCTCGATCATGGTGAAGACCTTGAGGTGGATGGCAGGGAAGTGCGCCTTGATCTTCCTGAACAGGTCTTCGAAGTAATCGATCTTCAGCTTGGGATTGTGGCCCGAGGTCATGTGCAGTTCCCGGACGCCGAGGTTCTCCGGCTTTTCCAGTTCCCGGATGATGTCCTCAGCGGACAAGGAATAGGCGCGAGGATCGCCGGGCTTGGCCTGGAAGGCGCAGAACTGGCAGTGGGTGTAGCAGACATTCGTGTAGGACAGGCGGCGGCTCACCGCGTAGTAGGCGGCTCGGCCATGCTTCTGGAGGCGCACCTGATGCGCCATGGCACCCACTCCCGTCAGGTCGGGAGTGGCATAGAGCAGCAGGCCGTCCTCGAAGGTCAGGCGCTCCCCTGCCTGCACCTTGTCCGCCAGCGGCAGCAGGCGCGGGTCGCGAATCCGGGCGTGAAGAGACAGCATGCTTACCTCAGCCGAACAGTGTAGCCTCCCAGTGCGGACAGCCCGTCACAGGGAGGTCAGCCCCCCTCCAAGTCCGCTCTACTCAGGCGTTTCAGTTATCCCTTGCATCCCCTCACATCCCTGTTCCAAAAGTTGTTGCAAACAGGGATGAACGAGATGAAGGGGATGCAAAAGTAAGGACTCTGACCCAGCCTCAGACAATGCCCTGGTGGATGCGGTCGACGAGGCCGGGGCCTGCGAAGATGAGGGCGCTGTAGATCTGGGTCAGGGCGGCGCCATCGGCCAGGGCGGTGAGCACGTCCTCGGGACTGCCGATGCCACCGCAGGCCAGCAGGGGCAGGCGGCCATTGAGGGCCTTGAGGAGGCGCAGGCGCACCTCGCGGGCCTTCCGCTTCAGGGGCACGCCACTGAGACCGCCAGCGCCCTTGGCCTCCACCTGGGCCCTCAGCGGCTCGGGCACCACGCCCCGATCCAGGGTGGTGTTGGTGGCAATAATGCCCGAGATGCCGGAGGCCACCGCCACTGCCACGATGGCGTCCAGGTCTTCGTTCGCCAGATCAGGGGCCAGCTTGAGCAGGAGGGGTTGCGCTTCGAGGCCCAGCTCCTGGCGAGAGGCGAGCATGCCCGCCAGCAGGGGCTTGAGGGCCTCCGGGGCCTGGAGGTTCCGCAGGCCGGGTGTATTGGGGCTGCTCACATTGAGGGCGATGTAGTCGACGTTGGGGGCAATGAGGCGGTAGGCGGCGCGGTAATCATCCAGAGCCTGGGCTTCAGGAGTCTCTTTGTTTTTGCCGAGATTGCCGCCCACGATGAGGCCTTCGGGACGGTTGCAGAGACGTGCCGCCACCACCTCGGCGCCCTCGCTGTTAAAGCCCATGCGGTTGAGGATCAGGCCTGCTTCGGGAAAGCGGAACAGACGTGGTTTCGGGTTGCCAGGCTGGGGGCGGGGTGTGACGGTGCCAATCTCCACATGGCCAAAGCCCAGGGCTTTCCAGAGGGGCAGCAAGGTGGCGCCCTTGTCGAGCCCCGCAGCCAGACCCAGGGGGGTGGGGAAGTCCAGGCCCAGCACGCTCCGTCGCAGGGAGGCTGGGTGCTCGGGGGTCGGCAGGAGGGGGAGCAGGCAGGCGCCCTCACCCAGCCAGAAGGCCATGTTGTGCGCGGTTTCGGGGTCCAGAGTGAAGAGCAGGGGGCGCAGGGCGCCATAGAGGTCCATCACTTGACCGTCACCGTGACCGTGGTGATGAGGGTCGGAAAGTCCTCCCGCTTCACCTGCACGTGGAAGGTCCCTGACTTGGCGGGGGCCACATAGAGACCCGCCGGACTGATGGTGCCGCCGTCAGCCTCCAGCACGCTCCAGGACACGGGTTGGCGGAGGTGGTTCACGCCCTCGGCATAGTTGAGCTCGGCATGGAAGGGCTGGGTGGCTCCCCGACTCAGGCTCACCGCCACAGGGCGCAGGCTGAGGTAGGGGATGAAGGGCTCCGGTGCCTTGGCTGGCACGGTCTCCTGGGGGGCGTTGCAGGCGACCATCAGAAGGGCACTCAAGGAGCAGAAGCGCAGCAGGGCGGAGGGTGTGGACAGGCTCATCGGAGGACCTCGGGAACGCTCAGGATAGCGCAGGCCGGGGAAGGTCTCAGAAGACCCGGAAGGCCTGGAAGACCGTACCGGACCAGCCCCGGCGATGGCCGGTGGGGGTCAGGTCGACCTGCTGAAAGGCCAGGGCGGTGCCGAGGCGTCCGGTGGACGTGCGCCACTGGGCCTCGGTCTGCAGAAACCAGGTCCCGGTCTCGGCGGCGGCAGCCCCGGCTGTGGTGGCGCGCAGCACACGAAGGCGCCCCAGGCCATCAAGGAAGATGGGCAGACCCAATTCAAGGGAGCGCGTGCTGACGTCTCTTGCAAAGGCCGGGCCCAGCGCATCGCCTCGGCTGGAAAGGCCCCCGAGATGACTGGGCTGCTGGAAGACCTGGGTGCCTGGGCTCCGCTCGACCCCAGCGTATTCAAACGCGAAGTCCCACCCCTCCCAGACCACCTGCAGGCCAGCGAGGTCCCGGGCCGGGGCCAGGCTTAGGGAAGCTGTATCCGGAGCCGCGCTGCGGCTGGCAAGGAGGGCTGCGCCTTGGGCGTGAAGGAAGTGCGCGAGGGCCGGGAGTCGTAGCCTCGTCTCCAGGAGAGTGCCCGTGCGTGTCGAAGCGGCAGGTGCCTCCTGGCCTTGGGTCGTCCGGCCGCCCTGGAGGCTGATCACCCCCAAGCTGATCTCCAGCCAGGGACCGAAGGCACCCCGCAGCAGACCGCCCCCCAGGAGCGGCTGCTGCAGGTCGAGGCCGGCAGCCTGGGCACTGATGCGGGCCGCCCGGGCATTGATCCATTCCGGAATGGGCCGCTTCCGGTCCAGGCGGCCGATGCAGATCTCAGCACGCCAGCGACCCAGGGGCAGGGTTGCTTCCGGAGTGCCCAGGGACAGGCGCGCGAAGGGGCGGGCGGCATCGCCCAGCAGGTCCCCCCCCAGTTGCCCTGAACCCCAGTCGAAAGGGGCCTGTTCCAGGGCCACCCGCCACCCGGAGGTCGTCTGGAAGGCGATGGCCCCTCGCTGCAGGAGGCCCAAGGTGCGCCCCTGTTCGTTCAGGGCCAGCACCGTGGCACCGAAGGACCAGCCGTCTCGGGCCACCCGGCCCTGCAGGCTGAGGCCCCAGCCCTGGGTGCCGGTCCCGAGGCCTTCCCCACCGATGATGGGTGTGCGACTGCCATCGGAGCCGGCCCCTCCCCAGCCCACTTCCAGGGAGGGCAGCGATGAGGGAGTCTGCGGGGCCTGGCTCAGGATCCAGTCCCGCTGGGCCTGGCGGAGGGCTGTGGCCCCATCCTGGAGCAGGGGCGCCTGGGCCAGGAGGGGAGCTACCGCCGCCGCGCTAAGGAGGAGACACCACGCAAATCGCGGGTGGGTGCGATGCGGAAGCAGGCGCGTCCCAACTGGCTTCACGGCTTCAGGACCTTGATCGACTGGAGCTTGGCACCCAGTTCCAGTTCGTCGAGGAGCTTCAAGGCGCGCCCTGGATCCTCTACTTCGCCTAGGCGGGTGTATTTGCCGGTGAGATGCGGCGTGGCATTGGTGGTGATGAAAAACTGACTGCCGCCGGTGTCTTTGCCCGCCAGCGCCATGCCCACGCTGCCCGGGCCGTACCAGTGCAGGCTGTTTTCGCAGCGCACAGTGTAGCCCGGCCCGCCGTCCATGGTGTCGAAGGGGGAGCCCATCTGGACCACAAAGTCAGGCACCACCCGGGGCACCAGGCGGCCATTGAAGTAGCCCTTCCGAGCCAGCAGCACCAGGTTGGCGACATTCATGGGGGCCACGGTGGGATCGAGCCTGAGGGTCACGCTGCGCGCTCTGCTGAAGGTCAGGCGCAGGCGGATGGGCCGGCCTCGTTCGGCGAGGTGAGTGGCTTCGTTGAGGATGGCGGCATCGAGCTTCGTGGGTTGGGGGGCCGTGGGCCAGGGGGTGTCTGGCTCCAGTTTCAGCAGCGCCTGATAGGCCTCCCAGCGGCACGCCCAGTCGGGGTGCGCGAGCCAGGGGCAAAGCTGCGCCTTTTGCTCACCCTCTGGCAGTTTCCAACGGGCGTAGCCCTGGATCAGGGCCTGTTGGGCTTCAAACTGCGAGTCCTGCCAGACAATCCGGGTGAGGGTTTCCAGGTCGGCCGGCACGGCGGGGAGCGCCTCAATCACCGCGGCGCGGGCGATGGGGTCAGAACCATGCAGGGCCGAAGCGGGGGGTGCAGGGGCGGCTTCTGGAACCGGTGCCTCCAGCAGTGCCAGCCGGGCCTGGAAACAGGCTTCAATGGCTTGGCGCTCCCTGGCACGGCTTGCCCTGCCGCTGCGCTTCTGCAGGCCAAGCATCCCAAGGTCCCGAGCATGGCTGAGGCGCAGTTGCTGGGCGAGGCGCTTCCGTCCTTCGTCCGGAGCTGCCTTGACGGCATCCATCAGGGCCAGGACGCTGCCCGGCGTGGTGGGAATGGGTGGCAGCATCCGCTCCTCCAGGCCGGCCAGCATCAGCCGCAGCCGGGCGGCCTGGGCTCGGGTGGGGTCGACCTTATGGGCTCGGCTCAGCCCATCGAGGAAGGCGGTGAGCGCGGAGGACACCACGGCCCCATTCATGCGAGCGGTGGCAAGAGAGGCTTCCAGAGAGAGGTGCTTGGGCCAGGTGGCAGCGTCAGCGGAGCCAAGACCCTCCAGGGCCAGGAGGGCTTTGGGGCTCTTTAAGCGATTCAGGAAGAAGAGTGCGGTGAAGCGTTCCTGGGGTGTGTGGGCGGCCGCGGCCTTGGCCTCCCAGCCCTCCACCGTGGGCCGTGCCAGCTCTGGGGGCAGCAACGCCGGTGCCCCCGGAGCGCCGATGCGTCTGATCGTTAGCTCCAACCGTGCCCGGTCCGCCGCCGGGAGAGCTGCCTTCTGGGCTTCTGTCCAGAGCAGTGGTTGCCGAGCCCACTCGGCCTCAATGGCCTCACGGACCGAGAAGTGCTGGGCAGATTGTTGGCTACCGCTCTGCGCCTGCGCAGCCTGAGCGGCGAGCAGGGGCAAGCACAGCAGGCAAAGCAGGCGGCGCATGAGGACCTCGGAGAGCCTTCATGCTAGTGCACCTCGCCTGAAAGACCTGGATCAAGCTGTTGCCGGCGAGGTGCACTGCCATCGGGGCAAAGCCCCTCTGGCGCCCCGCGCGCAGACGCGCCG
>SESH01091148.1_pt1 | contig 13086 bp, 13 predicted proteins | sample 3171561 | NCBI WGS metagenome assembly SESH01 (sample SAMN10866947, study PRJNA518727) | freshwater metagenome | biome: subpolar coniferous forest; feature: holomictic lake; material: water; isolation source: holomictic Lake 442 2011 16.5 m and 2014 13 m | place: Canada: near Kenora, Ontario
CCGAGATGATGGTGCATATGCGCGCGGCCACCGATATTCCAATGACCGACCGCATTCGTTACCGGTACGAATCGGCGCTGATTTCAAAGCGCTGCGCCGAACTGTGCGACGAACTGATGCCGTTGCTCGGCGGCCGCGCGATCTACATGGACAGTCCCGTCGTGCGCTTCTGGCTGGACCTAAATGCAGCGCGTGCGCACGTCGCCAACGATCCGACTGCCGTGGGCATCTCGCTCGGCACGATCTACATGGGCGGCACGACGCAGGAGTTCTTCGTCTAAGGGCGCGCCCGCCGCGCCCTTAGGGGGTAATCCGCGATTGGCGGCTTAGACCCCAGCCCCGCCGTTGAAGCCCAGCGCGCTTACGGCGGCGGTCGCGATGAAAGGCACTTCCATGCGGCGCTCCAAAAAGCGCCAGCTGCCAGCCTCGCGTACCAGCCGGTCGTGATAATGGATCAGCCAATCGTGCTTGAGGAAGGTTCCGTCCTCCTGCCGCTCAACGTGGCTCGCGATGCCATTGACGCTGCCTACGGCGGTATCCGCCTCCACCTCGTAGAGCGGGTTAAAAACGTTGTGCTGCGTCCAAACGAAGCGCCGCTGCAGTTCGGAAACGATAATCGCCGCAATCGGGCCGGCGAGCTCGTACCCCGGTCCGATGATCTTGCTGCCGGCAACGAAACACTGCTCCAGCGCCGCCTGATCGCGCTGGTCAACAGCTAACGCGTAGCGATACAACAACGTCTGAATCTCGCCAGTCGCGGCTACGGTGCTCATGAGTTGATTCCTTCGGCCTTGTGATATTGCGCTACCACTTCGTTGACGGCGCGCCGAACGTCGCCGCGACGGTAGGCGAGCAGCGCGCTCTCCGCCGCAGGAGGCTCGTACGCGACGGTATTGCCACGGCCGGTATAGATGGCCACATCCGGCAGCATCGGGTGTTCCTGCTCGAGCGCGGGCACCAGCTGATCGTTACCGACTGCGCTAAAGAACAAGCCAAAGTAAGCGGCGAAGGACAGATTCTCGTCGCCGACCAGGTAGGACTTTCCAGATTCAGCGCGCTCCAGAGCGCCGAGAATCGCTTCCGACAGCGACTGGGTCGACATGAAATTCGTGCCGCCCGCCGGCCCATAAGGCGGTATACCCAGCGCGCCTTCGGCATACCGGGTGTAGGCCTCGAACATCGCACTGTGCAGGCCCGGTACGGCGCCGACGACGAAAGGCGCGTTGACGCTGCAGGCGTTGAACGCCGGCGTTGCCAGCGCGCAAACCCCTTGGTCAGCGAGGTAGCGTGAGCGCACGTAGGCGTTGCTCTGGATCAGTGCCGGCGCCACCTGCGGGTAGAAACTCCCGATGAGGACGAATTTGCGCACCCCAGCCTGTCGGGCCAGCGCTGCAAACCTCGGCACTGCCTCAGCATTCGCCCGCAGGCAGTGCGCGTCGAACGCCGTATCCGGCGGCAGATGTCGGATGTCGTTGCCGGCGGCAAATACCACCGCGTCAAAGCCCGTCAACTGCGCCACAGTAAAGCCATCCTCGATGTAGTCCCCGGCAATGAACGGCAGCGCGGCAAGCGCGCTTTGCGACTGCGCAGGCTTTCTGGCTGCAAGCGTCACTGCGTGACCGTGCGAACCCAGCCACAGGGCGGCGTGACCACCAATCATGCCCGTTCCGCCGACGATGAGTATCTTCATAACCGATCCTCTCAATAAACTTCGAACAGGCCAGCGGCGCCCATGCCCGCCGCCACACACATAGTGACGACCACATACCGTACGCCACGGCGCCGGCCCTCGATCAACGCATGGCCGACCAGTCGCGCGCCGCTCATGCCGAAGGGGTGGCCGATCGAAATCGCGCCACCATCGACGTTGAATTTCTCCGGATCGATGCCAAGACGGTCGCGGCAATACAGCGCCTGCACGGCGAACGCTTCATTCAACTCCCACAGGCCGATGTCCTCGACCCGCAACCCGTGCCGGCTCAGCAGCTTGGGCACCGCGAAGACCGGCCCGATGCCCATTTCATCGGGCGCGCAACCCGCCACCGCCATGCCGCGGTAGGCACCCAGCGGCTTCAGTCCGCGCCGCTCGGCGAGCACCGAGTCCATGACGACGGCGGCGGCTGCCCCGTCCGACAGCTGCGAGGCATTGCCTGCTGTAACGTGCTCGCCTTGAGCGACCACCTTTCCGTCCTTCCAAACCGGTGGCAGCTTGCTGAGGCCGGCGAGACTGACGTCGGTGCGGAAGCCCTCATCCTGCTGCAATAGCACGTCCTGGTAGCTGGTCGCACCACTATCCTTGTCGACGAGCGCTTTTCGGGTCGGCAGCGCACTGAGTTCCTGCTCGTAACGTCCGGCTGCGTACGCGGCAGCCGTGCGCTGCTGGCTGTCCAGCGCATACCGATCCGCCGCCTCGCGCGTGATTCCGTAGCGCCTGGCCACCACTTCAGCGGTTTCGATCATCGCCATATACATGTGCGGCGAAGCTGCCAGCACACATTCGGACTGGGCCCTGAAAGTGTTGACATGCTTGTTCTGCGTCAGACTGATTGACTCCACCCCGCCGGCCACGACCACCGGCATCAGATCCATCGTTACCTGCTTGCTGGCGGTGGCGATCGCCATCAGTCCGGACGCGCACTTACGGTCAATAGTCATGCCGGCGACCGACTCCGGCAGTCCGGAGGCGGCAACCGTGAGCCTGGCGATATTGAATCCCTGCGCGCCCTGTTGGGTAGCACAGCCGAGAATCAGATCGTCGACCTCGCCCGGTTCGATACCCGCCCGGCGTACCGCTTCGGCAACAACATGGCCGCTCAGGCGTGGCGCTTCGGTGTCGTTGTAGGCGCCACGAAAGGCCTTAGCGATGGGCGTTCTGGCGAACGAAACGATGACTGCTTCACGCATGCCGATTCCTTGCACGTACTAAAAGAAGAAACGACTCAGGGTGTCGACGACGCAGGCGGGCTTCGTGGCGCCCTCCACTTCGATGGAGACGCGCACAGTTGTTTGCACACCCCCGGCAACATCCTCAACATTAATCATCTCAGCGGAGGCGCGGATGCGCGCGCCGGCGCGCACGACGCCGGGGAAGCGCAATCTATTCGCGCCGTAATTGATGCCCATCGTGGCGGCGGGCACCGCAACCAAGTCCGGAAGAAACAGGTTGACCAGGGACAGGAGCAGATAGCCATGAGCAATCGTGCCGCCGAACGGCCCGCTTTTTGCCCGCTCGATATCCACGTGAATCCACTGATGATCACCGGTCGCCACAGCGAAAGCGTCGATACGCGACTGCTCAAGCGTAAGCCAGTCCGTAGGTCCGAAGTGCCGACCCACCGCCGTACGCAACTCATCGGCAGTTTGAAATGATGGCATCTCTAATCTGCCTACGGATGCTGACCGGACACGGAAACCACTTCGCCGGTCATGTAGCTTGCCAGCGGGCTTGCCAGAAACACGATGACGTTGGCGACTTCCCAGGGCTGCGCGGCGCGCCCGAAGGCCTCCCGGCGCTGCAGGTCCGCCAGCAACTCCTCGCTGGTGACGCGATTCAAGAATTCGTGCATCGCGATACTCGGCGCGACTGCATTAATCCGCACTCCGTGCTCGGCCGCCTCGATCGCAGCACAGCGCGTGAAGGCCATCACCCCGGCCTTGGCCGCGGCGTAGTGCGACTGCAGGGCCTGAGCTCGCCAGCCGAGCACCGACGCGTTGTTAACGATCGACCCGGAATGGCGGGCATACATGTGCGGCAACACGGCCCGCGTCATCCGAAAGACGCTGGTCAGCGATACATCGATTACCCGGCACCACTGCTCGTCGCTCATCTCCACCACCGGCGTCGAGCCGCCCAGCCCGGCGTTATTAACCAGGGTATCCAGCTGCCCGTAGGCGCCAATGGCAGCATCCACCAGCGCGCGCACGTCCGCTTCACGGGTGACGTCGCACACCTGCGACTGCACTACGGCATCCGGCAGGGCACGCAGCTGTTCGCAGGCCTCCCCGAGCCGCCGCGCGTGAATGTCACTGACGAAGACCTGAGCGCCTTCCTCGATGCAGCGCTTTGCGGTCGCAAAGCCAATGCCAGTGCCGGCTGCAGCGGTGATCAGTACCGTTCTTCCGGCGAGCAGCCGGTGGCCACTCGGATACGGGGGGGCTTCTGGAATGGGTGCCATGCTAGGGTCCTCGTGGCTCTTTCGGCAACCCGAGCGCCCGTTCGGCAATCTGGTTGCGCTGAATCTGACTGGTGCCGCCGTAGATTGTGTCCGACCGGGAGAAAAGAAACAGCCGCTGCAGCGCGTGCGCTGGGCCACCATTCGGGTCGGCGTATTCACCGGCGGGACCCAGCACGTCCATTGCCAGCTCGCCCAACTTCTTGTGCCATACGCCCCAGTGGAGCCTATAGGTAAACGCCTCGTGGCTGAGCGTTCCGCTCTGCGCGTTAGTCAGCATGCGCAGTGCGCTGTAACGCATCGCGGTTAGGCCAATATGCGCCTGCGCGATACGCTGACGAATCAACGGATCGGACGCTGCGCCATTCGCCCTCGCCGCGCCAAGCAGCATCTCGAACTCGTTCCGAAAATCCATCTGCTGTGCAAGCGTAGAGATGCCGCGCTCGAATGCGAGCGTCGCCATCGCGACCTTCCAGCCCTCACCGGGGGCACCGACGATATTCGCCGCTGCGGTGCGCGCGCCGTCGAGAAACGTCTCGTTGAACTCGGCGTCGCCAGTCATTTCGCGGATCGGCCGCACGGTCACCGCTGGCTGGCGCATCGGCACCAGCAAGTAGGACAGCCCGCGGTTGCCGTGGCTGCCGGGGTCGGTCCGACACAGCACAAAAATCCAGTCGGCAAGTGCCGCCAGGGAGGTCCAGGTCTTCTGGCCGTGAATCACCCACTGATCGCCATCAGGCCCCGTCTCAAGATGTGCCCGGGTCGTCACGTTCGCCAGATCGGAGCCCGCATTGGGCTCGCTGTAGCCCTGACACCAGATCTCTTCGCCCTGCAGGATCGGTCCCAGAAAGCGCCGTTTCTGCTCCTCAGTGCCATACGCCAGCAGCGTCGGCGCGACGAGCTCGACGCCGAGGTGATTCAGGCGCGCCGGCCCACGGGCACGTGCGTATTCCTCGGCAAAGATCACCTGCTCGCCAAGCGTCGCGCCGCGCCCGCCCCACTCCACCGGCCAGCCAACACTGCTAAGCCGCGCTTTAGCCAACTGCGCCTCCCACAGGCGACGGCGGCTCACTGCCTGGGTGTGGGATGACATCCCGTGCAGATCGGCAAAAGCGCCTGTGAGCTGCTCATGAAGCCAGCCCGCGGCCTCGTTGCGAAACTGTTCCTGCGAGGGGGTGAAAGCTATTTTCATCAGGCCCTCATCCGCGCGGCGCTGCCGTGCCGGCGTCGAGTCCGATCAGCGAAGCGACGCGCTCGCGATGCCAGGTGGGACTGCCGAGCAACGTCGCAGCGGCGCGGGCCCGCCGGAAATAGACATGGGCATGATGGTCCCACGTGAAGCCGATGCCGCCATGCAGCTGTATGGCATTGGCGGCGGTGTCGTAGAACGCATCGGCACAGCAGCTCTTGGCCGCAGACGCCGCCAGCGCCAGCTCGCCAGGGGGCAGTTCGTCGGCCGCGCAGGCGGCGTACCAGCACACGGATTTCGCAGCTTCCAGCAGCACCATCATGTCGGCGAGCCGATGCTTGATCGCCTGAAAGCTGCCGATAGTACGGCCGAACTGGACGCGTTCTTTGACGAAGCCGGTCGCCGCCTCAAGCGTGAATTCCGCGCCACCGACCGCCTCGGCGGAGAGCGCAATAACCGCCTCATCCAGCGCGCGCTCCAGCGCGGGCTCCGCGTTGGCGCCCGGCGTAATGGCGCCCGAGACGGCCACACCCAGCAGGTCCGCGGGCTCCACCAAAACGCCCTCGAAGCGCAGGTTGGACATCGGCCGCGTCAAATCGAGCATTGCATGATGACGCATGCTCAGCCCCGGCACATGCGGCGAGAGCGCCACCACTCGGCACTGCCGCTGTCCCGACTGCGGCTCGCCGTGCACCACCACCAACAGCAGGTCCGCACTACGGGCACCGAGGACGAAATGCGCGTCGCCACAGAGCTGCAGCCCCGCGGCGCTCTGCGTTAGTTCGGGCGTTGCACCGTCGACGCCGCTGTGGCTGCGATGCCCCGCTAGCGCGACCGCTACGCGCAACTTGCCCGCCGCAATCAGCGGCAGCCAGCGCCGCTGCTGCTGTTCAGTGCCAAGGTGGCGAATGACAGGCACCGCCAGGCACACCGTCGCGAAGAACGGCGAGGGCACCAGTCGACGGCCCTGTTCATGCGCGAGTATCGCTAGCTCCACGCAACCCAGCCCCGCGCCGCCATAGGCCTGCGGAATCGCGATCCCGGCCCATCCGAGTTCCTCGCTCATCTGCCGCCAGAGCGCTTCGTCATAGCCAAGCGGGCTATCGGCAGCCACGCGCACCGCCGGCAGCGTCGCCTGAGCATCGAAGAACGTCCGTGCGGACTCACGGATCATGTTCTGCTCGTCAGTGAATGCGAACTGCATGAGCCGGCGTCAGCTGCCGTAAACTTTCTTGGGCTGGCGGCGCTTTTGTAGCAGGTCGTGTACTGCAGTGCCGATCTCCTGCGGCTCCCAACGCCGACCGATGTCGACGCGCGCGCCGTCCTGCCAGCCCTCATCGATCATGATCGAGCCACCCTCCAGTTCGAACACACAGCCGGTGACCTGTTGCGACTGGGTGCTGCCAAGCCAAACAACGGTCGGGGCGATGTTGTCAGGGTCCTGCCGATCAAAGCCCGTCTCTGGCTTCTGCATCATCTCGGCAAAGGCCTGTTCAGTCATGCGGGTGCGGGCCGCCGGCGCCAGCGCGTTTGCCGTGATCCCGTAACGGCCCAGTTCCGCTGCCTGAACGAGGGTAAGGCTGGCAATGCCGCCTTTGGCGGCGGAATAAGCGGTCTGCGCCATACTGCCATTGAGACCCGCGCCGGAACTGGTATTGATGATGCGAGCATCGACCGGCAGGCCCTGCTTGCTGCGCTGCCGCCAGTACTCGACGGCATGGCGCGAGACACAGTAGTGCCCGCGCAAATGCACCCGGATCACTGCATCCCACTCTTCTACCGTGCTGCTGACGAACATGCGATCGCGCACCACGCCTGCGTTGTTAACGACGACGTCGAGGCCGTCGAAGGCCTCCAACGCTGCCGCAACGATGTGGCCAGCACCCTCCCAGTCGGCGACATCATCGCCATTGACGATGGCTTCCCCGCCAAAGGCGTGAATTTCCTCGACCACGGCCTTTGCGGCCGATAAGTCGCGGCCGTGGCCCGCCAGATCGGTCCCCAGGTCATTTACCACCACCCGGGCGCCGTGTCGTGCAAAGGCAAGGGCGTAGCTGCGTCCGAGGCCCCGCGCCGCACCGGTCACAATAACCACCCGACCCTCGCATATGCGGCTCATAACGCTCTCCCTGAGGTCCGTGGCGCGCTCATCAGTCGAGGCGCTCGATGATCGTGACATTGGCCTGACCGCCACCTTCGCACATGGTCTGCAGACCGAAGCGCCCGCCGCGCCGTTCCAGCTCGTAGAGCATCGACGTCATCAGCCGCGCACCGGTCGCGCCCAACGGGTGGCCCAGCGCAATCGCGCCGCCGTTGACGTTGACGCGGTCCATATCGGCATCCAGTTCCTTCGCCCACGCCAGTACCACCGCGGCGAAGGCTTCATTGATCTCAACCAGATCGATGTCCGCCAGCGTCATGCCGGCCTTGGCCAGCGCGTGCCGGGTCGCCGTAATCGGTGCGGTGAGCATCCAGACGGGATCTGCGGCACGCACGGACAGATGGTGAATGCGCGCCCGCGCCTTGAGGCCATAGCGCTTGACCGCCTCCCCGGAGGCGATCAACAGCGCGGCCGAGGCATCGGCGATCTGGCTTGCCACGGCCGCCGTGATCAAGCCCTCCGGCTCGATCGTGGGCAGCGTCGCCATCTTCTCCAGAGAACTTCCCCGGCGCGGCGTTTCGTCGTGAATCACGGCGCCGGTCGGCACGATTTCCCCCGCGAAGTATCCCGCGTCGATGGCATGAATCGCGCGGCGGTTACTTTCCAGCGCGAACTCCTCCATGTCGCGGCGCGACAGCTTCCAGTGCGCGGCTATCATCTCCGCCGACCTGAACTGCGACAGCGGCGTCTCGCCATAGCGCGCACGCCAGCCGACCGAACCCAGGAAGGGGTCCGGATGCCCGTACTGCCGTCCGGCGAGCATCGCCGCGCCGATCGGAATCTGATTCATTACCTGCACACCACCGGCGACCACCAGGTCCTGGGTGCCACTCATCACACCCTGCGCAGCGAAGTGCACCGCCTGCTGCGAGGAGCCACACTGCCGGTCGACGGTCGTGCCGGGCACATGCTCGGGCAAACCTGCCGCCAGCCAACAGGTGCGGGCGATATCCCCCGCAAGCGGACCGATCGTATCCACACAGCCGAACACAACATCGTCGATCAACGCCGGATCAACGCCCGCGCGCTGCATCAGGGCGTTAAGCACCTGCGCACCCAGGTCCGCAGGGTGCCAATCGGCGAGGCCGCCCTTCTTCTTGCCGATCGGCGTTCTGACCGCCTCGACGATATATGCCTCATTCATGGGCTTACCTATGCCGTCCCCGGCGCTTGATGAAGAACGAACATCTGCTCAGGTCCGATAGCCAGATGATGCGTGAAGAGCTGCGCCTGCACGCGGCGCATGTGAAGACTGCGATCGCCCCAGGCCCCGCTCAGGGCCCAGGCGCGCTTCATGAAAAAGTGCAGGTCCACTTCCCACGAATAGCCCATCGCGCCGTGCACCTGAAGAGCTGTTCGCGCCGCGAGATCCGCAGCCTCGACGGCAGCGAGCTTGGCGTGCGAGACGCTGAGCAGGGAGCGGCCATCCAGCGCGCCTGCGCGCGTCGCCGCCGCGTACAGCACCGGACGGCAAAACTCGAGTTTGACCTGCACGTTCGCAAGTTGGTGCTTTAGCGCCTGATAGGAGCCAATTTTCTTACCGAACTGCGTACGCTCGCCGGCGTACGCTACCGCCATCGACAGCATGCGCTCGCACAGGCCGACGCATTCGGCTGCCGCCAGCACGGCGCCGCGCTCAAAGGCCCGTGCCGAGGCCTGCGCGGCGAGCGCACCGCGCGCCAGGCAGGTCGCAGGGTCAAGCGGCGTGGCCAGCCGTGACAGCGATCGCAGCGCATCCACCGAGCGGTGCGGCTCAAGTACGACCTGTTCACGCCGCAGCAGATGCACTTCGCAATCCGTCATCACCAACAGATGAGTCGCTGCCCCGGCGCCAAGCATGAACGGATTGGCCGGATGGGACACGGCAAGCCGCGCGCGGCCAGCGATCGCATCACGCAACACCGCGTCGACACGCGCATCGGCGGCGAACTCCGCCAGCAGTGGCACGCCGATACCGGCGTGTTCGAGCAGCGTATCCGGCAGCGCCGCGCGGCCCGCCGACTCGGCGATTAGGATAAAATCGGTGAGCGTCAGACCCATTCCGCCCGCCGATTCAGGCCCCAGCACGCCAGCAAGCCCCAGCTCAGCCAGCCGCTGCCAGCGCGTCGCGTCTGCGCCGCCACCCGCTTCGAACGCGGCACGCAGCGCTGCAGGGGCGCACAGTTCCTCGGCAAGCGCGCCAAAGGCGCTCGCCATCATCTGCTGTTCCTCGGTGAAGGTGAAATCCATCGCTAGGACCGCGGCAGCCCGAGCAGTCGCTCGCTGATGATGTTGCGCTGCACTTCGTTGGTCCCGGCATAGATCGGGCCGGCGAGCGAGAAGAGGAAACCGTCGAGCCAGGCATCGTGACCGATCACGGCAGGGTCGTCGCTCGCCAGTTCGGCATAGGCGCCAAGCAGACTCATCGCGCAGCGATGGAGTTGTACGTCGAGCTCCGACCAAAAGATCTTGTTGAGACTCCCCTCGACACCAATCCTGCCCCCCGCCCGCAGCCGGCAGGCGGTGCTGTACGTGGCAAGCGCATAGGCCTCGGCGTCCATGAAAGCTTGCGCGACTGCGCTAGCCAGCCCCGGTTCCGCGGTGGCTGCCTGCCGTTCGTAGAGTTTTACCAGGTGCGCGGCCGCAACCTGAAAGCGCGCCGGGCTGCGCAGCATCAGGCCGCGCTCGAACCCTGCCGTTGCCATGGCGATGTTCCAACCCTGACCTTCCTCGCCCAGACGCCACTCCAATGGCACCAGGGCATCTTCGAAGAAAATTTCCGCAAAGCCGGGCTCGCCGTGAATCTGGCGTATGCCGCGCACGCGCACACCGGGATGATCCAGCGGGATAAGAAAGAAGGTCAGCCCCACGTGCCGTTCGGACGCTGCGTCAGTGCGGAAGATGCCGAAGCACCAATCGCCAAATGTCGCCCGTGATGACCAGATCTTGTGGCCGCGCAGCCGGTAACCGTCACCGTCGCGCGTCGCAGTAGAACGCAGTGCCGCTAGGTCTGATCCAGCCTGCGGCTCCGACCAGGCCTGTGCCCAGATCTCCTCGCCTGCCGCCATCTTCGGCAGGAATCGCGCCTTTTGCGCCTGGCTGCCAAATTCCATCAGCGTAGGCCCTAGCAGGAATACGCCGTTCTGGTTCACCCGCAGCGGCGCGTTGGCGCGGTAGTACTCCTCCTCGAAGATCAGCCACTCGATCAGGGTCGCACCACGTCCGCCGTACTCACGCGGCCAAGTGATCATGCCCCAGTTACCTGCGGCGAGGGTTTTCTCCCACGCGCGGTGCAGCTGGAAGCCCGCCTTTCCCTCCAGCGACGGCAGCGGCTCGCGGGGCACGTGCAACGCCATCCACTCGCGCACCTCGGTACGAAATTGGGACTCTGCTGCAGTGAAATTCAGATCGAGAGCCATACGGATCAGTACTGCGCCTTGCCCTTGTCGGCCACGAACGCGTCGCGGGCGCGCTGCGAGTCCTCGTGCAGGTACATCTCAAGGGTGAAGCCCTGCTCGAAGCGATACTGGCGATCAACGTCGGCAGTTTCGATGCCATTGAGCGCTTCCTTGGCAAGCTTGAGCGCGGTCCGGCTTTTCGCGGCGATGATGGCGGCAAATTCGCGCGCCTCGTTCACCAGTTGGCCGGCGGGCACAATTTTTTCGATGCCGCCCAGCCGGTAGGCTTCGCTGGCGGAGACCCGTCCGCCGGTGAAGAAGGCCGCCCGTACCTTGTGCAGCGGCAGCAGACGCGACAGGTGCGCGGCGCCGCCCATCGCGCCGCGATCTATTTCCGGCAGCGAGAAGTAGGCATCTTCGGCGGCAATCACCACATCACTCGCCCCGCAGATGCCTATACCGCCGCCGATGACGAAATTATGCACCGCGCTAATCACCGGCACTTCCGCGGCACGAATGGCCTTGAAGGTCAGGAAATTGCCGCGGTTGAGTTCGACGATGCGCTGCGGATAGCGCTGCATCTCCTTCATGTCGGCACCGCCGCAGAAGCCGCGGCCCTCGGCGCGGATCAACAGGACGCGAACTTTCGGATTGCAACCGTGCTCCGCCACCACGGCCGCCAGTTCCAGCCAGCCCTGTGTGTCCAGCGCATTGACGGGGGGGTGATCGAGAATGATCTCGCCGATATGATCTTGAATGTCGGTGCGAATCGGCATGTTGCTGCACTCCTTGGGTAACCGCCCTCAGGCGGCAGCGCCGCCCAGCGTAACCAGCCGCTCGCGCGCATCGCGAATGATGCCTTCGATCAATTCCGCGCAACTGGGTAGGTCGTCGAGCCGGCCCGCCACAAGCCCGGTGGCGAGCAGCCCATGTTGCGGCTGTCCCTGCTCCATCGAGCGGCGAAACAGGGCCGGGGCGATCGCTGCGTACAGAGTCTGCGTGAAGCTCAGGCCCGCGGCGTGCTGATTCTGGCGGGCCATCGCCAGCATCTGTAGCCAGCTGGCGCCATTTGCGCGCTTAAGCTCGCGGGCGCCGCCTAGCGCCTGTAGCCATTTCGATAAGCCCCGCGCCGATTCGATCCGCTCCAGCACTTCATTGCGGATCATGCGCTGCGGAATCCCATCAATACGTTCGGTAACGAGGATATCGCCGGTCGTGGCCGCCACGTAGCGCTGTTTCGTCACCTCAGGCACGGGACAGTCACGCGTCATTAGAAACCGCGTGCCCATCGCGATGCCCTGGGCGCCATAGGCGAGTGCAGCGGCAAGGCCGCGGCCATCGGCAAAGCCCCCGGCCGCGACGACTGGCAAGCTCACCGCGTCCAGCACCTGCGGCAGCAGGATCGTACTGGGAACCGAGCCAGTATGACCGCCGCCCTCCCCGCCTTGAACCACAATCGCGTCGACGCCAAGGTCGGCCATTTTCTGCGCGTGACGGACCGCACCGACGGTCGGGATGCAGAAGATTCCGGCCTGGCGAAACTGTTCAATCATCCGCCGATCCGGACCGCGGCCGAAGCTTACCGCCCGAACGCGTTTTTCGATGATGATCTCCACGATGCGCTGGGCGCCCGGCTGATAACTAGCGAAATTAACGCCGAATGGCGCGTCGGTCAGCTGACGCACCCGATCAATCGCCGGACCAACCTCCTCGGCCGACATCACCGCGCAAGCGAGGAAGCCAAAGGCGCCGGCGTTGCAGGTAGCCGCGACGAGCTCGGGACGCGCGACCCAACCCATCGCCGTCTGGATCACCGGATACCGGCACGCGAGCATGTCGCACAGGGCAGTATGCAGAACGTCCGCCATATTTAACTGCGGCGATCGCCGGGCGGATTGTCCTTGAATACCGCATCGCGTAGCCGCTGCGGATCTAGATGTTGGATCAGCGCCATCTGCTCCGGCGTCGGCGCAGAGGTCACCGCCATCGCAGCGGGCTGATCAAGCATAAAGCCCGTGGCGGCCTGCACTTGCTCAAAGGAAATTCCCGGATGCAGCGAACGCACGCGGATCGCATGATCTATTCCCTGGAAGTCGAGCACGGCCAAATCGGTCACGATCAAGCGCAGGTCGAGGCCAGCCGGCTTGATGCCACGCGGCCAGCGGGCCGGGTTGTAGCCAATGCCGC
>SESH01012279.1_pt1 | contig 13082 bp, 11 predicted proteins | sample 3171561 | NCBI WGS metagenome assembly SESH01 (sample SAMN10866947, study PRJNA518727) | freshwater metagenome | biome: subpolar coniferous forest; feature: holomictic lake; material: water; isolation source: holomictic Lake 442 2011 16.5 m and 2014 13 m | place: Canada: near Kenora, Ontario
CTTCGCTCTTCAAACCGCTTAATAACCAGCAAAATTGGTGTTTCTCGATTTTCGCCGCGCCTCAAAACGTCATTCGACGTCATGACTGCCTTCCGAATTCAATTTCTTGCGCAGCGCGATCGCCCGTCAGCGGGCTTCCCCAAACTAGCAGCTTGGTCGGCACAACGTTTGTGAAGGTACAGCGCTAAATCCGACAAGCTGCTAGCGCCATTCCGCGCCCAGCACGCAGAGCCCCCAGATGGCGGCGGTTTCGGCGCGCAGCACCTGAGGTCCGAGAGAGACCGGAATGGCGCCGCTGGCGACGAGCCGTTCCAACTCTCCGGGCGTGAGGTCGCCTTCCGGTCCCACAAACCAGCCGGCCGTGGCCGGCGGCGCGCCGCCGGCGCGCCACCCGGCCAGCACCTGCCGCACCGGCTGTGCCTCCGGAACCAGTGCGGCCACGAAGACCGGCGCGCAGGCGCGCACCAGCGGGCCGACGTCCGCGAGCCGCGTGGGGGCATCGATGACTGGCAGCCACGTGGCGCCGCTTTGGCGCGCGGCTTCGATGGCCACGCGCATCCAGCGCCCGGTCTTTCCTCCGGCATCGTCCTCGTCCAGCCGCACGATGGTCCGGTCCGAGATCACGGGCACAATGCGGCTGACGCCGAGTTCCACGCTCTTTTCGATCGTCCAGTCCATGCGCTTCGCCTTGCTGATGCAGGCAAAGAGCACGAGTTGGCAGGCGGGTGGTGGGTGGCCGGTGGGGGGCGCCAGCAACTCCAGTCGCAACTCATGCTTGCCAGCCGCAGCCACCCGCGCGGCGGCGGTGAGGCCACGGCCGTCAAACAGCTCCACGGCCTCGCCATCGCGGACGCGCAGCACGGCTTGCAAATGCCGCGCCTCTTCGCGCGCCAGCGTCAGGGAGGGCGACTGGATCCTGGAGGTTTCGATGTAGTGACGGTGCATGGGGAGCGCATCCTGAGAAAATAGGTGCCGGTAATCGGTGATCGGTAATCAGTGATCGGTGACCAGTGGGGCGAAGAGACCTACGGCGTTTGTTTGGCAACCGGTCACGGATGACGGATAACGGGTCACTTACGACGGGGCCGGGCGTTCAACTTACGCCTTCGCCGTCCGCCGCAGCACATCCCGTCTGGAAAAGAATTCTTCGGCAGTCTTGTGGACACGGGCGGCTTCGGGGTAGTTGCCGGCTTCGGCGGTGGCGGCGAAATCCTCAAGCAGTTTGCGCTGCTTGCCGGAGATGCGGGTGGGGACTTCCAGCACCACGCGCACGTGCAGATCGCCGTGGCCGTGGCCTTCGAGGCTGGGCACGCCCTTGTCGCGCAGGCGGAAGACCTTGCCGTTGGGCGTGCCGGGGGGGAGCTTGATCTTGGCGAAGCCGTCCGGCGTCGGAATCTCGATTTCGCCGCCGAGCGCGGCAATGATGGGGGAAACCGGCATGCTGCAGAGCAGGTCGTCGCCCTGCCGCTCGAAGAGCTCATGTTCGCGCACGTGGATCACAACATACAGGTCGCCGGGCGGCCCGCTGCGGCCGCCGCCCTCGCCCTTGCCGGTCAGCCGCAGCCGCGAGCCGGTTTCGACGCCGCGCGGGATGCGCAGCGCCAGGCGGCGGCGCGCGCGGATGCGGCCGGAGCCGTTGCACTTGCTGCAGGGGTGGCGGATCATGGTGCCTTCGCCATTGCAGACCGGGCACGCCTGGCGGATCTGGAAGAACCCGCCGCCGGAAACGATGAAGCCGCGGCCGCCGCACTGCCGGCAGGCTTCGCGCCCGGAGCCGGATGCCGCGCCGGAGCCGCGGCAGATGTCGCACTCCTCGGTGACCGGCAGCTCGACCTCGCGCTCCGAGCCGAAGACGGCCTCCTCCAGGTCGATCTCGATGTCGAAGCGCAGGTCGTCGCCGCGCTGCGGTCCGCTGCGCGAACGGCGGCGCGATCCGGCGCCGGCGTACTCGCCGAAGCCCCCTTCGCCGTTGAGGATGCTTCCCAGGATGTCCTGCAGGTCGGACATGTGGGTGAAGTCGCGGTTAAACTCGAAGCCGCCGGGGCCGAAGGTGGACTTCAGACCTTCGTGGCCGTACTGGTCGAATTGCTGCCGCTTCTTGTCGTCGCTCAGCACCTCGTATGCTTCGGACAGCTCCTTAAATTTCTCGGCCGCTTCCGGATTGTTGGCGTTGCGGTCCGGATGGTACTGCATGGCCAGCTTGCGGTAGGATTTCTTGATCTCTTCGGCCGTGGCGCTCCGGCTGACGCCGAGGACCTCGTAGTAGTCGCGTTTGGTTGGCATGGCGGTTCTTGGGGGGAGGTGACGGGGGTTGGTGCCTTTCCAGGCAACATACACTTTTTTGCGTGTTTCTTGAAGCATTCAACAAGTTGAAGGACACAGAGGCCACAGAGAGAAAATGAGAGCACAGAGAGAAACTCATGCTGCTGCGGCCGGCTCGCGGGCGCCGTCAGGCATTTCTCGGTGGTCTCTGTTCCTCTCTGTGCTCTCGGTGTCCTTGATTTGTGATTCCATTGGGTTGCGGGGTGACGCCCGCCTTACGTGGCTTCCGGCTTCGCCGCCGCTGCATCGCAGACCGGAGCTTCCGGTGCTGCCGGGCCGCTGGAGATGACCACCTGTGCCGGCCGGAGCAGCCGTCCGCCGAGCAGGTAGCCGCCGCGCAGCTGGTGCAGCACGTGATGCGCAGGCACGTCGGCGCTGGCCAGCTCGGAGACGGCTTCGTGGCGGGCCGGATCGAACCGTTCGTTGAGTGACGCGAAGGGCTTCAGGTCAAACCTGGCCAGGGCGGACTTGAACTGGTCCGCAACCATCTGCACGCCGGCGGCCAGCGGGTCGGCCTTGTTCGTGGCGCTGGCCAGCGCAAGCTCCAGGTGGTCGAGCACCGGGAGCAGCTCCTCCATGAGCGCCTCGGTGGCGCGGCGCGCGTAATCCTCGCGCTCGCGTGTCTGGCGCTTGCGGAAATTATCGAAGTCCGCCATCAGGCGCAGATGCTTGTCCTTGCATGCGGCCAGCTCGGCCTCGGCCGGTGCCGGATCGGCCGGCTTGGGATCAGGAGGCCGGGGCGGCGGCGCGTCCTTTCGGCTTGGCTCAGGCGCGGCGTCGGAAGCGGCTGCGGCTTCCGGGACAGGTGCAGGGGGCGGCGTGGCTGGCGCCGGCTGGGCGGCTCCGGCGTGCCCGGGGTGTTCGTGATGTTTCTTCCGGTTCATGGTTCGCAAGGGCTTTCTGTGGCAGGGGGAGAGGCAGGTCCGTTCTGACAGGGGCACATATTAGATTCTCGACGGGTGCGGCGTCAATGTGACCCTTCGGAAGATATTGAAGCAGCAGGGCGTAAGGGCCTATACTGCAACTGCAGCCGGTTTCAGTTTTCAGCTGCAAGTCCGGGGGTGTGTTCTATGTTGTCCTGGAGCCCAACGTTGCGGGGCAGGTCGTTGCTGACCCTGCTGGATGTGACCCACGCGGAGATGCTGGAGCTGATCGACCTGGCGATCGCGCTGAAGGCGCGCCGCCGCAACGGGATACGCGGCCAGCTGCTCTTCCGGCGGCACATTGCCCTGGTCTTCGAGAAGAGCTCCACCCGCACCCGCACAGCCGCCTCCGTGGCCGTGCTCGACGAGGGCGGGACGGCCGAATACCTCTCGCGCAACGACATTCACCTGGGCGCCAAGGAGTCGGTGGCTGATACTGCCCGCGTGCTGGGGCGGGTGTTTGACGGCATCCTTTTCCGCGGCTACGAGCAGAAGACCGTCGAAGGGCTGGCCAGGCTTGCCGGCGTGCCGGTCTGGAACGGGCTGACCGACACGTTTCATCCCACCCAGGTGCTGGCTGACCTGATGACCGTCAAGGAGTGCTTCGGCCGTCTGGCCGGCGTGAAGCTGGCCTACGTCGGCGATGGCCGCAACAACGTGGCCAACACGCTGATGCTGGGGTGTGCCAAGGCCGGATTGCACTATGTAAACTGCACGCCGCCCGAGCTGATGCCCGACCCCGCGCTGGTGGCTACGGCCAGGGATCTGGCGCGGGAGACCGGCGGCAGCGTCAGCGTGGCCAACGACCCGCTCGCGGGCGTCAGGGGCGCCAACGTGATCTACACGGACGTGTGGGTCTCCATGGGCGAGGAGGCGCAGAAGGAGACGCGCCTGCGCCTGCTGCGGCCGTATCAGGTGAACATGGACCTTTGCCGCGCTACCGGCAACCTCGGCCAGGAGCTGATCTTCCTGCACTGCCTCCCCGCCTTCCACGACCACCAGACCGTGATGACCCGCGAATGCGGCGCGCTGGAGGTGACGGACGATGTGTTCGAGTCGACGTTCTCTCGCGTGTTCGACGAGTCCGAGAACCGCATGCACACGATCAAGGCGCTGTTTGTGTCCGCGCTGGCGGATCCCGTGATCGGTGATCGGTGATCGGTTGGCGGTGGGTGGTAGCTGATAATCGATAAAGGACACAGAGGCCACAGAGAAAGAAAGAGAGCACAGAGATACATTCATGCTGCTGCGGCCGGCTCGCCGGCCGCAGTCGGGCCTTTCTCTGTGGCCTCTGTTTTCTCTGTGCTCTCGGTGTCCTGGTGTTGTGCAATTGTTGGGTTGCGGGCTGACGCCCGCCTGATGTCAGTAATAACCAACAATACGTGTCAAACGGAAGTCGGGACGTGACAGCAAGGAGCAAACACATGACACCCAACCGCCTGGTGGATATTCCGTGGGCGCAGTTTTCCGCCCTTTCGGTGGACCAGAAGGCGCCGTATCTGGCGCAATCGGACGGCACGCCCTTCCACACGCTGTTTGCGCAGCAGTTCGACTTTGCCCTGCTCGACCGCCTGACCCATCTGGCCACGGAGATCCGCGGCATAGCCAAGACCCGCGCGGGCATGGGGTTTCTGCATGAACTGGTCTGCCACAAGCGGGCCATGCTCTACTTCTCCCAGCCGAGCTCGCGCACCTTTCTGTCGTTCCTCTCCGCCTGCCAGATCCTGGGCGTGCAGACCGGCGAGGTGCGCGACACCGCCACCTCATCGGAGTTCAAGGGCGAGTCGCGCGAGGATTCGGTGCGGACGTTCAGCTCCTACTTCGACATGATCATCATGCGCACCCCCGAGAAGGGGCTGGCGGAGCACACGGCCTGGATGCTCTCCAACTCCGAGCGGCCGATTCCGATCATCAACGCCGGCTCCGGCCAGGACCAGCACCCCACGCAGTCGCTGCTGGACATCTACACGCTGGTGCGCAGCTTCGAGAACATCGGCGGCCTGCGTGACCGCACGGTCGTGTTTGTCGGCGACCTCGCCCGCGGCCGCACCGTCCGCTCGCTCTCGCACCTGCTGACCAACTACCCGAACATCCGCCAGATCTTTGTGGCGCCGCCGCAGCTGCAGATCGGCGAGGATGTGCTGGCCAACCTGCGGGGCAAGGGCGTCGCCTATCAGCTCAGCGACGATTTCCGCGCCGCCATCCCGGAGGCGGACGCCATCTACATGACGCGGGTGCAGGATGAGTGGGACAAGGAGAAGGGCGACAGCGCGCGCATCGACATCACCCGCTTCCACTTCGGCCTGGAACAGCTGAAGCTGCTGCGGCCGCACGCCATCCTGATGCATCCGCTGCCGCGGCGCGAGGAGATCGCCGTGGCCGTAGACCACGATCCGCGCGCCATGTACTGGCGCCAGATGCGCAACGGCATGTGGATCCGCACGGCGCTGATCGCCACGACCTTCGGCTGCGACAAGCGGATCCACGAATATCATCGGCAGAACTTGTAGGGGCTGACGTGACGTTGTGGGTATGAAAATCAGCAATTTAACCACGGAAAACACGGAACACTCGGAAAGAGGAGTTTTCCTTCATTTTCCTTCCGTAGCGACCGCCGACCTTTTTTTGGGTTGCGCGTTGGCGCTGGCCCTCCTGGCGGTTTTGCCGGGCGTGGGCGGCGCGCGCGCGGAGGGGCTCGACTCCGTTGTACGGGCGCCCGCCTCCGGCGCGGCGCCGGCCGGCGCCGCGACCCACGCGGCCGCGCCCGCGGCCGCGGCCGCATGGCGCTTCCGCATCGGCCCGGTCTTCGAGATCGGCCGGAGCGGCGAAGGCGTGAATGTCCTGGCGGTGCGGCCGCTGTTCAGCCGGGTGTCGGAAACCAATACGCCGGAGAGCATCACGGATGCGGTCTGGCCGGTGAGCTCCTTTCACCGCCGCGACGACTACTTTCACTGGTGGGCGCTCCCGGCTTTTGGCAAGGATGCGAACGTGCGCGATCCGCTTTCGCGCCATACGTTCTGGCTGCTGCCGATCTACTGTTCCGGCCGCACCCGCGCCGGCGAGGACTTCGAGGCGCTGTTTCCGGTCGGCGGTTCGGTGCGGGACTTCCTCGGCATGGATGAGCTGCAGTTCTTCTTTTTTCCCCTCTACCTAAACTACCGCAAGGGGAACCAGGAGACCGACAGCTACCTGTGGCCGGTCTACCTGCAGGAGACCGGACCGAAGCGCGAGCGCTTCCGCATCTTCCCCGTCTATGGCACAACTACCACCGCGACCGAGCGCGCCACCTTTGCCTTCTGGCCGTTCTGGACGCGGCAGGTTTTTGACGGGCCGAAGCAGCATGGCACCTCGGAAATGCTGTTTCCCGTCTATGGCCGCGTGGACACGGACAGGCAGCACGGCTGGATGGCGCTGCCGCCGTTCTTCTCCCGCATGGAGATGACCAACGGCGAGACCAACCTCCGCTGTCCGTGGCCATTCTTTGAGACCGGCCACAGAAAAGACCGCGACAAGGAGTCGCGCTGGCCGCTCTGGACGCACACCGAGACGCCGACCGGGCACCGTGGCACGATCGCCTGGCCGTTCTGGTGGGAGGAATCGAGCGCGGCCGGCGGCCGGCGCGAGCAGAGCGAGACGCTGGTGCCGTTCTACCATGCGGCGCGCAGCGAGGTCCGCGCCGGAAATGGCGGGGAGTACGTGGCGGACCTGGACTATGTGCGGTTCTGGCCGATCTACTCGCGGGAGGAGACGCCGGAACGCACGCGCATCCGCGTGCCGGAGCTGACGCTGATGCGCGACGGCCAGGGAATTGAGCGCAACTGGGCGCCATTCTGGTCCTGGTATGTGCAGCAGGAGGGGCGCGGAGGAGTCGACCACGATCTCTTTTGGGGACTTGCCCGATGGGGCCGACAGTGCGATCATACAACCTATGCGCAACTGGGGCCGCTGGTGGCGTGGAAACGCCCGCCCGGCGGACGCCTCGACTGGACCGTGCTGGGCGGGTTGCTGGGGCGTGAGGGCGAAGGCGCCGCAGCACAGTCCCGCTGGTTCTGGTTCTGGACCCGCGGCGGCATGGATGAGGCCGGAGAGCAGAGCAGGTGATCACCCGCGAACCATTTGAATACCCGGAGCATGCAGGCATCCTGCAGCGACTGCACCTGGCTGCGCGCGAAAGCATGGCCGAGGTCGGGCGTGCCGTGCTCCTGGGCGTCCGGTCGATCCGGGCGCTGCCGGACCTGCGCCGCCCCAGGGCCCGCGCCGAGTTCATGCGCCAGATGTACGTCTGCGGCATCGAGAGCCTGCCGGTCATCACCGTGGTGGCGCTGTTCACCGGCATGATCCTGGCGTTTCAGACCGGCATCGAGCTGCGGCGCTACAACCAGGAGGTCTACATCGGCTCGGCGGTGATGGTCTCCATGCTGCGGGAGATGGCCCCCTTTATCACCGGGCTGATCCTCGGCGCCTGCGTCGGGTCGGCCATGGCCGCGCAGCTCGGAACCATGAAGGTGAACGACGAGATCGCCGCGCTGGAGATCCTGTCCATCGACCCGGTGCGGTTCCTGGTGACGCCGCGCATGGCCGCCATGATGATCATGACGCCGGTCCTCTCGTTCTACACCTGCATGATCGGGACGCTGGGCGGCGGGGTGATCGGCACGACCCAGCTCAATGTCCCCTGGGCGCAGTACATGAACACGGCGCTCGAGTTTGCCCGCGCCAAGGAGCTCTTTGTCGGCCTGCTCAAGGCCCTGATCTATGGCATGATCATCACCACCGTTTCGTGCAATGAAGGGCTGACCGCCTCGCAGGGCGCGGTCGGCGTCGGCGAGGCCACGCGGCGGGCCGTCATCATCTCGTTCCTGCTGGTGCTGGTTGTCGGCTATTTTGTCACCCGCTTCTTCTACTGAACCTGGAACGGAAGTTAGGCTGTAGCGTAAGGCGGGTGTCAGCCCGCAACCCAATGAATGAACAAATCAAGGACACCGAGAGCACAGAGATGAACAGAGACCACAGAGAAATGCCTGACTGCGGCCGGCGCGCCGGCCGCCGCAGCATAAATTTCTCTCTGTGCTCTCTTTCTTTCTCTGTGGCCACTGTGTCCGTCCATTTGATGCTGCTAGATGCGACGCAACTGCATCGCATGTTATGACGGAACAATCTAAACACCTCTAATCATGATCCGCTTTGAACATGTCGTGAAGCGCCTGGCCGGGCGCAACGTCCTGGACGACCTCTCCTTCGAGGTCGGCAAGGGCGAGATCTTCGTGATTGTCGGCCCCTCGGGTACCGGCAAGAGCGTGACGCTCAAGCACATGGTGCAGTTGCTGCGCCCCACTTCCGGCACGGTCTGGCTCGGCGACGAGGCTCTCAGCAATGCCGACGGCCGTGACCTGGAGCGGCTGCGCGAGCGCTTCGGCTACCTTTTTCAGGGCGGCGCGCTGCTGGGCTGGCTGACCGTGGCCGAAAATGTGGCGCTGCCGCTGGAGGAGAAGACCGACCTGCCGGAGGACGAAATCGCCCGGCGCGTGCACGAGGCCCTGGAGATGGTGGACCTCGAGGACGCCGCGAACCAGTACCCGGCCGAGATCTCCGGCGGCATGCAGAAGCGTGCCGGCCTGGCGCGGGCGATTGTGCGGCGCCCCGAGATCGTGCTCTACGACGAGCCGACTTCGGGGCTGGACCCGGTGACGGCGCGCACGATCGACCGGCTGATCCAGCACCTCAATCGGGACCTGGGCGTGACCAGCGTGGTGGTCACGCACGACATGCAGGGCGCCCTGTCGATCGGCCACCGGGTGGCCATGCTGCACGGCGGGCGCTTTGTGGAGGTGGCTGCGCCCCAGGCCTTTGCCGCCTCGGCGTGTCCGGAAGTGCAGCAGTTTCTCGAGGCACAGTATATCACGCGTGGAAATTTCTTCGTGGAAGGCGGCAAGAAATGAAAAAGGGAAGCGGTTTTGGCGACCTGATGGTCGGCCTGTTCGTGGCGGGTGTCCTGGTCCTGCTGACGTTCTTCACGATCGTCATTTCCGGCTCGGATCTCCTGCGCGGCGGCGGGCAGCGGATCCGGGTCAGCTTCATCGATGTCGGCGGGCTGCGCCCGCACGACAGCGTGATCGTGCACGGCGTGCCCGTGGGACAGGTGAAGAAGATGTGGCTGGAGCAGCAGAGCGGCGTGCAGGTTGAGCTGCTGCTGCATCCGCATGTCCAGATGCATGACGGCTACCGGATTACCGTGGTTTCCAGCTCGCTGCTGGGAGGCAACTACCTGCTGGTCGATCCCGGCACGGGCGCGGAGCTGCCGGACAGCTCGAAGTTCGTCGGGCAGCCGCCGCGCGACCTGATGCGCGACATCGCGGAGGTGGTGGCCGGGCTGCGCCGCACCCTGGAGGACGAGGGCACGCTGAGCAACATCCGCAAGGCTTCGTTCTCGCTGTCCGAGGTGCTGGGCCGGCTGGAGCGCGGCGAAGGGACGCTCGGCAGGCTGTTCTCCAAGGATGAGGCGATCTTCACCAACCTCGCTGAAACGGTGGCCAATCTGCACGACATCTCCGACCGGCTGGAGAAGGGCGAGGGGACGCTGGGCAAGCTGTTTTCGAAGGACGACACGCTCTACAAGGATGTCTCCGCGGTGGCCGCCAACCTGCGCGGCATCTCCGACCGGCTGGAGAAGGGCGAGGGGACGCTCGGCAAGCTGCTGTCCAAGGACGACTCGCTTTACACGAACCTTTCGGCAACCGTGTCCAACCTGCGCGCGATCTCCGACCGCCTGGAGAACGGCGAGGGAACCATCGGCAAGCTGCTCTCCAAGGACGACCAGATCTACCGCGACGCCGCGGCGACCGTCGCCAACCTGCGCGCCGTCACCGAGCGCCTCGACAAGGGCGAGGGGACGCTCGGCAAGCTTTCCAAGGACGAGACGCTGTACAAGGACATCAAGGGGTTGATCGGCGACGCGCGCCAGACCCTCGACGGCCTGCGCGAGACCACGCCGGTGACCACCTTCACCAGCATTCTTATGGGCGGGCTGTAGATTTCCGGTTCCCGGAAATCTACTGTGCCGCGGCCGCTGGCCGCGGGGTGCCCATGGCGGGGCAGAGTGGCAGCGGCGTCTCGCCGCTGTCGCCAGCGCAGCCCAAAGAGCAGCCGGAACAATCTTTCTGTCTGTAATTGAGTTTTCGCAACCCGCGGGCAGCGGGTTGCACAACTAGGAGACTGTCGGCAGAAGGCCCTGGACCGATCCGAGGCCTACGTCCGACAGTCTCCTAGGCCGGGTTCGATACGAACGGGCCGCCGCGGCACTGCTTGAGGTAGTTCAGCCCGAACACCTGCCCCGTCATCTCCAGGTCGCCGCAATAGACCGGATCGTGCCACCCCTCGATGTCGATGGCGCCGGTCCACTTCTGCTGGCGGAGCTCGCTGATGATGTCCGTCCAGTTGCTGTCACCAAAGCCGGGCGTGCGGTGGAAGGCGTACGGCCGGGGGCCGCCCACGCCGTATTCGCGGAGCACATCCCCCTTGACCGTGGCATCCTTGCCGTGGATGTGGAAGATCTTCGGCGCCCACTTGCGCAGCTGGGGCATGGGGTCGATCAGCTTGACCATCTGGTGGCAGGGCTCCCACTCGAGACCGAGGTTCTTGGCCGGCACCTCGTGGAACAGCATCTCCCACGCGGCCGGGTAGTGGGCGATGTTCCAGTCGCCGCTCTGCCAGTTGCCGCCCATCTCGCAGTTCTCGAAGGCGATGCGCACGCCCTTGTCCGCCGCGCGGCGTGTCAGCTCGCCGAAGACCTTCTTGAAGGCCTTCATCGATTCCGGGATCGGCTTGCCGATCATGCGGCCGGTAAATCCGCAGACCAGATCGCAGCCGAAGAGCGGCGCGGCATCGATGCACGCCTTCCAGGCCTGGAGCGTTTCCTTCTGCTTGGGGTGCGCGGGGTCGAGCGGGTTGCCGTAGACGCCGAGGCTGCTGACGATGGCCCCGCTGCCGGCGAGCACGTCCTTCACCTGCCGGGCCACCTGGCGCAGGTTGGTCGCCCCGAGCTCCTGCCAGAAGTTGATTTCGAACGACTCGAAGCCGTGCGGCAGGATGGCGGCGATGTAGTCTGCGGTCTGCGGCCCTTTTCCGGCCAGCGTGCCGATGCGGATGTCCTGGTGTGCGATGGTGCTCATGGATTCGTTCTCCTGGGTTGTTGACGACTCGATAATCCTCGGAATTCTGAATTCCGTGTCACGTCATGACTTCTGTTTGACACTTATTGTTGGTTATTACTGACATAAGGCGGGTTTCAGCCCGCAACCCAATCTTTGTCGCGAGCTTTGTCGCGAGCTTTGTGGACAAAGCTCGCGACAGACCTCTTCAATCTGACCTCCGGCTTCTGACTTCTGACTCCCGACTCCTGACTACTTCACCAGCACCCGCCGCCCCTTGTGCGAGCTTTCGATCGCGGCAAAGACCATGGCCAGCGACTTGATGTTGTCGTGGCACTCGCCCTGCGGCGCAGGCCCGCCCCGGATGGCGGCGAGAAATTCCTTCAGGGCGCCGTGCTGCCCGATGCCGGGGATCTCGATGTCCGGCACCTCAAAAGACTTCTTTTCGCGGTTGAAGCCGGCGTCATTTGTGATGACCGCGCCGTGCGGCACCTGGTCGCGCTCGTAGAGCACGCTCCCGGTTGTGCCCTGCAGGCGCCAGTCGCCGTGCCACGAGGTGTGCTCGCCCTCGGCGCACCAGCTACCGCTGTAGGTGAAGATCACGCCGTGGGTCATCTCAAAGACGCAGGACGCGGCGACGTCGCCCTTGTACCATGATCCGGCCGGGTTATACTCGCGGGCGTAGACAGCCACGGGGTCGGCGCCGCTCAGCATGCGCGCCAGGTCGAAGTGATGGATGGACATGTCGAGGATCAGCGGGCTCGGCATCTCATCGCGGAACCCGCCGAAGTGGCACCCCATGAAGAACGCGCAGTTCAGCGAGGTGAGGCCGCCGATCTCCTTTGACGCCAGGAACTGCCGCAGCGCCGCGTGCCGCATCTCGTAGCGGCGCGACTGGCTCACCATGTAGATCCTGCCGGTCTTTTCGGCGGTCCTGACCATGCGCCGCGCCTGCGCCATGGATGCCGCCATGGGCTTTTCGCCGATCACGTGGCAGCCGGCGTGGAGCGCCGTGCAGGTCACTTTGCAGTGCGCGTCGGGGATGGTGAGGTCGACCACAAAATCCGGCCGGGCGCGGCGGAGCGCGCGGCGCAGGGAGGTGAAGGCTTCGCACGACAGCCCGTGCTTCTGGATCTGCGCCGTCGCGCGCGCCGGGTCCAGGTCCACCACGCCGGCCACCTCGACGCCCTCCGTTTTCAGCTGCGGGAACCAGGCACCGGAAATGCCACCGGCACCCACGACGACAGCTTTCAAGGAGTCCATAGCGCTCTTCCTTCGGTGTGACGGACGGCACCGCTGCCGGCCAGGGCAAACGGACCGGATTATCTGCCTTTGCCGGTCGTAGGTGCAACAGCAAAATGGCTATGGCGCCTATCGGCCAGCCCCTGATCCTCGCCTAAGAATCTGAGAAGTGCAGAAAAATGATGCTGAGGTGACGATTTTACTTGCGAGAGTCATATAGATTTTCTCCATGACTTTTTCGTGTCAGCACGCATACCGCTTTTAAACAAGACACCCTTCGTTTTGGATCCACGACCGTTAACGGAGGCGTCCAGTCCACACGCCGGACTTCTGGCCACATCACGCGCGTTTCGGTCCCTTGGCTTGCCTGACCTCATCGCCGCGCAGTTGAAGTTGCGGAAACGCCAGCGGGGTTACAGTGAAGGGCAGATGAGCGAGACGCTGATCT
>SESH01037542.1_pt1 | contig 13072 bp, 4 predicted proteins | sample 3171561 | NCBI WGS metagenome assembly SESH01 (sample SAMN10866947, study PRJNA518727) | freshwater metagenome | biome: subpolar coniferous forest; feature: holomictic lake; material: water; isolation source: holomictic Lake 442 2011 16.5 m and 2014 13 m | place: Canada: near Kenora, Ontario
TCGGGTATATCTGGGTGGCCAAAGGCACCTACTATCCTTCGTCGGCATACAGCCTGACAAACTCTCCGCGCTACTACCACTTCGAGATGAAAGACGGGGTGCAGATCTGCGGCGGGTTCGCGGGAACAGAAACAGCCATGAGCCAGCGCACCGACTTCGGTTTGGGCGGAGCCAACGAGACCATCCTGAGCGGGGATATCGGCACGGTGGGAACCTTAACCGATAACTGCTACCATGTGTTCTATCACAACAATATGACCAACCCCACCAGCTTGTTTGCCGTGCTCGACGGGTTTACCATTACCAAGGCGTATGCCGATAACGCGGGCGTCAGTTACATGAATGATGGCGGTGGTATTCTTACTAATCATCCCATTACCTTGAATAACTGTGCCATCACCAACAATTATGCATCAAGACTTGGCGGTGGAATCTCCGCCGGGGTGAACCTGAATATGACGGGCTGCACCGTGGCTGGCAATACCGCTGTAAGCAACAATGGCGGCGGATTATACCTGTGGGCATCAACACCATCGTCTAATCTTACCAACTGCCTGATCTACGGAAACAGTGCAGCCGGAGGCGGCGGGATATTCAGCACTGGAGTTACCCTGAGCAACTGCACCCTGAGCAAAAACACCACTACCTCATCCAGCGGGGATAATGGCGGAGGTGGCATCTGGTGTAACAGCAACACCACCACCATCAACAACTGTATCATTTACGGCAATACCTCGGCTCGTTTCGGACAGGATATCTATGCAGACTATGGAGGAAGCGCCATTCTCAACTACAGCTGTTGGGGAACCTCCCAGTACTTCCGCACCAGTACCATCGTAACCACCAACAACAATACCCAAAGCAATCCGCAGTTTGTAAACACCAATGTTCCTTACGACTTCCGTATCATTGGCAGCTCACCCTGTGCCGATGCCGGGAACAACACCTATAACAGCCTCACTACCGATATCCGCAGAGGAACCTTCGGCCGCAAACTGCTGAAGACCGACTATACCCAGACCGGTCCTATCGACATGGGAGCTTACGAGTACAACTCTTCAACCGACCCGACGAACAACTGCACCAACCCCACTTCGGGAGGTACCATTGCCGCCGACCAGACCATCTGTCCCTCAACAGCACCTGCAGCCTTTACCAGCACAGCCCTGCCAAGCGGACATACCGGCACCCTCGAATACAAATGGCAGGTTTCGACCACCAGCTCTTCGGCAGGATTCAGCGACATCGCTTCAAGCAACTCGGCCACTTATGCTCCGGGCACGCTCTCGGCCAACACCTGGTACAAACGTCTGGCCAGGGTGACCTGCGCGACCGACTGGACCGGTGCCATCGCTTCCAACGTGCTTGCAGTAACCGTAAACCCATCGGGACAGGTGAACCAGCCTTCCGACCAGGTAGCCTGCAATGGCAATTCTTCCACAGCCGTGACTTTCGCTACAACCAATGTCGGAGGCACCACCACCTATGCATGGACCAACAATACCACCAGCATCGGCCTGGCCGCTTCGGGAACAGGGAACATCTCATCATTCACTGCAGCCAACACAGGAGCATCAGTTGTTGCTGCCACCATCGTGGTTACTCCTACTTATACCAACGGCGGGACCAGCTGCGTGGGATCAACCAAGACCTTCACCATCACGGTGAACCCCACAGGGCAGGTTACACAGCCGGTTAACCAGGTTGTTTGCAACAGTTCGGCCACTTCCGTAATGTTTGCCACCACCAATACCGGCGGTACCACCACCTATGCATGGACTAACAATACCACCAGCATTGGCCTTGCCGCTTCGGGAACAGGTAACATTGCATCATTTACTGCAACGAATACCGGAACATCAGCTGTTGTTGCTACCATCGTGGTTACACCTACCTATACCAATGGTGCAGTGGGTTGTGCAGGTTCTTCAAAGACCTTCACCATCACCGTGAACCCGACAGGACAGGTTACCCAGCCGGTTGACCAGATCGTTTGCAACACGACGGCTACCACAACGGTAACCTTCGGAACCACCAATACCGGCGGTACCACCACCTATGCATGGACCAATACCACTACCAGCATCGGTCTGGCAGCTTCGGGTACAGGGAACATTGCATCATTTACTGCAGTAAACACAGGAACCGTTCCGGTTGTCGCTACCATCGTGGTTACACCGACCTTTACCGGCGATGCCGTGGGCTGTGCAGGCTCCACAAAGACCTTCACCATCACGGTCAATCCTTCAGCACAGGTTATCCAGCCGGTGGATCAGGTCGTTTGCAACGCAACATCAACTGCAACGGTAACCTTCGGAACCACCAATACCGGGGGTACCACCACCTATGCATGGACCAATACCACTACCAACATCGGTCTGGCAGCTTCGGGAACAGGCAACATCGCTTCGTTTACAGCTTTGAACACCGGAACCTCACCTGTTGTTGCTACCATTGTAGTCACTCCTACCTTTACCAATGGTTCGGTTGGTTGTGCAGGCTCCACAAAGACCTTCACCATCACGGTTAACCCGACCGGACAGGTCACTCAGCCGGTGGATCAGGTTGTTTGCAACGCTGCATCAACCTCGGTGAACTTTGCAACGCTCAATACCTTGGGAACAACAACCTATACATGGACGAACACCACCACCAGCATCGGCCTTGCGGCGTCGGGAACAGGGAACATCTCCTTTACCGCAACCAATACAGCAAGCGCCCCGGTTGTAGCTACTATCGTCGTAACCCCGACCTTCACCAACGGTTCGGTGGGTTGTGCAGGTCCCACAAAGACCTTCACCATCACCGTGAATCCTTCGGGACAGGTTAACCAGCCTGCCGAACAGGTACTCTGCAACGCAGGATCGACAACGGCAGTGATCTTTGCCACCACCAACACCGGCGGAACCACCACCTATGCATGGACGAACACAACCCCCGGCATCGGCCTGGCTGCTTCAGGAACAGGCAACATCGCTTCGTTTACAGCAGTCAATACCGGAACTTCACCTGTTATTGCTACCATTGTTGTCACTCCTACTTATGCAAATGGAGGAAGCAACTGTACCGGTTCGACCAAGACCTTCACCATTACCGTGAACCCCACGGGACAGGTGAACCAGCCGGCCAGCCAGGTAGTATGTAACGCCACGGCAACTGCAACGGTGACCTTTGGAACTACCAATACCGGTGGAACCACCACCTATGCATGGACCAACGACACGCCAGGCATCGGCCTTGCAGTTTCGGGAACCGGCAACATTGCATCATTTACTGCAGTGAATACAGGTACCGCCCCCGTGATTGCAACGATTGTTGTTACACCCACCTTTACCAACGGTTCAGCAGGTTGTGCAGGTCCGACCAAGACCTTCACCATCACCGTGAACCCGACAGGACAGGTCAACCAGCCTGATGATCAGCTACTCTGTAATGGTTCTTCCACGACAGCAGTATCCTTCGGCACGGTCAATACCGGCGGCACCACCACCTATGCATGGACCAATACCACAACCAGCATCGGTCTGGCCGCTTCAGGTACCGGCAATATCGCTTCTTTCACGGCAGTGAATACAGGCACGGCACCGGTTATTGCTACCATTGTAGTAACACCAACCTTCACTAACGGCTCAGTAGGTTGTGCAGGTCCCACCAGGACCTTCATCATCACTGTGAACCCCACGGGACAGGTGAACCAGCCATCCAGCCAGGTAGTGTGTAATGCAACATCCACGGCAACGGTTACTTTTGGTACCACCAGTACCGCCGGAACCACCACCTATGCATGGACCAACGACACCCCGGGCATCGGCCTTGCAGCTTCGGGAACAGGCAACATCGCCTCGTTTACTGCAGTGAATACAGGTACCGCCCCCGTGATTGCAACGATTGTTGTTACACCCACCTTTACCAACGGTTCAGCAGGATGTGAAGGTCCGACAAAGACCTTTACCATCACCGTGAACCCGACCGGACAGGTCAACCAGCCTGCCGACCAGCTACTCTGTAATGGTTCTTCCACGACAGCAGTAACCTTCGGCACGGTTAATACCGGCGGCACCACCACCTATGCATGGACCAATACCACCACCAGCATCGGACTTGCTGCCTCAGGAACGGGCAACATCGCTTCGTTCACGGCAGTGAATACAGGCACAGTTCCGGTGATTGCGACCATTGTTGTAACACCAACCTTCACTAACGGCTCGGTAGGTTGTGCAGGCCCCACCAGGACCTTCATCATCACCGTGAACCCCACGGGACAGGTGAACCAACCGGCCAGTGAGGTGCTCTGTAATGGTTCTTCAACAACTACTGTAACATTCGGCACGGTTAACACCGGCGGAACTACCACCTATGCATGGACCAATACCACCACCAGCATCGGCCTGGCTGCTTCAGGAACAGGCAACATCGCCTCGTTTACAGCAGTCAATACCGGTACTTCGCCTGTTATTGCAACCATCGTGGTAACGCCCACCTTTACCAACGGTTCGGTTGGTTGTGCAGGTCCCACAAAGACCTTCACCATCACCGTGAACCCCACGGCACAAGTGAACCAGCCGGCAAACCAGGTACTCTGTAATAGCGCTTCAACAACTGCTGTAACATTCGGCTCTGTTAATACCGGCGGCACCACCACTTATGCATGGACCAACAACACTACAAGCATCGGTCTGGCTGCCTCGGGAACAGGGAACATCGCCTCGTTTACAGCAGTGAACTCCGGAACCTTGCCAGTGGTTGCCACCATCGTGGTTACACCGACATTTACCAATGGTGGCGTAAGCTGCAGCGGTCCCACAAAGACCTTTCTCATCACCGTGAACCCCACCGGGCAGGTCACCCAGCCTGTGGATCAGGTCGTTTGCAACACGGCTGCCACTTCGGTGACTTTTGCTACTGTCAATACCGGCGGCACCACCACCTATGCATGGACCAATACAACTACCAGCATCGGCCTGGCAGCTTCGGGAACAGGCAATATCTCGTTCACGGCAGTTAATACCGGAACTTCACCTGTTATTGCTACGATCGTGGTCACTCCAACCTTCACCAACGGTTCCGTTGGTTGTGCAGGTCCTTCAAAGACCTTCATCATCACCGTGAATCCTACGGGACAGGTGAACCAGCCTGTAAGCCAGGTGCTTTGTCACAACACCAGCACCACGGACGTGGTATTCGGAACAATCAATACAGGAGGTACCACTACGTATGCATGGACCAACTCTGCTCCTTCGATCGGCATCGCAGCTTCAGGCTCAGGTAACATCCCCTCATTCACGGCGATCAATACCGGGACCGTTCCTGTAATTGCTACCATCGTAGTTACTCCCACATTTACCAACGGTTCCACCGGTTGTGCAGGTCCCACAAAGACCTTCACCATCACTGTGAACCCCCTGCCAGTTCCGACCATCACCGGTTCCAACGATCTGTGTGCCAACTCGGGATACTATAATTACACCACCGAATCAGGCATGACAAGCTACGTGTGGACCATCTCTGCAGGCGGAACCATCACCTGGGGAGCTGGCACCAACCAGATCCAGGTAGTGTGGAACACTCCCGGAGCGCAGTCGGTTACCGTGATCTATACCAATCCTTACGGCTGCGGTACGGCCGCACCTTCGGTGATGCCTGTTGCCGTGAACCCAATGCCGGGTAATGCCGGTGTCATTACCGGGCCTGCTTCGGTGTGCGGTGGATCGATGGGAATTGCCTACGCAACAACCCAGATCACTAATACGGTGACCTATGTATGGACCCTCCCCGCCGGTGCAACCATTGCATCCGGTGCAGGAACCCCCAACATCACCGTGAACTTTGCCTCCAATGCCTCTTCCGGAAACATCTCGGTGTATGGCAACAACCTCTGCGGAAACGGGAATGCCTCCAGTATGGTGATTAATGTTACCCCGTTGCCCGATCCTGCAGGCGCTGTAACCGGAAGTGCTTCGGTGTGTGAAGGCGCTCAGGGAGTAGCCTACTGGGTGAACCCCATTGCCAGCGCTACCAGCTATACCTGGACGCTGCCTGCCGGAGCCACCATTGCCAGCGGCACCAACACCAACTCCATTACGGTTGATTTTGGAACAATCTCGGGGAACATCACGGTGAAGGGGACCAACAGCTGCGGTAACGGAAGCGTTTCCCCAGCCTTTGCCGTAACGGTAACCATGATCCCTGAAACACCCGTTGTCACCAACTCAAACGACACGGTGTTCAGCAGCATCGTGGCGGGCAACCAATGGTTCTTCTCTGCAACACAGACCGGAGCCGGAACCATCATCCCGGGGGCGACTGGCCAGACTTACGAGGCCATGCAAACCGGCTGGTACTATAGCGTGGTTACGGTGAACGGATGTTCATCGGGCGAATCAAACCGCGTTTACGTAGTGATGGTCGGAATCGGGGAACTGCAGGCATCAGGCGTTGTAATTTACCCGGTGCCAAACAGAGGGATATTCACTGCATCCATCACCTCACCCACTTTACAGACGGTCTCCCTGCAGGTCTATAACATGACCGGGCAGCTGATCTACCGCAAGAACGACCTGCAGGTGAAGGGAACACTCAACCAGCAGATCGACCTCACCCCGGTTGCACCAGGTGTTTACACCGTGGTGATCACAGATGGGGCAACCAAGATCATCCGAAGGATCATCATCGGAAACTAACCCCTGTAAACTGAAAGGGCAGGCAGCCCTGAAATGCAGGCTGCCTGCCCTTTCAGTTATTTTGTTTTCCCATCATCATCCGATAAAATGGCTATGATGAAGTTCATCTTCATAATTTTGTTCGCAATCACCCCCGGTTTCGTTCATATGGTCACTGCAAGTACCGGCACTGCAACTGAATTCCCCGGCAGCAGCCCCGCCCTGGCCATGAGCAACAGCGACCCTATCGGCACAGCCATCAACATTGGCCTGGTGGTTCTGCTTATACTTACCGCAGTTCTGGGCTGTTTCAGACTATACAGGTTCTGGAAGGAGAACCGTGAAGCCGCCAGGGAAGAGGCCAGGGAGAAGGAGTTGTGGGAATAGTCGGAATATCTCAGAAACCCGGCATTGGCAGTCAATAATTCTGCAAAGCGTTAATACAAAAATCCAAACATCCATAAGGGAATAATATTGTCGGAGCCAATTTCAATGTTATCTTTTACCACATAGGAATCCGGAACATCTTTTATCTGTTTGCCCGGCTTGTTCTTTCCTCCGATTTCGAAAGTGTATTTATCTGATACCATGAAATCAGCTTCTGCCGATGCATTAATTTTATACTTTACATTGACCTGATTAAAGAAAAATGTTTCTCTGATATTGCCAATATTCACATTTTCTTCCCCTTGATTATACATCAGATTTGAATTGTTGAGGTAAATTTTTTCAGGCTTGTTCAAACTGTTTATTCCTTTCTCAGGCATGTAAAGCAACTGCAGCAGCCGGGCATTGTGGAGTAACCCGATATATGTTTTCATCGTGTTTAAACTTATTCCTGTGCGCGAACTCAAACCGTTCATATTGGGTTTGAAAGGAACTGAACTGCTGATGATTCTCAATAATTTTTTCAGATAAATAATATTTCCCGTTTGAATGAATGCAAACTGGGGAATGTCAACTTCAAGTACTGTAAGTATTATTTCGCTGAGTTTCTGATGAAAGGAGGTCAGACTTTCTCTGAAAAACGGGTAGTATCCATAGTTCAGATAATCGCCGAAGAACGCAAGAGGTTGTAATTTTTCAATAATCCCGACCGATAACTGAATGTGGTTGTTCAGGATCTCTTCCAAACTGAAGACCGGAAACCTGAAATTGGTCTGGAAATGCAAATATTCCCGGAACGATAGTCCTGGCATTTCGTACACCACCGCCCTCCTGCTCAAATCGGCTTTAGTTTGCCTGAGATGTAACAAAGACGAACCGGTAAAAATTATTTTCAGATCTGATAGATCGTCGTAAATATTCTTTATTTCAGTGGTCCAGTTTGCATATTTATGTACTTCGTCCAACACCAATAGCTTACCTCCCTTTTTATGAAATACATCGGCCAGATCATAAAGCTTATTGTCAGCAAAGTATAAATTATCAAGGCTAACGTATAGAACGCTGATGTCGGGAGCAAAATTTTGCCTGATATATTGTAAAACCAGGGTTGTTTTACCAACACCTCTGCTCCCTTTGATCCCTATGATTCTGTTTGACCAATCAATTTCATGGATAAAATCGCGCACCATTTCAGTTTGAACAGAAGCGTATTTCTCATAAAATTTCTGTACCAGTTTTTCCATTATCCCTGTTTTATGAATGCAAAGATACTAAATTAGTCATTATATATCATCCTGTTGATGCTTTTTGCACATTATTATGTAACTACATTGACACATTTCAACTCAAACTCATGTTATCCTGCCGGTTTAACCATTCTCCTTGCCATGGGCGCTGCCTATGGCGGCAAGAAGGTGTATGACGCAAAAAAGGTGACCATTAATAACAAACTCCTGTATGTCGTAAAGGGAGCATAATATCGCGTAAATACGCGTTTTCACTTATGTCTGATGGCAAATATTAGCACTTAATCAGGAAAGTAATTAAACTGAATGTGAATTATTGGCATCATATACCTCTGTAAATGTGATAAATAAAATCTTATATCCACCAATTTTAAGATATTTGAACAGTTTGGAACAAGATTTGATTTGGCTCTCTAGCTTTATAAATGAATGTCATCCAACTAAATCCAAATTGTTATGAAAAGGTCTACTGCATAATCGAACCCTTGCTGCAACAAAGCCATGTAAAATCACTCCTGCTCCTTTTATTGCTTGGATTGGCTATTCCCTCCAACTCAAGGGCTCAGGACTACATGATCAACCGGGGGGTATTTGCCGCCTCCTATACAGGGGGACTCAGGATGTGTGTGGTGGATAAAAACGAGTATTATCAGGCTTATAATGCATCAAGCCATTGTGCCGTGAGACAATATAAGAACGGTATTGTGTCGCAATACGGAACTACAACCTCTATGCCCCCCATGCATACGTATTCGACAGATTATGACATTGCCTACGACTCAGCTAACAAAGTGATCTACGTTGGTTTTTTTTCAAGTGATTACGACAGCATCTACACCTTTAAAAAAGGGGCGTCAGACCCTGACTGGGTGCTGGTCACCGGTATGCTGAAACCTGCCGCGAACCTGTTGGGAAATACCCTGCGTTTATCGTTCAATAAAAACGGCGGAAAACTTTTCATGGGATTCAGTGAACAAACTTCCGGCAAGATATATTTATATGAGCTGGCATCGGGAACATGGACCAACCGTACAGGTGCAACAGCCATGGCATGCTACAACAGCTGGTTTGACCTGGTTTCATACGGAAACAAAGTTATCCTGACTTCGACCCCCCTGGTTGGAGCAAGATACACCCTCAGGGTGCACGTTTGGGATATAACAACCAGTTCCATCACTACCCTTCCCGACTGGAATAATGGTTTGAATTACACGATGTCGAGTTTTGCCACCACTGCATATAATGTGTATGCAAATGAATATATCACATTCCTCTCCTCAAATTATATTCCGAAAGCCCTGAAATCGGCTGCTGGCGGAGCCTGGTCAGACATATCGACAGGCCTGAGCGGTTCGGTCGACAATGGGACCTGGGGTTGCTATATAGTCTTTAACAACCTCATGTCAAGATATACAGCCTTCTTTTCCAGTAGCTCGCTTAAAGGATATTCCTGGGATGGAACCACATGGACAAGCCTCACCATGCCATACATGAGTTCAACAAACACCTTTGCAACAAGCAATTATAAGGACGCCTATTTCCTGGCCTGGGCCTCCGGCACCCAGGTAGGTATTTATACTCCCAACGAGACTCCTTTCAGAAATACCATGAATATCGCTTCCACGCCGGGAATCACAACCTGTGATCTTTTATTCCCCGATCGTGGTGTAGGTAATAAAGTAGTTGTGTTTGTAAAACAGGGAACATACGTAGCACCTGTTACAGCCGACAATACTACTTATACCGCGAACACGGCCTTCGGAAGCGGCACCCAGCTTGGAAGTTCAGGATGGTACTGCGTATATAACGGAGTAGGCCAGGCTCTCACAATCACCGGACTCACACTGGGAACGACATACCAGGTTCAGGCGTTGGAATACAACGGTCTTCCCGGTGCCGAGATGTATATGGGAACAGCCGCTGTTACAGGCAACCCCATTTCGTTTACAACTACTGGTCCCTCCTGCGCCAATCCAACCAGCGGCGGAACAATCGCAGCTGCCCAAACGGTATGCAGTGGCGGCACTCCCTCTCCTTTTACCAGCACTGCCAGTCCCAGCGGGGAGACAGGGATCATTGAATATAAATGGCAATTTTCAACCACCGGTTCCTCCTCGGGATTCAATGACATTGCTTCAAGCAATTCAGCAACTTATGCTCCGGGTGCGCTCAGTATAAATACCTGGTATAAGAGAGTGGCACGTGTGACCTGCAAAGCCGACTGGATCGGTGCCGCCGAATCGAACGTGCTTGCCGTTACCATTAATCCCGCTGGGCAGGTTGATCAGCCCATCAACCTGGTGGTTTGCAACAATGGTTCCACCACTGCTGTCACCTTCACAACCACCAACACCGGGGGTACTACCACCTATGCCTGGACAAACTCTGCCACAAGCATCGGTCTTGCAGCTTCGGGAACAGGCAACATTGCCTCCTTTACTGCACTGAACACCGGAACATTACCTGTCGTCGCCACCATTGTGGTTACACCAACCTTCACTAACGGTTCTGTTGGTTGTGCTGGTCCCACAAAGACCTTTACCATTACCGTAAACCCGACAGGTCAGGTGAACCAGCCTGCAAGTGAGGTGCTTTGCAATGGCTCGTTGACTACTGCAGTTTCATTTGTCACAGTTAACACTGGCGGAACCACAACCTATGCCTGGACAAACTCTGCCACAAGCATTGGTCTTGCAGCTTCGGGAACAGGTAATATTGCTTCCTTTACTGCAGTGAACACCGGAACATTACCTGTCGTCGCCACCATTGTGGTTACACCAACCTTCACTAACGGTTCTGTTGGTTGTGCTGGTCCTACAAAGACCTTCACCATCACTGTGAACCCCACAGGACAGGTTAACCAACCGGTAAGCCAGGTGGTTTGTCACAACACGGCTACAACAGCAGTGACCTTTGGCACCACCAACACCGGCGGCACTACCACCTATGCATGGACAAACAGCACACCAAGCATCGGTCTTGCAGCTTCGGGAACAGGCAACATTGCCTCCTTTACTGCACTGAACACCGGGAGTTCGCCTGTTGTGGCTACCATTGTGGTTACCCCAACATTTACAAATGGATCGGCAGGTTGTGCCGGCCCCACAAAGACCTTTACCATCACCGTAAACCCGGTTTCCCAGCCTACAATTGCCGGAATAACCAACCTATGCGTCAATTCAGGGTACTATAACTACACAACCGAACCCGGAATGACAGGCTACCTGTGGACGCTCTCTGCAGGAGGAACTATCACATGGGGAGCAGGAACCAACCAGGTTCAGGTTGTCTGGAATAGTGCCGGGGCGCAAACAGTGAGTGTCATTTACACAAACCCCAACGCCTGTAGCGGGGCATCTCCCACTGTATTGCCGGTGACAGTGAATCCCATGCCAGGCAATGCCGGAAACATATCGGGACCTGCCACAGCATGTGGTGGTTCGATGGGAATTGCCTACACAACGACCCCGATCGCCAATGCTGTGACCTACGTGTGGTATCTTCCCGCCGGAGCCACCATTGCAACCGGTGCAGGAACTCCCAACATCACTGTGAACTTTGCCTGGAATGCCTCCTCAGGCAACATCTCTGTAAGTGGCAACAACCTCTGCGGATACGGGAATTCATCTTCCCTGATGGTAGGTGTTACAACGTTGCCCGATCCTGCCAGCTCAGTCACCGGTAGCGCTTCGGTGTGTGAAGGTGCTCATGGGGTGGTCTTCTCTGTGAACCCCATTGCCAATGCTACTGGCTATACCTGGACACTCCCTGCAGGAGCAGTCATCGCCAGCGGTACCAACACAAACTCAATTACTGTTGATTTTGCGACAACTTCGGGGAACATCACCGTGAAGGGAACCAACAGCTGCGGTAACGGAAGTGTTTCGCCCGCCTTTGCCGTAACGGTAACCATGATCCCTGAAACACCCGTTGTCACCAACTCAAACGATACTGTGCTCAGCAGCGCTGCCACAGGCAACCAATGGTTCTTCTCCGCAACACAAACCGGCGCCGGAACCATCATCCCCGGGGCAACCGGCCAGACTTACCAGGCCCTGCAAACCGGCTGGTACTATAGCGTGGTTACGGTGAACGGATGTTCATCGGGCGAATCAAACCGCGTTTATGTAGTGATGGTAGGTATCGGGGAACTGCAGGCATCAGGCGTTGTAATTTACCCTGTCCCCAACCGGGGGATATTCACTGCATCCATCTCCTCACCTACTTTACAAACGGTCTCCCTGCAGGTCTACAACATGACCGGACAGCTGATCTACCGCAGGAACGACCTGAAGGTGAAGGGAACGCTCAACCAGCAGATCGATCTCACCCCTGTCAGGCCAGGCGTTTATACCGTAGTGATTTCAGATGGAACCAGCAAGATCATCCGAAGGATCATCATCGGAAACTGACACATGTAAACTGAAATGAGCAGGCAGCCCTGAAATTCAGGCTGCCTTCTTCATCTTCGGTGATGACAAGCCCGGTTTTTAAATCGTATTGCTGCAAAGCTTCGATCAGTCCATTGATTTCCCTGTTCCGGGTATCGGCTTTTCCGAACGACTTCTTCAGCAGCGTCGATTTCCCGGAATGAAAAAGGAAACAATTCAGTTTGAACTTCGGCGATTACCATATCGCTACTCCGGATAAAATACATCCAGTCAAATTGCAGTTTTTGATATACCTTTGATTTTAAATCTGCGACCATGCTGAGAGTTGACCTCACGCAGATAAACCGTTCGGTGCAGGAAAAACTGGCCCCCTTCAATCTGAAATTAT
>SESH01011496.1_pt1 | contig 13070 bp, 10 predicted proteins | sample 3171561 | NCBI WGS metagenome assembly SESH01 (sample SAMN10866947, study PRJNA518727) | freshwater metagenome | biome: subpolar coniferous forest; feature: holomictic lake; material: water; isolation source: holomictic Lake 442 2011 16.5 m and 2014 13 m | place: Canada: near Kenora, Ontario
GCAGCTAAGACGATCAAGCTCATGCGAAAACTCGAACATCAAGATTACGAGGTCAGCGAATGCGAGATCTGCACCAACGATCCCAAATACCGGATGATCTATGTTTGCATCACTATATGTCAAATGATGCCAAATACCAGTTGTACTGTCTCGAACATCAAGTTTACCGCCATGAGAAAGCGCATTCCTTACTGCGCGGCAAAAATTGAAAAATGGTGGCCAGTTCTTGACGGCCCCGGATTGGTTATTAATCCATGGCCTATGGCATTCAAATAACTCCACAAAAATAGGGGCGATAACGATGTCGAACATCGGATTTATCCCAGCCATTTGCCACGCATGGGCAGGCATTGGGGTGTACGGATTAATTCGGATAGCGATGCGTTGTGGTCTTTGGCCCAATACGATATTTTCCATAGGGCCACGCAACGGAAATAGCACATCCTTTTGGAACTGTGTTGATTCTATTTTCACGCTATCATTCACATTGGTGCGATCATTCTCAAGAAATTGCCGATACCAATCGATGGAGTTGGACCTAATGAGCATTGAGGAAAAGACGGCGCATTGAACACCCACGGTGAGACTAAAGAGCCGATCATGAAGCCGATGCGTGCCAGCCGTTGTTACAATTTCGCCGTCAAGATAAGTCATAATACCGATCCTTCTTGCCTGCCTAACTACCTGTTTAGGCCGTTGTCACATACGTTTGCCGCGCCGTGCCGTCCTTGACCATCCTTGTGCTTATGCAAATTTCTGTGCAAAATCCACCGCTCAAACCTCGTGAACTAACCCTTTGAATCTCTTGTGTTTTATTCGGGTCGCTCTTGATACGACCGTCCAGAAACGTTCAAGGGGCTAGCAATTTCTTGCTAACCCCTTGATTTTAATGGTGGAGCCAGACGGTCTCGAACCGTCGACCTCTACAATGCCATCGTAGCGCTCTCCCAGCTGAGCTATGGCCCCAAACTCTTGAATGGCGCAAGTTACGAACGATTTGGAACAGCACCAGATACATACAAACAGTTAATAACTCAGAACGACTTTAACAAGGCTTGTAAGCCGCCCGCCAACCGTGAAAGGACTATCGTTGATGATGGTGCCCTATGCAAGGGAAAAATAACACCCCGAGCGCAGAACGTCGTTCTTAGTACCATCGTCCTTTTAGTCCTCACCGACACCTTCGACCACGACCTCTCCGATATCGTCCTCTCCGAGTTCCGAGGCATCCTCGATCAAGACATCCTCCTCATCATCGGAATCTTCCCCAATGTCCTCCACCGGAAGAGCGCCATCGGCATCCTCTAAATCGGCAACCTCGTCGTCAACTTCCACGCCCAACCCGGCGGCAACCAGTGGCAACGGCGCTTTTTTCACGATCTCTTCGGCTGGAATCGGCCGAGCCCGTCGCGACTTAAGAAGGGCTTCGGGATCGAACTCGGCGCCGCAGGGCGGGCAGGTCGGGGGAACCTTGCCCAGGTCGTAATAGCGCGCGCCGCAACTTGGGCAGATTCGTTTGGTGCCCCATTCCGGTTTCGCCACGCCCATTCCTCCGTCGTTGTTCACGTTACCAGCCGAGGAAGCCCCGGTTGGGTAAGTTTAATACCCTTAAAGCCACTTCAACCAAGGCTTGCCTATGCCGTTTGCCATGTTTGGCAACCGTTTGTCAAAATCAAAGTTGATGGCGGCGAATTTACCGGGCTTGATATCAGGTTTCCGACCAAGGCCTAGCCTGCGGATTAACGTTGTGCAAGGCCAAGCTCGCATCCGAGTCGACTGTGTGGGTGCCCTGTGTGAGGGCTGGCGGCTGATGGTCGTAATATGCTAATCGATATCACGTCACGTAATGAAGGTTCATTTCTCCATGTCCCAAGCTCCCACTCCGCAAATATTGTGTTCCCAGGCTGGAAACCCCTTGATCGGTACCGTGCGGGTGCCCGGCGACAAGTCGATCTCGCACCGGGCTCTAATATTGGGGGCGTTGGCGGTTGGCGAAACCGAAATCGACGGCCTGCTCGAGGGCGATGACGTTCGTCGAACCGCAGCCGCCATGGAAGCACTGGGAGCCTGCGTAAGTCGCGATGGTAATAATGCCTGCGGGCGCTGGGGCGGCGGGCGCTGGCGGGTACAGGGCGTCGGCATCGGCGGGTTAATGGAGGCGGAAAGGGTACTTGACATGGGCAACAGCGGTACTGCCGCCCGGTTGCTGATCGGTCTCGTCTCCTGTCACCCAATTACCACTTTTTTTACCGGTGATTCGTCGCTGAATAAAAGACCCATGGCCCGAGTAACCTTGCCATTGGAGCGCATGGGCGCAAGCTTTGTTGGCCGTAAGGGCGGCCGGCTGCCGCTGGCGGTGATTGGCACCGATCACCCGATCCCGATTGAGTATCGCCTACCGGTGGCTTCGGCTCAGGTCAAGTCGGCCATCCTGCTGGCCGGCCTCAACACTCCGGGCGTGACCACGGTGATCGAGACCCACCCGACTCGCGACCACAGCGAACTGATGCTCCGTCATTTCGGGGCTGTGCTCGGGATCGAGACGCTGCCCGGCGGGGCCATGGCGATATCACTTACCGGCCAGCCCGAGCTGACCGGCCGTCCTGTCAAGGTCCCGGCCGACCCGAGTTCGGCGGCCTTCCCGGCGGTGGCTGCTCTGTTACGCGCCGGCTCTGACCTCACTCTGACAGCGGTCGGAATTAATCCGCGCCGCACCGGCCTTTATCAGACCTTGCGCGAGATGGGCGCCGACCTGAACTTTATCAACGAACGCACCGAAGCCGGGGAGCCGGTGGCCGATCTGCACATACGCGGCTCGGCACTTAAGGGCGTCGACGTCCCGCCCGAGCGCTCCGCCTCAATGATCGATGAATACCCAGTTCTGGCTATGGCCGCAGCCTGCGCCAGCGGCACAACCAGGATGTTCGGTTTGGCCGAATTGCGAGTAAAGGAAAGCGACCGCTTGGCCATGGTCGCCGATGGTCTGAAAGCCTGTGGTGTTCGCCTAGAAACCGGCCCGGAAAGCTTGTTCGTTTACGGTAACGGCAAGCCGCCAAGGGGAGGGGCCCTGATCGCCACCGCCATGGACCACCGCATCGCCATGAGCTTTCTGGTGCTCGGCACCGTTACGACCGAGGCGGTTTTGGTTGATGATGGCTCATTCATCGACACCAGTTTTCCCGGCTTCGTGGCATTAATGAACGGATTGGGGGCGCAAATAACCACACCATAATACTGCGACTAGGTTAGGGTAACTCGCCTGCGCCCGAATGTTATGGACGAACCCGATAGGCAAAGTTTCATGTATAATGAGCATCCGGTCTCGGATATCGACTCGCTGTTTCGGCTACCGTTAGAACCACTGGCCTCGCTATTTCAAAGCGCCTCCCTTTCTAAAAATATTTTGACCAAGGAACGCTTGCTGGATCCAAACCAGGGTGCTGCCGTCGAGTTTTTTCGCTCCAAAAAGTCGGGAGGCGGAATGAGGTCGATCGCCGACACTATAAAAGAACTCAACCTGTCTGAGCAGGACAGTATGATTCTTACGGCTTTTGGCTCATTGCCGAGTTATGACCCTTTCAGCCTTAGAACCGCGTTGAGGGAGGCACTGTACCGACTTAATCGTAATTTCGAAGCGTTTGGCGTCGTCCTGGCCCTGCCCCAGGACCTGCCATTATTAAGACTTACACCTGAAATGGAGATAAAGCTTTCCGACTACACCAAAATACTAACAAAGCCACTTGTGCGACTTATTATGATGGGTACCAATGAAAAATACAGCGAAGGAGTTGAAACGCCGGCCAATATGATAGCACTCGTTAAACGCGCCCGTGAACACCATGACCAAGCCACACTGGAAAGATTGCAGGCTAATTTAACGAAAGTTGGCCACCTTCTCGGCTGTTCTGATATTAAAAGGATTGAAATTGAATTGGCAGCTTATGGCGAAGCCATGTTGTCGCTTGGCTATTTAAAAAAATATTATTTTGACATATTTCTCGAGCCATTTCATGTTTTTTTGAGTTACCTTATGGAGCTGGAGAAGAACAAAAAACTACATGCTGAAGTTTACTGTCTTTATGCAGTCATTAAATCATTGCGTTCGCATCTAAAGGATTCAATGAGCGCAGTTGAAGAAGTGCTCAGAACTTTTGACCAAAAGGCCGTGTCGGTTTGGGAGCAAGCCACTCCTGCGGAATTTCTATCCGTGCGAAAATTAATTCTTGAAAGCCACGACCACCTGGCCAGTATTCTATGCGGCTGGGGGGCCAGAGTCGGAGCCTGGAATACCCAGATGGAAGCCAAACGCTTAATGTCACCAAGCGTACAGGCAGCCTTTATTATTCATAACATTAACCCTGGAATTGATAAGCTGCCAACTGGCCAGAGCTTACGTCTATTGGTGCATAAGTAGTGCCGTCGCCGCTCTCCGGTATTAAACACCTAACCTTATCGCAGATGAAGCGGAGCAAGTCCCATGCCCCTTATGCCCCATATAATTGCTATTGACGGCCCAGCTGCCAGCGGTAAGGGCACGCTTGCCCGCCGGTTGGCGGAGCTGTACAGGTTTGATCATCTTGACACCGGCTCGCTTTATCGGGCGGTAGGCCTAACTATTTTGCGCAGCGGGGGCAACCCTGCTGACTGTGCCCGGGCACTGGCTGCGGCCAAGGCGCTGACGCCGGGCGACCCCATCCTGTCCGACCCAAGCTTGCGCGGCGACGACGCAGCCCAGGCGGCTTCCATGGTCGCTTCCATGCCGGAGGTGCGGGCGACACTTCTCGACTTCCAACACGAATTTGCCGCTAGGCCTCCGCTGGGGCGGGGGGCCGTGCTCGACGGTCGTGACATTGGTACCGTGGTATGTCCTCAGGCTCCGGTCAAATTATTTATCACTGCTAACGTCGATATCCGGGCGGAGCGGCGCGTGAATGAGTTGCGGCAGGCGGGACTCGAGGTTATAGTGTCAACCGTCCAGGAGGACATGAAGGCCCGAGACGAAAGAGACAGTCGGAGAGCGGTAGCCCCGCTCACGCCGGCTGTTGATGCGTTCATGCTTGATACTTCGGCGCTTGACGCCGATCAGGCGTTTGCGGCGGCGCGTGCCTTCGTCTGTGCAAAGATCGGCCCGGCATAATTGGCGTCCGCCGGGGCCTTTGTCTGTGTTTTCTCCGGACAGGTTTTTTTTCAAGCCGTCGGGCATGAGGTCCGACGCGCGGTCAATTCGGCGTCAACTCCCGCCCTGGTCGCCAGGGGGCGGGGCGCGCAGGGGGCCGTACCGTTCAACCAAGGAGACTAAATGGCACAAGCACAAGCAAAGGGTGGCGCGGACAAGAGCTTCGGCGAGAGTTTCGCGGCTCTGCTCGAGGAATCACTCGGTACCACCGACAGCCTGGAAGGCACGGTCGTCAAAGGCCGGGTCATTTCGATCGATGGCGATCAAGTCCTGATTGATGTCGGGCTAAAGTCCGAAGGTCGAGTCGCACTCAAGGAATTCGCCGGTCCGGCCGGCCCGGCCACGCTGAAGGCTGGAGACACCGTCGAGGTTTACCTCGAACGGATGGAAGACAAGAACGGCGAAGCCGTGCTGAGTCGCGAAAAGGCTAAGCGCGAGGAAGCCTGGACCCTGCTAGAAAAGGCCTTCACCGATCAAGCCCGGGTTACTGGCGTCATCTTTGGACGTGTCAAGGGCGGCTTCACCGTCGACCTGTCCGGCGCGGTGGCGTTCTTACCGGGCAGCCAAGTTGACATCCGGCCGGTGCGCGATATCTCGCCATTGCTGGGCACGCCACAACCTTTCCAGATTCTCAAGATGGACCGCTCGCGCGGCAACATCGTGGTATCGCGCCGGGCCGTGCTTGAAGAAAGCCGAGCCGAAGCCCGCTCCGAACTGGTGGCCAATCTCAAGGAAGGCCAGATTCTTCAGGGCGTGGTCAAGAATATTACCGATTACGGCGCCTTTGTCGATCTTGGTGGCGTCGATGGTCTGCTGCACGTTACCGATATCGCGTGGCGCCGCATCAATCACCCCTCGGAAGCGCTCCAGATCGGCCAGACTGTCACCGTCCAGGTTATCCGCTTCAATTCCGAGACTCAGCGCATCAGCCTCGGCATGAAGCAACTCGAAGCCGATCCTTGGGAAGGTGTGGAAACCAAGTACCCGGTGCAGTCCCGCTTTAAGGGCCGCGTCACCAACATCACCGACTACGGCGCCTTCGTCGAGCTGGAGCCGGGCATTGAGGGACTGGTCCACGTTTCGGAAATGTCATGGACCAAAAAGAACGTTCATCCTGGCAAGATCGTGTCGACCTCACAAGAGGTCGAGGTCATGGTGCTGGACGTGGATCCCAACAAGCGCCGGATCAGCCTGGGCCTCAAGCAGTGCCTCGATAATCCATGGCAGAGCTTCCTCGAGAAGTATCAGCCCGGCATCGAATTGGCTGGCGAAGTCAAAAACATCACCGAGTTCGGCCTGTTCGTCGGCCTGCCCGGCGACATCGACGGCATGGTTCACATGTCCGATCTCGACTGGAACAAGTCGGGTGAGGAAGCCATCGCCGAGTACAAAAAGGGCGATCAGGTAAAGGTCAAGGTTCTCGACGTTGACTGCGACAAGGAACGCATCAGCCTGGGCATCAAACAGCTCCAGTCCGACCCCTTCGAGGCGGCTGCGGCTGGTCTGAAGAAGGGCGAGGTCGTTACCTGCACCGTGACCGCGATCACCGATGGTGGCATTGAGGTTGCTGTCGGCGAGGGCTATAACGGCTTCATCCGCAAGGCCGACCTGTCACGCGACCGCTCCGAGCAACGGCCCGAACGCTTCGCCGTCGGTGAAAAGCTTGACGCCAAGGTTACCCAAGTCGACCGTAGCGGTCGCCGCATTGGCCTTTCCGTCAAGGCCCGCGAGATGGAAGAAGAAAAGCAGGCAATGGCCGATTATGGTTCCTCCGATTCGGGGGCCAGTCTCGGCGATATTCTTGGTGCGGCCATGAAACGCGCGCAGTCCAAGGAGAAGGACGAGGAATAGCAGCAAATAATGCAAGACAAGGCGCGGGGGGCTTCGGCCCCTCGCGTTTTTATTTTTTGTGAGTCAATTGGTGAATAGTACACCCAGTTGCCTTGATCTTCACTCAGCCGGGTTGACAAAGGCCTCCAACAGCGTCTTGCTTCCCGCTTGATCAAATTCAATCTGCAATTTATCACAATCGACTTCTACGACTGTTCCCAAACCGAATTTCGCGTGAACAACGCGGCTGCCCGGCGCATAAGGGCAGGATTGTGACTTGATGTTAGCTCGGCGGGTACTACCATCGACCATAGGCGCTCTGAATGGCGGGCGGCATTGGGCCATTGCTTCGCGCGTGTCATAATCGTTAAGGGGCGGTATCTGCACGTTTGAGTCGATATGCTCGGGTAACAATTCGAATATAAACCGTGAAGGCAGGGCATTGAGCCAATCAGCCCACAGCCGCCGCCGCTCGGCACAGCAAACGATGGCCTTGCTTCGAGCCCGAGTCAGGCCGACATAGGCGAGGCGGCGTTCCTCCTCAAGACCGGCCTGCCCCTTTTCGTCCATGGCGCGCTTGCTGGGAAACAGCCCTTCCTCCCACCCTGGTAAAAAGACCACATCGAATTCAAGTCCCTTGGCCCCGTGCAAAGTCATTATGCTGATTTTGTCCTCGCCGCTGCCCTCGTTAGCCTCCATCACCAATGCGACATGCTCCAGAAAATCCTGGAGATTCTCATAGTCGGCCATGCCGGTGACCAATTCCTTCAGATTCTCTAGCCGGCCCGGCGCCTCGGGAGACTCGTCGTCCTGCCACATTTTCGTGTAACCGGATTCGTCAAGCACCAAACGCGCCAGTTCAGTGTGGTGCAGGTCCTTGGCCAACCCGCGCCACCGCTCGAAGCTGTCAAGCAGGTTGCGCATGGTCTGGCAAGGCTTGGGCTTAAATTTGTCGGTTTCGATAAATATTCTCGCTGTGGTAGTCATCGCAATGTCATGCGCGTGCCCGAACTGGCTGAGTTGGGTCAATGTTACTTGACCAATGCCGCGCTTGGGTAGATTGATGATGCGCTCAAAAGCAAGATCATCGGCTGGTTGGTTGATTACTCGTAAATAAGCGAGCACATCGCGGATTTCCTGGCGTTCGTAGAAGCGCAGGCCACCAACAACACGGTAGGCTAGCCCAAGCGCCAGGATTCGCTCCTCAAAACTGCGAGTCTGAGCGCTGGTGCGAACCAGGATAGCGATCTGCCCCAGCCGCGTACCCTTGTGATTGAAGCTTGCGATCTCGTCTCCAACCCAATGCGCCTCTTCCCGGCTATCCGAGAGCGACTTTACGCGCACTTTGTCGCCTTCTCCGCCAGCAGTCCACAATGTTTTGCCCAGCCGAGAGCGGTTGTTGGCGATTAAGCCCGTAGCCGCCCCCAGAATATGCCCGGTAGAGCGGTAATTCTCCTCAAGGCGGATTACCGTAGCACCTGGAAAATCATTTTCAAACCGCAGAATGTTGCCAATTTCTGCCCCACGCCAGCCATAAATTGACTGATCCTCGTCACCAACGCAGCAAATATTGTTGTGACCCTGTGCCAGCAACCGCAGCCAGAGGTACTGAGCAACGTTAGTATCCTGATATTCATCAACTAAAATATACCTGAAACGACGATGGTATTCGGCTAATATATCCTGGTGCGATTGAAAAACAGTTAGGGTATGAAGCATCAGGTCCCCGAAATCGCAAGCATTCAGAATCTTTAGCCGATTCTGGTAGGCGGCATAAAGGGCAATGGCGCTACCGTTGACGGCATCACCAGCTTCCCTGGCCGTGACCTTGCCCGGGGACAGGCCGCGATCCTTCCAGCGCTCAAAAATACTGAGAACCTGACGCGGCGGCCACTTCTTGATGTTGATATTTTCAATTTCGAGTATTTGCTTGACCAAACGCAACTGATCGTCACTATCAAGAATGGTGAATGAACTGGTTAGCCCCACCAAATCGGCATGGCGGCGCAACATACGCGCGGCCAAGGCGTGGAAAGTACCGAGCCACCAACCCTCAACGTTGCCGCCGACCAACGACGCTACCCGATCGCGCATCTCACGCGACGCTTTATTGGTAAAGGTCACGGCCAGGACTTGAAACGGAGTGGCCCGCCTTGTCGTTAACAGGTGAGCCAGTCGCGAGGTCAATACCCGTGTCTTGCCGGTTCCCGCCCCGGCCAGCAGCAGGACCGGCCCATCAAGCGCATCGACCGCTTGTCGCTGCACTAGGTTCAACCCGTCAAGGTAGTTGGTGGAGCGTGGATAAGGATCGGCCGGTTCAAACTCCGCATCGGGCGCGCCAAGAGGATCGTAATTGCACGTATCACCGGGGGAAAAGGGGTATTGTGTCATGGATCACAGTTCACACTATTAGCGCCGGGGCGCAGGTTCAACCAGTCCTAAGTCAAATTGGTGCTTGCCAAGCCCCATGACAGCCGCCAAACTTCAGAACCTGCGGGCTCCAATACTCAGAAGCAAAAGCGATGTTCAAGGTTCTCTTTGTCTGCACTGGCAATATATGCCGTTCTCCCACCGCCGAAGCGGTCTTCCGTCAGATGGTGTGGCAGGCGGGGCTTGCCGAGCGTATCACCACAGCCTCAGCCGGCACCCATGGTTATCACGTCGGGGAGCCGCCGGACAGGCGTTCCTGCACGGCAGCACGTAAGCTAGGATATCATATGGATGAGCTGCGGGCGCGCAAATTCTCGCCGCGCGACTTTCACAATTTCGATCTGCTTTTAGCTATGGACCGCAGCCACCGCAATTTCATCAGCCGCCAAGCCCCGGCGGCACTAGCCGACCGACTGCACTTGTTCTTAGAATATACGGGGCAGTCCGGCAGCCTTGATGTTCCCGATCCCTATTATGGCGGAGATGATGGCTTCATCAAGGTACTCAATCTGATTGAGGGCGGCTGCCGCAGCCTGCTTGGGGCGATTGAGCGCATAAACACTTTAAAAACCTAATAATCATCCTCGGTGAGTGCATCGGTCAGGCTGCGAAGGTTGCGGGCCATGATCCGCAGCAGGGCACGGATTACCGGATCGCATTTTTCAACCTTGTCGCGCAGCAAGTCGGCGGGAATGACTAGGCAAATGGCATCAGTCAGCGCCTTGGCATCCGCAACCCGGCCCAGCCCGTCGAGTGGCGCCAATTCGCCGAATATGCCGCCGGGACCAACTCGTCCTAGGGTCCGCTTCCTTTCGCCAATGCCTCGCGAAATTTCTACGGTGCCAATTTCGACCAGATAGGCGCGATGACCGATTTCGCCCTGTTGGAGAATATACTCCCCGGCGGCGAATTGTCTGCGCTCAAAGCTTTTCTGATCAAATCCCGATCCCATGGGGCTGGCCTCATTTTTTCCGATGCGCCGCAGATTTGCATGATGAATTAACGGCGCCCTGCGGCCCGACGATCATAAGCCTCCCCACTGCCGCCTGACAACCGTTCGATAAGGCCTTGGATGCCTACGTCGGCGGCTGGCTCGGCCGGAGCTGACGATATTGGCTGAGGCGCAGCCATAGCCATAGGATCGACGCCGGAAGCGTGGGGCAGGGGGCGCATTGGTAGACCGAGATGCGCCTCAACCATGAAATCATGCCACAGCTTAGCCGGCAGACTGCCGCCGGTGACCTTCTTCATCTCGTCATTATTGTCATTACCGAGCCAAACTCCGGCCACATAGTCGGCGGTGAAGCCGACAAACCAAGCGTCGTGGTAGTCACTGGTCGTTCCGGTTTTACCGGCGGCGGGGCGGTCGAGTCGAGCAGCCTTGCCGGTACCATAACCAAGAACGCCGGTCATCATGCCGGTCAGTTCAGACACCGCCACCGGGTCGGCAACCAGTGTTCCGACCGAGCCACGCCGTTTATAGAGGACGGCACCCTGCGTGTCGCGAATTTCACGAATGGCGTGGGGAATTACCGGTCTTCCGCCGTTGGCAAGACCGGCATAGGCGGCTACTAGTTCAATCAGTGTCACCTCGCTGGTGCCAAGGGCCAAACTGAGGTCACGCCCGAGCGGTGAAGTAATACCTAGCCGTTGGGCTAGCGTCCTTACCCGATCAATCCCGACCGATTCCATGATGCGAACAGCGCAGGTATTGATCGAATGGGCCAACGCATCGCGCAACGGTACTGCACCGCGAAAACCCTTTTCATAATTGGCCGGCTGCCATTTGCCGATTCGCAACGGCCTGTCGTCCACGACGGTGTCAGGAGTATAGCCCGAACCAAGGGCCGCCAGATAGACGAACGGCTTGAACGAGGAACCAGGTTGGCGCAGCGCCTGGGTCGCGCGGTTGAACGGGCTTTCGACATAGTTTCGGCCGCCGACCATCGCCCGCACCGCGCCATCTGGCGAGAGGGCCAACAGTGCGCCTTGGCCGACATTATTTTGCGGACCATTGGTCGCGATCAAACTCGCCAGCTTCTGTTCAGCCGCCTGTTGAAGTCGCAAATCAAGGGTAGTGAAAACCAGCAAGTCCTCATGATCGGCTCCGATATAGCTACCGACGTGATCCGAGACCCAATTAGCGAAATAGCGGCCTATGCCATCGGCGGTAGGTGGGGGAGGGGTAGGCAATGCCTGCATGGCAATCTTGGCGTCGTTGGGGCTGATGAAACCCGCATCGACCATGGCGGACAGTACAACCTGAGCGCGCTGTTCTGACTCATATGGATTGTTTAACGGGGAATAATGTGCCGGTGCCTTGAGCATCCCGGCGAGCATTGCCGCTTCATGCAAAGAAATACGAGTGATCGGTTTGCCAAAATAGGTCTGTGACGCAGCATCGACGCCGAATGCTCCGGCCCCAAGATAAACTCGGTTGAGGTATGCGGTAAGTATCTGATTTTTTGTATAGAGGTGCTCAAGCCACAAAGCCAGCAGCGCCTCTTGAACCTTGCGGCGCAGTCGGCGTTCGGATGACAGGAATAGGTTCTTGGCCAGTTGTTGAGTGATGGTCGAGCCACCCTGGACCGCGTGGTCGCGCCGGAAGTTGACAACCACCGCGCGAACAAGGCCAATGGGGTCAATGCCGAAATGGCGGAAAAAACGGCGATCCTCAATGGCAAGCACGGCGTTAACCATGTGCCGGGGCAGGCGAGCAGCATCAATGATTTCCCCTTGCAACTCGCCGGTGCGGGAAAAGCGCACGCCATCCGCAGCCACCAGGGTGATGGCCGGGCGTCGCACGCGCTGTCCTACCTGCCTCACGTCGGGCAAATCATAGCAGTAAAACGCCAACACCACCGCCAGGGCGACCGTGCCCCATATAGTCAGAACAGCGAGCCATTTGGCAACCAACAGGGCAATACTACGCCGCTTCGAGCGCGGCCTTGCCGATGAGTTAGGGCGCGGCTCTGCCGACAAGATCGGGCGCGGCTCTGCCGCTGGCAAGTTAGGGCGCGGCTCTGCAGCTGGCAAGTTAGGGCGCGGCTCTGCCGGGCTGAGCGCTGAACCGGACGAGGGGTGTTTCTTCGTCAAGCCGTGGTGCCGCCTTGGTACGATCGCCCCGGATTTGGTGGAGGCATAGCGATTATGGCGAATCGGGAAGGCGAGGGGAAGCGAAAATCCGTAAACTCTCCAAGCCACTTGATATGGTGCATGAGGCAAGGTAATTTGAAAAAGTAAAATTCAACGAGTGGGCATCTGCCCCGAACATTATGGTTAATATTGCATGGCCAAGCAACTTTCTCTGAATGGCTTGGAGATTAAGGGCTTCCGCCCCTTTGCGCGGCTGGAGCTGCCTAAATTATCTAGGGTTAACCTAATTGTCGGTAAAAACAGTGTCGGCAAGACATCATTACTGGACGCAGTTCAACTATTTGCTCAGCAAGGCTCACCTATCAGTATTAGAGACTTGCTATTGAATAGAGATGAGGTTGCTGGTGAACCAGGAGATGAAAACACCGCCTGCATAGCTATTGAATCTTTGTTTTATGGCCGACCTGAACTTGTCACGAACTCTACAGAATTCTCCATTGCATCTCTTGGTCATGGTGCTATATTTTTGAATGTTTCT
>SESH01100938.1_pt1 | contig 13052 bp, 12 predicted proteins | sample 3171561 | NCBI WGS metagenome assembly SESH01 (sample SAMN10866947, study PRJNA518727) | freshwater metagenome | biome: subpolar coniferous forest; feature: holomictic lake; material: water; isolation source: holomictic Lake 442 2011 16.5 m and 2014 13 m | place: Canada: near Kenora, Ontario
ATCGTTTGCCGGAGGGGGAATTTACATGCCTGAGCCTGCTGTTCTGGAGCAAACGAGAAGGGAAATTGATGCACATTTCGGAGAATGGCAGGCAATTCTGGCTGACAAGATATTCACTACACAGTTTCCAGAAGGCGTTCTCCCTTCAGGTAAATTGGTAAGGCCGCCCAAAGGATATGAGGGCAGCAATCCCGCTGTTGAGTATCTCAAATATAAAGGGTATTACACCCAGCGGTTTTTCTCCGACGACGAGGTCACTGATCCGGGATTTGCAGCAGAGGTTGCCAAAAGTTTCCGTGCAGTGAACCCTCTCGTTCATTTTCTTAACCGGGCGTTATTGCCTATGTCATGAACAGTGTGGGATACTCTTTTGACATCTGGCTGATAATGTCATCTCCACTCCCTATGCCTTCGGCCACCTGGATATCGGCACGCCTGGATGTCAGCTTTTTGGAGTCAGGATAGCTTCTACGTACCGGCTCCGCCAAAACCTGAGCCCACTGAAGAATGTTGGAATACCATAATGCAATTGAGTTTGCCATAGGTGTCGCTTTAAGAGTGAAAAATAAACATGGTGATCTGTTTCCATCTATGCTCAAAATCAGCAAAAGAGTGCACATTGTAAATCACCATTTAAGGGTATTTTGCATACCATAAATGCGGTATACCGCCATAAAGCGCCTCAATAAAAAGAAAAATAGACGTATAATAACAAACCGCATCTGTTTGATATGTCTGATTTTTTGGATTAAATAAGGTAACGACAGCTTTGAACACCCATGAACACCAACTACGAATGGCCCTTGTGGCAACATACCGGGCTAATCTGCGGCATAGATGAAGCGGGCAGGGGGCCACTTGCCGGGCCTGTGGTAGCGGCGGCGGTACTCTTTCCCCGATGGTTCAGGCCCGAAGGGGCGCTGCTTGAGATGCTGGACGATTCCAAAAAGCTCACGGCGAACGAGAGAGAGTTGCTTGCCCCTGCAATCCGAAAAGCTGCCATAAGCTGGGCGATCGCGGCTGTTGAGCATGACACCATCGACAGCATCAACATCCTTCAGTCAACCATGCTGGCCATGAACAGGGCTGTTGAAGGGCTCTCAATAACGCCGCAACTCCTTCTTGTGGATGGCAACAGGTTCACAACCAGCCGCCGTATCCCTTTTGAAACCATTGTCAAGGGTGATTCAAAGGTCTTTTCGATAGCAGCCGCTTCAGTGCTGGCCAAAACGCACCGTGACGAGGTGATGGTGGCTTATGGTGCGCAATACCCGCACTACGGCTTTGAGCGCCATGCAGGCTATGCCACTAAAGCACACATTGAGGCGATCAGAGTGCACGGGCGCTGCCCGATTCACCGGTTGAGCTTCAGGCTGCGCCAACTGGGTGAAAAGCCATGAAGATTACCTACGATCCACACCTGCTCGGACCGGAAGGAGAGCAGATTGCTGCCGACTACCTGCTCAGTAAAGGGTATCGCATCATAAGACGCAATTATCGGTTTCACCGCAATGAGATCGATATTATTGCGCTGCACCACAAGACGCTCTGCTTTGTTGAGGTCAAAACCCGATTCTCTTCTGCAAAAGGACACCCTGCAGAAGCGGTAACACCAATGAAACAGCGGGAAATCATCAAAGCCGCACAAGCGTACCTCACCGTAACTGACAACATCGACACTGACTGCCGCTTCGATGTTTTGGCCATCCTGATCCAGAATATGGATGGAAACAGAATTGATGCCTTCACCGTTGAACATTTTAAAGATGCCTTTTGGGCAAGCTCCTGAATGACGGAAGAGCAGGTATAATACCGGCATTTTTACTATCTTGCGAGGCAAGTTTCATCTCACAAGTATACAACTGATCATTATGCAGGAAGACGATATCCTTATCCCGTTAACCCCTTCGATAGAATCGAGCTACGGAGCAAACAACATACAGGTGCTTGACGGCATTGAGCATGTCAGGATGCGCCCGGCGATGTATATTGGCGATATTCACAGCAGGGGGCTTCACCATCTGGTCTACGAAATTGTCGACAACTCTATTGATGAAACTCTTGGCGGCTTCAACGACTACATTTTTGTTTCGCTGAACCTCGATGGTTCTGTGACCGTAATCGACCACGGGCGTGGCATTCCTGTTGATATTCACCCTGAAAAGCAGAAATCGGCGCTTGAACTGGTCATGACCGTGATTGGCGCTGGCGGCAAGTTTGACAAGGGTGCCTACAAGGTCTCCGGTGGTCTGCACGGCGTTGGCGCTTCGGTGGTCAATGCGCTTTCGGAGTGGTGTGAAGTAGAGGTCTACCGCGATGGCAATGTTTATTTTCAGCGGTTTGAACGGGGTATTCCCCAGGGTGATGTCAAGGCTATCGGATTGTCCGACAAGCGCGGCACTAAAACCACCTTTCTGCCTGACCATCTGATTTTCAAGACAACCGAGTTACGCAAGGAGATTATTATCGACCGTATGCGTGAACTTGCGTTCCTCAACAAGGAGCTCAGCATCACCGTACAGGATATTGAAGGGTTTCAGGAGGTGTTCCACTATGAAGGTGGTATCAAGGAGTTTGTCACCTATACCGACCAAAATCGGTTAAAGCTGCTCAAGGAGCCGATTTATCTCTTTGGCGAGCGAGACACCACCATTGTTGAGATTGCACTCCAGTACAACGACTCCTACCAGGAGAATGTCTTCAGCTATGTAAACAACATCAATACGCATGAGGGTGGGACGCACGTTACCGGATTCCGCAAGGCGCTGACCAGAACACTCAATGCCTACGCCCAGAAAAATGATCTGCTCAAAAACCTGAAACTTGCCCTCACCGGTGATGATTTCAAGGAGGGGCTGACAGCGGTCATTTCGGTCAAGGTTGCTGAACCACAGTTTGAAGGTCAGACCAAAACGAAGCTTGGAAACTCGGAGACCCAGAGTACGGTTGAAACCGTGGTCAATGAGCAGCTCGCCGAGTTTGCTGAAAGCAACCCCGGTGTGCTCAAGATGATCATTGAAAAGGTGAAGGGAGCCGCCATGTCGAGGGAGGCGGCCCGTAAAGCCAAGGAGCTTACCCGCAGAAAATCGGTGCTTGAAAGTTCGGGACTACCGGGAAAACTGGCTGACTGCTCCATCAATGACCCGGAACATTGTGAACTCTATATTGTTGAGGGTGATTCGGCAGGCGGCAGCGCCAAGCAAGGGCGCGACCGGAGTTTTCAGGCTATTCTGCCTCTCAAGGGTAAAATTCTCAATGTCGAGAAGGCTCGGCTGCACAAGATGCTGGAAAACGAGGAGATCAAAACCATTATTTTGGCCCTCGGCACCAGCTTTGGCGAGGATGAATTTTCTGTTGAAAAGTTGCGCTATGGCAAAATCATCATCATGACTGATGCCGATGTCGACGGTGCTCACATCAGAACGTTGCTTCTCACCTTTTTCTTTCGCTATATGCGAGCTCTGATTGAGGCTGGCAGGGTCTTTATCGCCCAGCCACCCCTTTACCTTGTCAAGTCAGGCAAAGAGCAGCAGTATGCGTGGGATGACGAGGAGCGCAACAGTATTTCGGAGGGGATGAGGAAGATGCAGAAGGGAAAGGCGAACATCCACATCCAGCGCTACAAGGGGCTTGGAGAGATGAACCCTGAGCAGCTCTGGAGTACCACCATGGATCCAGCTCACCGCTCCCTCTTGCTGGTCAACGTGGAAAATGCCATGGAAGCTGACCAGGTATTCTCCACGCTTATGGGCGACAAGGTTGAGCCACGACGGGAGTTTATCGAAAAGAATGCCCGCTACGTCCGCCGTTTAGATGTCTGAGGAACGAACATAAACCTCCTTGCGGAGCTGCTGCACCCATTGGTTGAAAATCAGACGATTTTTATTCTCAAGCGCCAGCTCCTCAAGGGAGGAATAATCTTGATCAGGATCAAGCGTGTGAGCGGGTATACGTTTGTTCAGCTTGAATATGGCATAGAATGTCTCCCCCTGTGCGGGTTCTATCTTCTCTGGCTCACTGATATCACCAGGCTTCTTGAGGGTTGCGATAACCTTCTGTAACTGAGGAAGCAGTGTCGAAGGCGAAAGGGTTGACGTGGATGAGCCAGGGAGAATGAGTGTGCCCCCAAGTGCTGCAGAAGCAGGATCATCAGAATATTTTTTTGCCATATCAGCAAACGCCTCTTTACCACTCGTCACGTTTGCATATATCTCCTTGAGCTGCTGAATTGCTTCTGAAAAGTCTCCTTGTGTCCGATCGAGCCCCACAAGAATATGGCGGACATGAATAGAATTATCCTCCTTGCTCAGCAACTGTATCAGATGATAACCATAGCGGGTCTCAACAACATCTGATATCTCACCCTCTTTAAGTGCATAAGCCACTTTTTCAAAAGCGGGGATAAATTGCCCTTTCCTGGCAACTCCGAGATCTCCCCCCAACTTGGCAGAGCCAGGATCTTCTGAGTACTTCACAGCAAGAGTGGCAAAATCGGCTCCACCTTTGATTTGTGAGCTAAGCTCCTTTATCCTGACAAGTGAACGCGCACGACTTTCCGCTGCAATTGAGGGATATTTGATGATTTGTGAAACTGACACTCCCTCCTGGACGGGGGGAATCTGTGCCTGGTTTTGTTTATAAAAAGCCATCACCTCTTCATAAGTAATGGTCACTCCAGCGGATTTTTTCTTGCGAAGGGTCTCTATCAACTGTTGATTACGCAACTCCACACGGATATCCTCGCGAATAGCCGCAGAAGAGTTCCCGAGTCGGCTCTCCATGTCGCTGGTTGATACAAACCTTGAGCTGATCTGCTGAAACCGCTCTTTTACCATTGCGTCAAGCGAATTGAGGTCAATAGTGACACTGTCTATTTTCGCTTTGGCAAGGAGAATTTTCTGATCGATCAATCCATCAAGAATGGAATGGGGCAACGATTTTTCTTCTGCCATTTCGGGGTACTGCAACCGTACCATAAGCGCACGGTTATCGATTTCCGATTGAAAAATAGCCTCATTGCCAACAACGGCAACGAGCCGATCGGTTACCTCCGCAATAATGGGGGTAGAGGGGAAAAAAGAACTTGCAAGACAGAGGAATACCGTATTCCTCACTATTTTTTTCACAGGTCGCATAACATTTCTTGTCATTAATGGGTTGTAATGCCCCAGCCATCTTTCTGAAGCGAAACATCAATCTATTGTTACCTCTGCACCAAAAAAGGGAACACTCAGGCGGATTTGCTGCCTCTCAGGCGAACAGAGCTTTTCGTCAGATGAAGCCAGTCATACACAAGAGGAGCTGCAACAAAGATCGATGAGTAGGTGCCGATGAGAATTCCGGCAAAAACTGCAAAGGCAAAGCCCCTGATTGCAGGCCCGGCAAAAATAAAGAGAACCAAAACAGAGAGAAGAACCGTTCCTGATGTTATAATTGTCCTGCTGAGCGTCTGGTTCATACTTTCATTAAAGATTCTTTCGTATTCAGAGGGCTTCTGACCCCGTATTCTCTCCCTGATACGATCATAAACCACCACCGTATCGGTAATGGAGTAGCCTGCTATCGTCAGAAAGGCCGCAATAATGCTCTGATCCATCTCAAGCGGCATAAAGGAAAAAAGCCCGCCGAGGATGCTGAACAATCCCAGAACAGTGAGAATATCGTGAAAAATCGCGATCACCCCGGTTGTTGCAAATTTAATCTCAAACCTGATGCCGACATAAAGAAGAATCGCCAGAAGTGAGGCAAGAAGCGCTTTGATGGCCGACCATTTCAGGTCAGAGGCTATGCTTGGACCGACGGCATCAATGCGAACAATCTCATGAGGGTTTCCTTTGATTCGTTCGTTGAGAGCGTTGGTCACCAGTGACTTGAGTTGCCCCGTATCTCCCTGAAAAACGGTGCTGAAGAGAAATGAACGATCCATTCCATACTGCTTCAGTGTACCGGAAACACCTGCGGCATCAAGCACCGAACGAATCTGCCCGACATCTGCGTTTTTCTCAAACCGTATCACCACCTCCGAACCACCTCTGAAATCAATGCCATAGTTCAGCCCTTTTATAGCGAGCGAGAAGATACCGGCGACAAGCAGAATGATAGAAAAACCGTAAGCAATTTTGCGATGCTTGATAAAGTTGAAGTTGGTCTTCTGAAAGATCCTCATTGGTTGAAACCTCTTGAAATATTAACCGAAACTTTTTTCTGACATAAGATCTTTGGCGAGAAGCAGATGGAAAATCTCCCTGGTCACCACTATTGCCGTAAACAGGCTTGCCGATGTTCCTATCATCAATGTCACGGCAAATCCCTGAATCGGGCCGATGCCATAAGTATAGAGCAGAAAAGCTGCCGACAAGGTTGTAACATGCGAATCAAGAATTGATGAAAAAGCGCGATCATAACCCTGTGTAACCGCAGTGAACACCCCCTTTCCCTCAGCAAGCTCTTCGCGTATCCTCTCATAGATCAGCACGTTGGCATCAACGGCCATACCAATGGTAAGCACAATACCGGCTATACCTGGCAATGAAAGGGATGCGTTGAAGCCGGCGAGCACCGAAAGGACAATCAGGATATTGAGAACCAGCGCTATATCGGCGGCAATACCTGCTTTTTTATAGTAGACAAGCATAAAGACTGAGACGGCAAAAAATGCCCAGGCAAGTGATTGTATCCCTGCACGAATATAATCGGCACCAAGTGACGGTCCAACGCTCCGCTCCTCCGTAATTCTGACAGGCGCAGGAAGAGCACCAGCTTTGAGCACAATCTCAAGATCTTTTGCCTCTTCAAGGCTTTCAATACCATTGATCACTGAATTGCCATTGGGAATTTTTGACTGTACGACGGGAGCGCTATAGACAACCCCATCAAGCACAATAGCAAGACGCTTGCCGATATTGGCACCGGTAATACGGGCCCATTTCGATGTGCCTTCACTGTTCATCGACATCAACACCTCAGGCTGCACTCCCTGCGAGCCAAAAGTGGCTTTTGCCTCTGTAATGACGCCTCCAGTCAGTTCTGGCCCCTTTTTCACGAGGTAAATGGTGTAGACCTTTTCGCCGCCCTTGCCAATATCAGGCTTGGCCGCAAGAAGCAGTTCACTATCCATCGGCAACAGCGCCTGTATATCGCTGCGACGTAACAATGATAACACATACTCCCTGGTGCGCTCTAAAGTATAGGCAGTTCCGTTCCCGGAGAGGCCTACAACATCATAAAGAGGGTTGGGGGCTGCCGAATTGCCTGACTGAGCCACTGTTTCTGATGCTGGCAACAAGGATGACGCAACTGAGGAGGAATCCGGTAGAGACTGCGCTTTGGGAGCAACCCCATTCTGGACAAGAAATGAGTTGATTCTGTCAAGAGTCCTTACCATCACTTCAGGTTCACGAAGAAGCCTGAATTCAAGCTTGGCAGTGCCTTTCAACAGATTTCTCACGCGGTTCTCATCGGAAACACCCGGAAGTTCTATAATAATCTTCCGGCTTCCCTGTGTCGTAATGACCGGTTCAGCAACACCATACTGATCAATACGATTACGGATGATCTCCTTGGCACGGCTCAGAGCATCAACCGACTCCTTCTCCAGTTTTGAAACGATCTCCTGGTCGCTGTTGCGGATATCATAAAAATATCGGCTCAGAGGAATATTCTCTCTCTTGAATTCGGCGAGCAGCAGGTCAATAATCCGTGCGTCACTCCTGGCTGCATTTGCCCTCACCGCCTGCATGATCGCGATAAATTTTTGATCTTTATTCCACGCTTTCTGTTCAAAGAGATCAACCTGATCGACCTCCATGACCAGATGCATCCCGCCCCTCAAATCAAGGCCGAGCTTCAGACTTTTTTTACGAGCCTCATCAATCTCTTCACGGTGGCTCAGTACATATTTCAAACTATCCTGTGCCGAGCCAAAACTGTTGATCTCTTTGGACAGGGAATAGTCCTGCCAGGTTGGCCACAACGACCACAACGACACAAGAGTGACAACAACAATAAGAAGCAGGTTAAAACGTTTATTTTTCATTGATGGCATCGCGTTACGCTCGAAAGAATTAGTTGTGGCAATATATATAATGGGGTATTGATTAGCTAACAATCTGCGCAGGGCAGTAAACGATGTCATATATGGCCGAATAACGCAATAAGCCCGACACTGCGCCGGGCTTATTATGTATAAAACAGTATCTCAATGCATTATCCCCAGATATCCTGAGAGATATTCTGGTACCAACCCTGAGCAAACATTGCTTCCTGACGAAGCTGGTTGTCATCAGCATCCAATGGTGTCAAACCACCAGCACCCTTTATTTCAACTATACCATCAACCGCCAGCTTGTAAACTCCTGCAACGGAAACACCATAGTCCGCTGCAAGAAGGCTGTAGCAGGTGTTGACCAGCGAAGGAGCGGCAGGTACCTTGCCCTGAAATAGTCGAACAATCGCGGCAGCAGCAACTTTACCCTGACTGCTTGCAGCAAATCCTGATTTCGGCATCGCTCCAGCAAGAGATGCGTCACCAATCACATGAATTCCGGGATGAAGGGTTGACTCAAAAGAGACAGGATTAATCGGGCACCATCCGGTGGCATCTGTAAGAGCGGCATCAACCGCAATTTTACCCGCCCTCTGTGGAGGAATGAGATTGATAACATCCCCTTTTTCAACACCCAATTCGGTTGTAATGGTCATGGCTCCAGCGTCAACCTTGAGCACCTTACCGCCCAGGGCAACAGAACGCCACTCAATCATTCCGGGATAAAGCCGATCCCACCCCTTCTTGAACAGTCCCTGCTTGGAGAACTTATCCTTTGCATCCAATATTATAACCTTCGACAGCGGCTTTGCGGCCTTAAGGTAAGCGGCAATCAGACTGGCGCGCTCGTAAGGCCCGGGAGGACATCTGAATGGATTTGCTGGAGCACAGATGAACACCCTTCCACCATTCTTCATATCAAGCAGTTGTTTTTGCAGCAGAGTTGTCTGTGAGCCAGCCTGCCAGGCGTGAGGCATTTGACTGTTGGCAACACTTTCACTGTAGCCCTCAATAGCATCGTATTTGAAATCGATGCCAGGCGCAACAATCAATCGATCGTAACCAAGCGTTTTCCCATTTTTCAGTTTGACCGTGTTTTTTACCATATCAATACCAATAACAACTTCTGGCACAATATTTACCTGATACTTGCCTTTGAGCACCGCATAAGTATGAGCGATATCATCCATGGTTTTCAGACCGCCAAGCACCCAGTTGCTTAATGGACAGGTATAATAAACTGCTTTTGGCTCAACCAGAGTAACATGGATAGATGGGTCCAGTTTTCTCAGATATTTGGCCGCAGTAGCTCCGCCAAAACCACCACCGATAACGACAACCCTTTTCGTTGAAGCAAACGCGCTCTTCGATGTGCCAAAGAGACCAAGCGCCGAGCCCGCAACACCCGACAGGAGAAGCTTACTGAAATCTCTGCGTGAAAGTGTATTACTCATGATCGATTCTCCTGCTTATTTATTAGTTGTCGAGAGCGTTCCAAAATATTCAGAGATCAGCCGCAACTCTTCATCGGTATATCCCTTTGCATGACGAGCCATAACTGTTGAGGGACGATCGCCAGACTTATACCCCTTCAATGCTGTTTCAATATATTCGACGCTCCGGCCATTAATCGTGGGGATAACGCTCGAACTTTTTCCATCGGTGCCATGACACGATGCACAGGAGAGTGCAAGAATCTGCCCTCGGGGGCTGGACTCTGACTGTCGTGCAGTAGCATTTTTGGCCGAATTGGAACTTGCCCGGCAATCGCCTGGTAAAGCGCTGCTCCCGGCGGCAATCACCGCAAAGATGAGAGCAGAAGCCGTCAGCCGTATTTCTGGTTTTACCGCCATAACGTATACCTCCATAGTGAGTTAAAAATTGATATCTATCCACCCGACAATAACCATGAAAGAAAAGTTGACTCTATTGAACAACGGCCTCCGCAGCAAACAGCTCATTTCGGCTGTCAAGAAATGCAACCTTCAGAGCATCACCCTTTTTACCGGGAAAACGAAACTGCAGAAACGGATCTTTGGAAACAGAAGGACCAAGCTCAATATCCAGAAGAGGCTCTCCATTGAGAGTTACTGATCCCTCCCTGACAAAGTAAGCCGGTATAATAATACCCTGCTCATCTTTTCTTGTGCCTGATTCATTTTGATGGGGAATCATGACCTTAAGCTGGACAATACCAGACTCTTCCCTGGCGAGAACTCTTATACTGCTGATCATTGCAACTTATATAGTTTTAAAATGAAACTCTCCGCAGAAAACAGCGGGGTATATTTTTCAGAATACGTTTGGTAAACTACTGGAGAGATGCTTCATGCAGAGACTTAACAGGCCTGAGCCACTATCTCGACATTCACGGATGTCATAAAAAACCTCCCCTCGCTTTTGACAACGGCGTAAAGGGTCGAACTCTCTTTCATCTTGATATTGAGAGAAAACCAGGGAAGAACATTACCCTGTAGAGTACATTTAATAACCAAAGGGGTGACATTTTTTTCAACAAACAGGTAAAGAACCTCGCTTTTTAATGAGGAGATGACTTGAACAGGCACCACAGAGCTATCTTCAGCGACAGGTGACGCAACAATGGTAATCTTGTCCGATCTGTCAGGCGCACTCGTCCCCAGTGCAGCCATGAACGCCTGATCTATAGAGCACTGATGAAAATCTTTTGCACTCCACGCACCAAACAGGCTTGCGGGGCTCATTGAGAGAAGAAATGCCGAACAACCAGCACCTTTCGCAATAAATTGCCGTCTTTTCATATTTTTTACACAGATAATCGGATGTAATAACACTTCGCGCACCACTCCCTACCTTCAACTCTATAACTTCATAGTTTAAGGAATTCATATCATTATTGCAAGAACCAATATGTATATAACGCTATTTATACGTCACATGACGATATCTACCTTATACCATAGCGGCATATATTCTCACTGAATTAAAGGTCGAAAAAGGTCAATAATTTGTATCTTGCATCCATTTACAGTAATTCTTTAGATATTGTTTCACGTGAAACAATTGGACTCCAATGTATGACATCATAATTGCAGGGGCCGGGCATGCCGGGTGTGAAGCAGCCCTCGCTGCTGCTCGTATGGGATCTTGTTGCTTATTAATCTCCTCAGACTTGAATTCGATTGCCAGAATGTCATGCAATCCTGCAATTGGAGGTGTTGCAAAAGGTCAAATTACCAGGGAAATTGACGCCCTGGGGGGGGAAATGGCAAAGGCGATTGATGCCACAGGGATACAATTCAGAATGCTGAACAGAAGCAAAGGTCCCGCCATGCACTCCCCAAGAGCCCAGGCAGACCGTACTCAATACTCAATGTATATGCGCCAGGTTATTGAGAGTGAAAACAATATTGATCTGCTTCAGGATACTGTAACCGGCATCAAGTGTTCCTCCGGCTCTTTCTCCGGCGTGGTACTTTCATCAGGTAGAATTATACATGGACGAACTGCAATATTGACCTGTGGAACATTTTTAAATGGTCTGATACATATCGGAATGGAACATTATGCTGGCGGAAGAACTCTTGCGGAGCCGCCTGTCTATGGGCTTACTGAAAATCTCATTGCTTATGGATTCCAGGCAGGCAGGCTCAAAACAGGGACACCACCCCGCATCGACAAGCGAAGTGTTGACTATTCAATGACAGAAGAGCAGTATGGGGATGAAGTACCTGTAACATTTTCATTCGCAACACCACCTCTTAAGCGACCACAGATAAGCTGCTTTGCAACAAAAACAACAGCCATAACTCATGAGATTCTAAAAAAGGGGTTTAACCGGTCACCTCTCTTTACGGGAAAGATTCAGGGAGTTGGGCCAAGATATTGCCCATCAATTGAAGATAAAATCTGCCGGTTTCCAGAAAAGGATAGTCATCATATAGTTCTGGAACCCGAGGGGTTCAACACCAATGAAATGTATGTCAATGGATTTTCCACATCACTCCCTGAGGAGATCCAGTTGGAAGGGCTGCGCTCTATACCCGGTTTGAGTCATGCAAAAATGATCCGTCCAGGTTATGCGATAGAATATGATTACTTTTTCCCCCATCAAATTAAACGGACTCTGGAAACAAAACTGATCAATAACATCTATTTTGCAGGCCAAATCAATGGTACATCGGGATATGAGGAGGCGGCGGCACAAGGGCTGATGGCAGGTATCAATGCCTCTCTCAAACTGCAAAGTCACCCTCCCCTTCTCCTGAAACGTTCTGATGCCTACATTGGGGTACTCATTGATGACCTTATAACAAAAGAGACAAATGAACCATACAGAATGTTTACCTCATCGGCAGAACACCGTCTGATGCTTCGTCATGACAATGCCGATATCCGCCTTCAGCATTTTGGCTTGATGACAGGACTGATCAAAAAAATGGCTATGAACAAATGCAGTGATAAAATTGTTCAAATAGAGGCACTTAAACAACTTCTGACAACCTCAAAATTACAGGCCGATGATGTGAACCCCCTCCTCATAAGACTTGACTACCCCTTGGTGAATATCTCACAAAGCGCATCAACCCTCCTGAAAAGGCCGAGAGTGCATCTGGCATCACTTATGGAGTCATCTCTCTCATTAACAGAGGCGGTACATGCAATCAGCGATAACCAATTGGTTTATGAGCAAGTTGAAATTGACCTGAAATATGAAGGGTATTTGAAACGGGACCTTTTGATGGCTGAAAAAATCCTGCGACTTGAAGCGCATCTCATTCCGCCTCACTATAAATACGATAGCGTATCAGGCCTGTCAAGTGAAGGAAAAGAAAAACTTTATAAACATCAACCTGAGACTATTGGCCAAGCATCCAGGATACTTGGAGTATCGCCATCAGATATATCCATCCTCATGATACATCTGGGCCGATAAAATCATATCATACGTTTCACGTGGAACATAAATTGTTCAGTGAGCCCTACTACCAATCTTAAAGGACAAAAATGGATAACTTTATTAATAACG
>SESH01010506.1_pt1 | contig 13047 bp, 8 predicted proteins | sample 3171561 | NCBI WGS metagenome assembly SESH01 (sample SAMN10866947, study PRJNA518727) | freshwater metagenome | biome: subpolar coniferous forest; feature: holomictic lake; material: water; isolation source: holomictic Lake 442 2011 16.5 m and 2014 13 m | place: Canada: near Kenora, Ontario
CAGGAAGCGGCGCCATCCCCGAGAACTTCGAGTGGGCGATCCGGTGGACTTCTGGCGGGTGGAGGCCCTGGAAACGGACCTGCTCCTTCGCCTGCGTTCCGAGATGAAGCTGGATGGCAATGCCTGGCTCCAGTTCACCGTACGCCCAGAAGGCACCGGTTCCAGGCTCGAGCAGACCGCCTTCTTCGAGCCCCATGGCCTGCTCGGCCTGCTCTATTGGTACCTCTCTCTGCCCTTCCACCTCTTCGTCTTTCCGGTCATGATCCGCACCCTCAAGCGGCGCGCCGAGGCCGCCCTGTCGGAACCGAAAAAAGGACGCTGACCATGTTTGATGCGCAACGGGATGCCTGTGAAGTGGCGGCCCTGGCCGGGGGCAACCTTCTGCTTGGGTATTTCCGCCAATTGGATCCCGCGACCATCACCGAAAAGACCAAGCACGATGTGGTCAGCGAGGCGGATCGCGCCGCCGAGACAGCCATTCGCGCCGAACTGGACTTCCGCTTTCCTCAATACGGCTTCCTGGGAGAAGAGGGCGGCAGTCACGGGAGCGCTGACATCCGCTGGATCGTGGATCCCCTGGACGGCACCCTGAACTTTGTCCAGGGCTTCCCCCACTGGTGTGTCTCCGTGGCCCTGTGGGATGCGGCAGGCCCCGTGGTGGGCTGCGTGCTGGATCCTCTGCGCGGGGACTGCTTCCTGGCCGCTCGGGGCCAGGGCGCCACCTGGAACGGCAAGCCCATGCAGGTGTCTCGGCAGGCGGGCCTCGATGGCGCCTTCCTGGCCACGGGCTTCGCCTATCAGCTGGGCGACCGCTGGCCCCTGTTCAACGCTGCCCTGGGCCGAGTCTTCCCCCGCGCCAAAGGCCTCCGCCGCGCCGGAAGCGCCGCCCTGGACCTAGCCCACGTGGCCTGCGGCATCTTCGACGGCTTCTTTGAGCTGGGCCTCAAGCCCTGGGACATCGCCGCCGGCGCTTTGCTAGTGCAGGAGGCGGGCGGCGTCATCACCGACTGGGAGGGCAACCAGGACTGGTTCCAGACCGGCAACCTCGTCACCGGCACCCCCGGCGTCGCACCCGAGTTGTTGGACGCGCTTCGGGGATAAAGAAAAAGATCCAACGCAAAGACGCGAAGACCCAAAGAAGAACAGCAGAAAGTGTTTCTTCCTTTTTGTTCGCGTCTTGGCGTCTTAGCGTTGAATCAGTTGAACTATTTCTCAGGACCTAACTACGCCTCGGCTTTGGCCTGGCGGCTGTAGACGACGACGTAGAGGCAGAGGGCGATGAGGGCGAGGAGGCCCAACCACTCGCCCAGGGCGCCTTCGGCCTGGTGGGCACTGAGCAAGGGGAAGCCCTCGGTCCACTTCAGTTTCACGAAGCTGGCGACCACGCCCATGATCGCGCCGCCGGCCATGAGGCCGCTGGCGATGAGCACGCCGCGATTCTCGCGGGCCTTGGCATCGGCCTCAGAGGTGCCCGCCTTGGGGCGGTTCACCCAGTGGGCCAGGAGGCCACCCAGGAAGAGGGGCGTGTTCAACTCGATGGGCAGGTACATGCCCAAGGCGAAGCCGAGGGCGGGGAGTTCCACCATGCGCAGCACGATGGAGAGCATCACGCCGAGGCCAAAGGCGTACCAGCGCAGGGGCATGGAGACGGTGCCGAAGATGCCTTCCAGGATGGCCTTCATGGCGCTGGCTTGGGGGGCGGGGATGGAACTGCCCAGGGCCATGGTGCCGTCCAGGTTCACCTGCTTGGCCATGAGCCACATGGCGATGCCCGTGAACAGGGCCGCCACCAGGGTGCCCACAAACTTCCAGGCAATCTGCCGGGCCGGGGTGGAGCCGATCCAGTGGCCGATCTTGAGATCGGTGCTGAAGGCGCCGGAGGCCGCCAGCGCTGTGCAGACAATGCCGCCTACCATCATGGTGAGGAACATGCCGTAGCCGCCGGTGAAGTTCAGCTTGAGCATCAACACCCCGGTGATGACCAGGGTCAGCATGGTCATGCCGCTGATGGGGTTGGTGCCGATGGTGGCGATGGCGCGGGCCGCCACCGGAGCGAAGAAGAAGGCCACGATCATGACGACGGTGGTAGCCACCACGGCAGGGACCAGGGCGTTGCGGATGCCCAGGCCGAAGCTCAGAAAGGCCAGGGTGCCTACCGTGCAGGTGACCAGGCCGATAGCGATCATCGAACCGGCGATGGTGCGGTCCGTGCGCACGGTGGCGGCGGCTTCAGCGGCGGCATCCCGGTTCTTGAGGGCCTTCAGGTTGCTGATGATGCTGCGGATCATGTTGGGCATGGAGGCGGCCACCCCCATGAGGCCCGCCCCGGCGATGGCGCCCACGCCGATGATGCGAATGTAGGAGAAGAACACCTGCTCGGGGGTCATGCTGGCGATGAGCCTGGTGCCGGGGGCGATGATCAGGGGCACATGCTGGCCAATGGCATGGAAGAGGGGAACCAGCACGAACATGCTGAAGAAGGAGCCAGCGGCGATCACGGCGGAATATTTCAGGCCAATGATGTAGCCGATGCCCAGGGTGGCGGCGCTGTTCAGGAAGTTGAAGGACATGAACTTCTCGCGCAGCGCCCGGCCTACCCACACATGCTCCAGGCGCAGGTATTCGCCCATGCCCCGGAAGATCGACACGATGCCGTCGTAGGCGGCGCCGACAACTGCAGCCACGGCCAATTCTCGGGCTTGGTTGCCCGCCTTCTCACCGGTGACCAGGATCTCGGCCGTGGCCGTGGCCTCCGGCCAGGGGAAGATGCCATGGTTTTCCACCATGAAGTGATGGCGGAGGGGGACCAGGAACAGGATGCCGATGCAGCCGCCCAGGAAGCTCACGATCACCACCTGCCAGAGGGTAGGAACGGGAACGCCGCTGCCCGGAGTATTGGCCAGGATGTAGAGGGCCGGGATCGTGAAGGCCGCGCCGCTCACCACATGGCTGCTGTTGGCGCCGATGCTCTGGATGATGACATTCTCCAGGATCGTGTTCTTGCGGGGGAAGAAGCGGCTGAGGCCCACGGCCAGGATGGCGATGGGGATGGCGGCCTCGATGCCCTGGCCCAGCTTCAGGGCCAGATAGGCGGCCGCCATGCTGAAGATGGCGCAGAAGAGCAGGCCCAGGGCGATGGCCCTGGGAGTCACCTCGGGCACACCGTCCTGGGGCACCAGCGGTACATAGGCCTCGCCCGGTTCCAGCGGCCGCCGGGCGTTCTCGGGCAGACCCTTGATCTCCTGCGATTCAGCTCCGTGGGACATAGAAACTCCTGAGTGGACAGCCTTCAATCTTCAAGAAGTGGGAACAAAATCGGGTCACAAATCTGTGTATTCGGAATGGCTAGGCTGGTCGCGGAAGGCGCTGAATTTCGCAGAAGACGCGGAAGGAGTTGGGACCCGAGAGTGCGTGTATACAAATTTATTCTGTGCCTGCCGGGGTGCTTCCGTGCCTTCCGCGACCAGCTCTTTTTGGACTAGGCCGGGTATTGCTCCAACACGGAGGCCACGACGCGGCGGGAGAGGCCGTGATAGCCGGGACTGGCGGCGGCGAAGATCTCGCGGGCCAGTGCGCGGGTACGGGTGTGCTGACCCAGGGCACCGTAGAGGGGGCGCAGGTACTTCATGCGCCCCACCCGCAGCAGCACTTCGCGGATCCGGGGGAAGGCCGGCTCGTACTCGGCTGCAGCGGCTAGGGTCAGCCACTCCACCAGGATCTCGTGGTTGCCACGACCCATGAGCTGGAAGTGCTCGTCCAGCCAGGCACAGTCCGCCTGGCTCAGGTTGCGTGGCACCTTCTGGAGATAGACCTGCAACTCGGCAGGCTTCCAGGAGGCGATCTGTTGTGCGCTGGGGCGGGCGCCGTCCGACCATCTTTCTGCGAGCACGCTGAGGGTATCGAGCTGGACGCTGTGGAATTCGGGCGAGGTGTCAGGCAGGCCCGGCTTGTCGAGATAGGCCCGGGCGTTCACGGCCTCCAGGGCACCGGGGAGCTTGGCTTCCACGAAGGAGCAGAACTGCTCTGTGGTGATGGAGGTGAAGCGGAAGGCATCCATGTAGTCGCGGATGAACCGGAGGAAGCGCTCCTCACCCACTTCGCGCTCCAGGGCCGCCACCAGCCGCGCCCCCTTTTCATAGGGGATGCTGGAAAAGGCATCATCGGGATCGATGCCGGCCAGATGCATGCGCAGGACCGTGAGGTGGGGCTCGTTCTGGAAGCGGGCCAGGCTGTCTTCCAGGGCTTTCTGGCCCATGGCCCAGCCCAGTGCCGCAGCATCGTCGCCGTGCAGGATGCGGAGGATGCGGCGCTCAGCCCAAACGGTGAAACCCTCGTTCAGCCAGAAATGTTCCATGCTGGCGTTCGTGACGAGGTTGCCGGTCCAGCTGTGGGCCAGTTCATGGGCCACCACATCCACCAGACTGCGGTCGCCGGCCAGCAGGGTCGGGGTGAGGAAGGTCATCCTCGGATTCTCCATGCCGCCGTAAGGGAACGATGGCGGCAGCACGAGCATGTCGTAGCGGTCCCAGGGATAGGGTCCGAAGAGTCCCTCGGCCTTCCCGATCATGTCCTCCACATGGGCGAACTCCCAGGCGGCAGCTTCGACCAATTCGGGCTCCGCCCAGACCCGGGCGCGGGGGCTGAGATCGCAGCTGGCCAAGCGACCCACGGCCAGAGCCAGCAGGTAGGAGGGAATGGGCTGGGGCATGGTGAAGCGGTAGACATGGCGCCCATCGGCAGTGGCCTCGTCCCCAGCAGGACCTGCAGACATCACCGCCGTGAGGCCTGCGGGAACCGTCACCTCGGCCTGGTAGGCCACGCGCACCACGGGCGTGTCCTGGCAGGGCACCATGGAGCGGGCGTGGATCTGCTGGCACTGACTGAACAGGTAGGGTGCGACCTTGCCTTCAGTCTGCTCAGGCTCCAGCCACTGAAGGGCCATGGCCTCGGCACCGGTCCGGTAGGTGATGGCCACTTCAATGGTGCCCGCCGGCAGGTCCAGACACAGCCGCTGGCCGAGGATGGCATCAGCGGCATCCAGGGCCCAGGGCACGGGACCATGCCCCGGCACCTGCACGGAAAGGATCTCGAGCCCCTTGCTATCAAGGTGCAGGACACCACTGATCTCCCGGCCGAACTCCAGGATGACTTCTCCGTCGAGGCGCTTGGCCCCGAAGTCCACCCCCAGCTTCAGGCGCAGGCGGCGGGCCTTGGGTTGGGAAGCGTCGTAATAGGAGTGCGGATCAGGGCGGTGCATGCAGACCTCGTAGGTATCCAGATGATAGCCAATCAGTTCTTGCTGAAAGCCTAGGGTGGTCAGGCCAGTCGCTAGTCTTCGTCCAAGGCCAGGCCCTCGACCTTCTTGACCTTGATGACCTCGCCATGGTCCTTGACGATGCAGCGCAGCCAGTCCTCGGGGGCCTTGGGGTGGGTGACCTCGCCCTTCTCATTGCGCACATTGCCATCGAGGTACTTCCAGATGAGGAACTCACCCAGCTTCTTCCAGCGGGCCATAAGCCGCTCGGTTTCCTTCCCCGCGTAGTCGGTGAGGAAGTCCCGGGCCGCGCCTGGGTTCTGCTTGTAGAGATGGAGGGCGGCCTGATCCACTTCGGCCTGGTCGGCGAAGTAGCGGCCTTCGTGTTCTCGCTGCACTTTCTGGACCTCGACGATCATGTCGCTCCAGCGGGTGTAGGTGTAGTTCGAAACGAAGTTGAAGGTCCAGAAGGCGCTGTCCCAGTTGAATTCATCGAAGTTGCCGGTGCCGATGGCGAAGGCCCGGGGCGGTTCCTTGATGCCACAGGAGATGGGGACGTAGACCGTCGTGAAGGTATCGTCCACGCCGAACCAGAGCACGCCGCCGATGGGATCGGGCAGCCAGGAGCGGCTCTGGCTAACAAAGGAGAAGCCTGTCTGCTGGGTGCTGATGGCACGCTCGTGGACGTAGTCCTGGCCATCGATCTTAAAGCCCATGGGGCGCCAGCGGTAGGGCAGCTTGTAGGGTCCGGCGCCCACATCCTTGGTCATGTCGAACTCGGTACCTTCATAGTGGTCCCGCATCAACTCCATGGTGTCGCGCACATCGAGCTTCTGGTCGGGCTTCACAAAGAGCGGCATGGGCCGAGCGCCCTTTTCCGCCTTCACGAAGTCCATGGGGAGCTTCAGGCTCTTGGCGGCGCGATTGAAGATGCTCCAGACCCGGGCTTCGCAGGCACGCAAGGCGCCGAAGGTGAGGGGCGCGTAAGCATCAGCAAAGCTGAAGGCTTTATCTTCCCCCTTGAACCAGCCCTTGTCCCGAGCGAAGGAGATCAGGTCTTTGCTATAGAGGGCGGTCTTGGGATCATTCAGGGGGAATTGGCGGATCCGGGCCTGGTTGGCGTGGGCACTGATGGTGCCATCTGGCAGTTTGTAGGCCACCCAGAGCGCGCCCTTCTGGCCCTTGCCGCGGCCTATCATTTCCAGGATCCAGACCTCGTTGGCATCGGCGATGGAGAAGCTTTCCCCGCTGCTGGCGTAGCCAAACTCCTCGCTGAGCTTCGCCATCACCTCGATGGCCTCACGGGCCGTCCGGGCGCGCTCCAGGGCGATGTAGATCAGGCTGCCGTAATCGATGATGCCGCTGGGGCCGGCCAGCTCCTTGCGTCCGCCGAAGGTGGTTTCCGCCACCACCACCTGGAATTCGTTCATGTTGCCGACGCGGGTGTAGGTGACCGGCGCTTCGGGGATACTGCCCAGGCTCTTGCCGGTGTCGAAGGTGAAGCCGCTATCCCACTCGCGAATCTCGCGCCGCTCACCGACCAGGTGCCGACCACCGCGCTTGAAGTAGAGCTCGCCGTAGAGGGTATGGCTGTCCGCCGAGTAGGTGATCATGGTGGCGCCGTCTTTGCTCGCGCCCTTGGTCACCAGCAGGTTGGTACAGGCCCCCAGGGCTGTGCCAGCGCACAGCAGGGTGGCGAGCAGGACGCTGGGAGCGATTTTCATTTTCATTTCATTTCCTTTCCCTGCTCCGGAAGGCAATGGGTTCCGGAGCGATGAAGAAATCACCAGATGGCGGGCCGTACTTTTTCAGGGCGCTTCATGGGGTCACCATCCTTGCAACCGAAGGCCTCGTAGAACTCCGGCAGGTTGGCGAGGGGGCCGTTCACCCGGTACTTGGCGGGGCTGTGGGGATCGGTGACGGCGCGGAGGCGGGTGGCCTCTTCGCGGGTAAGGGTGCGCCAGGTCTCGGCATAACCCAGGAAGAACCGCTGCTCCGGCGTAAACCCAGCGGTCTTGCCGACGGCTGTCTTGCCTTTCTGGCTCAGCTTCCAGGCGTCCCAGGCGATTTTCAGTCCCCCCAGGTCGGCGATGTTTTCGCCCAGGGTCAGGCGGCCGTTCAGCTTCAGGCCGGGCAGGGGCTCAAAGGCATCGAACTGCTGAACCACCAGCTCGGCGCGGGTGTTGTAGGCCTGTTCGTCCTCGGGGGTCCACCAGCTCTTGAGGTTGCCCTCCCCGTCGTATTGACGGCCTTCATCGTCAAAGCCATGGGTCATCTCATGGCCGATGGTGGCGCCAATATTCCCGTAATTCACGGCGTCATCTGCTGAGGGATCGAAGTAGGGCGGCTGCAGGATGCCCGCCGGGAAGGCGATCTCGTTCATGGAGGGGCTGTAGTAGGCGTTGTTGGTCTGCGGCGTCATATCCCACTCATTGCGATCGATGGGCTGGCCCAGGTTGGCCAGGCGTCGCTGGAACTCGAAGCGGCGGGTCTCCAGCACATTCAGGACATAAGGTTGCCGCTGGAGGCGGAGCCGCGAGTAGTCGCGCCAGACATCGGGATAGCCGATCTTCACGCGCATGGCGGCCAGCTTCTGCTGGGCCTTCGCCTTGGTGGCCGGGGTCATCCAGGCGAGGCCTTCGATGCGGGCCTTCAGAGCCTTGCGCAGGTTGTCTACCATCGCCAGCACCTGGGCCTTGCTGCTGGCGGGGAAAGCCCGCTGGACATAGAGACTGCCGAGGGCTTCACCCAGTCCGCGGTCGGCAGCGAACATCACCCGCTTCCAGCGGGGGTGTTGGGCTGTGGCGCCCTGGAGCCTGGTGCCGTAGAAGGCGAAGGAGGCTTCCTCGTAGGCCTTGGGCAGTGCGGAGGAGGCACTACTCAAGAGGTTCCAGCGCAAGTAGGCCCGCCACTGATCGGCGGGGAGCTCCTGCAGCAGGCGGCCCAGTTCGGCCAGGAAGAGCGGTTGGCGCACCACGAGGCGGTCCGGAGTGGAGGCGCCCAGGGCCTTGAGGTAGCTGGTGAGAGGGAACCCCGGGGCGGTGGCCTGGACCTGGCTGGGGGTCATGGCGTGGTAGATGGCGTTGGGATCGCGGAGTTCCACCCGGGTCATGCTGGCCTTGGCGAGGCGCGTCTCCAGAGCCAGGATCCGCTCGCCATCCTTGGCATCAAAGCCTGCCAGGGTCAGCATCTTCGCCACATGAACCCGATAGGCCGCCAGCAGCTCCTTCGACTTGGGATCGTCCTTGAGGTAGTAGTCCCGGTCCGGCAGGCCAAGGCCACCCTGGGCCAGCATCATGGAGTAACGGGAACTCTCCTTGTCATCCTGCTCAACGCTGAAGGAGAAGCCCGCGAAGGCACCCAGGCGATGCAGCTCTGCCAGGGCCAGCGCGAGGCTCGAGGTATCCTGGACGGCATCAATGCGGGCGAAGAGGGCTGCCAAGGGTGCGAGGCCCTTGGCTGCGATGCCCGCCTCGTCCATGCCACTGGCGAAGAAATCACCCACCTTCTGGGCTTCGGAGCCGGGCACGGCTTTGGCCGCAGCAGCCGACTCCAGGATCTGCTTGAGGATCTGGTGGGTCTGCTCGTCCACGTCCTGGTCCACGCCAAAGCGATCGTATTCGGCCGGGATGGTGGTGCGCTTGACCCAACTCCCCAGGGCGTACTGGAAGAAATCCTGAGTGGGTTTGACCGACCCATCGATGTTGGCCGGGTTGAAGCCCTTGTAGGCCACCTGGGCGGAGAGGGGGAGCATTAGCGCCAGGCTGAGGAGGACGAATCGAGTCTTCAAGTTGCTTCCTTTTGGAATCTCTAGCCTGAACAGTATTCCGGCGCAGGTGCTACCAAATGGCCGGGCGCACCTTGGCATCCCGCTTCATGGGCTGGCCATCGGCACAGCCGAAGGCCTCGTAGAACTCCGGCAGGTTGGCGAGAGGGCCGTTGACGCGCTGGCGACCGGGGCTGTGGGTGTCCGTTTTGAGGCGCATGGAGAGGGCGGCCTCACGGATGTGGTTCCGCCAGACCGTGGCAGCGCCCAGGAAGAAGCGCTGGGGGCCGGTGAAGCCATCGATGGCTGCGGGCACGGCCTTGCCCTTGAGGCTGTTCTGATAGGCCGCGAAGGCGATCTTCAACCCTCCGATGTCGGCGATGTTCTCGCCGAGGGTGAGCTTGCCGTTCACGTGTTCGCCCTTGATCGGTTCGTAGGCATCGTATTGCTGAACCACCAGATCCGTGCGGGATTCGTAGGCCTTCCGGTCCGCATCGGTCCACCAGTTCTTGAGGTTGCCCTCGGCATCGAACTGGCTGCCGCTGTCATCGAAGCCGTGGGTCATCTCATGGCCGATGACGAAGCCCAGGGAGCCGTAGTTGACGGCGTCATCGGCAGAGGCATCGAAGAAGGGCGGCTGCAGGATTCCGGCGGGAAACACGATCTCGTTCATGCCCGCACTGTAGTAGGCGTTCACGGTGGGGGGCGTCATGCTCCATTCGGTGCGATCGAGGCTCTTGCCGAGCTTGGCCAGGTTCTCCTGGATCCGGAAAGCCACGGCGCGCCGAACATTGCCAAAGTAGTCGTCCCGGCGAACCTCGAAGCCATAGGTCTTCCACGTGTCGGGGTAGCCGATCTTCACGCCAAAGGCATTGAGCTTCTTGATGGCCTGCAGCTTGGTGTCTGCCCCCATCCAGTCGAGGTTGGTGATGCGCTCCCGTAGCGCCAACCGGAGGTTTTCAACGAGGGCGAGGACGCGCTGCTTCGATTCTGGGGGGAAGGCCACTTTCACATAGAGCTGGCCCAGGGCCTCGCCCAGATTGCCGTCCGTGGCTGCCTCGATGCGCTTGGCGCGGGGTTCCCGTTCGGGTGTGCCAGAGAGCACCTTCCCGTGGAAAGCGAAGGCTTCTTCGCCGAAGGCCCCGGGCAGCAGGTTGGCAGTGGCATTGAGGACCTGCCAACGGAGGTAGGTCTGCCACTGGGGGGCGGGCACGTCCGCAGCCAGCTTGGCGAAGGCCTTGAAGAAGGAGGGCTGGGTGAAGTTGAGCTCCGCCAGCTTCACACCGCGGGCCTGGAAGTAGGCAGTCCAGTCGAAGCCAGGCGCCTCCGCGGCCAGCTGGGTCAGGGGTAGCTTGTTGTAGGTCTTTACGGGGTTCCGCATGTCCACCCGGGTCCACTGGGCCTGGGCCATCTTCGTTTCAAGCTCGAGCACCACCCCGGCTCGGGCCCGGGCCAGGTCCGGGGTATCGCCGGCCAGTTGGAGCATCCTGGCGATGTGCGCTGCGTATTGGGTGCGGATGTTTACGCTGCGGGCATCGTCCTTGAGGTAATAGTCCCGGTCCGGCAGGCCTGTGCCCCCCTGCATGAGGTAGCCGAGGTACTGGGTGGAGACCCGGCCATCCTGCCGCACCATGAAACCGAAGCCGCCGGGCAGACCCTGGACATGCAGCTTCGCCAGCAGGGCGGGAAGCTGTTGGGCGTCCTTCAGGCCATCGATGCTGGCCAGGGCGGGCTTCAACGGGGCGAGCCCGCGCTTCTCGATGGTGGCTTCATCCAGACCCGCGGCGTAGAAGTCCCCGACTTTCTGCTGCACGCTGCCCTTGGCCCAGGTGGTCCTGGCACTGGTCTCTTCAAGGATCTGCTTCAGGATGGCGCGATTCCGTTCACTGACTTCTTCAAACGCACCGAACCGGGACTTGTCCGCGGGCAGGCTGTGGGATTTCAGCCAGCCGCCATTGGCGAAGCTGTAGAAGTCATCACAGGGCTGTACGGTGGTGTCCAGATTGACGGGATCTACGCCCGGCTTGGACTGCGCAGACAGAGGCAGAATCGCGAGGCTCAGGCCCAGACAGAGGGAGGCACGCAGGGACGGCGATGACATGGGGACCTCGTAAGATGAGGGTGAAAGCCTATCAGATTAAGGCAGGCAGACAAGAACTGCGAGCCGCAGCGTCCATAGCCAAGCACCGCGGGTCGCAGCCCCGGGGGGTGAGGCTGGTGAGCAGGAATCTGGCCAGCATGGTCCTAGAAGCGGACGGTGATCTTCTCGCCTTCCTCAATCTGGACGGTGTCGATGAAGCGGATCTGGCGACTGGTGTAGGTGAGGATGAGGCTCGAGGTCCGCACCCCATGGCCGAAGTGCCGCACGCCCTGGAGCAGGTTGCCATGGGTGACGCCGCAGGCTGCGAAGACAATCTCCTTGCCGGGGCAGAGGTCATCAGTGAAGTAGATGCGGTTGAAGTCCACCCCCATGGCCTCGGCCTTTTCGCGGCTGGCGGTGTTGGTGTCCACCTTCAGGCGGCCCTGGATCTCGCCATTCAGGCACTTGAGGGCTGCGGCGGAGAGCACGCCTTCGGGGGCGCCACCGGTGCCCATGACGGCGTGAATGCCCGTGCCACTTACGGCGGCGCTGATGGCGGCGCTGAGATCGCCATCGCCAATGAGCTGGATGCGGGCACCGGCCTTGCGGATATCGGCGATAAGCTGGGCATGGCGTTCGCGATCGAGGACGCTGACGGTGATCTCAGAGACCTGCCGATCGAGGGACCTGGCGATGATGGCCAGGGTCTCGTGGACCGGCGCATCCAGGCTCACTCTGCCCTTGGCAGCGGGACCGACCACCAGCTTCTCCATGTAGAGGTCAGGCGCATGCAGCAGGCCGCCCTTTTCGGTCGCCGCCAGCACGGCGATGGCGTTGGGTGCGCCCGTGGCGCAGAGGTTGGTGCCCTCCAGGGGGTCCACGGCGATATCAACGGCCGGGTTGTCGCCATCCAGATCCGCTCCCATGCCCACCTTCTCGCCGATGTAGAGCATGGGCGCCTCATCCCGCTCGCCCTCGCCGATGACGATGGTCCCGTCCATGCGCACAGACTCCATGGTTGTCCGCATGGCTTCCACAGCCAACTTGTCGCTGTGCTTGCGGCGGCCATGGCCGATGGAGGTGGCACAAGCGATGGCGGCCTGTTCAACCACCCGCAGGAATTCGAGGGAAAGGGTCTGTTCCATGGAGGTACTCCGGGGGTGCGGTGACGGAGGGACTTAGGCCAGGCGGTGCACGCTCTGCCGGATCCAGTCAAGGAAGGGTTCGGAGCCGGACTCGACCGGGATCATGAGGATCTCGGGGACTTCATAGGTGTGTAGATCGGTGATGACTTCCGAGACCTGGGGAAAGAGGTCCTGGGTGGTCTTGATGATCAGCATGACCTCTTCATCAAGGTGGGTCTCCCCCTTGAAGTAGTAGTAGCTCTTGATACCCGGAAGGATGTTCACGCAGGCGGCGTAGGCCTGATCCACCAGTGCGGCCGCAATAGTGAGGGCGGTCTCCTCGCTGCCACAGGTGGTCAAGATGGTGCAGGCGTCGCTCATCAGCTGTGCTCCCCGCCCGACGGGCGGACCCGTATTGTAACTTGGGAAGTCGCAGGGTGCGGAGCACGAAACGCAGAAGCGCCGGGGGTTCTATAACCGCAGGTGGTCAGACCACGGCGAAGGGCACCGTTGTGCGCTGCTCGTTAGGCGGGGAGGTACGCCTCGGGCGGTTCCACTCGGAGGCTCGGTACTGTGCCCCGTTTGCCATGGTGATGCATCAGGGCGGGATTCGAACCGCGCCTGGCTGTGCCAGTCTCCGGTCCCGCTTCGGCGTGCCAGAGGCTCCGGCTCCGCGATTGAGCGGAGCGAACAGCGGGAGGGCAGCGCGGTGCGCTGCCCGTCGGGCGGAGAGGCACGCCTCGGGCGGTCCCACTCGGAGGTTCGCTACTGTGCCCCGTTTGCCATGACAACCCACCAGGGCCGGGATTCGAACCGCGCCTGG
>SESH01037747.1_pt1 | contig 13036 bp, 12 predicted proteins | sample 3171561 | NCBI WGS metagenome assembly SESH01 (sample SAMN10866947, study PRJNA518727) | freshwater metagenome | biome: subpolar coniferous forest; feature: holomictic lake; material: water; isolation source: holomictic Lake 442 2011 16.5 m and 2014 13 m | place: Canada: near Kenora, Ontario
AGATCATCCTCAAGGGCCGCGACCCGCGCGACGCGTGGGCCTTCTGCGAACGCGTCTGCGGCGTGTGCACCACGGTGCATGCGCTCGCCTCCGTGCGCGCCGTCGAGGATGCCATCGAGGTCAAGGTCCCGCCGAATGCGGAGCTGATCCGCAACATCATGTTCTGCACGCAATACATGCAGGACCATGTCGTGCACTTCTACCACCTGCACGCGCTGGACTGGGTCGACGTGGTCAGCGCCCTCAAGGCCGATCCCGCCGCGACCTCGACCCTGGCGCAGAGCATCTCCAAGTGGCCGAAGAGTTCGCCCGGCTATTTCTCGGATGTCCAGAAGCGCCTGGTCAAGTTTGTCGAGAGCGGCCAGCTCGGCATCTTCGCCAACGGCTACTGGGGCCATCCCGCCTTCAAGCTCCCGCCGGAGGCCAACCTCATGGCCGTGGCGCACTATCTGGAGGCGCTCGAGTGGCAGAAGGAAATCGTCAAGGTCCACACCATCTTCGGCGGCAAGAACCCGCACCCGAACTACCTCGTCGGCGGCATGCCCTGCTCGATCAACATCAACGAGGCGAACGCCATCAATGCCGAGCGTCTGGCCATGGTCGGCGACCTCCTGAAGCAGGGCCAGCAATTCATCGAGCAGGTCTATATCCCGGACGTCCTCGCCGTCGCCCCGTTCTATCTCGACTGGGCTGGTATTGGCGGGGGCCTGGAAAACTACCTCTGCTACGGCGATCTGCCGACGAACGGTTTCTCCGATGTAGGCAGCTATAAATTCCCTCGCGGCGCCATCTTGGGCCGTGACCTCACCAAGGTGCATCCGGTTGATCCCCGCGACGACACGGGTATCCAGGAATTCATCGATCATTCCTGGTATGAATATCAGACCGCCGGCGCCGGCCTCCACCCGTGGAAGGGCGAGACCAAGCTGAAATATTCCGGTCCGAAGCCGCCCTATGAGAATCTCGATGTGGACGCCAAGTACAGCTGGCTGAAGACGCCGCGCTGGAAGGGCCACGCGATGGAAGTCGGGCCGCTGTCCCGCATGCTGGTCGGCTACGCCGCGGGCAACGCCGAGATCAAGGATGCGGTGACCGCGACGCTGGGCGCGCTGAAGGCCCCGGCCTCCGTGCTCTTCTCAACGCTCGGTCGCACGGCCGCCCGCGCCATCGAGTCGCAACTGGCCGCCCGCTGGGGCATGGACTTCTACAACCAGCTGCTCGCGAACATCAAGGCGGGCGACACCCGCACCTTTACCCGCGACAAATGGGAACCCTCCTCCTGGCCGGCCATGTGCAAGGGCGTCGGCACCAGCGAGGCGCCCCGCGGCGCGCTGGCGCACTGGATCGTCATCAAGGACCAGAAAATCGAGAACTACCAATTGGTGGTGCCGAGCACCTGGAACGCCTCGCCCCGGGATGCGAAGGGCCAGCGCTCGGCCTACGAGGCCTCGCTCATCGGCACGCCGGTGCACGATCCGCAGCAGCCGCTCGAGATCATCCGGACCATCCATTCCTTCGATCCCTGCCTGGCGTGCGCGGTGCACCTCTACGAGGACAAGAAGGAAATCGCCCGCCACGAGCTGATGGTCAACTAACCCCGGAGGCCCCCCATGAATGCCTCGCATGACTACCAACGGGTTTACGTCTGGCAGCAGCCGGTGCGCTGGTTCCACTGGATCAACGCCCTGTGCGTCATCGTCCTCGGCGCGACCGGTTACCTGATCGCGCATCCCCCGGCCCTGATGAATTCAGGGGAGGCCGCGCACAGCTACTGGTTTGGCACGATCCGGTTTGTCCACTTCACCACGGCCTATCTGTTCATGGTGAACTTCGCCTTCCGGCTCTACTGGGCCTCGGTCGGCAACAAGTACACCCACTGGCGGAATTATTTCCCCATCACCAAGCCGCAGATCAAGCAGGTCTTCGCGGTGCTGAAGGTGGATATCTTCCAGTCGAGCGACCTCCCCGTCCACACGCTGGGGCACAACTCGATGGCGTATTTCACCTACATGGGCACGGGGCTGCTGACGGTGTTCCAGGTGATGTCCGGCTTTGCCCTGTATGCCGCGATGAGCCACTCGTGGTTCCCGCAGCTGTTCTCCTGGATGGTGCCCCTGTTCGGCAGTGAGCAAAACCTCCGGATCTTCCACTATGCGTCGCTGTGGGCCTTCATCGTCTTTACCCTGATCCATGTCTACCTGGTGTTCTACCACGACTATGTCGAGGGGCACGGCGTGCTTTCCTCGATGGTCGGTGGGTGGAAGTTCATGGAGAAGGAGGAGATTGAAACCGAGGAGGCGATGGGCCTTTCCGGTCCTCCGCTGACGCATCCCCCCAAAGCCAATCCTGTGGTCCCGGCGGTGAAGCCCGGCCCGGCTCCCTCCCGCTGATGATCGGCACCCAAGAGTTGCTCGGGGCCGCGGACGTCGTGCCCGACCGGCTGGCCGGTGCGCCCGGGCCGCATGTGCTGGTGCTCGGGGTCGGGAACCTGCTCATGGGGGACGAGGGCGTGGGGATTCATATCCTCCGCCAACTCGAACATGAATTGCCGGTCAGCGGCGTGCGGCTCCTCGATGGCGGCACGGGCGGGGTCAACCTGCTGACCGAGTTGGATGGCGCGGACGACATCGTGATGATCGACGCGACCCGTGACGGCCAGCCGGCCGGCACCATTACTTTCCTTCAGCCTGGATTCGTGAGTGAACTTCCGCGTGGGTTGGGTGCTCATGACTTTGGACTGAAGGATCTCTTTGCCGCGGCCGCCCTCCTGGGCACGCTGCCGCGGATTCACCTCTACACCATCGCGGTGGAGGAGGTGCGGCTCATGTGCACCGAGTTGTCGCCCGCGGTGGCGGCGGCGGTGCCGGAAGTGGTGCACACGGTCCGGGCGCTGGCGGCCCGGCTGGCGATGGAAAACCGGCCCTAATTGTTCATGGTTCAACTTCCATGGTTCATTGCCCAGTCCAATGACTATTGAACGATGACCGATGATCACTGAACATTTACTGGTGCGCGTATTCAAATTCACCCAATATTAATTTCCTGTCATTCTGAACGTAGTGAAGAATCCATGCGTTCGCTCGCGATATGGCCTTCGATGCCGTGGATCCTTCGCTCCGCTCAGGATGACAATCTGGGTTTGAATACACACCCTCATTTCATCGGCCCATGACCCCGCAATTCCACGTCAACGCCCTCAGCTCGCCGGAAATGTCCGTGCTGCTCCTGAGCACGGCGGGCGTGGCGATCGTGCACACGCTGGCCGGTCCCGATCATTATCTGCCCTTCATCGTCATGGGCCGGGCGCGGCGCTGGTCGGCGGCCCGCACCACGTTCTGGACGGTCCTGTGCGGTCTGGGGCATGTCGGCAGTTCCGTGCTGCTGGCGCTCGTGGGCGTGATCTTCGGCTACGGGCTGGAGCGCATCCAGTTTTTCGAGGGCCTGCGCGGCAATCTGGCGGCCTGGGCGATGATCGCCTTCGGCCTGGTTTATCTGGCGTGGGGTCTGAACAAGGCCTCCCGGAGCCGCACGCACGCCCACCTCCATGGACACTACAGCGGCAGCGCGCACGAGCACGGCCATGCCCATGACCTGGCGCATGCCCATCCGCATGGCGAGACGGAGGGCTTCCGGCTGACGCCTTGGATTCTCTTCACGATTTTCATCTTTGGCCCCTGCGAGCCGATGATCCCGCTGGTGATGTATCCCGCCGCACAGGGCAGCTGGGCCGATGTGTGGACGGTGGTCTTCACCTTCAGCGCCCTGACCATCGGCTCCATGCTGGGGGTTGTCCTGCTTGCGAGCAAAGGCATCAGCCTGCTGCCGACCATGAAGCTGGAGCGGTACAGCCATGCGGTGGCCGGAGGCACGATTTTGCTCGCCGGCTGCGCGATCCAGTTTCTCGGGTTGTAGGACCGGGTGGAGCAATGCTGTAGCCGGGGTCGCTGACCCCGGGGTACTTTCGGACGATCCACCCGATGGCAACCGGGGTCAGCGACCCCGGCTACCCATGCCCGCCCTCAGGCCATGGGAAAAAACCGGATCTGGGCAAACTCGCGGCGGAGTTCGGCGCGAAAATCGGGGTGGGCGATCGAAATGAGCGCCTCACCGCGTTCGCGCAGGGTCTTGCCGTGGAGGTTGACCACGCCGTACTCGGTCACCACCCAGTGCACGTGGCCGCGGGTCGTGACGACGCCGGCGCCGGGGTTGAGCTGAGAGACGATGCGCGAGACCTTGCCGCCCATCGCCCGTGAGGCCAGGGCGATGATCGGCTTGCCGCCGCGGGACAACGCCGCGCCGCGGATGAAGTCCATCTGGCCGCCGATGCCGGAGAAGATGCGGTGCCCGATCGAGTCCGCACACACCTGGCCGGTCAGGTCGATCTGGATGGCCGAGTTGATCGCGACCACCTTGGGATTCTTGCGGATCACCGCCGTGTCGTTGGTCCAGTCGCACGGGAAAAAGGCCACGAGCGGGTTGTCGTGCACGAAATCAAACAGCCGCTTGGTGCCGTTGACAAAGCTGGTGACGATGCGGCCCTGGCCCACCACTTTCAGGCGGTTGGTGACGGCGCCGGACTCGACCAGATCGACGACCCGGTCCGAGAACATCTCGGAGTGGATGCCGAGGTCGCGCTTGCCATGCAGGCGGGAGAGCACCGCGTCGGGAATGCCCCCGATGCCCATCTGCAGCGTCGAGCCGTCCTCCACGAGGTCGGCGATCAATTCGCCCATCCGGGCCTCCACCGGCGACTCAACGTCGCAACCGTGTTCCTGGAGCGGGCGATCGGTCGCAATGAACGCGTTGATGCGGTTCAGCGGCACGACGTTGTTGCCGTGGGTCCGGGGCATCTGGGCGTTGATCTCCGCGATCACGATGCGCGCCGAGTCCGCGGCGGCCTTGGCGGCGTCGCACGAGGTGCCGAGGGAACAATGGCCGTGGGCGTCCGGGGGGGACACCTGGATGAGGGCGGCATCGAGGGGGACGGCGCCCGAGGTGAAAAGACCGGGGATGTCGGAGAGAAAAATCGGCACAAAGTCCGCCCGGCCCTCGGCGATGGGCCGGCGCAGCGCCGCGCCGGTGAACAGGGACACCGAGCGAAACTCGGCTTCCCGGCCCGGGGCGGCAAACGGTGCCTCGCCCGCGGTGTGCAGGTGATAGAGCCGGACATGCGCGAGATCCTGCCGCGCACACAGCGCGTTGATCAGCGGGGTCGGCGTGGCGCAGGCGCCATGGATGAAGATATTGGTGCCACTGCGCACGAGGGCAAGGGCATCAGCGGCAGAGACCGCACGGGATTTCCAATCGGTATTCATGGGAAAAGGATAGGGATGGGCAGCTTGCTGGCCCGGTTTAAAAAAAAGAAGCCCCAAAATAGCGCAAGGCCTGACAACTCCGGCGCATTTTTTGCCCGATCCGGCCGGTCGTCGCACTCAGCCAAGGCAGGCCATGAAACCGTACCGGTGGCAGACAGGGGCCAAGCCTGGTTACTAGCGCTTATCTAATGGGCTGATTACCACAGGGGACGCGAAAGAAGTTTGCGCCGCGCCCCGGAGTCATTTTGCTGTCAGCGTGTCCAATTCCGAAGCCCACACCAAACGCAGCCACGCTGTTGTCGAGCAGCTCAAGCGTTCGGTCATCTATCGGGATTACGCCAAGGCTTTTCGGGAGACCACCGGCATGCCCTTCACCCTGCGGGCGATCGAGGCGTTCGACCTGCCGTTCCAGAACGACCAGAAGCAGAATCCCTTTTGCATGCTGATGGCGGGCACGAACCAATCCTGCGCGGCCTGCCTCCAGCTCCAGCGGAAGGTCGAGGAGGAGGCCCAGCTCGAACCCAAGACCCTCAAGTGTTTTGCCGGGCTCTGTGACTCGGCCGTGCCGGTGCGGGTGGGGGACAACCTGGTGGCCTTTCTACAAACCGGCCAGGTCCTGCTGCACCAGCCCAACCAGCGGGAATTCAAGAAGGCCACGCGGGAGCTGCTCACCTGGGGCGTCAATGTCGACCTGAAGAAACTGGAGGAGGCCTATTTCCAGACGCGGGTGCTCGACAAGAAGCAGTATGAGGCCGTCCTGCGCCTGCTCACCATCTTTGCCCAGCATCTCGCCTCCCTCAGCAACCAGCTCATGGTTTCCGCCGAACAGGTGGAATCCCCCCTGGTGACCCGGGCCAAGCTGTTCATTGCCCAGCACCAGGACGAGGAGGTCTCCCTGCGCCAGGTGGCGGCGGCGATGAACACGAGCGCCTTTTATTTCTGCAAGATGTTCAAGCAGGCGACGGGCCTGACCTTCACCGACTACCTGGCCCGGCTGCGCATCGAGAAGGTCAAGAATCTCCTGCTCAACCCCCACAAGCGCATCAGCGAGGTCGCCTACGAGACCGGTTTCCAGTCCCTCTCGCAGTTCAACCGCGTGTTTCGCCGGGTCGTCGGCCAGTCGCCGACGGTGTGGCGGGCGAAGCTGCCCCACCAGGTGAACTGACCGCGGCCCCGGGGCGGGCCGCCTCCAGCTGCTCGATCTTTTCCCGCAGCCGGCGCACCTCGAGGATGAGGTGGTGGATTTCGCTTTCCTCCTTCAGCTGGGCCTTTTCCAGGAAGAAGCTGGCCACATAGGCGGTGAACGTGCCGAAGAAGCTCAGGCCAAAGATCACCAGCACCACCGCCACCAGGCGTCCGCCGAAGGTCACCGGGTAGAAATCCCCGTAGCCGATCGTGGTGATGGTCGCGAAGGCCCACCAGAGGGCATCGCCCCCCTGATGGATGCTCGCCGTCGGTTCCGATCGCTCCAACTCATACACGGCGATGGTGGCGAAGAGCACCGCGATCAGCGACAGCAGGCCGACCGCCACGAAGGTGCCCCGGGCCCGGTCGGTGCGCAAGTGGGTGCTGACCGCCGAAAAGGAACGCAGGGCGCGCAGGATCCGGATGACGCGGAAGATCCGGCCCCAGCGGAGCCAGCCGATCTCCGGGATGCTCGAGAGCAGGTCGATCCACCCCAGCCGCCAAAAGGCCCCTTTGTCCGGCGCGAGGATCAGGTGCAGGAAAAAATCCAGCAGGAACACGGCGCAGATGAAATCATCCACCCGGCGCAGCAATTCCCGCGTGGCCGTCTCGAGGGGCAGCAGCAGCTCGGCCGTCAGGGCGCCGAGCGAGTACAGCGAGAGCACCAGCACCAGCATCTCGAGGTAGATGATGCGGCCGTTGAGTCGGGCGGCTTCCTTGAGGGTGATGGTCATGGGGTGCGACCCCGGTGGGGATGGGGCGCGGCCGACGGACCATCAGCCATGGTCGCACGGTACCATGCGCGGCTGACGGCGACGGGGCCGCACTGGGACCATGTTGCGCAGATTTTTTCCGCGATTGCAATATATGCGCGGTATCAGCCAACTTATGCTCAGCCACCCACTCCGGGTTACCCTACTCTGACCGCGACATACCACGCATGTCCGTCATACCCATAACCGTATTCTTCAGCCTGCTGCTCGCGGGCATTTTTATTGTCCTCTTCGCGCACGAGCAGCGCCGCCGCCGGTTCGCCAGTCTGGAACAAGACTCGCTGCTGCCCTTGGCGGAGGAACTGCCGCTGCCGGCCCCGGCGCACGACCATGAGGCAGGCGACAACTGTGGTTGCCGGGACGGGTCCCGTCCGCCCTGTGCGGGCTGCCGCAAGCCGGTGGACTGACCGCCTTTTCCCACTCATTCGCCCACCACGCCCCCCTCCATGACAACCGGTCAAAAAGTAACCATCGAGTTCAACGACAAAGTCGTCCGACAATTCATGCTCGCCTCCCTCATCTGGGGTGCGGTCGGCATGCTGGTCGGTGTGCTCATTGCCACCCAGCTCAACTTCTGGCAGGCCAATTTTGGCCAGGCCTGGCTTACTTTCGGCCGGTTGCGCCCGCTGCACACCAACGCCGTCATCTTTGCCTTCGTCGGCAACATGATGTTCGCCGGCGTCTACTACTCGACGCAGCGGCTGGTGAAAGCGCGGCTGGCGAGTGATTTTCTCTCCCAACTCCACTTCTGGGGCTGGCAGCTGATCATCGTCGCGGCGGCCGTCACCCTCCCGCTCGGCCTCACCCGCGGCAAGGAATACGCCGAGCTGATCTGGCCCATCAACATCGCCGTCACGCTCATCTGGGTGGTCTTCGCCGTTAACTTTTTCTGGACCCTGGCCCGCCGCAACGAGAAGTCCCTCTACGTCGCCATCTGGTTCTACATCTCGACCATCATCACGGTGGCGATGCTGTACATCGTCAACCATCTCTCCATCCCGACCTCGCTCCTGCACAGCTACCCGATCTTCGGCGGCGTGCAGGACGGCCTCGTCCAGTGGTGGTACGGGCACAACGCCGTGGCCTTCTTCCTCACCACGCCGATTTTGGGCATCATGTATTACTTCCTGCCGAAGGCGGCGGAACGGCCCGTGTATTCCTACCGGCTGTCGGTCATTCATTTCTGGTCGCTCGTCTTCCTCTACATCTGGGCCGGCCCGCACCATCTGCTGAACACCGCGCTGCCGAATTGGCTCCAGCTGCTCGGCATGACGTTCTCGCTGATGCTTTGGGCCCCGTCCTGGGGCGGCATGCTGAACGGTCTGCTCACGCTGCGCGGCGCCTGGGGCAAGCTCCGGACGGATCCGGTCATCAAGTTCTTTGCCGCCGGCGTCACCTTCTACGGCATGGCGACCTTTGAGGGGCCGCTGCTCTCGATCAAGTCGGTCAATGCGCTCGCGCACTACACCGACTGGATCATCGCCCACGTCCATGCCGGCGCCCTCGGCTGGAACGGCTTCATGGCGGCCGGCATGTTCTACTGGCTCGTGCCGCGCCTCTGGAATCGCCCCCTGCACTCCACCGCCCTGGCCAACCTGCACTTCTGGCTCGGGCTGACGGGCATTTTGATCTACGTCTCCTCCATGTGGGCGTCGGGGATCAACCAGGGCCTGATGCTGAACGCCACGGCGGACAACGGCACCATTCTCAAGTACCCCAACTTCCTCGAGACCCTCAACGCCATCCGCCCGCTGATGCTGCTGCGCGTGGTCGGAGGCGCCCTCTACCTCTCGGGCTTTATCCTGATGATCTATAACGTCTGGCGCAGCATTCGCGGCGCCAGCGTGGTCAACGGCACGATGCAGGTGTTTGTCGAGCCGGCCAATCCGGCCGACCACCTCGGGGTGCGCGGCACCTTCCTCAACGCCCCGGTGATGTACTGCGCCATCGCCCTGCTGGGCTCCTTCATCTGGATGTTCACCAGCGGCTGGCTGAACATTCTCGGGCTCATCGGCACCGCCTTGTGCGTCCTGCTGGCCATCGGCCACTACGAAACCCGCGGCACTGAATGGGGGGCGTGGTATGACCGGCTGCTCGTCAACGCGCTGCCGTTCACGATCCTGACCTTCCTCTCCGTGGTCATTGGCGGGATGATCCAGATCATCCCCATGCTCACGATCGACCGCCGGCTGCAGACCGAGGATCGCGTCGCCCGGGTCTACACCCCGCTGGAGCTCGCCGGCCGCGACCTTTATGTGCGCGAGGGCTGCTACAACTGCCACTCGCAGATGATCCGCACTTTGGTGCCGGATGTCATGCGCTACGGGGATTACTCCCGGCTCGGTGAATCCATCTGGGACCATCCCTACCAGTGGGGCTCCAAGCGCACCGGCCCGGACCTGGCCCGCGTCGGCGTCAAGTACAACGACGCGTGGCACTACGACCACCTGGAGAACCCGCGCAATGTTTCCATCGGTTCCAACATGCCGGCCTACACCTGGCTGATGAAACAGAATACCGACTACGCCATCCTTCCCGCCAAAATCCGCGTGCAGCGGATGCTCGGGGTGCCGTTCCCCTCATGGTCGCCCGCCCTGATCGACACCCTCGCCAAGGAACAAGCGAAGGACATCGCCAAGGCCCTCCGCGCCCAGGGTCGCTTTGTCGATCCCGATCGCGAGGTGGTCGCCCTCATCGCCTACCTCCAGTGCCTGGGCAAGACCTGGGAACCGGCCACGGTTCCAGTAGCGGGTAGCAAGTAGCGAGTAGCGAGCATTACAAACCTCCCGATTTCACACTCCTAACACTTTGCGCCACCCCGGTATCATTTTCTACTCACTACCCGCTACTCGCTACTCACTCCTTTAATCCTCAAACAACACCCCCATGCTCCGCCGCATCATTTACGAAGACTGGCAGCTTATTTTTCCCGTCGTCGCCCTCGCCGTCGCGTCGTGCGTCTACCTGGTCGCCGCCTGGCGCGCCACGAACATGAAACCGGCGCAGGCCGACCAGCTGGCCCGCCTGCCTTTTGACAACGAGTAACCCGCCTCGCGTGCTGGCCGTTGCCGCCTTCGGCGGCTGACGGCCCTGCGGCCCGCGCCGCTCACCAACTTCGATTGCCTCCCTCATGAATCCTCATCAGCAACCTCCCGCCGGGAACGATTCCGAGCCTCAACTCCGCCCTCATTCCTATGATGGCATCCAGGAGTACGACCAGCGCCTGCCGAACTGGTGGCTCAACACCCTGTACGGGGCGATCGTCTTCTGGATCGCCTACTGGTTCGTCTACATGATCGCCGGCCTGGTGGCGCCGCCCGGGGCGCAGGTCGATGCGGAGATGGCGCGGATCGCCGCCCTCAAGCTGGCCGACTCCATCGATGTGACCAACGACAACAAATTCTGGGAGATGAGCACCAATCCGGTTTTTGTCGATGCGGGCCGGCAGACCTTCAATTCTTTGTGTATTCCCTGCCATCTGCCGAGCATGCGCGGCAAGTCCGAGAGTCCCACCGCCATCGGGCCCGATCTGACGGACATGGCCTGGATTCACGGCGGGACCCCCAAGGAAATCTACACCACCGTTTCGAAGGGCGTCATCGTCAAGGGCATGCTCGCCTGGGAACCGGTCATCGGACAGAAAAAGACCGTCGAGGTGGTCGCCTACGTCCTCAGTCGCCATCAAAAGGGTGAGCCCATCACGGTTCAGGCAGAGAACAAGTGATCGAGCGCGGCGCTAGCTGATCGCCCCTGGCGCTCGGCCCGCGCCGCCCTCCCGCTGGCTCCCCCCACCGATGAGCGAAGATCCCAGACCGGCCCCGCCCCGTCCGACCCGCGACACCCCGCACCGTCCGGTCCGGGACTCCGTCACGACCATCAACACGGACGGCTCGCGCTACTTTCTTTATCCCGCCGATGCGCGCGGCTGGTTTCTGAGTGCGCGCCGGCTCAGCGCTTATGTCCTGATCGCCGTGTACCTGCTGCTCCCGTGGGTGCCGGTCAACGGCCATCCCGCGGTCTTCCTTGATGTGGCCGAGCGGCGTTTCCATTTCCTGGGCTACACGCTCGCGGCCCAGGATTCCTGGCTGCTGTTTTTCGGGGTCAGCGGGCTGGGGTTCGCCCTGTTTTTCCTCACCGCGCTCTTCGGCCGGCTCTGGTGTGGCTGGGCCTGTCCCCAGACCGTGTTTCTGGATCATGTTTATCGCCGGATCGAGCGTTGGATCGAGGGCGACGCCCCGGCACGCCGGGCGCTCAAGCTGGCACCGATGAGCGGGGCCAAGTTCGCCCGCCGCCTGTTCAAGCACACCCTGTACATCCTGGCGTCCCTCGCGATCACCCACCTGTTTCTCGCCTATTTTGTCAGCCTGCCCGAATTGTGGCTGTTCATGCACGAAACGCCCGGCGAGCACTGGTCGGCCTTCCTCTTTGTCTTCATTGCCGCGGGCCTGCTGTATTTCAATTTCGCCTGGTTCCGCGAACAGCTATGCATCGTCATCTGTCCCTATGGCCGGCTGCAATCGGCGCTGACGGATGACCACACCCTGGTGATCGGCTATGACGCCCGGCGTGGCGAGCCCCGGGGCAAGCTTCGGCACGACGGGACGGAGGACCTGCCCCGCGCCGCGGCCCATCAGGCGACCGTGTTTGCGCCTCCGCCGGCGACCACAGGCGACTGCATCGCGTGCAATCGCTGCGTGCAGGTCTGCCCGACGGGCATCGACATCCGTCACGGTTTGCAGCTCGAGTGCATCGGCTGCGCCGCGTGCATCGACGCGTGTGATGAGGTCATGATCAAGGTCCGCCGCCCCACCGGGCTCATCCGCTATGATTCGCTGGCGGGCCTCAGCGGCGGGGTCACGCGCTGGATTCGCCCGCGCATCATCCTTTACGGGGTCCTGCTGGCGGTAGGCGCCACCGTCGCCATCTGGTCGTTTTCAACGGTGAAACCCGCCAACTTCCTCGTCTACCGGATGTCCGGGGCCGCCTATTTTGTCGGGTCGGAAGAGGTCCGGGACCAGTTCATGGTGCGGATCGTGAACAAGCGCACGGTCCCGGCGACGTTCTTGGTCAGCACCGAGGGGGTGCCCGCCGGCATCCGGCAGACGGGCTTTGCCGGCCCCGTCACGCTGGCGCCGATGGCGGAGCTGGTTAGCCCGCTCGTGCTGCTCGTTGATCGCGAGCACTACAACGGTCCGTTTAAGTTCTCGGTCAAGGTGACGGACGCCGCCCGCACCTTCGCCCTGACCCGCGAGGTTGAGTTCATGGGGCCTGATCCCCGCCTGCTCCACGAGGATGATGAGGAGCGGAAGCACCCGGCGAAGAAAAAGGGAGACGCCCATGACTAAGCTGCGCCCCTGGTTCCTCGTCGTTTTGGTCTTTGCCGGGCTATTCGCGGCATACTATGCGGCGTTTCGCGCGGCGCATCAGGCGCAGATCCAGGATGTGCCACTTGCCACCCAAGGAGGTCGGCGATGACCCACGAACTCGCCGGCATCACCGGGCCGGGCACAGCATTTTTTGCCGGGCTGGTTACGAGTGTGCACTGCGCCGGCATGTGCGGTCCCCTGGCCTGCACCTTGATGCCGGCGGTGAAGGAGGACAGCGACCCGCAGGTGGTGGCTTCGACCTATCACCTGACGCGGCTGGCCGGCTACACGGCGCTGGGCGCCTTGGCGGGCGGGGTGGGGCGGCTGCCCCTCGCGCTGATGGGCGAGAGCGTCTGGAGCTACCTGCCCTGGCTCCTGGTGTTGTTTTTCGTCATGA
>SESH01108192.1_pt1 | contig 13008 bp, 9 predicted proteins | sample 3171561 | NCBI WGS metagenome assembly SESH01 (sample SAMN10866947, study PRJNA518727) | freshwater metagenome | biome: subpolar coniferous forest; feature: holomictic lake; material: water; isolation source: holomictic Lake 442 2011 16.5 m and 2014 13 m | place: Canada: near Kenora, Ontario
TGGACAAGGGTTTGATACGTGCGCTGATTGTGGGCGGCGTCCTCTTTAGCCCGCTGATTGCCCTGCTGTGGGCCACCGGCGCAGCGCTGGCGGGCGGCCACCTCGACTGGCTGGCGCTGGCGCTGCCCACTGGTCGTCGGCTGAGCCTGCTCGTGCGCAGCCTGACGTTGAGCGCGAGCGTGGCGGTGATCGACATGGGGCTAGGCGTGCTGATCGTCTGCGCGAGCTGGCGCTGGCGCTGGGCCTGGCTGCGCTGGCTGCCCCTGGTGCTGATCACGCTGCCGCCCTACATCCACGCGCTGGTCTGGGGGCAGGCGTTACACCTGATCGGCATACGCCTGAGCGGCCCGTGGATCAGCGGGTGGGTGCTGGCAATGGCGCTCCTGCCGGTAGGGGTGGGCCTGGCGCTCGTCAGCCTAGAGACGGTGGCGCGCTCGCTGGTTGACGCGGCGCGCGTCCAGCAGCCCGATATCGCGGTACTCCGATCGGTAGTCATCCCGCTCGCATGGCCGCTGCTGGCGGTCGGCGGGGGGGTGATCTTCCTGCTTAGCCTGATGGACTACAGCGTCCCCTCGCTGTTCGGCGTCAACGTCTACGCGCTGGAGATCTTCGCCGAGTTCAGCGCCAGCTACCAGCCGGCGCGGGCGCTCCTGCTCTCTGCGCCGCTGTTGGCACTGGCCGTCGGGGCGCTCTATGCTGGCCAGGCGCTGGTGCGGCACGCGGCCCAGCCACCAACTTGGCGTCGGTCGCCCTGGGATAGCCCCCCGCGCTGGCCGGGCCTCTTCACGCTGACTCAGCAGATCGCCCTGATGGTGTGGGGCGCGCAGATACTCCTGCCGCTTACGGTTTTGGTCGGCCTGACCGTGCGCAGCGATGACGGGCTGACCGCGCTGTGGGCCAGCGCGCAGGAGTTCGGCATCTCGTTTGGGGTCGCAGTTGCGGCGGCGCTGTTGAGTCTGGCGCTGAGCGGGCTGGCGCTCGGGCTGTTCACGGCCTGTCGCCCGCGCCTGGCGCTGATCGGCTGGCTCTGCTGCGTGCCAGCGGCGCTCCCCGCTCCGCTGGTCGGGATTGGTCTGATCACGCTGTGGAATCGCCCCGGCATGGGCGCGCTCTACCCCTCGCTTTGGATGCCGGTGCTGGCCGGGCTGACCCGCTTCGCCCCGTTTGCGATCCTGGCCCTGCTCGCCCAACATCGGCGGATCGCGCCCATGATCTGGGATGCGGCGCGGATCCTGCAATCCCGCACGTGGCAGACGCTCTGGCAGGTGCAGATTCCCTTGTGGCTGCCGGGGCTGCTGACCGGCTTCTGCCTGGTCTTCGCGCTGACGCTCGGCGAACTTGGCGCGACCCTGCTGGTGGCACCGCCGGGCCAGGGTACGCTGACGCTGCGGATCTACAACTACCTCCACTACGGGGCGAGCGATACGGTGGCCGGGTTGTGCCTTGCCATCGTGCTGGCATCGCTTATTGCCGGGGGCATCGGGCTGCTGGGAATGGCCCAGGGGGCGCGCCACGCGCGCGGGGCAGGACGATGAGGCCCAGCATGTGGCGCGACACACTGCTCTTCTTGCTCGGGGCGGCACTGATCGCGGTGGTCAGCGGGTTGCTCTGGCTGCTGCGTCCGACCCCGGTGTCACCGCCGGGCTGGCAGATCATCCGCACCTCCGGCGATGTGGCGGCGCTCGTTGCCTACCAGGGTGCGATCTGGGCCGGGGGTTTCGATGGCCTTGTGCGGATCGACCCGGCGAGCGGTGCCGTGCTGGAGCGCGTGCAGGTGGATGGCCGTGAACTGCGTTTTGTCAGCGCACTGCTGATCACGCGCAGCGGGGCGCTCTGGGTCGGTCACGCTGATGGTGTTAGTCGTCTCGACAGTGCAGCGGATCCCCCGCTGAGCGTCGCCGATGGGCTGCCATCCAGCCATATTCTGGCCCTTGCCGAGGGGGTAACTGGCGAGCTGTGGGTTGGCACCGAGCGCGGCCTCGCGCAGTGCGTAGGCAGGGCGTGCCGGACAATCACGCGGCCCGCTGGCCTGACGAGCGATGCGGTCTCTGCGCTCTATCTGGATCGTCAGGGGCGGCTGTGGGCAGGCAACGGCTTCACCACCGGCGGCGCCCTGGCCGCATGGGACGGCGACTTATGGCGTGTCTACACTGACCGGTTGGCGCACCCGATGGTCAACGCGATCCTTGAAGATCACGCGGGCAATCTGTGGTTTGGTACCGGATTCGCCTCGCAGGGCGGAGCCTCGCGCTGGGACGGCCTAACGTGGACGACGCTCACCCAGGCGGATGGGCTGGCCGGCGGCAAGGTCCGCGCACTGTTTCAGGCTGCGGATGGCGCGATGTGGTTTGGCTCGGAGTATGACGGGGTCGCCCGCGACGCCGGGGGTACTTGGCTGGTTCTGACGGTTGCCGATGGCCTGTCTGGGCTGGAGGTCAAGTCTATGCTGCAAACGCCCGATGGCGCCATGTGGCTCGGCACCGAGCGCGGCGTCACGCGCATCTCCGCCGCCGCCCTGGGTGGTCTGTGAGTGGTGATCACCCTGAGCCGCTGATCATGGCTGTTGGAGGGTTGGGGCTGGCGCGGAGATGGCGTGCCCCTCGTTCATGCTGCCGCGCCGGTAGCCGGCCAGATCGAGCGTGACGTAACGGAATCCGGCCTCGCTGCGCAGACGATCCACCACCTCGGCGGCGTGGGCGATCAGCACGGGCAGATCCTCAACGCCAACCTCGATCCGTGCGAGATCGTCGTGGTAGCGCACGCGGTACTGGCGGAATCCCAACAGCCAGAGCGCCTCCTCAGCGGCCTCCACCTGGGCCAGCTTCGCGGGCGTGATCTGCGTGCCATAGGGGAAACGCGACCCGAGGCATGCGAAGGCCGGTTTATCCCAGATGGGCAGCCCGAGGCGACGGGCCAGGGCGCGAATCTCTGACTTGCCCATGCCCGCCTCCTTCAGCGGCGCGCGGACACGGCGTTCGGCGGCGGCAACCGCGCCCGGCCGGTGGTCGCTCTGGTCGTCCAGGTTTTCGCCGTAGGCCACCCATGCCATCCCGCGCTCGGCGGCCAGATCCGCGAGGCGGGCGAAGAGGGTGCGCTTGCAGAAGTAACAGCGGTTGGCCGGGTTGGCGGCGTAGCGTGGGTCGGCCACCTCGGCGGTGGGCACCACGAGGTGGCGGATGCCCGCCAGGCGGGCCAGATCTTCGGCCGCGAGCAGCTCGCGCCGGGGCAGCGAGGGCGAGTCAGCGGTGACGGCCAGGGCGCGCTCGCCGAGTACCTCGTGGGCCACCTTCGCCAGCAGCACGCTGTCTACCCCGCCGGACAAGCCGATCACCACGCTGCCCATCTCGGCCAAAATTGCTCGCAGGCGGGCGTATGCTTGCTCCAGCTCCGTATCATTCAAAGGCATAGGGAACCTCTCGGTGGGGGCGCGGGGGCGGTGAAGTCGCCCGCGCAGTATGTTGGTGCGGGCGGCGAAGCGGCCCTGTTGCCGCAGGCGCGATCATCGGCCCGCCTCGGGGCGCGTGTTGATCAGGCTGGCGGCGAATCCGGCACCGAAGCCGTTGTCGATGTTCACCACCGTCACCCCGGCGGCGCAACTGTTGAGCATGCCGAGCAGGGCGGCCAGCCCGCCAAAGCTGGCCCCGTAGCCGACGCTGGTGGGCACAGCGATCACCGGGCGGCGCACGAGGCCGCCCACCACGCTGGGCAGGGCACCTTCCATGCCGGCCACCACGATCAGCACATCGGCCGCCATCACCTGCTCCAGGTGGCTGAGTAGGCGGTGCAGCCCGGCCACGCCCACATCGTAGAGCCGATCCACCGCGTTGCCCATCACCTCGGCGGTGACGGCGGCCTCCTCAGCCACCGGCAGGTCGGCGGTGCCGGCCGAGATTACCAAAATGCGCCCGGGACGGCGCGGCAGCGGGCTTGGCTCGTAGACGATGGCGCGGGCCAGATCGTGATAGCGGGCCTGGGGCAGGGCCGCCCGCACCGCGCCGAAAACCTCGGGCGTAGCGCGGGTGGCCAAGATCGGCCCCGGCCCCTCGGCCAGGCGGGCCATGATCGCCACCACGTGCTCGGTGCGCTTGCCGTCGCAGAGTATCACCTCGGGAAAGCCCGCGCGCAGGGCGCGGTGCGAGTCCACATGGGCGAATCCCAGGTCGTCGAAGGGGAGTCGGCGCAACTGATCGACCGCCGTGTCGATGCTGGCTCGCCCCTGGCGGACGGAGTCGAGCAGGGCGCGCAAGGACTCTTCATTCACAGGAATGTTCCTTTCGTAGAGACGCCCCGCCGGGGCGTCTCTACCGCGTCGGTGCCACGACCAGGGCCACGCCCAGCGAGGCCAGGGCCAGCCCGCCCAGGGCCAGCGGGCCGAATCGCTCGCCGAAGACGAGGAACGCCTCTAGGGCGGTGGCCGGCGGCACTAGGTAGAACAGGCTGGTGACGCGGGTGGTCGAGCTGATTCGGATGAGCGTCATCAGCAGCAGGATGGCCCCGAGCGAGAGTACGAGTACCAGCCAGCCCAGCGCGAAGAAGAGTTGCGGCACCCAGATGATCGCGCGCTGCTCGAAGGCGAAGGAACCCACCAGCATCACGGCGGCGGCGACGAGGTACTGCACGCAGGTGCCGGTGGTCAAGGGCATCGAGCCGCCGAAGCGCTTCTGGTAGAGAGTGCCGGCCGTGGTGCTGAGCAGGGCGATCAGGGCGGCCGTCAGGGTCGCCCCGGTGATGGAGGCGGCGGCGGTGCCGGGCACGAGGAGCTTCTCGGCGATCACCATGCCGGCCCCGACAAAGCCGAGGGCCAGGCCAACCCACTGGCGTCCGGCCACCGGCTCGCGCAGGGCCAGCTGGGCGATCACGGCGCTGAGGATGGGCTGCAGGCTAACGACCAGCGAGGCGACCCCCGCCGACATGCCGTGGTCAATCGCGTAGAAGACCCCGCCCAGGTAGCCGGCGTGGAGCAGCAGGCCGACGACGGCGATGTGGCCAAGCTGCCTGGGCTGCGGCCAGGGGACGCGCAGGGCCAGCGAGAAGGCGGCCAGCAGGCCCGCCGCGATCAAAAAGCGGATGAGCAGGAAGGTGAACGGCTCGATATAGGGCAGCCCGTAGCGGGCACCGATGAACCCCGTACTCCAGAGTAGGACAAAGACCCAGGGTGCGGCGATGGCGAAGGTTGGTCGGGCTGGGGCACGGCTCCGGCGCTGCGGCATACTACTCGCGGGGTGGCCCCGCGATCCTCCTTGGGGTAGCTTATGCTTCTTCGTATCCCATCATACCCTGAATTGCCGGATCACACCTAGGGCTGGTGCAACGTCGCTGGGGCTGCACCCCAGACCTCGCTTTTTGGGGATTTTCGGCAGCGAAGCCGCCAAAAAACCACAAAAAAAGATCGTTCGGGGGTGGCGAAGCCATCCCCAAACCCCCGCCAGAGGCGACGTTGCACCAGCCCTAGAATCACACCGCCCTGGGGCTGCGCCCGCCCTATGCGTATCAACGTACGCCCTTGCGCTGGAGCCTGGAGGCCGCATGCTCCCAGACCGAAGGCGATGGTGTGACCGCTGTGCGACCGCTCACGCTAGAACATGTATATTTGGGGGCTTGCATGTTCGTGAGAATGTGCTATGATATCCACGTTTGCTCAACGTAACACTGCGAGACCCGCATCAGAGACTCCCGTCAGTCCCCTGGTCGCTCGACAGAACCTCTTCGCTCGAAGGATGTACGTTGTGGATCGCCGGAGCGAGACACTTAGTTTACCACTAGGTGCCGGCTGAACGGGATGGTGACTTACGCAGGTTGGCGGATTATGGTAGCTGCCGACCACATCGTCTGCGCAGCGCGCAGAGGAGAATGTTAGATGCTGGTTAAGCTGTTTGTTGGCAACCTCCCCTGGAGCGTTGGCGACGCCGAACTCGAGCGGATCTTCGCGCCCCATGGCGACGTGCAGAGCGCCCGCGTGATCAACGACCGTGACACAGGCCGCTCGCGCGGCTTCGGCTTCGTCGAGATCGACGTTGACGACGTGTCGGCGGTGATCCGTGCGACCGACGGCCAGGAGGTTGATGGCCGCCCGCTCCGCGTCAATGAGGCCGAGGACAAGGGCCGTGGTGGTCGCGGCGGCTTCGGCGGCGGCGGCGGTGGTGGTGGCGGCGGCGGCGGCGGCGGCGGCCGTGGCGGCTTCGGCGGCGGCGGCAACCGTGGTGGTGGCGGTCGCGACCGCTACTAATCTACGGCGCACCGCTCTCCTGTAGAGGCGCGGGGCGCGAGGGGTAGGCACTGTGCCACCCCTCGCTTCCCCCGCGCCTCGCGGCGTGTTCTCGCCATTGTGTTTTTGCTTACCGGCGCCGACGACCCCTGCCGGCGCACCCTGCCGGCCGCTATAGACCTTCACGTCTCCCCCGGCCGTCCCACAAGGAGCCCCGTTGAATTTCTTGGATTTTGAGCTTCACCCGACCCTGATGGCGAACGTGCGTGCCCAGGGTTTTGCCGACCCCACGCCTATCCAGGCTGAGGCCATCCCCATTGCCCTTGCCGGGGGAAACCTGATCGGCCTCGCTCAGACCGGCACCGGCAAGACGGCCGCCTTCGTCCTCCCGATCCTCCATCGCCTGCTCTTGGCCCGCCAGACGGGCACCCGCGCCCTGATCATCACGCCCACCCGCGAGCTGGCCGAGCAGATCAACGAGACGATCATCATTTTTGGCAAGGGCACCGGCCTGCGCAGCGCCGCGATCTATGGTGGCGTCGGCATGGAACCCCAGGAGCGCGCCCTGCGCTCCGGCGTTGATATCGTCGTCGCCTGCCCCGGTCGCCTGCTCGACCATATGGGTCGTGGCACGGCCCGCCTCGATGGTGTGCAGTCGCTCGTCCTCGACGAGGCTGACCGCATGCTCGATATGGGCTTCCTGCCGGCCATCCGCCGCGTGCTGGCCGCCCTGCCCGCCCGCCGCCAGACGATGCTCTTCTCGGCCACCCTGCCCGATGAGCTGAGCGAACTGGCTGCCACCACGGCCCCCGGCGCCAAGCTGGTGCAGATCGGCATCGTCCGACCGGCCCATACGATCACCCACGCGATCTACCCCGTGGTACCTCATCGCAAGACGGCGCTGCTGCTTGATCTGCTGCACAAGGCCGACACCGGCTCGGTGCTGGTGTTCACCCGCACGAAGCACCGGGCGAACCGGCTGCTCCAGCAGATCGCCCGCGAGGGCCATAGCGCCGCCGTACTCCACAGCAATAAATCGCAGAATCAGCGCCAGCTCGCCCTGGATGGTTTCCGCGACGGGCGCTTCCGTATTCTGGTGGCCACCGATATTGCCGCCCGTGGCCTCGATGTCGAGCGGATCTCCCATGTGATCAACTACGACATCCCTGATACAGCGGATGCCTACATCCACCGTATTGGCCGCACCGGCCGGGCCACCCGCACCGGCGACGCCTTTACCCTGGTGACGCCTGAGGATGGCGCGGAGGTGCGTATGATCGAGCGGGCGCTCGGCGCGGCCCTGGAGCGCCGCCAGTTGGCGGGGTTCGACTACAACGCCCAGGTGCCCGCCGTGAACCTCGACGAGCGCCCGCCCCGCCCGCCCCGCCGTGACGACAAGCCCGCCCCGCGCCGCGACGACCGGCTCACCCAGCCCGCCGCCCGCCGCGACGACCGACCTGCCGCTCACTCGGGCGCGCCCCGCATGGGCGGCGGCCCTAGCCGACGCGATGAGCAGGCACCCCGGCGCGATATCCGCCCAACCCGCAGGTCGGCGTAGTTAGGCGCGCTGCACACGTACGTTAATGACAAGGGGCGGGCGACATTGTCGCCCGCCCCTTGTCATTAACGTACAGCAGGAGAACTTCGCGGAGGGCTTGGCCCGCCCCGAAGAGATACCCTCCCCTTTCGGCCAATGCCGTCGCCCGCGCTATCGGCTACCCTGGCGATACGCGGCTTCGGGTAAATTAGGTAGCGAAGGGGAGATGGCCATGCGACATATGCGATTCGGGAGCTTTATCGGCGGGGCCTTTGGGTTGAGCCTGGGCTGTCTGCTGGTCTTCGGACTGCTGCGCTGGATGGGGATGCCCGCCGGGCAGTTGATGGACTGGATCATCGGCTTGGCTACTTTCTGGTGGCTGCTGGTGGTGGTGACCATCCCGTGGAACATCCATTTCGGGGCGCGGCATGTGTTGGTCGAGGCCGCCGAGTCGCGCGGGCGCGGCATGGCCGTAGATGTGGCGCACGTGGCCTACGCCCGGCGCTGGGTGCGCTGGTCGCTGCTCGGGGCGATCATCCTGCACCTGGCCTCGGCGGGCGGCCTGTACGGGCTTGCCGTCTCCGGGGTGAGCGCCATCGGCTACCTCGGGTCGGTTGCCGCGCTGCTGCTGACCGGGTTGCGCCCAGCGGTGGCGGGCTACGCCTATGTGAGCGAGCGGCTGCGGGTGATCGGCGAGGCGGTGCGCTACCCACGTGAGGATGTGATGACCCTGCGCGCGGACCTGCGCGCCGCGCTGGATCGGCTGAAGGCTGTGGAGCGGGCGCTCGACCTTGAGGACGCCAGTTCGCTGGCGGCGCAGCACGCGGCCGCCCTGGGCGAGTTGCGCCAGGGCCAGGATCGGCTGCGCCTGGCCCAGAGCGAGTTGCGCGAGACCAACGCCGCCGAGCACGCGCGCCTGGCCCGCGAGGCCGAGCAGGCCGTGGCGCGTATCAGCGCCGATGGGCAGGTGATCGACCACGTGCGCGAGCTGGTGCGCTTCTTCAAGAGCGCGTGAGGTCTAACAAAAAATCCCTAGACACTGAAATTGCCAGCGAAGCTGGCAATTTCAGTGTCTAGGGATTTTGTTGAGCAGGGGATGCGCCCGCTACTCGTCGCGGACAGACCCACGGAGCGCCTTGGTCGCTCCGCGCCGGCGCTTCGTCGTCCGGCGCTCGGCGCGGGCAGATCGGCTCGGTCGGGTCGCGAATCGGGGCGCGTCGACGGCGCGATCCGCCGCGAGCCGCCGCGCCAGACGCGCAAAGGCTACCTCCAGGTTTGTCGCCTGCGAGCGGCGCTCGGTGGCCGTCACCACGATCCCGCTGGGGCGGTGGACGAGGCGCACGCCGGTGGCGTTGCGGTTGCGGTGCTGCCCGCCCGGCCCGCTGGCGATGAAGAACGTCACCTCGGTCTCGCGCTCCATGGCCTCGCGGCTGGCGTGCGCGGACGTCTCAAGCGCCTCGGTGGTGTCTGTCGGCATCAGGGGTTCTCCTCGCTCATCGCTCCTCGCTGGCGCGCGCGCACCTCTATAATTGTAGCATAGCGGCATCATGCGGCAGATGCATCTGTCAGGCGTGGGCTACGACACGTTCATGCAGATCATGAACATGGTTTAAGCGGCCATCTGTTATACGCCTGCCGATGTGTCTGTACATCGCCGTATGAGATCTGCTTGTTGCCCGGCCCAAAGGAATATGTCATGCCCATCCATCCCCCCTCCATTGCTGACGAGGCCGCGCGGCAGGCGGCGCTGGAGCAGTACCAGATCCTCGACACCCCGCCCGAGGAGGCATTCGACGAGATCGCCCGCCTCGCTGCCGAGATCTGCGGCACGCCAATCGCTCTGGTCAGCCTGATCGATGCGCGCCGCCAGTGGTTCAAGGCTCGGGTCGGACTCACCACCCAGGAGACGCCGCGCAAGGTGGCCTTCTGCGCCCACGCGATTGCCTTCCCCGATGACATGCTCGTGGTACCCGACGCGACATGTGATCAGCGCTTCGCCGACAACCCCCTCGTGACCGCTGCGCCGCACATCCGCTTCTACGCGGGCACGCCGCTGGTCACCCCCGAGGGCCACGCCCTCGGCACGCTCTGCGTGGTCGACCAGGTGCCGCGCAACCTCAGCCCGTTCCAGCACCACGCGCTCCAAGTCCTCGGCCACCAGGTGGTGATGCATCTGGAGCAGCGCCGCCAGATCCGTGATCTTCAGGAGGCGGTTGCGGCCCGCGCCGCCAGCGAGCAGTACGCCCAGCAGCTGACCGATGAGTCGCAGCGCCAGGCGCGCACCTTGGCCCTGCTCGACCAAGTGCGCAGCGCCATGGCCCGCGACATCGACCTGGAGGCGGCGATCCGCACGATGGTCGAGGCCAGCGCGGCGGCCTTGGGCTACACCCATGTGAGCGTGTATCTGCGCAAGGGCGGCATGCTCGTCCTCCAGCACCAGGTTGGCTACACCCACACCGCGTCGGACATCCCAATCTCCAAGGGGGTGATCGGGCGGGTGTTTCGCAGCGACGCGCCGGTGCTGTTGACTGATGTGCGCGCCGACCCGGACGCGATCCTGGTTGACCCAGCGATTGTGGCCGAAGTCTGCGTGCCGATCCGCGTGCGCGATGTGGTCGTCGGCGTGCTGAATGTCGAGAGTACGCGGCCCGACGTCCTCGGGCCGCACGACCTCGATCTGCTGATCGCGCTCAGCGATCACGTGTCGGTGGTGATCGAGCGCGCCCAACTCAACGCGGATCAGCAGCGCACGGTGCGCGAGACCCTGCTGCTCAACCGGGTGATCGCCGCCGCCGCCGCCGCCCAGGATGTGATCACCGTACTCGATGTGGTTTGCAGCGAGCTGGCGCAGGCGTTCGACGTGCCCCAGGCGGCGTGCGCCCTACTCGATAGTGATCGCGCGCGCCTGACGGTGGTGAGCGAGTGTTGCGCGCCAGGCCGGCCCTCGGGTATCGGCACGGTGATCCCGGTGGCGAGCGATATCCTGACCGAGGCGGTATTCGTCAGCCGCGCCCCCGTCCAGATCGGCGATATACCTGCCGACGCACGCGTTACCGTCATCGCCGAGCTGGATGCGCTGCGTGGCACGGCGTCCACCCTGCTGGTGCCATTGCTCATTCACGAGGAGGTTGTCGGCACAGTCAGCATCGACTCGCTCGTCCCGCGAATCTTCACGGTCGAGGAAGTGGCCCTGGCCCAGGCCGTCGCCTGGTCGGCCGGCCAGGCGCTGGCTAACGTCCAGCTCACCACGGCGCTGCAGCAGGAACTGGCCGAGCGCTCACGCACCGAGGTAGCCCTGCGCGACAGTATGGAGGCGGTCGAGGCGGCCACCCGCGCCAAGTCCGATTTTCTGGCCACCATGAGTCACGAGATCCGCACGCCCATGAATGCGGTGATCGGCATGACCGGGCTGCTGCTCGACACCGCCCTCGGCAGCGAGCAGCGCGAGTATGTCGAGACGATCCGCGACAGCAGCGATACGCTGCTGTCGATCATCAACGACATCCTGGACTTCTCGAAGATCGAGTCGGGGAAGCTTGAGCTGGAGCAGCAACCCTTCGACCTGCGCGACTGTCTGGAGGCGGCGCTGGATCTGGTCGCGGCGTGTGCGGCCAAGAAGCAGCTCGATCTCGCCTATATGATCGCCCCTGACGTGCCCCAGGCGCTGCTCGGCGATGTGACCCGGCTGCGCCAGGTGCTGGTGAACCTGCTCGCCAACGCCGTCAAGTTCACCCCCGCTGGCGAAGTGGTGGTGATGATCGATGCGACGCAGGCATCCGGCGATCAGTTTGAGCTACACGTGGCCGTGCGCGACACGGGAGTCGGTATCCCGGCTGAACGTATGGATCGGCTCTTTCAGGCGTTCAGCCAGGTGGACGCCTCGACCACGCGCCAGTACGGGGGCACCGGGCTGGGCCTGGCGATCAGCCAGCGGCTCTGCGCCCTGATGGGCGGGCGGATCTGGGTGGAGAGCCAGGTGGGGGTGGGCACCACCTTCCACTTCAGCATTGTGGCACCGGTCGCAGCGATGCCCGCGCGGATCGACCTGCGGGGGGCCATGCCAGAACTGGCGGGGAAGCGGCTGCTGGTGGTGGACGACAACGAGACGAATCGGCGCATCCTGACGCTCCAGGCCGAGGCGTGGGGGATGCAGGTGCGCGCCAGCAGCTCGGGGGCCGAGGCGCTCGGCTTGCTCGCCCAGGGGGCCGGGTTTCATGTGGCGATCCTAGATATGCAGATGCCGGAGATGGACGGCGCACAGCTTGCCAAGGCCATCCACGCGCATCACAGCACACAGGTTTTGCCTCTGGTGCTGCTCACCTCCCTTGGGCGGCGGGCGGAGGATATGGCCCTGGGCCACTTCATCGCCAGCCTGGCCAAGCCGGTCAAGGCGGCGCAACTCTATGAGACGCTGCTCGCACTCTTCGGCGCGACGGTGGCGCTTTCGCCCACTGCACCCCCGCATACCGCCTATGATACGACGCTGGCCGAGCGGCTCCCCTTGCGTATCTTGCTCGCCGAGGACAACGTGGTGAACCAGAAGGTCGCCACCAAGATGCTGGCCAAGCTGGGATATCGGGCCGACGTGGCGGCCAACGGGTTTGAGGTTCTCAATGCTATGGCCCGCCAGCCCTACGACGTCGTGCTGATGGACGTGCAGATGCCCGAGCTGGACGGCCTTGAGGCTGCGCGGCGCATCCGCAGCGAGGTGCCGCCGTCCCGCCAGCCGAGGATCATCGCCATGACCGCCAATGCCATGCAGAGCGACCGGGCGCGGTGCATGGCGGCGGGGATGGACGACTACATCAGCAAGCCGGTGCGAATCGGAGATCTGGTGGCCGCACTTGAGCGTGGCCTCGCGCGCGTGCCGGAAGCGGTGGTGCCGACGGCAGCCGGCATGATCAGCATCGCCGTGCTGGAGCAGATCCAGGACAGCCTGGGCGATGGGGTCTCGGCGGTTGTTGCCGAGATCATCGACATCTTCATCGAGGATCTGCCGCTTCAGCTCGCATCGCTGCGCCAGAGCGTGGCGGAGGGGACGGCCCCGGTGATCCAGCGGGTCGCTCACACGATCAAGTCGAGCGCGGCGACCATCGGTGCCCTGGGTCTGGCCACGCAGTGCGAGGATCTGGAGGCGCTGGCACGTATGGGTGATCTGCGCGGGGTGAGCGGGCGCATCGCGCTGATCGAGGCGGTCTGCGCCGAGGTGGCGGCGGAACTGAGGGATGTCCGCCCGCAGTTTGCGTAAGGCATGTTTCAAACCCAC
>SESH01099812.1_pt1 | contig 13005 bp, 9 predicted proteins | sample 3171561 | NCBI WGS metagenome assembly SESH01 (sample SAMN10866947, study PRJNA518727) | freshwater metagenome | biome: subpolar coniferous forest; feature: holomictic lake; material: water; isolation source: holomictic Lake 442 2011 16.5 m and 2014 13 m | place: Canada: near Kenora, Ontario
ATGATCTGCGATAAAAAATGTACATTCTTACACACCGACAGAGGCGGGCTAGAAGCCTACTTAGCCATAGCCTTCAAATCCCTCCATTCCAATAACAATGTCTGCCGCCAAGGTCGGTGCTCTACTTGGTTTGGCTGCGAAATATGCCACAGCCGTCCGCCGCTGGCACCCTCTTCAGCCCTCCGATGCCGTGCTTTTGGACGACGCCATTGGCATCGACTCCCTGTCAGCTTGGAATCACGCTATAGACACAACCGACAATGACCAACATATCATAATGGCCGTCTCCCGATCAGTCCGCGCCTCGTCGAAAACTGTCTTCACAGGTCGGGCGAAAGTTCCACCTGCTGCCGGATGCATAGTTCCAACTCATGCCGCAATGACTAAACGGAAGAACCTAACAGTGAGGGCATAACCATGGAATATCAGCCAGTAAGTCATAATGTAAATTCCGCAATTAGATCAAGTGGATTAGGTTCAAATGAATCTATGGCAATTAATGCAATTAAGGAAGAAATGAAAACAATATTAGTCGTCGATGACGACGAGCATGATATTTTGATACTAAAATCGATACTAGATCAGCAATATAACATTGTGATCGCAACGAGTGGCATTAGGGCTTTATTGATCGCTGATGCACTGCCTATTGATATGATACTTCTAGATGTGCATATGCCAGGCATGGATGGCTATGATTTGTGCCATCACCTTAAGTCTGGAGTAAAAACAAGTCAAATACCAATTATGTTTGTGACAGGAAGTAGCGAAGCTGCTGATGAAGTTCGCGTTTTTGCGATGGGTGCGGTTGATTATGTAACAAAGCCAGTAAATCCACATACGCTAATCGCACGAATTAAAACACATATAGCCCTATCGGATGCAACAATTCAACTTAAGCATCACACCATGATTGTTGATGCAATGTCCGTGTTGCGAGAACAGGTTGAGCAGATAACACGACACGATTTGAAGGCTCCTCTTAATACCATTATTGTTGCTCCACAGGTTTTGCTACTTGATTGCTGCCTGACTACGCGACAACGGGAGCTGATTAGTCATATCATGGAATGTGGATATCGCATGCTCGATATGATTAACAACTCACTTGACATGTTCAAAATTGAGAATAACACATATCAACTCAAGCCAATGGAGATTAATATTGTTAAAGTTCTTGACGATGTTTTTAGAGATCTCTCCAGTGTCGTTAATAACAAACAGATTATTGTAGACATTATATTAGCACCCGAAGGTGGTAAAGAACAAAGGTCAGCAATGGCTTATGCAGAATATCTTTTATGTTACACCTTATTCAGCAATCTAATTTCAAATGCACTTGAGGCGTCTCCACAAAATACCTTCGTCACTATCACAGTTACACGAAACACGCAAATAACGACCACAATCGAAAACTATGGCGAGGTACCTGACCACATTCGGCCGACATTCTTTAACAAATTTGTTACATCTGGCAAACAATATGGAACTGGTCTTGGTACATACTCAGCTATGTTATTTGCAAAGGCGCAGCATGGCGATATTGTATTAGACACTACGATAGCCGGCAAGACAAGAATAAGCGTGATATTACCTGCGTTTAAAAACGAATAACAATTGATTGTCACGAGATTGTAATGTAGCTCCGTAGGAGACTGATGATGGCCAATATACTCATAATAGACGATGACTATTATTTGCGGTTCATAATGCGAATTATATTGGAAGGTGCTGGTCACAAGGTTTTTGAGACATCTAACGGACTTGACGGAGAGAGGGCATTCTTTTCTAATGAGATTGATATTGTATTTACAGACATATTTATGCCGGAACAAGATGGGCTACAGACAATTATCAATATACGAAAGTCCAACCATACAGTACAAATAGTGACAATGTCGTCGGGTGGACATTCAAGAGAGCTTGATTACCTAATGTACTCAGAAATCATTGGGGCAACGTATTCGTTAATAAAACCAATCTCTCTTGTGGATATATTGAGCATTGCCTCAAAAGCAAGCTTATGTCTCAGCTCATCACATCACAATAGATGTAATATCGTGAATAGTTTTCAGAATCGAAACCGGAGTTTAGCGAGGGGCAAAAATACTGGTCAAGGTCAGTAAGAAATCTTGCCACATAATATGACATACAGCTAAGTGTATTTAAGTCTGATACACAGGAGTGGAATTTCATGCTTAGCACAATCAAAGTAAATGTCATGACTTTATATGAAATTACTCAACAAGCTCTTGAGAAAATGGCTGATGTCGAATGTAACCATATTGAGGGGTTGTTCCGTTCAATTTCAGCTCTTAAACGGCTTGTTGAGCAAGGACAGACAAGTATTGTAATTCCCTCAGGCTGTTGGGAGATTATCGCCAATTCAATAGAAGAAGAGGCCGATCGGATTGATAACTATAGACGCGCCCGCCGATTAAATACTAATTACCACATTGGTTATTAGGTTAAATATCCATCAGAAACAGATGCTGCATAATAGGAGTATATCAAATGATACCGCCGAACGCATACATGCTTGAGTTTAATGATATAATCGTAGGAATACTTGTTGTTAGTAACAATGCGCTGATATTTTTCGCTTCGGATGACAGGGCATGGTCTTTAGATCGGTGTGAGTTTCGTAGTATCGGCCACGCCCAGTGTGCAGTTCGCTCACTTTTCCCCAGCTTAGTTAGGGGACATTCGCGGTAACAGAAAGCAAGGCGTCAGCGTCATGGAGGGTCAGCCGATGTCATCGACATTATGGGCTAAGGGACTGTCGAAGTTAGCAACCGGAGTTGAGCTGGTTTGCGCTTGTTTACGCTGGTGTAGCACGATGACCAGCTGGTTTTCGAACGTAGGAAAGTCTTTGGGGCCTGGAATACTCGCCTGTATCTGCTACTTGCTGATTGGAAGATTTGGCCTACAGTTTGCAATACCGGGTACAGCACTTTCGGTATTCTGGATGCCCGACGCGGTGACCCTAACCATTCTGTTATTAAATAAACGGCGCCACTGGCCTTTCATTGCCGTCGGTTCTTGGCTTGGTGATTTTCCAAACGAATTGACTATGTCTGGCTCGTATCATGATTCCTTTTTCCTTGCTACTATTGACAGCTTCATCGTCCTGTTCTCGGCCTTTTTGATCCGGCGCTATGGCGGCGCAATAACCTGCCATAATTGCGTCCGCTGGGTTCTGGTTCTGGTGGCCAGCCACACCCTGCTGTCAAATCCGTTGGGCGGTCTTCTTACGGCTCTCACGGTCTACGCCAAAGATTACACCGTTCCCGAGATAACTAATATCGTCATGACATGGTTACTCAGCTCCAGCCCGGCTGCGATCATATTGGTGCCTCTACTGATAGCCGTCTATGAAATCCTTGTTAGGATTCAGACGCAGCGTGTAGTCAATCCAAATGACATCAGGAATGCCGCAATGGTATTGTTGCTTGTAGGGCTAGTTATTATGTTGGCTTATCGAGAATTCATATTATATTACCCTATTAACCATATGATGATTAATGTCTACATCCCGATATTGTTTTCAGCTGCATATTTTTACGGCCTTGTCGGTGCTGGTTTGTGCAGCGTTGTGATTTTGGTGATGTCGGGATTGGCTCCGTTTTATTTAGAAGGGACGAACAATCCAGATTCCATAGCGAAGGTAGTCTTGGATTTGCAGTCCACGGTTATCGTCAATACCACGGCCGCGATGCTGCTGGCGACCATGACGACCGGTCTGCGGTACGCCAATCAGGAACTGTCAGTGGCTCACAAACATGCGGTGACCGCTACCTGGCGGGCCGAACGGAGTGAACTACTGCATCGGCTTCTATTCGACAGATCGCGCGATGCCCTGATGATTCTGTCTCCGCCATCATGGAAGTTCACTGGAGCAAATCTTGCAACACTGCAACTGTTCGGCGCAGCAAGCCATGCTGAATTCATTGCAATCGGACCGTCTGACTTATCACCAGCGCTACAGCCGGATGGACGCCCCTCACACGAGAGGGCGCAAGAAATGATCGCAACAGCCATGCGCGAAGGCTCTCATTTATTTGAATGGGAGCACGTGCGAATGGATGGTAAGCCGTTTGCAGCCGATGTATTGCTAACTCGCATGGAAGTGGGCCGGGATCAGTTTCTACAGGCTACGGTGCGGAACATCACTAAGCGCAAACAGGTCGAAGAGGAAGTGCTGCGGCTGAACCGTGACCTCAAATTGTTGCTGGAAGAAAAAACTGATGAGTTTCGTCTGGCGGCCTCGGTGGTCCGGAATACCTCCGAAGGGGTACTAATCACAGACTGCGATGCGGTCATTCTCGCTGTCAATCCGGCTTTCAGCCGGATTACCGGCTACAGCGCGGAAGATGTGATCGGGCGAAATACCAGTTTACTAAGTTCTCACCGGCATGACGATGATTTCTACCAGAATATGTGGGGAGACCTCCTGCGGGCTGGGTATTGGGAGGGCGAAATATGGAACCGACACAAGGACGGAAACCCATTCCTTGAGAGGCTTTTGATCAACGCGGTTCATGGTAATGACGGAAAGGCCCTGCATTACGTAGCGGTATTCAATGACATCACGGAGGCCCATAACAAGGATAATTGTATCCGCCATATGGCGTACCACGATGCACTCACTGGTCTGCCCAACCGGCTAATGCTTGAGGACCGTCTCACGCGAGCGATTGAGATTGCACGCAGAAGGGATCGCCAGCTTGGTTTGATATTCATTGACCTTGATCGCTTCAAGGACGTTAACGACATTCTTGGCCACAAGATCGGCGATGGCTTATTGGTGGAGATAGCGGGCCGGATAACGGCCTGCATCAGGAGCGGTGATACGCTGGCTCGGCTAGGCGGCGACGAGTTCGTAGTTCTCTGTGAAGATGTCGAGCAACCTGAATACTACTTTTCTGTGGCACAGAAGATTATCGAAACGGTTAGTTCCACGATTATCATACAGTCGCATACCATTCATGTTGGTGCGTCAGTGGGGATAGCCATCTTTCCAGACGATGGAAAAGACAGCGTTACGCTAATGAAATCGGCGGATACTGCAATGTATGCCGCGAAGATGAATGGTCGCGGCATCAGTTGCTTCTTCCAGGCGAAGATGTCCGAGGAAGCGGCAGTGCGGATGAAAATGGACGTTTGCCTGCGTCAAGCCCTAGCGAATCACGAATTCACTCTCTATTACCAGCCAAAGATGGACGCGAAGAATCAGACAACCTATGGATACGAAGCCTTATTGCGCTGGAATAGCCCGGAATTGGGCATGGTTTCGCCTGCAGACTTTATCCCGCTTGCTGAGAGCACAAGGCTCATCGTTGACATTGGCCGTTGGGTAATAGACGAGGCATGTCGGCAAATCGCTGCTTGGCAAGTGGCAGGATTTGGCTTGAAACAGGTAGCGGTCAACATATCCGCCCTTCAGCTGAAAAGCGTCAAGCTCGCCGGGCAATTCTCCGAGGCATGCAAGCGCCATGGTATTCCAACGGCGGCATTGGAAGCGGAACTGACTGAAAGCGTGGTGATGGCCGATCCTGATCAAACCGCAGTTATATTTCAGGAATTGAGGGGGATTGGGATCAGGCTGGCGATCGATGACTTCGGCACCGGCTATTCGAGCTTGGCCTATCTGCGTCGTCTGCCGTTCGATGTGCTGAAGATCGACCGCTCATTCATCATGAACGCCGACAAAGATGAGGACGATGCCCAGATCGTCCTTACCATATTGGCTCTTGGCAAGGCTCTCCGGCTTGACGTTGTTGCGGAAGGGGTTGAGACCGAGGCCCAGGCAAAAATGCTCAGGGAAGCTGGGTGCAACATCTTCCAGGGCTACCTGTTCTCGCGACCGTTGACTGTTTCGGACGTTGAGAGGCGTTTCAGAGAGGAAGCCGGACCCGCAGTTAGGCAGATAATGCGCGCTCTTATCGTCGATGATTCTGCACGGACGCGCGATCTTATCAAGTTGGTGTTGGAAGCTTACGGGCCAACGGAAATCGTCACCGCCAAGAACGGGGCCGAAGCCATCGTCGCACTCCAGGCCGGCGGTGTGGACATCGTTTTTATGGACTGTCGGATGGAGGGCATGGATGGCCTCGAATGCACCCGGCGCATTCGGGCAGGAATCGACAGGATCGATCCCAATATTACTATCATTATGCTGACCTGCATGGGTGACAGGAATACCGAGAAGGAGGCTGATGCCGCAGGGTGCGATCTTTTCATAAGAAAACCGTTCTCACTGAACCACCTGCATGCCTGCTTAGAAAAGGTGCTGGGCCGTGCCTGATCGGTGTTTGATGGAAAATTACTTGGTTACGATTTCAAAATGATGTTGGAGGTCAAAATGAGTAATTTATCCAACGCTATATCGTTTCAGACGAAGTTTATCGCTGGCTTTACTATATTATTAATTGTAATTGTTTTATCTGAAATTATTTTCCTTCAACGATACGATGATCTCCAAGAGATCAACTTTACATCTTACAATCATCCCACGACAGTTAGAATTGCAGACCTTGAAGTTATCTTGGGCATAGGGCAGATTGAAGAAGTCATTCGTGATGTTGTTTCTGCGGGATCGATTGAGAAAATTGATGATTTCGTCCACAAGGTGGCAATTATCCGCGCGGAAATTGCCCTGAACATGCACACCATCGAAGACAGGTTTTTGGGTAGCAAAATGCTGGTGCTGGCGGCCAACGCCGCGCTGGCTGAATTGAACGATGCCTACAACGAGGAGTTACGACTAGTCAGGAGCGGACAAATCGCCGAATCTCGACTTTATCATTACAACCGGGTACACCCACTGCATAAGACATTCTCCGACCGGATGAATGAAATCTATTCTTTTGCCCGGGACAAGGCAAAATTATTGTTGAAAAATGCCAATGACGCGGCTTATGAAGTGCATCAGGAGATGGTTGTGCGCATGGCAGTTATTATACTCTTTGTCGTACTTATTTTGGTCCTTATTAATTGCAGCGTGATTGGCCCCCTGCGTATATTGCGGGACAAGATGATGGCTTTGGCCGCTGGTGACCTTACGGTTGACATTCCCTATTGTAGCTTCAACACCGAACTTGGCCGCATGGCGGGAGCTGTAGAGGTCTTCAAAGATGCGGCTCAGCTGCTGACCGATCAAAGATGGATAAAGGCCGAGGTCGGAGCTCTTTCCATCGCTCTCCAGACGACGGAGACCTCGGACGACTTTGCTGGCTTGGTGCTTGGCAGGTTTGTGACGTGGCCCGGGGCAGAACTTGGTCTGTTCTACATACGGGGCGAGGATGACGGCAGGTTCCGGCTGTCCGGAAGCCTGGGGTGCGGTTCGCTATCACCTGATGACAAGTCCTTTCTTCTTGGCGAAGGGTTGCCCGGACGCTGTGCGGCAAGCGGTGAGGTAGTCATTGTTAAGGACTTGCCAAAGGGCTACCTGACGATTGGGTCAGGATTAGGCGAAGCTCCACCAAACATGCTGGCGATCATACCGATCAAATCGAGGTGCAAGATCATGGCTGTGATTGAGATCGGCGGTTTTGGCGGATTGGACAAGCTGGACTCAGTGAGTATCCGTGACTTAATTGACCAAGTCGTGCCTGTGATCGCGCTTAACCTTGAAATTCTCCAGCGTAAACTCGTGGCACGGCGTTTACTGGATGATACCCGGCAGCAGGCTATAAAGTTGGCAGAATCCGAGAACTTGCTTCAAATCCAGACCAATGAGTTGCAGGCGATTAATGATGAAATTTTGACCCAAAACGAGGAGCTAAATAACACAGCTTGTGAACTTCGGGTTAGAGAAGAAGAGATGCATTGCCAGCAGGACCAACTTAAATGTGCCAACCATGAGTTGTCCGAAAAGGCTCAAAGCTTGTCGGAGCAGACTGTAGAACTGACGGTGGCTAGGAACGAAGCAGAACAGCGCTCGGTAGAATTGTCGCTGGCAAGCCGGTACAAAACTGAGTTCCTTGCTAATATGTCTCACGAGCTACGAACGCCTCTCAATAGTCTGCTTATCCTGGCTAAATCTCTCGCAGATAACGAAGAAAACAATCTTACGGTTGATCAAGTCGAAAGTGCTGAAATTGTTCACGATAGCGGCTTACACCTCCTTCGTTTGATTAACGACCTTCTCGATATTGCCAGGATCGAGTCGGGGAAAATGCAGGTACTTCTCCATGATGTTTCTCCCCAATCCATTTCGGACATAGTTGAGCGCCGCTTTCGAGGAATGGCCCTAGCAAAGAAATTAAGCTTAAAAGTAATCATAACGCCAAATCTGCCTGAGTTCATCACCACTGATGGCGAAAAATTTGAACAGATTCTTATCAATCTGGTTGGCAATGCCATAAAGTTCACGGCTGCTGGTGGGTCAGTCACGATGTCATTTGGCTGCCCGCGCCAAAGCGGTGAGGTCGATACGGGCTCACCAGTTAATGCCCTTGCCGTTTCAGTTACTGATACGGGAATTGGCATTTCCGACAACCAGATTGATCATATTTTTCAGCCCTTTGAACAGGCTGATGGTTCATCCAGCCGCAGATACGGTGGGACGGGTCTTGGGCTTTCGATAGCTCGCAAACTTGCGCGTCTCTTGGGGGGTGACATTAAGGTTCACAGCCAGGAAGGGCACGGCAGTACATTCACGCTGATGCTGCCAGTGGGTCCGTCATCGTCATCGGCCAAGCAAGCGGAATTAACGTTTGCTCAGACTATGGCACCGGGCAGTGATGTGGTGGTTCTCGCGGCACCGGCACGCACGCCGACGGTCAATTCATTATCCTTGCCGTTCATCCCCGACGATCGCAATTCCCTGGCTATTGGCGACCCTGTGATGCTTGTTGCCGATGATGACCCACATTTTGCGCGAATAGTGTCTCGGTTAATTCGTGAAAAAGGCTTTAAGTGTCTGGTTGCAGGGGATGGTGAAAGTACAGTTGAACTCGCTATGCGTTTTCAACCCGTAGGCATCATGCTCGACATCGGCCTTCCCGTGCTCGACGGCTGGGGAGTGCTGGAGCGGCTTCGGATGGCTCCAGAGACGCGAGCAATCCCAATTCACATTATTTCTGCTGGAGATAACAGCGAGAGGGCTGAAGGATTGGGGGTCATCGGCTTCCTGGCCAAGCCGGTGACCGTGAGTCAAGTCAATAGTGCGTTAGAACGGATTATCAATATCATCGGAACCTGTCCACAGCGACTTATCATTGCTGATGCCGATAGTACAGCCCGTGCATCCATAATTCAGGTAGTTAAGAAAATTGGAATGGAAATCATTGAGGTGTCCGACAGTGACGCGATCCTGAACTGTCTGCGTTCCGGTCGGGTGGATTGTTTGGTCGTCGATGTTGACATACCTGGCGGTTGCATTGCGCTGCTGGAGGCCGTTGGATGCGACGCCACGCTGAACCAGCCGCCGGTGATCGTGATGGCCGGGCGCGAGTTGAAAGACAATGAGACACAGGCGTTACGTGGCTATACCGACAGCATCATCGTCAAAAGCAACCGTTCGGAAGAGCGTCTTCTCGACGAGGTTCGCCTGTTCCTCCACAGCATCGGAACCGGCACCTTGCCGGCCCCGGAGGTGACGCCAGCAGGCAAAGCTTCACGTCATCTGGACGGGCGCACGGTGCTGGTGGTTGACGATGATATGCGTAATTCCTCTGCGCTATCAAAGGTGTTACGGAAACGAGGCTTGCGCGTCTTGCTTGCCCGAGACGGACAACATGCACTGACCCAACTCCGCGCGAATCTCGACGTCGATTTCGTCTTGATGGACATCATGATGCCCGTCATGGACGGCTACGAAGCCATGCAGGAAATCCGCAAGGAACCACGATTTTCCAGGTTGCCGATAATCGCCTTAACCGCCAGGGCGATGCCCAACGAGCCTAATCTATGTTTAGAGGCCGGTGCCAATGACTACTTATCGAAGCCGGTGGATATCGATGTGCTGGTCGCCAAAATGTCTAAATTAGCCTCATTATAAGTCTGCGTCATCCTGTGAATGGGGAGCCATCGTGTGCGCCAATCTGAAATCCAGGATATCGAGGTCAAACTGTTCGTTGAGGCAATGCGTCTGCGACACGGCTATGATTTTCGCAACTACGCTATGGCGTCACTCAAACGCAGGATTGTAAGTTTGTGCGCGCAGTTGGGGGCTACGCATGTGTTAGATCTAATCCCGCGATTACTTAATGAGCCAAGCGTTCATCGACAGATGATTTCTCAGATGTCGGTGCCGGTGTCCGAGATGTTCCGTGATCCTGCCGAGTTCAAATTCCTTCGCGAAAGTGTGATACCTCTTCTTCAAAGTTACCCGCGAGTTACAATCTGGCAGGCCGGCTGTGCCAACGGTGAGGAGGTCTATTCTGTAGCAATCATGCTTCTAGAAGAAGGAATTTACCACCGCTGCACAATTTTTGCTACCGACATCAATGACATCGCCCTGGAATGGGCTGAAGAGGGAATATATTCGCTTTCGGCTCTGAGAGCCTACGACGTGAACTACCGACGGGCGGGAGGAAAATTCACGCTTGATCGCTATTACCGAGCCAATCATAATTCCGGTATAATTGACTCGGAGCTTCGTAAAAACATCATATTTACCCACCATAATCTTGTTTCTGACGGGGTATTCTGCGAGGCAAATTTTGTGATGTGTCGGAATGTGTTGATATATTTTGATCGAATTCTACAGGGAAAGGTGCTTCAACTGTTCCGCGAATGCCTCGCCAGAGGTGGTTTTCTGTGCCTCGGAACCAAGGAAAGCATAAGCATTGCTGAAATTGCCGAGGATTTCAGGGTAATCGACCCTGAGCGGTCTATATTCCAGTTTCAGCCCAAACCAAGGCCATGTCATGAGCACTAAATATTTTGATATCATCGTTATCGGATGCTCGTCCGGCGGCTTCGAGACGCTCTGTTTAGTTCTGCCTTCTCTCCCCGAGAATTTTGGCGTGCCGATTGTGGTGGTGTCACATCTTTCGGATGACAGTGGTGGCTTACTTACAGAGTTACTCGCTAAGCGATGTGCCATGCCTGTGTGCGAAGTCAAGGATAAGTCAAGACTGATGCCAGGGAATATCCACGTTGCACCTTGCGGGTTTCATTTGCTTCTCGAGGTTGATTTGTCATTTTCGCTTAACGTTGACGCTAAGGTATGCGGAGCGCGGCCATCTATCAATGTTCTGTTCGAGACCGTTGCTGATGCTATTGGTAGCAGGGTTATCGGGGTTATTCTGACTGGTTCCAACAATGATGGGGCAAACGGCTTACGAGTAATTTCCAATGCAGGCGGCTTTGGCATCGTGCAAAATCCGGAAACCGCTTATGCGGCCGAGATGCCCAGTGCGGCGGTTACCGCAGGAGGTGCCTCGGCCGTGGTTCCAGTGTCTGGCATTCCGAGCCTGCTGATTGATCTTGTCCGATGCGGGCGGAGCATTCTACAGAAACAGGAGAAGTAACATGGACATTAATTCTCTAAATGAGGGATCGGGACCTAGGAAAGTCGTGAAGAAAAACACAATTCTCGTGGTTGATGATTATAATACTAATATTATTGTGTTCAGAAGGATTCTATCTAACGATTATCACATAATTGAGGCTGACAATGGACTCTCGGCATTAGAACTTGCAGAAACAGATTTGCCGGATTTAATTATTCTCGATATAATGATGCCTGGCATGGATGGCTACGAAATTTGCTCCCGGTTGAAGGAAATCCCTGCGACTAAGAATATACCCGTATTGTTTGTAACGTCTCTTCACGATACTGATGATGAGGAGCGTGGATTTAGTGTTGGAGCTGTTGATTACATCATAAAACCTTTTCGACCAAGGCTACTAAAGGCTCGTGTTAATACACATATGGCATTGAAATTATATGCTGATGAATTGGACCAAATAGCAAGTATCGATGAACCGACTGGATTGTCTAACCGACGAATGTTTAATGGTTCACTAGGTCTAGAATGGAGGCGCGCCTATAGAAATGCTCAGTCTCTTGTAGTAATTATGATTGACATTGATTATTTCAAACAATTTAATGATCTTTATGGGCATCTTGCTGGAGATGACTGTCTTAGGGCCGTAGCAGAAATATTGCACACAAGCTCACGTCGTCCTGGTGATGTTGCTGCACGCTATGGAGGCGATGAATTCGTTATGCTCTTACCAGACACCGACATCGTAGGAGCCAAAAATTTCGGGGACTCACTTTGTTGTACTATTAGCGCCCTAAATATCAAACATGAATATTCACCTCATAATGGTATTGTTACAGTCAGCGTCGGTGTCTCTGCAATTTTTCCGAGTAACGATACAAGCGCGATATCTCTCATTTCATTAGCTGACGAAGCTCTGTATGAGGCAAAAGTGGCTGGTCGTAACCGGATGGCATGGAAAATACCATAGGATAAAAACTGCGAAGGTTCCATCGCCCCGTTTGTCATGAATTTCCCTACGTTAGATTGAGCGTGAACAATCACTTTCCAATTAATGCACCTTGAAGGAGGTGCTACCATAAGACGAAAATTATTGCAAATTTATAATTAATTTGTACATCTTGATGCTGACATAAATTTTTTAAATTTTCGCACTACACACATGACAGGTCAGTTACTAATTTTTATTTGATCTTGTGAAGCTATTGCTGTAGTTTTACATATACACAGCCATTACGAGAATATCTATACATTTGTAACTCTTGATCATTAGATCACACCGCTGCCTAAGTTACAGCTGCTAAATACCAGACCAAAATTACACGAACAGCTGTTTCTAGATCATTGAGCCATTTATTCACGGAAGAACCATAGGTTATCAATAAATTTAGCCCTTGTCACCACCCACGGTCACTCGATGCCTGACCTTGATCGTGACCCTCGTCCCCAGTGGACATCCAACCGCTGGACCGTCATAGTGGGGGAAGAGACCAACCAGCGGCACGCCTCATGCAAACCTATGACCTGACGCTCAAAGACCTGC
>SESH01054777.1_pt1 | contig 13002 bp, 5 predicted proteins | sample 3171561 | NCBI WGS metagenome assembly SESH01 (sample SAMN10866947, study PRJNA518727) | freshwater metagenome | biome: subpolar coniferous forest; feature: holomictic lake; material: water; isolation source: holomictic Lake 442 2011 16.5 m and 2014 13 m | place: Canada: near Kenora, Ontario
GGCGCGGGCGGTCGCGGTGAATTCCTTTTCGTCCCGCGCCAGCCGGGCCTTGCCGAACTTCACCTCCAGCATGCGGTGGGCGAGGAAGGGAAACTCCTGCTCCATCGTGGCGTAGGCCGCCTGAAATTCCGCGTAGCTGCCGGTGTCGAGCACGTCGCCGTAAAGATCGGCGGAGCGGCGGAGTTTCTTGTAACCCTCGGCGTTGTCCCACGTGCCGGCGAGCACCTGCTGGATTGCGTCGTCCATGTAGTAGGGATGGAAGTTCACCGCGAGGCGGCCGGCGCGATCGATGAGGAACGCGTGCGGAATGCCGCCGATCGTGTTCATCCACGCTTTGTAGGTGGCCTTGTCGGGCGTGTCGTAGGCGACATGGTAGTCCATCCCGTCGCCGCGGCCGGCGACAAATTCGCGCACCATCGGCAGGGTGTTGTTCTCCTTGCGCTCGGTGGTTTCGCCGGCGGCGACGTCGGGATTGCTGAAGCCGATGACGACGAGGCCGTCCTTGCCGTATTTTTTCTGGAGCGCGTTCAGGTGCGGAATGTTTCCGATGCACGGGCCGCACCACGTGGCCCAGAACTCGACGAGGTAGACCTTGCCCTTTTCAAGCTGCGGGATCGGCGCACCCTTCACCCACTCGCCGACGCTGAGCGGCGGCGCCATTTCGCCGGCCTTGAAGCCGGCCTCGCGTTTCGGCGGGGTGGCGGGAGCTGAAGGAGTGGCGGCGGGCGTCTGGGCGAAGGCGGCGGCGCTCGCGCATACGAGCACGGCGGCGAGGGTGAGTCTTTTCATAGGAGGAAATGAGACGGATTTTTTGAACGCTAATCTTCGCTAATTTTCAGAAGCAAGGGCCGGGAGCTGGCGGGCGGGCTCCGCCTAATCGGCGAAGCGCGAAAATCACTGGTGTTTTCGGAGATTTGATTAGCGTCGATTAGCGAAGATTAGCGGTTAGCAACTGCCTTGGCCGTCTTGGTGTGGCGGCGTCAAGCACCCTGTGGGTTGGGGTTACAGGCTCTTTTTGATCTGGACGTAGAGGTAGCGCTGGCGCGGGTCGGCGTAGCGGCTGTAGAAGCTGGTGCCGTCGGACACCAGCGGGGGCTGGCGGTCGAAGACGTTGAGGCAGCCGAGCGTCCATTTCGAACCGCTGATCCAGTTCTGCCAGCCTTTGCTGCCCGCCCCGAAGGCGAAGTTGTGGCCGACGAGCAGGTTGAACGTGACCATCGAAGGAATGTAGTCGCCGTCCACGCCGCTGGCGGTCGGGAAAAGCGCCGAGGTCGAGGTGGTGGCGTTCTTGAACTTGTCGGTGTAGTTCGCCTGCATACCGGCATTCCAACTGCCGCGCATCCAGCTGACCTGGGCGTAGCCCTTCCACTTGAGCGGGTTGGTGCCGCTGCTGGCGCCGACGATGTTGAGTTTCGGCCCGATGGGCAGGGCCTGCGTGCGATACGAGTTGGTGAAGGTCGTGCTGGTCGTCACGGTCAACTCGCCCCACTCCGGCTGCGGCAGCTTCACGCGGTAGTTGAACCGGGAGTCGATGCCGTCCGTGTTGACCTGCGCGATGTTGATGCGCGTCGTGTCCACGGTCAGGATGGGACCACCGGTGTAGCCGAGGGCCTGGTCGGCCGCGGTCAGCGGGCCACGCCCAATGCGGCCCGGATAGTTGCCGGGTGTGAGCAGCATCCCGGCGAGCGTGGGTGACGCCATCGTGTTGTACTGCTTGATCCGCCAGTAATCGATCTGCCACGAGAGGCCCGGCAGGAACCGCGGGGTGAGGATCAGGCCGAGATTCTTGGAGCGGCCGGATTGCGCCTTGAGATCGGGGTTGCCGCCCGAGATCTGCGTGGGGATAACGATGGTCTGCGGGTTGTTGCCGCGGGTCGGATCGGTGACGGTCGACGTCACATTGGTCGTGATCGTCGGCGGCGCGTAGTTGACGGCGGGGAGGAGGGCGAAGCCCTCGGTCAGCGAGAAGCGGAAGGCGATGTCGCTGGTCAAGCCCAAGGAGGAGGAGAGCGTGCTCGTGTTGGCGGCGCGCACATGGTTGGGCCGATCCCACCGGGCACTCGCCCCGAACTCGAACGAGTGCAACGGCACCGGATGGAAGTTCTTGCCGATGACCGGCACGGTCGTCTCGAAATAGGTCGCCTTGTTGGTCAGGGTGGCCGGCGATTTCTGATTTTGCGCGCCGTTGTTGGACGCGAGCTGGCCATAGATCGCGGGATCGGTCAGCCCATCGGCGAAGAACGAAAACTGGTTGACCTCCTCGTCGGTCAACTGGATATCGAAGCCGGGCGAAACGTAGAGCGGGCCCGCGGGCAATTCGAAGAGCGTGCCCACGATGCGGCCCTCGATATTGGTCGAACGCTCGTAGTTCGTGGCCAGCCGATCTTGGAAGAAATACTTGGCGACCGCCGCGGCGGAGATCGGGGACTTGGTGTGATCGATGAAAGGATTGTAGACATTCGACCAGCGATAGGAAATCGAGGTCGTCGGCGAAATCGGGCCGCCGGTGACCAGTGCCGTGCCGGTGTAGCCGGGATCGGTGGGGCCCGCGCGGGTCGTGATGGTGGACAGCGGGCCGTCGGGCGATTTGCCGGAGACGTAGGTGCGGGTGTATTGGCCGGCGACATCGAACGTCCACTCCCACTTCGTCCCGATCTTGCCCTTGACGCCCAAGACGACCCGGGCGTCGTCGCGATCCTGGGTGGTGGAGGACAGCGGGATGTCCGGGTCGTGGAACCGATAGGTGACGGCCACGCCGACGAAGCCCGGGGTGACGTTGGTGCGGAAGGGATTCAACGGATTGGTGGCGGCGAGCGAAATGCTCAGGCTCTGCGGATAGCTTTCGCGCAACCGCGCGGAGCTGCCGCTGAACTCGAAGAACATAGACAGCTTGTCCGGCACGAAGATGTGCTCGTAGTCGACGTTCCAGCTGTAGGTCTGGTTCGGCGTGTAGAGATTGAGGTGGCCAAAGCGGGGCGGCTCGTTGGTGCCATTGGCGACGCCGGCGGTGCCGGAAAACGACGCCGGCGTGAGGGCCTGCGCCTGGGCATCCGTCAAGCCGAGCGGCACGCCGGCGTAACGCACGGTCGGGTTGCCCGGGATGTTCAACTGCGTGCCGGTCGTGGCGGTCGGCGCCGCGGACACCACCAACGTGCCCGGCGAACTCGCGAAGCTCGGTATGATGTAGGCCTCATACGCGCTTTGCCCCGTGGCGGTCTTGATCGTCGTGTTGACCGGGTATTTGTTGAGCGCGCGCTGGTAGTAACTGCGCTGGTAGCCCTTGATGGCGTTGCGGTGGACGTAATCGACCGTGAAGGTCAGGTGGTCCTTGCCCTTGTTGAAGGTCAGGCCCTGCAGATAGGTGAGGTGATATTCCGCGCCGCCGCCCTCGGTCGAGGTGCCGTAGTAGGTGGTAATCTCCTTCGCGTTGTAGTCCTTCCGCAGGATGACGTTGATCGCGCCGCCGATCGCGCCGCCGCCGTAGATCGCCGCGGCCGAATCCGGCAGGATCTCGATCCGGTCGATCATCGCAATCGGGATCTTGCTGATGTCGGCAGCGAAGGTGGAGATGTTGTTGAGCCCGAGCACGCCGTTGATCCGGCGGCCGTTGATGAGCACGACCGTCTGGCTGTTGGCGAAACCGCGCAGGCCGGCGGAATCGTTGGAGAGCGTGTCGCCGCCGGTGACGTTGGCCATGTTCGCATTGGCCTGGGTGGAAAACCCATAGTTGGTGATCTGCGGAATATTGCGGAACACCTCCTGAATGTTCGTCGCGCCCATCCGCTCGATCTCGAGCCCGCTGATGACGTTGAACGGCAGCGGCGCCTTCTCGTCGGTGCGAAAGATCGTCTTGTTGTTGAGGCCGTCGACCTTGCTGTCGGTGACCTGGAATTTGTCGAGTTGAACCGTGTCCTTGTCCTTGAGTTCAGCCGTGGCGGCAGTGGCCGGGGCGGTCGCCGGGGTCGCCGGGGTCGCCGGGGCGGTTTGAGAAAAAGCGAACGAAGCGGCGGCGAGAAAAATTGCCGCAGTTCGTGCGGCCGAAGACCGCGATGGGGTGATGAGGATTTGCATGGAAAAGGTTGGGAGCGGTGAACGGGGATGCGGCATCATTTGATGCCGAGCTGCGTGAGGGCGGTGCGCAGCGCGGCCTCGTTCCAACCGGACGCACGGTACACGATTTTTCCGCTGGCATCGATCAGGATGTTCGTCGGGCATTCATGGACATTGTAGGGCTGGAGGCTCGCGTAGTCGGCGAGCATGGCCGTGCCGTATTTTTGCCGGCCGGTCGCGGGATCGCGCTCGTAGCGCGGACCGGTGAGCACGGTGGGGAAGGTGAGCTTCGCGCCCGTCCAGTACTTGAGCGAATCCGCGGCGGTGTCCTGGTCGTCGATGCCGAGGACGGCGAGCCCCTGCCCTTTCAACTCCTGATGGAGTCTTTCCAAGTGCGGATGCTCGGCGCGGCAGGGCGGGCAGTGCACGAACCAGAAGTTCAGCAGCAGCGCCTTCTTGCCCTGGCGCGCCGCGGCGAGCGTGAGGCGTTCGCCGGTGAGGGTCGGCAGCGAGAACTCCGTCGCCATCGCGCCGACGACGCCGGTCGCGGGACCCGCGCCGGCGACTTCGCCGCGCGAGCCGGGCGCACCGCGTTCACGCTCCTTCAGATCGGCGGCGGGCTTGAACGCAAAGTCGGCCGCGGTTTGCCCGGTCGTGCGCTCGAGGGCGCGGATGCAGCTGTCGTAGGTCAACGGCTTGCCGTTGTTCTCGTCCGTTTGCACGACGCGGCGCGCGAAGCCGTCCTTCGCGAAATAGAGCTTGTAGATAATGGGGTAGCCACCGCCCACGGAGAGTTCGGCGACGCGGTAGGTTTCGCCTTCCCACGCCTCGTCGGGGAGCAGGCGCTTGCGCGGCGCCATCGGCAGCTCCGCGAAAACCTTCGCGAACGAACCCGTCGCCATGAGCACCAGGATGTCGTTATGAAACCAGTGGTAGCCGCCCGTGTCGGCGCTCACCGCGCCGGCGCGCGTATAGGTTTTGTCCATCACCAGGTGGAGGGACGTGCCGTCGGAGGTCGTGGTGTAGGTGCGCTGTCCGCCGCCCTCCTTCATGACGACGCGGAAAAAATTCGGACGGAGAAACGTGACCTGCGCGACATCGGTGGCCGTGCGCGTCGCGCTGATGTTCGAGCGCGACGCCTCGCAGCGAAACCCCGGCAGCGCCCGCGCCGCCGTCTCCGCCGCCTGCAGCAGGCGGTCGACCGCAGCGGTGTCGTCCTGCGCCGGCGCGCACGGCGCGGCGCAGAACCCCAGCACGGCCAGCACCGCGATCCGGATCGGAGATGGGTTCACGGTATTTAGAACACCCGCTTCACGGTCGCCCAGACGGAGCGCATGCGGTTGTCGCCGTAGGGGCTCATGAGGCCGATGCCAAAGGGACCGGTGTCGAACGCGGGAGCCTGGTTGAAGACATTCTTCAGGCCCAGCTGCACGCCCAGGCCATCGAACATCCTTGAGCCCAAGATGGAGCCTTCGCCGCGGCCCATGGCGGCCACGCGGCCGAAGTTGTAGCCCACGAACAGATCGTGAAACGTCTGCGCCTTGACCGTCCGGCTGCCCAGCGCCCGCACCTGATTGCCAGAGTCGACCGTCGGGCCGGCGGTGCTCGTGGACGAAAGCTGGCCGCCGGCGGCGCCGTATTCGTAATAGGAGGGAATGAAGCGCGTGGACCACGTCGTGGACCAGTGCGTGTTCTCCCAGCCGATGCTGGTGTTGAGCCGATTCTTCATCGCCCCACCCTCCAACGGGTAGCCTGCGACGTCATACATCGGCGCGGTGAGGGCGAATTGATACTTCGAATGCAGCGTCAACGTGTCGCGCACGCTGACCTTGAATGAGCCGGACTCGGTCGTGTTCAGCCGGTAATCCGCCGCGAAATCCCACGTCTCGAGATTGCGCCGGTAGAGATTCATCGAACTGGTGTCGATCAGCGTGACCAGGCCGCCACTGCGGGTGACCCGCTCGGGATAGGTGCTTTCATAACTAAGGATCTGCTGGGCCTGCAGCGTGCTGATGACATTCGATTGCCGGATATTGGTGTACTCCGCGTTGAGCCGCAGCCCATTGAGCGCGCCTTGTCTGGGCTGCCAGATGATGCCGAAGCTGGCGCTCCGCGAGCTTTGCGGTTGAATATTGGGATTGCCGCCAGAAATCGTCTGGACCGGATAACTCGTGTTGGTCTTGGGGTCGAGAATGACGATGGTCCCCGCATTCGGCAACGGGTTCAGGAGGAGCTGGGTCGTGACGGGCGGCAAAAAGGCGCTGCCGGTCGAGGCGCGAATCGTGATATCCTCGAAGGGCTGATACTTCACGCCGATGGTCGGGTTGTTCGAGGCATAGTGCGCCTTCTTGCGGAAGGGCAGACCGTTGAGCACCGGCGCGCCATAGGTGACGGCGCCGCTGAGGGTGTTGACCGCCATGGTGGGCGTGCCGGTATCGACGTCGAACACCTCGCGCCGGCCGGCGGCCTGGAGTTCCAGCGAATACAGCAGCGGCAGGCGGTGGCGCGGGAGCAACGGGGTCGTCAGCTCCGCGTAGGCGCTCTTGGTCATCTGCGCGAAGCCGAAGTAGGTCGTCTTGCTCGAGAGCGTCGGCGTCAGCGGATTGCTGCGTTCGAGGTAGCCGTCCTTCGTGCCGGGCAGGCGCTGATCGAGCCCGATGGTCAGGATCGGCGTGCCCCAGGGCAGCGATGGCAACGGGCCCGAAGCGCGCGCGGCGAGGGAACTGAGCGTCGATTTGAACGTGAAGTTCTGCGGCGCGGCATACTTGTCGAGGTTGATGGGATAGAGCAGCGGATCGACGAACGGATTCACGGTGCCGGCGAGGATCTCGGCGTTGAGCGGCGTGGTGTCGACGCCCTGGAGATAATGGCCGGACGTATTCTGCGACCACGAATAGTCGAGTTGGGCGAGCCACTCCTTGGGCAGCCGCGCCTTGAGCCCGGCGGTGAACACGCGGTTGATCGACGGACCGAACCGCGGCTTCTCCATGGTCAGCGGACTCTTGATCAACACCTGGGTCGTGAACGGGTTGATCGGTGAGGCGGCAGGAATCGTGATCGTGCTGTTCGTGAAGTGGCCGTTGTAAAGTTCCTGGCCGAAATTCGAGCTGTAGTTATACTGCACAAACGCATCCAGGTAGGGAGTCATCTTGCGATCGAGCGAGACGGAGAAGGCCTTGTTCTCGGGGGTGAAACCGAAAATATAATTGGTCGCGGGACCGTTCGAATTCACGTTCGCCGGCGTGAAATTGTATTGGCCGGCGTTGGCGAGGACGCCCGCGCCGATCGCCGCGGCGGCGGTCGTGCCGGACGTTCCCGCGGCGAGGTAGGTGTAATTCGAGGGGAGCGTCTGCCCGCCGAAGGCGGGCTTGAGCACGAGGTTGGCGGCGGTGCCGCTGGAGATATTCACCCCGGCGCCAAGAAAGGGGCTGAGCGGCGTCCAATAATAATCGGGCGCGTTGCGCAGCACGGCGGCGAGGCGGGGCTCGAAGACGCTGCGGCGGTCGCCGAGCTGCATGGTATGGGCGTGGGAGTACTGCGCCGAGAACATGAAGTGCGTCTTGCCGCCCTCGAAGGCCCGGCCGTAGGAGATGTTATAGGTGCGGATCCCGGCATCGGTGTCCAACGGGGTGTCGTAGCTCACCCGCACTTCGCCGCCGCTGTAGTTTTTCTTCAGGATCACGTTGATCACCCCGGCGATCGCGCTGCCGCCGTAGATGCCGGAAGCCGAGGACGGCAGCACCTCGATCCGGTCGATGGCCGACATCGGGAGGCCGTTCAGGTCGGGCTGATAGACGCTGCCCGCGACGAAGACGTTCGGCATGCGACGGCCATCGACCAGGATGAGTGTCTGCGTCGCACTGAGACCGCGCATGCTGATGTCGCTGCTGGTGCCGTAGGAGGTGGTGTTACTCGAGTTGGTGATGCGTTGGTTCACCATCGTCAGGTTGGCCTTGAGAAACTCCTCCATGTTGGGCGAGCCTGACTCTTCAATGGCCTTCGCGCCGAAGACCAAATACGGCTGCACGTCGTTGACCGTGCGGGGCAGGTCGACATTGCGGTCACTGAAGATTTCCGGCCGGGTGTCGGTCACCTCGTAGGGGTCGAGGGAGATCAGGTCGGGTGTCTTGGCGGTCTTGGCGGGAGTCGGGGCAACGGGCGGGGTCGGCGCGAGCTGGGCAAGGAGGCTGAGCGGGAGGAGGAACAGCGCGGTGAGCGCGCGGGCGACGGGGCGGTGGGTCGGGTTCATGGTCGGGTGGGCTGAGTTGGGCTGGTCTGGGAAAAACGTCGGATGCGGCGAAGCAGCCCTCGTGCCGGGAGGTTCATGACTGCTTCGGCGCGGGCGTCGGACGCGGGCGCGGCGCCACCCACGCCTTGTAGGGATCGGGCAGGATGGCGGCGGCCGCTTCCTTGCCCACGAGCTCTGGAATGGTCTGGGTGACGACGGTGCGGATCGCGCCTTCGTTGAGGAAGAACGTGCCCGCGAGGCCCTGTGCCAGGGCGCGGGCCCGCGCTTCGCCGGCGAGCGACGCCGTGCCGGCGAGCAACGCCCGGCCAAAACCGTCCGCCATCGGTTTCCGCACGGCGATGATCGGCTGAAAGGCCGAGCCGCCGGTGGCATGGCAGGAAATCTTGTAGCGGTTGGGCAGCAGCTGGCCCTCAAAGATGTCGTGCAGCGCACGGTACTGCGTGGCCGCGTCCGCGGGCCGGGCCAAACCCCGCGCGACGCTGCGGCGGAGCGCGGCGAGATTCTCCGTGGTGATCGGCTGGTAGTCGCCGCGGTCGAAGGGGCCGCGGCCGTCCTGCGCGTCGGCAAACGCCCCGATGGTCCCGAGGGCCGCGCCGAGGTCGCCCTGCATGACGAGCAGCGTCGCCTTCATCGCCAGCGCCTGCTGCAAGGTCTCGCCCGCCAGGTGGAACTTCCCGATCAGCGCATCGACGTCCGCCACCTTGACCTCGGCGTTCAGTTCGTAGCCGCCCCCGATTCGGTCCTCCAAATCGGCGTAGGCCTGGCAGCCGTCAAGGTAGGCGAGGAAGCCGCGGTGATCCGCCGGATCGAGCGCCCGGAGTTCTGCGAGCTTGGCGGCGTGATACCACAGCAGGAAATCCGCCCGGACCTCCGACAACGCATCGACCATCGCATCCGCCTTGGCCAGACCGGCCAGGGTGCCCGCCCGGTGGAGCCCGTCGCGAAATTTCCGGCCGCGCCCAATCAGCGGCTCGAGTTGGCGCCAGAACGTCTCGGGCTTGTCCTGCTTCACCCCCGCCATGACGGCCCGGATATCAATGCTCTCGACGACAGGGATGTAGGTCGTCCAAGCGTAGGGTTCGCCCTCCGGCGTAGCCAGAATCACCGACGGGAAGCTGCCGATCCGGTACTGCTTTTGCAGGGCAACATAGCGCGCCTTGCGTTCCGGCGAGAGACCGCGCGCGAGCGCGTCGATGTCGACGCGGACGAAATGCTTCACCGCCCGCTCGTTGAATTCCGGCTTGGTCAGAATGTTTTCCTTGAGCCATTTGCAGGGCGCGCACCAGTCGCTGCCGCCGAAGTCAATCAGCAGGTCGAGGCCGGTGCGCTTCGCCTCCGCGAGCGCGGGCGGCATCTCCGCAAACCAGCCGTCGTGCGACCAGTCGGTTTCCGGCGGCAACGGCGCCTTCGCCGGCGGCTGGGCGAACGCCACGGTGGCGGCCAGGCTGAGAAGGAGGCGTTTCATGCGTGAAGCCGGACGGCGGGGTTCAGAGTTTCTTCCGCAGGGTAATGGAGTAGCGCGCCATGCGTGGGTCGGTGACGCCGAAGCCCGCTTTGCCCTGCCGGTGCGGGGGCTCGCGGTCGAAGACATTGTTGACCGCGATCGAGAGTTTGGTGTCGGCGAGCGGGTGCTGCCGGAGCGACTGCCAGGTCGACATCGAGCGGCCTCCGGCCTGCGCCATGGCCGAGCGGACGGTTTGATAGCCGAAATCGTACGAGGCCTGGACATTCCACTCGATGACGCTGGCAAAGGTCGTGAGCGTGCGCGCGGCGCTGGTCCAGGAATTCTCCTGATAGAACCCGCTGAGGCCGGCCCCGTAGGGTCCCTTCGACCAGGAGGTCTGCCACGTCACGCGCGTGGGCCGAAGATAAAGCGTTGTGACTGGCGCGACGGTGGGCAGCCGGTAGGAGTCCACCATCCGATAGTCGGAGGCCGCGACCCGCGCGGTGAGATATCCCCACGGCGTCCCGCGCTGATAGCTGATCTGATAATCAAACGTCTCGACCACCTGGCGCGAGATGTTGGTGGAGCGGGTGTCGAGGCCAGTGACCTTGCCGGGCTGCGGCCCGGTGGTGTCGCGGATCAGCCGCTCGGGCATAAGGTCGGCCCATTCCTGCAGCGTGGAGAGCGAGGCAATCTGGTCCTTGTAGGTGATCTCGGTGCGATCCACCGAGAACGAGAGGCCCTTGAAAAGCTTGAACGGAACCTCGAAGACCACGCCCACGTTGTTCGAGACCGAGTGTTCGGGTTTGAGGTCGAGGTTTCCGCCAATCTTGGTGGCGATGACGCCCGTCACGAGTTCGTTGCGCTGGCGGTCAATGAAGCCGCTCGTGTTGGCATTGGTGCTGTCGGTGACCGGCCGGTAGAGCGCCTGAATCGACGGCGCGCGGAAGGAGTAGTTGCGCGTGGCCCGGAAGGTCAGCCACTTGAACGGATGGACCAGGGCACCATAGCGCGGACTGTAGTCGCCACCGGCATCGGAGTAATTGTCATAGCGGATGGCGGCCGTCAGATCCAAGCGGTTCAGCACGGAAAACTGCTGCGTCGGCGCGACGATCGGGATGCGGGACTCCACGTAACCCGAAGTCAGCGTGCGCTCAAACTTGCCGAGGAGACTCAGGTTGATGTTCGATGCGTCGGGGATGGACTGCGAGGTGGTGATGTCTTCCCCGGTCCGCTCGGCCCCACCGGCCAGCTTGATCGGACCGGCGGGAAGCTTCATCCACGGGAGCGGGCCGTCGACCGAGGCGGACCAGACCGTGCTGTCCGTGCGATCCACAGCGTTGCCCGGCCGGAGCATCGAGCGGAGGACCGTGAGGTCGTTGGGCCGGCTCGTGCGGCTGTCGTAGAAGAACACGAGCTTTTGCGCGGCGATGAGCGGAGCGGAGACGTCGGTGGCCAGCACCGGGTCAAGGGCGCTTTCGTTGCGCAGGCCCGAACGATTCCAATTCAAGCTGACGTCGTAGCGCCAGTCACCCGGGAGGGAGCCGGTCAGGCCGGTGGAGAAGTTCAGGTTGGAATTGGTCGTGAACTTTTCGCCCTGAATGTTGCCCAGTTCCCAGAACGTCTTGTTGAGGGTGACCGCGACGCCGAAGGGATTCCCGGGATAGCTGGCCGGCACGGAGATGGAATTGCGGAAATTCACCGGCATGCCCTCGATGTGGGTGCGGGTCTCGTTGTAGCCGCCATTGAGGTAAAACTGCAGGGTGGGCTTGAAATCGTAGCTCCCGCGGAAGCCCACGGTGCGCGCGAATTGCGGCGAGATGAGGTTCACGTAGGCCGCGCGGTCATCGAGGTCGGCGCTGACGGTGGTCGGAAGGAACTGCGTGGCGGTCAGCGCCGCGCCGGTCGCACCGTCCGGGATGCGGGCATATTGGGTGCCGACACCGGCCAGTGTGCCCGCCGCGACGTTGACCACGCCGGCGCCCTTGGAAAAGCCGCCCGCATTGTAGGCGGAATAAGTCGAGGTGCCGCCCTTGCTCACCCAGTTGTCGGTGGCCGAGAACGCGCGATCGGTCGCCTTGAAGGCGTTGCGCTTCTGGTAGGTCGCGGAGAGCGAGAGGTTCAGCGGACCGCGCGCGATGCTGTGCGTCAGCGTGACGTTGCGCACCGCCGTGTCAGAGCTGAACGTGTTCTCGTAGCCGAACACGAGCTCGGTCCCGGAATAATTCTTGCGCGTGATGAAATTGAGCACTCCGCCCATCGCATCCGACCCGTAGATGGCGGAGGCACCGTCAGTGACAATCTCGATCCGCTCGATCGACGAGACCGGCAGGCCCGTGAGATCGTAGCCATCGCTGCCGCGAATGTTGCCGGAGCGCGCCATGCGGCGGCCGTTGATGAGGATGAGGGTGTTGGCGGCGCCGAGGCCGCGCATGTTGATATTCGTGCGCTGCGTCAGGACGCTGGCGGTCGAACCGTCCGAGGTGGTGGACTGGCCCTGCTGCTGGCCGCCAAACCCAATGCCTTCGTAGGACCCTTGCGAAAACGCCTGCGGAATGAGCCGCGAGATTTCGCCCATCGTGGTGAGACCGGACAGCTCAATTTCCGCCCGCCCAAACGTCAGCATCGGGCTGAAGTCAGCCTCTCCGACCAGGCCGCGGATGTGGGAGCCAGTGACTTCAAACTCATCCATTTTCACGGGCGCGGCCGCGGTCGTGGAGGCAGCGGCTGGCGCCGTGGGGGTGGACTGGGCCCGGCCGGCGGCGGTGAGAACGGACAGCAAGGCAGCCAGACGGATGCCCGCGACAACAATGCGTAGGATTTTCATGGGAAAGGGAACGCTTGAACCAACGGCCTGAACAACGACTGGCCCGTCGATCGGCAAGCAGGGACGACTTGGCCGCCCTTGTCGATCGTTCGTTCCCCTCATGCCCCTCGGCCCGAGTCCCAGCCCTCTCCTTTCTCCCTTCTCATCGCGTTTGCACGATCGCTGGCGAGCGACCGGGCGGGTTGACGGGCTCGCAGCTTGAACTTCCGACGCCGGTGCGTTGAACTGCACCGAAGTGAGCGCGGTGGTGTTTCGGCCGTTGCCAATCCCGCGCCGCCCCTTCGCCCCCGCCATGGCCCTCACCCAAAATCCCCTGCTCGCCGCCGCGCTCCTCGACGTGTGCGCCGCGGTGACGTATGAGGATTTCGCGGATGCCGCCGTGCGCTTCTGCCGCGTGGCTGTCCCGCACCAGAACGCCGAGGTCATGCTCAA
>SESH01101045.1_pt1 | contig 12994 bp, 11 predicted proteins | sample 3171561 | NCBI WGS metagenome assembly SESH01 (sample SAMN10866947, study PRJNA518727) | freshwater metagenome | biome: subpolar coniferous forest; feature: holomictic lake; material: water; isolation source: holomictic Lake 442 2011 16.5 m and 2014 13 m | place: Canada: near Kenora, Ontario
GAGCAGGGCGCAGACGGTGGCGCTGGCCACGCCGTGTTGACCGGCCCCGGTTTCGGCGATGACCCGGCGCTTGCCCATGCGCTTGGCCAGCAGTCCCTGGCCGAGGGCGTTGTTGATCTTGTGGGCGCCGGTGTGGGCCAGATCCTCGCGCTTAAGGTAGATCTGCGCGCCGCCGAGCTGGGCGCTGAGCCGCCGGGCGTAGGTCAGGGGCGTCGGGCGTCCGGTGTAGGTGCGCTGGAGTTGGTCGAGTTCGGCCCAGAAGGCCGGGTCGCCCTGGGCTGCGACGTAGGCCGCCTCCAGGGCTGCCACCGCCGGCATCAGCGTCTCCGGCACGTAGCGCCCGCCGTAGGGGCCGAAGCGACCGGCCAGCGTCGGCGTCTCAGTGGTAGACATTATGTTGATCTCGTAAATACTAGGAGGGAGGGTCTTCAAGCAAGGGTAACCCTCCCTTGACCCTCCCTTGAAAAAAACAGGCAACAAGGTGCGACCTGTTGCCTGTTGCCTGTTACCTGTTGCCTAGATGCTACTTCTGGATCAGTCCCTCGTCTTTATTTTTCTCGCCCTCTTCGAGCAACATGATCGGGATGCCGTCCTCGACCGGGTAGCGGTAGCCGTTGCGGCGGTTGACCAGCCACTCCTTGCCCGCGTTGTCGGTCAGCAGTTCAATCGGCCCCTTGTCGGCTGGGTCGGCCAGGATGCTCAGTAACTCGGGGCTGATGCTGCGCTTTTGCCCCCCGCCAGCGGCGGCCGGGGCCAGATCAAACACACTGTCCTCGCGATACTGGCGCAGGGCGCGGAAAACCAGGACAGCCACACCGATAAACGCAGCGATACCGGCGATCCGAAGCAGGTTCTTCATATGTCCTCCTAAATCAAGTGGTACGACCCATCCCAGGGCCAGCCCAGTACTCCCAGAGCGTTGCGGCTATTGTAACCGAATTCTTCCACGACGGCGCTCTAGTTTTGGCCCGTCCTGCCATGGCTGTGGCGGCTCATCGGTGCCCAGCCATACCAGCAGGCTGCCCTCGGGCGCATCCCCTTCGGGGTAGGTGATCTCCAGAAAAGGGAAGCGCTGCTCCTGGCGGATCATGGCGGCCACATCGTAGATAATCTCCGTCCACGTGCCTGTGTTGAAGTAGGTTTGCCCCGCGCCAAGCGGCACGGCGCGGGCCTGGTGGGTGTGCCCGCAGACAAAGATGCGGTCGTCGCGATGCGCGGGCTGGCGGGCGATCCGCAGCATTTCGCGGGCGTACTGGTCATTGAAGTTACGCATCTCGCGGCGAATCTGGCGGGCGGCCTCGCTCTGCACCTGGGCGATCATCTGATCGGGCGGGGGCAGGTCGCCAGCCACTGTGCTCACATGGCGGGAGATCTTTCGCTGGCGGGCCACGCGCTGGCGGCGCAGGCCCGCCACCCAGGTCCAGATCCCACGGAAGATCGGCGCGCTGAGCATGCCGCCCGGCCCGCGCCCGGTGATCGGCATCTGGTGAGGGGTTGGCCAGGCCACCACCTGGAGAAATCCGGTCACCCCGCGCAGGAAAAACTGCCGCGACGCCTTGTTGCGCAGCCTGGGCAGGGCCACCAGGTACCAGAAGAAGGCCGAGGTCGGCTTGACGTTATCGATCAGCGGCGCGATCTGGAGCGTGTCATCCTCCAGATCGTTGATCACCTCCTTGACCAGTTGGGTGCCGCGCACGACCTCGAAGGGCGCGCTGATCCCATCGAAGTGGACAAAGCGGTTCCAGCTGTCGAACTGATTGCCGTGGACCAGGTAGATCCCGCCGCCGTGGTAGCTCACCCCAAAGCGCAACTGCGGGTCGCCCAAGCTCAGGCCGACGGCGGCGGTAAGCCGAGCCTTGGCGGCCGGGTAGTGCAACTCGAAGTCGTGGTTACCGATCATAACCGTGAGCTGGCGCTCGGGGCCGGCGATAAAGCGGGCCAGGGCCGCAAAGACCAGCGGGTGGGCCGCGATGATCGTCGCAATGCGCCGCTCGGCGGTCGCCTCAGACCAATCCTCGTCATCAAGATCCGGCAGTCGCACCTGGAGAAACTCGAGTGTGTCACCGGCCAGGATCAGTTCGGTGGGGTCGTCGCAACACACGTAGGTGTCGATAAACGCGGCGAAGGCGAGGTCGTCGTCGAAGTCGTCGAGGCGATCCCCGCCGCCGAGGTGCAGGTCGCTCACAATGATCCGCCGGCGGCGCGGCGCGATCGCATCGGGACAGATCGGCGGGGTGGCGTAGGGTGTGGGGGTTAGGGTGACGCGGCGCAACCGCACAAAGGCCCAGCGCAGGCCAAAGGCGGCCCCGCCGATGCCGATGGCCGTGCCGGCGGCGGCTCGCGCACGGGGCCACCTCATAGGGTCGTCGCCGTGCGTGCGGCGGCAACAAACGCCCGGATCAGCGCCGCACGTTTGACTCCACCCTCCTCCACCCCGCTGCTCACATCGACCCCCTGCGGGCGCACCTGAGCGATGGCCTCGGCCACATTCATCGGGTCAAGCCCACCGGCCAGGATCAGCGGGGCGCATCGGGCCAACCCGGCGGCCTGCGGCCAGTCGGCGCGGGCACCGGTGCCGCCATAGGCTCCCGGCACGTGGGCGTCGACCAGCAGCCGCGCCCCGGCGCTGATCCAGGCAGCCTCTCGCGCCGACCCGTCCATGCGGATCGACTTGATGATCTGCCGGGTGATGCCCGCAGCATCCACGAGCGACTCGTCGCCGCTGAGTTGCACAAGATCGAGGCCGACCGAGTCCGCCACGGCGTTAATCTCGAAGGCTGGCGTGTTGACGAAGAGCCCGACGATCTGGGGGCGCGGGGCGGGGAGTCCGCGCACGGCGGCGGCGATGGCGCGGGCTTCGGCGAGGCTGACTTGGCGGCGGCTGGGCGCAAACACCAGCCCGATCAGATCGGCACCCGCCTCGGCGGCGACAAGTGCGTGTTCAAGCGTGCGCAGGCCGCAGATCTTAATGATCATAACCGAAAGAAAGAGAGGGGTTTGGGGAGGGTGAAACCCTCCCCAACGCCCCTCTCCTACCATCCATAAGGAGGACACTGCTACTCTACAGCCTTGAGGGTGTAGTAGACCCGCTTGCCCTTGCCGCTGCGATCAAGCAGATCGCTATTGATCGCCTGCTTCACCATCGTGCGCAGTTGCTCGTTGGTGCGGGTGAGACTCTGATCCTTGCGCAGGCCACGGAGCGCGTCGAAGATCTGCTGGAACGACACCGGCTTGCTGAAGCCGCGCATCATTGTGCTGAAGAAGGCCCACTCTTCATCGCTGAAGTCGATCGGCGCAAGCGCGACGTCCTCCTCGATATCCTCAAGCTCCTCCGGTGCATCCACCGGCTCGGCGACAACCTCGGCCACCGGCTCGGCGACAACCTCGGCCACCGGCTCGGCCATCGGCTCGGCCACCGGCTCGGCGACGACCTCGGCCACCGGCTCGGCGACGACCTCGGCCACCGGCTCACGGTCGGTCAGCCCCAGTTCCTCGTCGAGTTCATCCAGCAGTTCGTCGGCGGGCATGCCGGCGGAGGCCAGTTCATCTGCCGTCTGCTCCTCGGTGATCACCTCAATCATCGTGATCGCCTCAAGCTCATCGAGGGCGCGCAGTTCATCCATATAGGCGACCGGATCCGACAGCATCGGGTCGTCGTCATATACACCAAGATCCGTCACCATCGGCTCATCATCAAGGATGGGCGGCGTCAACTCCAGATCGAGTTCGTCATCCTCGGGCGTAACGCCGTTCAGCTCCGGGGCCAGCCCGGCGACGGCACCACCGCCCTGTCCGCGACGCGAGCGACGGCGACGGCGGCGACCGGTGTACCCGCCAGTCGTCTCGACGACCGGGGCCGCCGCAGGCTTCACCGGCTCCTTGCGCCCGCTCGGGCGCGGCGTCACGACTGCGTCGGCCACCGGCTCCACGGCCGACTCCTCGGTCAGGGCGGCGGCGAACTGCGAGAGCTTCAGGGCGTCCTCGCCGGGCAGGAAGACCTCGTTCACCGTGCCGTTGGTGAAGATCTGCACTTTGCCGCGCTTCTCCGCGTCCACTACAAAGTCTTTGAACTTGGCGAACGGACGCCCGTTCAGATCCTTATAGCGGCTCTCCTTAAAGTCGCCGCCCATCAACTCCTTCATTACCAGCTTGATCGATCCGAGGGTGGAGACATAGCCACGCTTGCGCACCAGATGGATCGCATCGACCAGCACCGCGTAGATTTCCGGGTCGGCGGGGTGGGCGGGCGGGGTCGGCGGGGGAGGCGCGACGGGGGCGGGGTGGGCAACCGGGGCGGCGTGAGGGGGCGGCTCGTAGAGTACCTCGATGCCACGGTTCAGCTCGGTGGCGCGGTTCGCGATGGAGGTCGCCATCGCTGACCCGCCCGGCTGCCTGCCGATCAGCTGCTCGTAGAAGACAAACTCATCGGCGCTTTGGGCCAGGTGCGTGCTGGCGGCACCGCCGATTCCGATAATATAGACTTCTTTGCCAAGCTGGCGGATGGTGTTGACCAGGGGGATAAAATCGCGGTCGCCCGTTACCAGCACAAACTTTGAGATATTCGTGTTGGTGAAGAGCGTCTTCATCGCGTCGATACAAAGGTTCATATCGACGCTATTCTTGATCGCTCGACCGGTGCGGCCCATGTCCTTATCGTAATAGTACGTGGCCACATAGATCGGCTCGATCGCGTTCGCGTAGAGCGCGCTCGTCACACGTGGGTAGCGGTACCAGTCAGCGTAGGCGCGGGAGATCACCACACGGCCAAGGTCGCTACAGCGGTCCATGATCGCTTCGAAGTTCGGGTTCGCGTTGAGCTTATCGCGCACGCTCACATAGACATTCTCGAAGTCGATGAAGACCGCGACATCAGGTCGCCTGTTCTCGTACGACATTGCTAGTACGTTTTACTCCTGTGGCTTGGTGTCGGGTGAGGTGGGCGAGGAAATGCTTCGGGGCCAGCCCGCAAGGGCAGATCCCTGGTCGGGGGGGCGCGATAGGGGAGCGACCGTATCGCACAGGTGGGGAGGAACCGATCCGCTCGGCGCGAGGGCTATATGAGCAATCTCATCGGCGGCCAATCATTACCGCCAGTCGTCACGCCAGAGGGCAGGACAAATTCGTATCACCAAATGACCAGGTCTACGCTGCGGAACACAGCACCGGGAAATTTCCCTGGGCCACCTCAGGCTGTTAATCGTCGAAAAACCGTCGCGAGTTTTCAGCGGCGCATATGGCGAGTATGCCCCAGCGCCACCGCGTATAACTGTACTATAGCATTGGAGCGCCGTTGATGCAACCATTGCGATTTTTTGATTTTGGGTCTTACATTTTTGATGGACAAGCGAACATCGAACATCGCGAGATCTCGCCGTAGGCCAATAGGTGGGCGCGCAGTTCATCGCGGCTGATCCGACCGCAGGCGTAGCCGCGCCAATCGCGCAGGACGGCGCGGATCATGCCGGCGCGCACTACGACCGTGTGGGCCAGCCGCTGGGCGGGCGCGTAGTGCGTGGCGGCAAAGCGTGCCCGGCTGTGGTAGAGGGCCACCAGCATCCTCCAGCGAAACTGCCGGGTCGCGGCACCGCCCACGTGGACGACCCGCGCCGCAGGCACCTGCCAGATCGCCCAGCCCGCCGCGCGGATGCGCCAGCACCACGCGATCTCCTCGCTGTACATGAAGTAGTCCTCGTCGAGCCCGCCCACCTGCGCGATCACCTCGGGCCGCAGCAGCATGCATGCGCCCAGGGGGTGGTCGATCGGGAACGGACGCTCGCCGCGCTCTTGCGGGTAGCGCCCGTGCCACCAGGAGCCGTAGAGTCGACCGGGCAGCGCCTCGCCGGGTGGAAAAAGGTCGAGGGCGGTCATCAGCGGGGTGGGGAAGCGAAATGCCGCCGCCTGGGGCGTGCCGTCGGGGTTGAGCAGGCGCGGCCCGACGAGCCCCACGCGCGGGTGGGCTGCCAGGAAGGCGACGAGCGACTCGATCGCCCCCGGCTGCACCTCTGTGTCGGGGTTGAGGATGAGGATGTTGTCGGAGGGGGGCGGCATGCCTCCCTGCCGCTCCCCTCCTGACGCGATGAGGCCGAGCGTGGCGAGGCCGATATTCGTCCCCCTGGCGAAGCCGACATTCGCAGCAAGGGCGATCAGTTCGACGGCGGGGAACTCGGCGCGCACCATGGCCGTGCTGCCGTCGGTCGAGGCGTTATCGACCACGACGATACGCAGCGGCAGGGTGCTGCCCGCCAGTTTGGCTAGGCAGCACCGCAGCAGGCCCACGGTGTTATACGACACGATCACGACGGCGACGGTTTGCGGGTGTTGGTGCATAGCGGGGCGCATTCTAGCGCGGAGTGCGCCGACGTGCAAGGCGTGGCCTGGAAGATGCTACAATGGGCCATATCTCTGTATAGAGCGACGACATGCACCAAGCTCTACCTGTGATTCTCTTATGGCAAACTACCTGCGCGACTTTGTGAGCAAGGCACCGGTACTCAGCGCGCGCCGCCCGACGATCAACGAGTTCTTCCTGTCGGCCTATACGCTTAGTATCTACACCGGCTGCGAGATCGGCTGTCCTTACTGCGACAGTTGGATCTTTGGCGACCGCCCGCTCAACGAGACCGTCCACATCCCCCTCGATCTGCCGCAGCGCCTGGACGCTGAGCTAGAGGCGGTCAATCCCGGCGACCTGATCGCGATCACCGCGCTCAGCGACCCCTACCAGGCCGCCGAGCAGACCTACCGGATCACCCGGCAGACCCTCCAGGTGCTGGCCAAGCGCAAACAGCCATGCCTGCTGCTCACCAAGAGTGCCAGTGTTATGGAGGATGCGGATCTGCTCCAGCGGATGAACCAGGATGGTCTGGCGATCATCATGACGACTCTGCTCACCATGGATCCGCACCTGGCCGAGAAGCTGGAGGGCAAGGCCCCGCCGCCGACCAAGCGCCTGGAGATGCTCACCGAGCTGAAGCGCTTAGGCGTGCCGGTGGGCGTGGCCCTGCTGCCGATCATGCCCTACGTGAACGATACCCAGTCGGCGCTGCGCACCACCCTGCGGGCCTGCGTGGCCGCCGGGGTTGACTTTGTGATCTGGGATTACCTGCACATCCCGAACGAGCGCCACCGCAGCCGGGTGAACGAGATCCTGGCCCGCGTGGGCACCTTCCCGCACAGCTACTACCGCGATATCTACCACGGCCAAGCCACCGTCAGCGCCACCTACCGCCATGACCGCGACGTGGAGTTGCAGATCTACTGCGACGGCCTAAACCTAGAGTCGCGCGCGCCGCACCGCATCTACGCCGGCAAGCTGCGCGCGACCAACGAGGCGGCCCTGCTGCTCAGGCACAGCGCCTTCCGTGATCGCGTCCATGGCCGGGAACAGGTGGCGAACATTCACCGCCGCCTGGCCGAGCAGATCTACGCCGGGGATACACAGCCGGCGAACCTGCGCGAGAGTTCGCTGGCCCCGGCAATCCGCGCGATCCTGAACCGGCAGTAGGGTGGCCTCTAGGCCACCCCAATGCTTCCGCCCTACTACGATATCCGCAGGGCGGATCGGTTGGTGCTGGCGTGTTTTTGCATGCGGGCGGAGAGCTGGCGGCGCAGTGCGGAGAGGCGCAACTGGTACTCGGGCGTGGTGATCGACTCCGTCCACATGATCAGCGCGTCCTCGCCGTTATCCGTGTAGTAGTGCGGACGATTGCCCGCCGGTTGGAAGCCATACTTTACATAAAGTCGCTGGGCGACGGAGTTCGAGACGCGCACCTCTAGGGTGAGCATCTGCGCCCGTAGCTCGTAGGCGGCGTCGATCAGGCCATTCAGCAGCAGTTCGCCCACGCCGAACCCACGGTGCTGCGGGTCAACGGCGATGGTCGTGATGTGGGCGTCATCCACAGTGAGCCAAAGTCCGCCGTAGCCGATGATCGCGCAGCTGTGGGTTGATCTGTTTGCCGGGGGGAAAAGCGCGGCGGCAATCTGGCTGAATAGGCTGGGGCGACGCCCTAGCAGGGCCGCGCCATGACTCGGGGGTGGCGGCGTGGGGCTGCTGCGCGCAACGAGGTAGCGGCAGCTCGCCTGGTTGCGGATCTCGCGCCGGTAGGTGCTGGTCGACCAGGGGGTGATGAAGCTCTGGCTCTCAATCTCCTGCACCTCGGGGATGTCGTCCTCGGTCATCGGCTCGATGAAGTAATACATCCTTGGACCCCGCAGCGCAAGAGCGATTCGCCTCATGACGCATTAGGTTCGGGGCGAGCGTCGCTCGCCCCGAACCTAGGTGTCATTATTTAATCGGCGTCGCCGACGTGACGTTGAAGATGCTCTTGTAGACCCCGTCCTTCCCGAAGCCGCCGCCGGTCTGGAAGGTGCCGGTGACGTCGACAAGGCCCCAGACATAGCTGTTATTCGGCCCAACGTGTAACTCGGCCGACTTATCGGGCGGGAAGCCCTCCATCCAGATCGGGCTGCCCATCGGCTGCGGGCTTGAGCCATCCTCCTCGGTAGAGACGCCCTCGGCGAGCACGTAGATCATCGAGTTCCAGAAGTAGTAGCCCTGGGAGGTGATCGTCTGGCCTTTATACTTCTCGGGGTTGCGCTGGAGTTCAAAGAACGAGACCTTCCCGGCGGCGAGGGGCGCGTCCTTGATCGCGTTCTCCACCCGGCGCACCTGCTCGATTGGCTCAGCAGCGCTGACGGTGATCTGGTAGGGGTACGTGCCGCCCGGCCCGAATGTGCCGGAGACGAACTGGCCACGGACGCGCACAAAGCCATACACCGCGTCGCCGGGGTTGTGCAGGCTAGCGGTAAGCTCGGCGGGGAAGCCCTCAAGCCAGATCGCATCGCCGAGGGGCTGGGCGTCGAGCCCGTTATCGAGCGTGTGGACGCCAAGGGCCAACACCGAGAGCGTTGGGTTGCCGGGGCGCCAGAGATAGGCACCATCGACCGTAATCTCTTTGCCGGCGTACGCGGCAGGGTCGGCGGTCACATTCTGGACGTAAAGCGAGGAACCAAGGGCGCCACCCTGGCCGCCACACGTGGCGAGCAGCGGTAGCGCGGTGAGCAGCAAAAGGGCGATCAACAGGGATCGCCGTGGGCTGCGGATCATGAGTATCCTCCTGGAGTGCGGGCGCTGGTGAGAAATTGTAGGCTGCGGCGGCAGGGGTAAGCCGCCGATGCCGACGCCCACATACAGACGGTGCGATCTGGCCAGCGGGCCACGACAACACCTTCGCTGCGCTATCGTACGGCACAATGGCCGGGATTATACCAGATGCGATCTGTGGTGACAACCTGAGGCGTTCGTGATCAGGGCCACATCGACGCCCTGGGGGCTGCGCCTCAAACTTGCTTTTTATGAAGTTTGGGCGGCTTCGCTGCCAAAACTTCACAAAAAATCATATAGGGGCGGCGAAGTCATTCCCACACCCCCGCCAGGAGGTAACGTCCACATAGCCCTAATTCTTGACAGGGCTAGATGAGAACAGTATTATTAGCATACCATGGAGCTATGAGATCCATACTGGCCTGAACCAGCACAGCGGGGCGTAGCCCTAGGCTATCGCCCAGTTTGATGCACTTTAAAAACTTCATAGGAGGCTACTGTGATAGAGGCAATCTGGGCCGTCCTCGGCCTGGGAGTCGGGCTGGCAGTTGGCGGCGGCATCGGCGTCTGGTGGGTCAACAATGGCGTGAACGCACAGGTGCAACAGAAGGCCGCCGAGGCCCGGCTGCTCTTAGAGGAGGCGCGGTCCCAGCAAAAAGAGATCTTGCTTCAAGCCAAAGATGATGCGTTACGGATTCGAAATGACGCAGAGGCCGAGATCCGTGAGTCCCGCCAGGGTATTCAGAAGCAGGAGGAGCGCCTGCAACGGAAGGAGGAGAACCTCGACCGTAAGCTGGAGGGGCTTGAGCGACGGGATCGCCAGGTGCAGAGCCGCGAGCGTCAGATCGAACTGCTGCACCAGGAGGCCGAGCGAGTCAAGGGCCAGCAGGTCACTGAGTTGGAGCGAATTTCCCAACTGAACCGTGACGAGGCCCGCGAGATCATTCTCGCGCAGGTCGAGCGCGAGTCTCGCGATGATGCGGCTCGCCGGATCCGTGAGATCGAGCAGAGCGCCCGCCTTGAGGCGGATAAGAGCGCCCGCAAGATCATCGGGCTCGCAGTGCAGCGCTGCGCGTCCGACTATGTCGCCGAACTGACCGTTACCACCGTGAATCTCCCCAGTGAGGAGCTGAAAGGCCGGATCATCGGCCGCGAGGGCCGGAACATCCGCGCCTTCGAGCAAATCACCGGTGTCGATATCATTGTTGATGATACCCCTGAGGCCGTTACCCTCTCGTGCCACGACCCGGTGCGCCGCGAGGTGGCCCGTGTGTCGCTTACGCGGCTGCTCAAGGATGGCCGCATCCACCCCACGCGCATCGAGGAGATCGTGCAGAAGACCCAGGTTGAGATCGAGCACGTGATGCGCGAGGAGGGCGAGCGGGTGGCCTATGAGGCGAATGTCCAGGGCCTACACCCCGACCTGATCAAGCTGCTGGGGCGGCTCAAATACCGCACCAGCTACGGGCAGAATGTACTCCAGCACTCGCTGGAGTGTGCGCTGCTGGCGGCGCATATGGCCGCCGAGATCGGGGCGAACATTAATATCGCCAAGACGGCCGCCCTGCTCCACGATATTGGCAAGGCGGTTGACCACGAGGTGCAGGGGCCGCACGCCCTGATCGGTGCCGATATCGCCCGGCGTCTGGGCCGGTCGCCGGCGATTGTCCACGCGATTGCCGCGCATCACCACGATGAGGAGCCACAGAGTGTTGAGGCGTTCCTAGTAATCGCCGCCGACGCGATCTCGGGCGGGCGCCCCGGCGCACGCCGCGAGACCCTCGACCTCTATATTAAGCGCCTTGAGGCGCTGGAGACGGTTGCTACCTCGTTCAACGGGGTGCAGCGCGCCTTTGCGGTGCAGGCAGGCCGCGAGGTGCGCGTGATGGTCCAGCCTGACCAGATCGATGATCTGGCGAGCATCCACTTGGCCCGCGATGTGGCCAAGAAGATCGAAGAGAGCCTGCAGTATCCCGGCCAGATCAAGGTGACGATTATTCGGGAGACGCGGGCGGTTGATTTCGCCCGCTAAATACCGATGCCTCTCGGGCCAGGGCGGTTGCCGAGTCGCCTCCGGCCGGGGGTTGGGGGTGGCTGGGCCACCCCCGAACGATCTTTTTTTGTGGATGTTTGGCGGCTTTGACGCCAAACATCCACAAAAAGCCGAGTTTGGGACGCAGCCCCAGCGACTTTGTACCCGTCCTGACTCAAGGGCAAGAGAGGTGGACGCACCTCCGAAGATATGTGATAATGATGGCCCATGGCACACGTTGGCCATGGGCCATCATTATTGACCGTGCCTGAAACATGTGCGCGTATTGTCCTAAATGCTGAGGGACATGTGTTATAAGCTGTGGTACAATTTTTCACGGAGTGTGTACATCGCACCACAACCTTATGAAAGGAGGACTGCGCTTATGAGTCTAAAAACCTCATTTGATGATCAGAACCCTGTATCAACAAGTCACGATCCCGAGGAGGTACGTATGTCTAACGCCCAGTCGCTCCCTATCGCGCGCGCTGTGGGTGTCAGTTCTCCCCAGGCTAACGGCACACAGCGATCTGCGGAAGTGCTGAAGGTGTCCACTCGCTCGCGCCCGAGCGCCGTGGCCGGCGCAATTGCCGGCGTGATCCGCGAGAGCGGCGCGGCTGAGGTACAGTCGATCGGGGCCGGTGCAACCAACCAGGCGATTAAGGCCGTGGCGATCGCACGTAGCTATCTCAACGAGGAAGGGATTGATATTGTCTGCATCCCCTCCTTCATCGATGTGTCCATCGACGATGAGGAGCGTACTGCGATCCGCATGCTCATCGAGCGCCGCTAGTGGCTCGCCACATGTAGCTGTGGGGGACGTTTTTTTCGGGGAGGGACACGCCCTCCCCGTGCGCCCTCCCATCGGACATCCACGATCAAAGCGCTCTCACCATCACTGGTGAGAGCGTTTTGATCTGTTGAATCCTTGCCTCCCGAAAGCGGTGGCGCAGCCGCCAAAAATGCACAAAAAGCAGGATCTGGGGCGCAGTTCCCAGGACGTTGCACCCGCCCCGGGGCCATCCGCTGGGGGCATTTTCTATGCTAAGATGCGGCGGGATAGAACCGGGGGCCAGAGGTGTGAGATGTGAGGCGTGAGGCGTGACCACGCCACAGATCACGCATGGAGATTCGCATGACCAGCTATCAGGTCGCGGTGAGCAAAGATTACACCGTGTTTTGTGCCGGGCACTTTGTCACCTACGAGGGCGATCACTGCGAGCTGCTGCACGGCCATAATTATCGTGCGGCGGTGCGCCTCACCGGTACGCTGAACGATGACCAGATGGTCTTCGACTTCGTGGCGCTGAAGCGGCGGTTGCGGGCGGTCTGCGATCTGCTCGACCATCGCATGCTGCTGCCTCAGGATAACCCGCTGCTCCAGCTGCTCGTGGATGCCGAGTCGGTCACTGTGCGCTATAAGCAGAAGACCTATGTTTTCCCGCGCGAGGATGTGGTGTTCCTGCCTATTCCAAATACGACCGCCGAGCGCCTGGCGCAGTGGATCGTGGATCAGCTGCTGGCGGATCTCGCCATCGATCAGCGCAGGATCACGATCCTGGAGGTTGAGGTCGAGGAGTCATTCGGGCAGTCCGCCATCTGTCGGCGAGAGTTGAGCGCATCATGACTCAGGCGACGGCGTATCTTGCGCTTGGCGCGAACCTTGGCGACCGCGCCGGTCAGTTGCGCCGCGCACTGGGTATGCTCGGGCCAGCATGCCGCATCACCATGGTTTCGCCCTGTTATGAGACTGAGCCGGCCTATGTGCGCGACCAGCCACGCTTCCTGAACCTCGCCTGTTGTGTGGCGACCACGCTTGCCCCGCTCGACCTGCTGCGTCTGCTCAAGCAGATCGAGTC
>SESH01085863.1_pt1 | contig 12991 bp, 7 predicted proteins | sample 3171561 | NCBI WGS metagenome assembly SESH01 (sample SAMN10866947, study PRJNA518727) | freshwater metagenome | biome: subpolar coniferous forest; feature: holomictic lake; material: water; isolation source: holomictic Lake 442 2011 16.5 m and 2014 13 m | place: Canada: near Kenora, Ontario
CCGTCGCGGGGGAGTTAAGCCGGCAGCAAAAACAAGGGATTAGATGTAGGTCGTCCTTTTTTCAGATTTAACGACTCAGTTCAAGAAAATCATGGCTAAAATTGAATTTCCGAGCTTACTGGAGCGGTTGCTGGTAAAGAGCGATTTTCAGGCACCTGTACTTGAACTTGCTGGCCAGATTGGGTACATACTTTCGGACAATAAACTCCCATTCTTTCCTGATTACACTGATCATGGTATTGATCACGTCAACCGTGTGATGCAATTCGAGGTAGAGCTTGTGCCCAAGACTGTTTGGGAAAAGAGCCAAAATAACTCCTATCCGCGTTTGCTCTATGATGCCGATGCTGCAGTGATTATTGCCGCCACCCTTTTGCATGACATCGCTATGCACTTGCGTGAGGACGGATTTAGGGAACTCGTCAGCCATAATTCCCGATTTCAGCCCCTTCCCTGGTTCAAAAATGCTCACGAAGACCATGCTGCTGATCGCCCATGGCATGAACTATGGGAGGAGTATGTTCGCGAGGCAAAAAGATTCAGCGAACGTGATTTGGCCAAAATTATTGGTGAGAAGGAGGCGCGTGTTTGGAAATTCGATCTACTTCCAGATGAACCCGGCCAATGGTCGAGAAACCATAACCTGATCATTGGCGAGTTTATCCGTCGTCACCATGCGCGGTTGGCTCATGAAATAGCGGTCTATGGCTTTCCAGGGTTGTTAGTTGGCTCAGGTGAACATCCGTTTCCGGCAATAGGTACTGAAAAAGGCCATCTTTTGGGACGGCTTGCGGATTTGATCGGCCTCACGGCACGATCGCACGGTATGAATCTCAGGACGTGCAAAGCTTATCTGGACTGGAAATATCCCGGAACGCCGAGACCAATGGGCACAGCAGTACTCTATCCCATGGCATTGATGCGAGTTGCTGACTACTTTCAGATTGACCGGCAGCGTGCTCCTGCAGTTCTTCTCCAACTCAGGAATCCCCAAAGTCCCGTTTCAGTGCAGGAATGGAAGACGCATCTTGCAGTGCAGCACATCGGTCCGGCGACTGACCCTCGTGGTAAAATGGTTACGGTTAGTGCAGGTATCTGCCTGTCGTTGTATCTCCAGCTTCAGGAACTCCTGCAAGAGATGCAAGCAGAAATGGATCATTCCACTGCTGTTTTGGATGAAGCTTATGGCACGAGAAACGACCTTGGGCTTGATCAGCTCAACCTTGCCATTCGGCGGGTTCACTCGAATTTACATGACAATGCTTTCCGCGACAATTTGCCATACGTACCAGAGCGGGCGGGATTTTGCGCAGACCCAAACCTGCTTCCCTTGTTGGTTGAACCGTTGTATGGGAAAAATCCGGGTGTGGGAGTGCGTGAGTTGATGCAAAACGCTGTTGATGCCGTATGCGAACTGGAGGCATGGTCAAAAGCTCACAGTGTTGCTCTCGAATCGCTTGATCTTCCTGAACAGGACGGTGATGTCCTGATTGATTTTATCGAACGGGAAAACGGCACATGGTTTCTTCGTGTTCGGGACAGAGGCATTGGTATGACAAGTGATACGATCAAGAACTATTTTTTGCGGGCAGGTGCATCGTTTCGCAACAGTGAGGAGTGGATGAAAGAGTTCGTTGATGATGATGGTAAGCCGCTTTTAGCTCGTGCCGGACGGTTTGGCATTGGAGTCTTTGCCGTGTTTCTTCTCGGCCCTTCTTTTCGCTTGTGTACCCGGCATGCTGGTGCGGACAAGTCTGAGGGATATATGATTGATGTTTCAGTTGACAGTCAGCTTATCGAGATACGGCGAGATCCTAACTTGCCTGTAGGGACAACTGTTGAAGTTGATATGAACAATGAAACTGTGAATGTGTTTCTTCTGGCGAATGAAATAGAGTTATATAAAATATTTGATAGAGAAATTGCAGATGAGTCAGACTGGTTTTGCTGGAGTTGGCCCAACGTTGTAAGACGTGTTGTTTTGATGGATAAAACAAAACTACTGAAACAAAAATATGTTTTACCTGATTTCAGATACAATTTACCATCGGAATGGTCAGAAATTCACCCACCAGGATTCGACGCGGTCTATTGGACATTTGAAAATGCACCATCGCTTTCGTGCAATGGCTTAAGGATTGCGCAGCCTATTTCTGAACTTGATATTATGTTCAGCGATACTATGTTGGAATGGTCTCAAGAAACGCAACTAAGGATTCCAAGCATTGCTGTCCGCGACAGTGAGGCCAATTTACCTTTGACTATCCAGCGTTATGCGCTCTCACAGAGCACCGTTTCATTCATTGATGCGTTGGCCCGTGACATTACACTATCCTTTATCGCATACGCACTTGTTTGTGGGCCAACATCTTGCGTCGAAGCGATGTCATTATTGGTACGAAGACATCCACTTGTAATGGAGCCGATTATAAAGCAGTCTAACCATAACGATTACTATCCTGTATTTGCTATGAGTTTTTTGAAATGGTGTGCGACATCCAATGAAATGGTACCCGCAGACGCATACCTCTATTCTCTTTTAAAAAAGGAGTCATGTTTAGTTTTTGGCGTTTTGTTTTTTCATCCAAGAGTAATCCACCCTTTCACTTCTCAGCATGTTAGTGAATCTGTGATTGGACAGATGTCTGAAACAGGGTGTACCCTGCTTCACTGGTCTTGCGCAATACGAGCTGACGATGACAATGATCGAGAAAAAGTTATCGGATGGGGAGCGGAGCTTTTTGAAGATTTTACTTGTGAGGGCTTGGCCGTCTTGGGTCATGAGCTACAGGCATCCCGAGTTCTGGTCTCAGCAGGCAATGGATTTGAATTGGACAGAACTTCATCTGATGAAGATTGTGCTGTTTGGCGGACAATAGGCGGTACTGCCTCTCGGCCCTGGTTTGAATCTGGGAAGGGAGTCCTTGAACCAAGTATTTCTTTGGAAGACGTGCTTAAGGAGTTGGAATCGAAAAATGAATCAAACCCTGATATTTTTTGTGCTTACGTGGCAGAAATCAAAACACAACGTATTCCACATAATCCCGAGTCATTGATTGCAAAAATCTGGCACGAATGCCTCGGTGCAAGGGCAATTCCGTTTGACCCTGCTGCACGGAATGCACTGATTGCTGATGGTTGCAAGCACCTTGAATTAAAACGTCATATTGAGTCGTGGCAGGAAATGAGACGAACTGGCTCCAAATGGGTGTAGAGATAATAAATGAGTAAAGCATTTGTTGTATTTATTTTTTCATTTCAAATCTTTTTGCCCAAACCACTCAAACAGATATTCGCTTTGATTTTTGACAAATCAGGCTCTACGACAATAAACGACCATGCATTGATGACAGTGCATTCGTGAACAACAAGAGATCCGCCAACAGGAGAGCAATTCTATGAGATTTTTTAATAGAAAAAATACATCCTACAGTGAGTCAGTCTTCGGAATGACTGATGTCGGGATGAAGCGGGAAGGCAATGAAGATGCATTTCTGCTGATTCCGGAAAAACATCTTTACATCGTTTCGGACGGCATGGGCGGCCATAATGCCGGTGAGGTTGCCAGTCAAACGGCGGTTGATGCGTTACAGGCCTTTTTTGATTCCCATGCAATACAACCCATACCACCGGAATCAAGAGAGGAGGTCATGATCAATGCTGTTCATGAAGCCAACCGGCAGGTTTTTGAAAAAGGCGGCTCTGCACCTGAGTATTCCGGTATGGGGTGTACGTTAGTTTTAGCATTTATCGACAAAAGCACTCTCCATGTTTGCCATGTTGGAGATTCAAGGGTGTATGTGATTGACAAAAAAGAGATTATTCAGATATCAACGGATCATTCAGTGGTAATGGAACTGGTACAAGCTGGCCAAATGACCAAGGCAGAGGCCCGGCACAGTTATCTGAAGAACCAACTTACTCAGGCACTTGGAACATCGCCGGTGGTAAGGCCAGAGTATATACAGCGAACGTTAAAGAAGGGTGACACCGTTCTTCTTTGCACTGACGGACTGTTGGATATGCTGTCCGACGAAGAGATATATACTATTGTCACAAATGGCGGTACGCCTGAAAAGAGCTGCACAAAGCTGATCAGCATGGCAAATGAAGCCGGAGGTAATGACAACATTACCGTGGTGATTGCCACAATATCCGGTAACTGACAGGAACTGCCATGTCACTTCTCCATGATTTAAGAAATCTGTTCCAAAAGGATAAGCAACATCCAGTAACAAAGGCAGAGGCTAAAGCTGAAATACCTGCGCCTGTTACCCCGGTTATCCCTAAACCACCCCACGAAGAGATCCCTGATCAGGCCAAACCGGCACCTGCAGGAGGCACGATTGTGCGTCAGGTTGTTGCACCACAGCCTTCACCACCTGAAATTCTGGCTCAAAATGATTGGGCCGTTAAAAACGCCAAGACCTACAGAACCGGCGACCTGATTGAAAACCGGTATAAGGTAGAGGAAGTAATGTCCGGGGCGATGGGTTATGTCTACATCGGGCGTGATACCCGACAGCAAATCACGTTTGCCATCAAGCAGCCAAAAGAGTCAATGCTTGCTGACCGCGATCTGTTCTCCCGCGTTCTGCATGAGGCCGATTCCTGGACAGGCCTTGGTATGCACCCAAACATTGCTTACTGCTACTTTGTGAAGCAGATTGATGACGTGCCCCATATCTTCATTGAGTATGTCGATGGCGGTAGCCTTGAAGAGTGGATAAGTGACCGCCGATGCGCTGATTACAAGGTCGGCATTGATATGGCGATACAGTTCTGTCATGGTTTGGAACGAGCGCATGACCGAGGAATGATCCATCGTGACATCAAACCAAGAAATATTCTGGTAACCAAAGAGGGGCTGGTTAAAGTTACAGACTTCGGTATTGCCGGTGGAATCAAGGCTGGTGGAAAGGAAGGAGCCATATCAGGTGACCAGCAGGGCACCCGTATGGGAGAAGAGATGGGGACGCATGCATACATGTCGCCCGAGCAGTTCAGGGATCCGAGACAAAAGAGTGCAGAAGCACCTGAAGGCGTCTGGTATGAGTCAGATGTCTACAGTTTTGGTGTCTGCTTATGGGAGATGTTCTGCGGCAGGCGACCTCGTGAAATATCCATAGGAGTTACGGGCGAGACACCCGATCCAAACAGTTTAAGGAAGGATATCCCAGCAGGACTGAGAACTCTTCTCCTCAGTAGCGTCGATTTGGATAGAGAAAAGAGACCTCAGGACTTCAGCGAGCTAAAAGATGAGTTAAACGAAATCTACCGTTACCTCTACGGCAGCGACGCTCCGCATTACCAGCTTGAACTGCATGACATAACAGCCGATGAATTGAATAATCAAGGATATTCCTATTACGAACTTGGGAAAAAAGAAGAAGCAAGGAGATGTTTTGAAGCTGCCGTAGAGGCAAACAGCACCCACCCGGATGCGGTTTTTAATCTTTCATTACTGCAATGGCGGGGAGGAGAGATAGACGATATGGAAGCGTTACAAAGAGTCCAGAATTGTACAAACCATACATCTGCCAGGAAAAAGAAGATCTCTGAATTGCTCGCCTATATCCATGTCGAACGTTGCGATCCTGCTTCGGCTAAAGAGGAGTTGAAGGAATATCAGGGAAGATTTGATGAGCTTTTTGGAGAAATCACGATAAGAACATTAGAGTGGGTACAGGACTTCGAGGGCTATGAAGAGGGTGTCATTTCCATGATTTTTAGCGCTGATGGGAGTTATGCCTTATCGGGGACTTATTATGATACGCTGAAACTATGGGAGGTATCGACAGGGCAGTGCCTGCGCACCTTCGAGGGCCATAGCCACGAAGTCTGTTCCGTGAGTCTGAACGCTGATGGGAGATATGCCTTATCAGGGAGTTATGACCAAACGATGAAACTGTGGGAAGTTTCAACAGGTAAGTGCCTACGCACCTTCGAGGGGCATAGCAACGGTGTCACCTCTGTGAGTCTGAGTGCTGATGGCATTCATGCCATATCGGGAAGCAATGATAAGACACTGAAGCTGTGGGCAGTGTCGACAGGTAAATGCCTGCGTACCTTCGAGGGCCATCGTGGCTCAGTCACTTCCATGATTGTTAGCGCTGACGGCAAATATGCTTTATCGGGCAGTACTGATAAAACACTGAAGCTATGGGAGGTGTCAACAGGTCAGTGTCTGCGTACCTTCGAGGACCATAGTATGGGTGTCACTTCTGTGTGTCTTAGTGCTGACAACAAATATGCCATATCGGCAAGTGAAGACCAATCGTTGAAAGTCTGGGAGGTATCAACAGGTCAGTGTCTGCGCACCATGGTAGAGCATAGTGATAAGGTAGACTCTGTGAGTATGAGCACTGAAGGGAGATATGCCTTATCGGGAGCTGACGGCAGATATGCATTATTGGGAAGCAATGATAAGACGTTGAAGCTTTGGGATGTGTCTACAGGGCAGTGCCTGCGAACCTTTGAGGGGCATAGCCCCGTGATTCTGAGCGCTGATGGTAGATACGTTTTATCGGGGGGGGATAGGCCAAAATTATGGGAGATCAATATTAAAGCTCATTCTTATAAATCTGAATTACAGGTAAGTGAATTTAAGGCTTTTGAAGAGATCAAGGGAAAGCAGGATGAATTGAATTTGGCTATTGAGGAAGTAGAACGTTTGATGAACAATGGAAACAATACCAAAGCGTTTGCAACGCTTTATAGTGTATGGGAAAAGGATAATTTCAGGGATAATAAAAAACTGTTAACGGTGTATCAGAAACTATATGAGTTATCGAGCAGAAAATCTTTTTTATTTGCCTACGCTGCAAACTCCTTCGAGGGCCACAGAGGGAGTGTTACTTCCGTGAGTATGAGTGCTGATGGTAAATATGCATTATCGGGGAGTGTTGACAAAGGGCCGAAATTATGGGAGGTATCGACAGGCCTGTGCCTACGTACATTCGACGGGCATAATGAATCAGTCAACACAGTAAGTATTAGTGCTGACGGGAGATATGCATTATCGGGGAGTAAAGACAATAGGCTGAAACTATGGGATGTATCGACAGGGCAGTGTTTGCGCACCTTCAACGGGCATAGTGGGAGTCTGAGCGCTGACGGAAAATATGCTTTATCGGAGCATTATGCCAATAATGTGATTGTGACGCTCGAACTGTGGGAGGTGTTGACGGGCAAGTGCCTCCACACCATGTATGCGACTAATCCCGTATGCATGAGTGCTGACGCGAGATATATCTTATCGCGTGGTAATGATTGTGGTCTGATTCTTAGGGAGGTATCGACAGGGCTACGCCTCCGCACCTTCGATGGTCACAGAAAGCCTGCTACTTCCGTGAGTCTGAGCGCTGATGGGAAATATGCCTTATCAGGGAGTAGAAATACGATGAAACTATGGGAGGTATCGACAGGGCTGTGTCTCCGCACCTTCGATGCCCATTCTAATGACATAAATTCTGTCTATTTGAGCAAAGACGGCGGACATGCCTTATCGGGGAGTAGGGATAATACACTCAAACTGTGGGAGGTGTCGACAGGACTTTGCTTGCGTACTTTCGAGGGACACAATGATGGTGTTACTTCAGTGAGTCTGAGCGCTGATGGCAGATATGCTTTATCGGGTAGTTCTGATAAGACGCTCAAACTTTGGCGTCTGATTTGGAAATTGGAGTTTGACTAATTGCAAAGCAATTGATCCTCATTAATATAGTTTCATGAAACTCAGTCTTAAAGTCATAAAGGGACCGGAAACAGGCCGAAAGTTTGAATTTACTCAACCTGACACCTTTATTGTCGGTCGGGGAGGGAAAGATAGGCCCGTGCACTTCAAGCTGTCTGATGATGACCCCTATGTATCAAGGCAACACTTCCTGCTGGAAATAGCCCCACCACGCATTTATTTTACCGATTACAGAAGTACCAATCCGCCAAGTATCAACGGTATTGAAGTGAAAGAGGCTGAACTTTATGACGGTGACGTGATAGAGGTTGGGTATACGCAACTCAAAGTAGAGGTAGTTCCAGAGAGCCAATCGAAAAGCACCCAATATCATTGCGACAGCTGCAAAAAAACCATTGCGGTTGAGTTGATGGAGGGAGAAACCCCTCCTGCCATTTGCGCGTCGTGCGAAGAGGAAATAGAAGAAAACAACCGCAGAATATCCTCGAAGATAACCTATACCGTCGCCTGTACATGTGGAAAAGATCTTTCTGCTGTTGCGAACAGTGATGGAAGGGCTCATGAACTCTCTGGTGCTGTTACTTATTGCTGTGACGATTGTATCAACGCAATGATGAGTGGAAATGATGCGGGCAAGCAGATCGATGGCTATACCGTCATAAAGAGTTTGGGAAAAGGCGGAATGGGAAAAGTTTATATGGTTCGTCAACCAGAGACCGCTCGAATAATGGCCATGAAACAGTTGCTTGATCTGAAGAATGAAGATGTGATGAGGCGGTTCTCTCGTGAGACGAAGTTCATGAAAGCATTTTCTCATCCTAACGTCGTTCGATTTATTGATAGTGGAACAACAGAAGAGGGGCCATATTTCATAATGGAAATGCTCTCAAAAGGGGATATTGATACCTTGATGGATTCCACTTCTGGGGTCATGACTCCTGACCTTGCGGTTTTGCATATTATCAATACTCTCAAGGGGCTTGAATTTATTCATGCCAATCATATTATTCATCGTGATATCAAACCGGCAAACATCCTTCTGCAAGATCATTCAAAAGGGATTCTGATACCAAAAATCGCCGACTTTGGCATTGCCAAAAAATATTCAGATGCTGGCGGCTCCTTGATGACGCAGGCAAATATCGGGATGGGGACAATCATCTATATGTCACCCGAGCAGATAAAAGATACCAGAAGTGTAAGAGAACCGGCCGATATTTACTCAATCGGCGTTACGCTTTACTACCTCTTGACCGGAAAGTATCCTTATCATTTCCCTACGAACAGGGAGATCGAAAAGTTCAGGAATGCAAACAGGTCAAAGGCTGATAATATGAAAGAGGCCCTGGAGATGATTATGCGACTGGAAGATATGAAACACCCCCATGTGATCATCCTGACCCAAGAGCAGATACCCATACAAAAGCGGAATCCAAACATTTCGAACAAATTGGCCAGTGTTGTTCATAAGGCCATAAAGAAGGAAATTTCAGAACGCTATCAGACTGCAAGAGAGTTCAGGTGTGCCTTGGAAAATGTGAAATAGACCGTTCTTGTCAAATAAGTGATGTTTTTGTTCGTTGATAAATCCGTGAAGTCAAGCCAATATGCCGTCAATATCGATTTCAGCTCAAATAGCATTTCGCCTTGCAGCCAGTGAGGCCAAGGCGCTTCAACAAGAAAATATTGACAGCGAGCATTTGTTTCTCGGACTGTGCAAGCTTGAAGATATCCTCTCTATCGAAAAAAAAGCGATATCTGATATTGATGAAAATCAATGGCAGCAAGCACTGGTTGATGTGAAGGAGTTCAGGGATTCCCTTGCGCTCGTGCCTTTTGACCCAAAGCAGGCAAGGCGCCGACTGAGAAAAATATTACAGGAGTCAGGGGCAAGTAAAGAGGCGTTTTCCGGGCATCGAACAGAGCGTTGCCGGGACCTTTTTTCAATTGCCGGGAAGTTGGCCAAGCAATCCTCTTCTGCAGATCTTCTGCCCAGGCATCTTTTGATCGCTTGTTTAGGGCAGAACTCTCATTCCTTGGATCGGTTATTCTTCGAACTCTCTGTAGAAAAGGCCGGTTTGATAGATGCTATGGATTTGCCTGCAAAAAGAAATGATGAACGGGATGACTCGCCGAAAAATATTGGTGGCGACCAGGAAAACCAGCCGAAGCCAAGTGAGAAAAGCAAAACCCCCATACTTGATAAATTTGGCAGAGATCTGACACAATTGGCCCGTGACGGAAAACTTGATCCTGCAATTGGCCGAACTGAAGAGATAAAGAGAATTGCCAGGATTCTCATACAGAAAAAAAAGAACAATCCCATTCTCATCGGGGAGGCAGGGGTGGGAAAAACTGCTGTTGTTGAGGGGTTTGCCTTGAAAATTGTTGAAGAGAGTGCACCGAAGCAAATAAAGAATTTCAGGGTCATTGAACTCAATATGGGTGCTCTTGTTGCTGGCACAAAATATCGTGGTGAATTTGAAGAGAGGCTTGAGGGAGTGCTGAAAGAGGCCTCTGCCGATCCGAACACTGTTTTGTTCATTGATGAAATACATTCCCTGGTAGGTGCTGGTGGTTCCGGTGGTTCAACGGGTGCAGCCAATATCATGAAGCCTGCTCTTGCCAGAGGGGCGATCAAATGTATCGGGGCAACCACTACGGCTGAGTATCGCCAGTATATTGAAAAAGATTCGGCTCTGGAGCGGCGGTTTCAAGTGATCTGGGTGGATGAACCGACGAAAGAGGAAGCTATACAAATGTTGATGGGCCTCCGGATGAAATTTGAAGAGCATCATGGAATCAAAATTCCCGATGATGTGCTTGAAAAAGCTGTGGAACTTTCAATGCGCTATCTCACTGATTTCAGACTTCCCGACAAGGCAATAGATATTCTTGATCAGGCATGTGCCCGGGTTATGTTAAAAACATTTTCTCCCGGAACCGCCTCTGCCAAAGCGATTGAGGAACTGACGATCGATGATATCGCTCAAGTTATTTCAGAAAGGTGCAGAATTCCCCTTGAACAACTGACTCTTGCCGATACGGAGAGGTTGCTGAAAATAGAAGATTATCTGAAACAAAGGGTGATAGGACAGGGTCAAGCTGTTCTTGAAGTGGCAAAGACGATCAGGTCAGCAAAAGCAGGGTTAAAAGACCCTAACAAGCCAATCGTGTTTTTCTTTGTCGGCTCAACTGGTACAGGCAAGACTGAGCTTGCAAAAGCTCTTGCTGAGTTTCTTTTTCATGATGCAAGCCGCTTGATCAGTATAGATATGACAGAATATCAAGAGAAAAGTTCAGTTGCAAAATTGATTGGTTCGCCCCCCGGATATATTGGGTATGAAGAGGAAGGTCAATTGACAGGGAAGATAAGATCAAACCCTTACTCCGTTATTCTGTTCGACGAGGTTGAAAAAGCTCATCCTGATGTCTTTGATATATTTCTTCAGATATTCGATGAAGGACGATTGACTGACGGTCACGGTCGGCGTATCAACTTCTCTGAAACAGTCATTATTCTTACCTCAAACCTCGGAAGCAACATCAGCCAAAAAGCAAAGGGGCAAGCCCCCATGGGGTTCAGTCTTAACAAAAACGGTTCAGAGGCAAAGATTAACAAATTTGAACCGAACACAGAAAAAAATGCAGAGCAGTGGGATGCGTATGAGTCACAAATCCAGATGGCTATTGTTACTGCTTTCAGACCTGAGTTTTTGAACCGAATTCAGAAAAGAATTACCTTTTATCCCCTTGGTCGTGAAACAGTAAAACGAATCATTGCCATGAAGATTTTGCTGGATCTGAACAAACGATTAACTCTAAAAGGTATAAAGGTAGAGCTGTCGGATGATGCTGTGAATTTTCTGCTGGGAAAGGGATATAGTGAACCCTTAGGAGCAAGAGAGATGCAGCGTGTTTTTGATCAGAATATAACAGAACCTTTATCGCAAATGATACTTAAGGGAGACGTAGTCAGAGGTCAGACAGTCAGGATAACAGCAGATACCAATGGGGTTCAGTTTTCAATGGAGTTGTTGAGATAATCAACGTTTCGTAAGATACTTTAATTACCAAAAATACAATAATTTGCCATGAATAAATCATTTGAAATAAAATTCTTTGATGCAGTTGATCATAATGATCTGCACGAGGTTAGAGCCATGCTGTCTACAGGTGGTGATGTAAATACAGTGTTGCTACTCGGTGGGTGGACAGCATTGCACTGTTCACTAGATAGAGGGTATAAGGAAATGGTACGATTGCTGCTTGCATTCAATGCCAACGTCAATGCAAAGACTATAAGTGGCCAAACGCCATTACACATAGCGGATATGAAGGGTTATACAGATATAGCGAAATTATTGCACTAACGTGGTTTGACTTTATAAACAGTTTCGTTTTATCAACTCAGCAGTTTTAAATTCAATCATTTAATTTATTGAATACTGAATATCATGGTTTTCTATTGTTTATTTGAAACCCTTTTTAAGTTAGTTCCTGTTTATATTTCTGCCGCTGTAGCAGTAGTAGCATATTTTCAATATCGAACACAAAATAATCAGCTTAAACTTGATTTGTATAATCGCCGTTTTGCAGTATATGAAAAAACAATAAATTATTATTCCTTGGCAATAAATTTCTGTAAAGGTATTGAAAGGTTATTGGATGGAAATTTATCAAATGACAAGGCGGCTCTGATTGAGCATTTAAAAGTGCTTTGGGATAATCGAATACAGGAAATAGAAACAGAATTTATTAAATCTTTTCGAGAGTCTGTTTTTTTATTTGGAAATAAATCATTAGTCTATTGTGAGTTGTCTGAATTTCAAAATAAAATAAATAATTTTGTTGATTATGAAATAAAAAAGCAAGTTGACATTAGATTAAGTCCAGATGCAGTTTTTGATAGCAATAAAGGGTATGCCACAAAAGGCCCTGAATTAAATAAAGCAATTCAAAAAAATATGGAATCAATAGAAATTGCGATGAAAAAATGGTTGGACTTTAACAACGTAGGCTCATGGTAGCATTTTGATACAGTTAACCGGCAAAATAAGGTCAAATCCCTATTCGGTTCTCCTTTTCGATGAAATAGAAAAAGCACATCCAAGCATTTTCGATATTTTCCTTCAAATTTTTGATGAAGGACGATTGACTGACGGTCACGGACGACGGGTTAACTTTTCGGAGTCGGTTATTATTCTGACAACAAACCTTGGAAGCAATATTGGGCAACAGCAAAGCAGAGACAGAAACCCTTTTGGGTTCAAAAGAGAGCCTGCATCGTCAGCT
>SESH01040641.1_pt1 | contig 12983 bp, 8 predicted proteins | sample 3171561 | NCBI WGS metagenome assembly SESH01 (sample SAMN10866947, study PRJNA518727) | freshwater metagenome | biome: subpolar coniferous forest; feature: holomictic lake; material: water; isolation source: holomictic Lake 442 2011 16.5 m and 2014 13 m | place: Canada: near Kenora, Ontario
GAGATCAGGAAGTCTGAAGGTGTAAAAACCTACGCAATCATTTGCTTTTCCAGCAACAACGCCACCCGCAGCGGCCAGTCCGGAACGCCTCCTGTGGCACACTCCGGCAAAACCCCGCACCCCCCCGCCGCCCCTTCCGCCCCGAACCCCCCATCCTGGCGACCCCCCCGAAAAGGAATACCGTCGGGGGGACGGGGCTCGCCGCGCGAGATACCGCGCGCAGTGGGTGTTGCCGACCGAATTCTGACCGTACGCCATTCCCGAATTAAACCTGCGTAAAACGCCGCAGATTTCCTGCCCGATCCACTGGACCGATCCACGGCATTGACATCGGGCAGGCAAGCCCTGATGATCCACGAATGCAATTGGCAGCGTCTACACACAAGGACCCGAATTCTGGAGCGAAGCTCATCACGGACGCCGCGGAGCTGGAAGCCGCGGCAGCGCAGTTGCTGCAGGCGGATGCCGTGGCCGTGGACACGGAGTTCTTCTGGGAGCGCACCTTTTATCCGGTCCTCGGCCTGGTGCAACTGGCGACCCGCGACAACTCCTGCTGGCTGGTCGACGCCGTGCGTCTTCCGGACCTCGCGGCGCTCGGGCCGGTGATGGCCTCTTTGTCCGTCACCAAGGTGCTGCACGACGCGCCGCAGGACCTGGGCATCCTCGCCCGCGCCACCGGCACCCTGCCGCGGCAGATATTCGATACGCGCCTCGCGGCGGGGTTTGCCAATTTCGACCCGACCTGCTCGCTGCAGGCCCTGCTGCAACAGATGCTGGGCGTCGAGCTGTGCAAGGCCGAGACCCGTTCCGACTGGCTGCGCCGCCCGCTCAGCCCGGGCCAGTTGCGGTATGCGGCCGAGGATGTGCTGCACCTGCTGCCGCTGCGCGAGCACCTGCTGGGGCGCTGCGCCGGCGAATCGGTGCGCGCGTGGCTGCAGGAAGAGATGGCGCGTCTCGAGGATCCGTCCGCGCTCCAGGATCGAGATCCGCAGGGGATGTACTTGCGGGTCAAAGGAACGGCCCGCCTTCACGCGCGCCAGCTGTCGATCCTCCGGGAAGCGGCTGCCTGGCGGGAGTTGGAGGCGCGGCAGCGCGACTGGCCGCGCGGTCACGTGCTGCCGGACGATGCGCTGGTGGCGATCGCACGCGCTGCGCCGGTCGATCTCCCTTCTCTCGCCAGCGTGCCGGACCTGCCGCGCAACATGCCGGAGCCTGTGCGCGCCAGCCTGCTGGCTGCCGTAACGCGCGGGCGTGCCGTGCCGGACGCGGATTGTCCGCAACCGCCCCGGGCCGATTTCCCGTCGCGGCGCACGCGCAAGCCCCGGACGGACCTTCTGCTGGAGCACATCCGCGTCGCCTGCGCCGCGCAGAGCATTCACCCGGCGCTGGTGGCTTCGCGGTCCGATGCCGAAACTTATGTGGAGCAGCTCTCTGAAAATGCTGCCGCCAGCCATCCGCTTTCCCATGGCTGGCGGAAAAATCTTGTCGCCGGGTTTGCCTAGGAGACAGTCGGATTTAGGCCTCGGATCGGTCCAGGGCTTTCTGCCGACAGTCTCCTAGTTGTGCAACCCGCTGCCCGCGGGTTGCGAAAACTCAATTACAGACAGAAAGATTGTTCCGGCTGCTCTTTTGGTTGCGTATTACACTGTTTTCCGGTGCTTGGCGGTTGCGTCCCCAAAACTAGCAGGTTGGTCGGCACAAAACTTGTGAAGGTACGGCGCTAAATCCGACAAGCTGCTAGTACGAAAGGATCTGTTTATGCGACTCCTGTCTTTACTTGCTGCGGCCTCGGTCTGCGTTTTTCATGCTGTGGCGGATGGCGACTGGCCTGCGTGGCGCGGACCGCTGCAGAGCGGCGCGCAATTGCAGAGCGGCGCGCTGACCGACAGCCTGCCGAGCAACACCTGGAAGGCGGTCTGGGAAAGTGCGCCGATTCCGGGCGACACGGAGGGCGGGTTCGGCAGCCCGGTCGTGGCGGATGGCCGCGTCTACCTGTTCTGCTCCTGGCGCACGTGGACAAACCTTTCCGTGCGCCTGCTGACCGCAGGGCAGGCCGCACAGCTCGGCCTGGTGCCGCCCGCGTTATCCGATGCGGCCCTGTCGGAGATTGAAGCGGCCCGTGCGTCGCCGGAACGCCGGGCGCTGAGTGGTGCCGACGTCGGGAAGTGGGCAAAGGAGTGGGTGGCAGCGCATGCCGCGGTGACGCAGCAGGTGGTCTTCGCGCGGTTTGCCGAGGATCGCATCAGCCGCGGCGACGCGGCGTTCCCGGTGGATGGGCTGCGCTGTGTCACGCAAATCGTCGACCGCACATGGCCCAGTCCGGAGGCGCTGGATGCCTGGTTCAAAGAGGCAGGCATCACCAATACGCTTGCCAGGCGAATCGATCAGCTGATTCCCAAACGGACGAGCAGCATGGAAGATGTGCTGCTGTGCCTTGACGCGGTGGATGGACGCCTGCTGTGGAAGCAGGCCTATCCGGGGCGCGTGAGCGACTGGGGCGCATCCAGCACGCCCTGCGTCAGCCGGGGCCGCGTGTACGTGATGGGCAGCGGAGGCATGGCGTACGGCTTCGACGCGCGCACCGGCGGGCTGCTGTGGACTAACGCGGTGGCGCGCCGCGTCGTCAGCTCATCCTTTGTCATCGACGGCGACCGGTTGTTTGTCCAGGCGGGTCCGCTGACCGCGCTTGACCCGGCGACCGGCGCGGTTCTCTGGACGCAGAAGGCTGCGAATAACGACAATGCCTCTGCAGCTTTCTGGAAGGGCTCCGGCGCGGAGCATGTCATCGCCGGCGGGGGGCGCCTGGTGTGCGTGAACGCCGCGGACGGCACAGTGGCCTGGAGCGTTCCGGGAGGGGATAGCAGCACGCCGGCGGTTCTGGGTGATGCCCTCGCCGTGCAGAGCGGCAGCGGTCTGCTGGTGTACAGGCTGTCGACCACCGGTGCCGTCCTTGTGGCCAGCATCCGAAACGCGGGCTCGCGCGGCGCCAGTGCGGCCGTCGCAGATGGCAAAGGGTACACGACGTCCGAAGCGCAGGCCACGTGCGTCGATCTGGGTACAGGGGCCGTGGTCTGGCAGGTTCCTGGCACGGCCGAACAGTTTGCCTCGCCGGTCGTGGCGGACGGCAAGCTGGTGTCGCTGGGGTCAGACGGACGGCTGTTTCTGTTCGATGCGGCATCCGGCAGGCTGCTCGGCTGCAAAAAGGTCGATGCGCTGCGCTGCACCTCTCCGGCCCTGGCCGGCACGCGGGTTTACATCCGCACGGTGAAGGGCGTACGCTGCTATGATCTTGCCAGGGAATTGCCCCCAGTCTCCCGCTGAACGCTCGCGGTTTCGGGGCTGACCTTACCCCGTAGATTGACCCGTCCGAGTGTGGTACGCTGTGTCTGCGCCCGAAAGGGCCCAGGAGCTGAGGCTATGAAGCGAGGAGTCCATGATCGGGGCCATGACGAAGACGCTGACCCGCGGCTGGACGATGACGACCCGCTCAAAGAGAGCGCCGCGGCCCGCCCCAGACGCGCCGGCCCCCGCATCTGGCCGCGCGTGCTCCTCTGCCTCGCGTTCATTCTGCTGCTGCTTGCCGGCCTGCTGCCGCGCCTGCTTTCGCTTTCGCCCTGCCGGAGGCTGATCCTGGACAAGGTCAATGCCCGGCTTGCGCCGGCGTCGCTTGCCGTGGAGGACTGGTCGCTGCGCTGGTTTGGCGGCATGTCGGTCTCCGGGTTCAAATTCCAGGATGCCGCGCATCACGCCGACGTGCAGGTGCTCAGGATTACCTCCTCGGGCGGCCTGTTCGGCATGCTCCCGGTCGGCCGTGTGAACCTCGGAACCCTTACGGTGGACGCACCGCAGGTGACCGTGCAACTGCCGGACCATGCGCCACCTGATGAACCACCGCCGGTCGCACCTGCCGTCCGTGCTGCGGCCAGGCCGGTGGCGCTGCCCGTGGCGGACCTGGCCGTCAATCTGGTTGTGCAGGGCGGACGGATCGAAGTCATTGGCAACGGCGCTGCGCCGTTTGCTCTGGAGCATGTCCGCCTCGCTACGGACATCAAATCCGTTCGCGATCCCGTCACCTTGAAGTTCGCCGCCTTTGTTCCCTGGAAGGAGGACGCGGGGGTTGTTTCAATCGAAGGAAGCCTGCCGCGCATGGAGTATTTTGTGTCCGGCGGCACGCCTTCGCCGGAACATCTGCGGTTTGGCGTGAAGCAGCTGGACCTGCAGGGATTTCGCCCGTTGCTGGAGGCGATGACCGGACAGCCGTGGATGCGCGGCGGCGTGGCTGACGGCACGATCGACCTCGCGTACCGCGGGCGCGAGGCGGCGCAGCTGAAGGCGGATTTGGCCGTGGCCAAGCTTTCGATTGAGCCGCCGGGCCGGCCGGTCTCGCCGCCGGGCGACATCCGTGTGCTGGCGGATCTGGACTATGCCGACGGCCGCCTGAAGATCGGGCAGTTTTCCTGCGCTTCGCCCTGGGTGGCGATGCAGGCTGACGGGCAGTTCGCGGTGACGCCAGACGCCGGCGGCCGGCGCACCGGCAGCGTGGAGGCTCGGGCCGAGGCAGACCTGCAGTCGCTGGCGCGCGATTTCGGCAGCCTGCTGGGGCTGCGCGATGATTTCCGCGTGGAGCGCGGACACCTGCGCGTGGACGCCGCGCTGGCCGGCACGACCGAGGCGCTGGAGATCAAGGTTGGCCTTGTCACCAGCAACCTGGCGCTGCGCTCCGGTGCGGAGCTGTTTGTGCTGCAGCCGGCACCGACCGCGCGGGTCAACCTCATCCTGCCATACGAGCAGCCATTTGAGGTGCGTGAACTGCTGGTTGACATGCCGTTCATGCGCGTCACCGGCAAGGGGCGCATCGACAGCGCCGCGCTGCGTGTCGGGATGGACCTGTCCGCGTTTACCAAGGATTTCCGGCGCGTGCTGACGAACTGCCCGGCCATGTCCGGCGTGCTCGACGCGGAGCTCAAGACCCGCACCGAAGGCGGGCGAATGGTGCTGGATCTCGCGGCCACGGCCGCGGGGGTGCGCGCCGAGATGGGCGCCGGGCGAATGCTGGCGCTCAACCGGGGGACGCTGAAGGTCTCCGGCCGGGCACCGCTCATCAACAACAGGCCGCTGCCGGACGTGAGCGATATTCAGGTGACGTTCGACAGCGACGCGGGGGTCATCAGCGGCTCGGCGGCCCGGTTTGTGGCCGCGGCCAGCAATCAGCCGCCGGTGCTGGTGGACGGCCAGTTCAAGGCGGAGGTTGATCTTGCGGCCGCGCGGCGTGTGGCCGGCCCGTTCATGCCGCAACTGCCGGCGGATGCCGCCGTGGGCGGCAAGCTGGTGGCTGCGATTTCCGCGGCCATGGCCGGCGGCCAGGCCAAGGTGCGCATCAACACGGTGTTGCAGGAGATGCGGCTGCTCACCACGGCATGGGATGTGCGCGAGGATGACGTGCGTCTGCGGATGTCCCTCGATGCGGACACGGCGAAGCGCTCCCTGCGGCTGTTCGACACGCATCTGGCGGCGCGCCTCGTCACGCTGGACGTGCCGGAGCTGCAGGTGCAGCTGCCGTATGCCGGCCAGGCGATGGCCGTGAAGGGTGGCGTGACCGGCGGGGTGGATCTGGCCGTGCTGTCCGGGTGGCTGCGAGCCGGCAAATCCGGCCCGCCGCCGCAGCTGGAAGGCCGGCTGACCTTCCAGGGCCAGGGCGTCAGCGACCGGCAGGGCGCGTCCGTCACCTGCAGCGCGGCGCTGGATGCGTTTCGCCTGGCCACCACCAACGGCACCCCGTTTGTCGAGCCGCATGCCGAGATGTCGATCAAGGCGGCGCTGCCGGACGATGCCCGGAGCCTGACGCTGGAGGTCCTGTCGCTCAAGTCGACGCTGCTGGACGCGGAGACGAAGGGAACCGTGGAGGCGCTGCAAACCCGGCCGCTGCTGGATGTGAGCGGAACCCTCGGCGTGGACTTCGGCAGTGTCAACAAGCTGCTGCGTGCCCGCGGCCTGCAATATCCGGTTGTCGCCGGGCACAAGCTGCGGCCGTTTGCCATCAGCGGACCACTGGACGCTGGCGGGGGGCGCACCATCGCTTCCTACGGCAAAGCCAGTGCGGCGGTATACCTTGAGTCGGCCAGTGCGTTCGGCCTGACCGCGGGTGCCTCCGACCTGGGCGCGACGCTGGCCAACGGCATGCTGCGCGTGGATTACCAGCCGGCGGTAGGCCAGGGAAAGTTGGTCTTCACGCCCATGCTGGAAGTCACGCGCACACCCATGGTGCTGTCGTTTCCGGCCAGGACGCGGGTGCTGCAGAATGTGCCGCTTACGCAGGAGATGCTGGACCAGGGGCTGGCGCTGATGCTGCCGCTGCTGCATGGCAGCTCCGTGCTGGGCGGCTCGGTCGACCTGACGCTGCAGGAGTGCCGGATCCCGATGGGACCGACGCTGACGAACGACATGACGTTCACTTCCGCGCTGACCCTGCGCAATCTGCGGCTGGCTCCGGCTGGGGCCCTTGCCACGATTCTGGATTTGTCCGGCCACAGCGGCAAGGAGATCACGGTCGCGCAATATGACCTGACGGCGGAATGCCGCAACGGCCGCGTCAAGCCCTCCGACCTGGTTCTCAACGTGGCTGGCAGCAAGGTCACGCTGTCGGGCAGCGTGGGCGTGAATGGCTCGCTGGCTTACACAGCCGTGGCCACGCTCTCCCGGGGGCTGGTCGGCAAGGAGCTGGCCAAATATCTGGAGGGAGAAACCATCCGCGTGCCCATTACCGGCACCATCGGCTCACCGGCCTTTGACCGCAAGGCCGTCGACGCCGAGGTCAGGCGGCTGATCCGCGACGCCGGCAAGAAGGCCGCAGTCGGCGCCCTGGGCAATTTCTTGAACGACCTGAAAAAATAGGAGCGATCCGCATGTCCAACCTGTTGTTCGCAGCGTATGCCGGCAAAAACCTCGAGCCATCCAACTCCATCGGTGCAAAATGGATGCGGCTGCTGGACGGACTGGAGCTGGCAACCGCCGTGAAGGGAAAACGCACCTGCATCAAGATGCATCTCGGCGGCGGCATGGGGTTCACCACCATTCACCCGTTCTTTACGCGCAAGCTGGTGGAGAAGCTCCGCGCGGCCGGGGCCAAGTCGGTCTTCATCACCGATTCGCCCGGCGCCGTCCGTGACGCTGTGGAGCGCGGCTATACGCCGGAAACCGTCGGCTGCCCGCTGGTGCCGCTCTCCGGCCAGTCGGACCGGTACTTTGAGATGCGCACCGTTTCCCCGGAGTTCGGTGAGTTCCGCGAAGTGGAGATCGGAGGGGAGATTCTGGCGGCCGAGGCGCTGATCGACTTCTCGCACGTCAAGGGGCACGGCGCCTGCGGCTTCGGCGCCGCATCCAAGAACCTCTCGATGGGGTGCGTGACGCAGCGCTCCCGCCGGGCGCTGCACGCGCTGGAAGGCGGCCTGGACTGGAACCCGAAGGCCTGCACGCGCTGCCGGAAGTGCGTGGAGAACTGTCCGAACGAGGCCATCACCCTGGACGAGGGGAATGAGTCCAAGCTGGATGTCTTCTACCACAACTGCAAATACTGCCAGCACTGCGTGCTGATCTGCCCGCAGAAGGCGCTGACCATGATGGGCGGGCGCTACCGCGACTTCCAGCGCGGCATGGCCCTGACCACCAAGGCCGTGCTGGAGAACTTCCCGATCGAAAGCTGCGTCTTCATCAACATGCTGATGAACATCGCGATCTTCTGCGACTGCTGGGGCATGACCACCGCCAGCCTGGTGCCGGACATCGGCATCCTGGCCGGCCGCGACATCGTCTCCATCGAGCAGGCCACGCTGGACCTGATCCGCGCCGAGAACCTGATCGCGGGCGCGCTCCCGCCGAACTGGAAGCTCGGCCACAAGGGGCACCTGTTCGAGCGCGTGCACGGCAAGGACCCGCACGCGGTGGTGGAGTTCCTGGCGGAGCTGGGCATGGGCGAGCGGCGGTACACGCTGCAGGAAATCTCCTAGGAGACTGTCGGTCTTAGGCCTCGGATCGGTCCAGTGCCTTCTGCCGACAGTCTCCTAGTTGAAGATCACGAACTTGCGCATGGCGAAGTTGATCAGCAGCGCCATGACGATGTTGCTGCCAAAGGCGACGGTGGTCAGCATCCCGAAGCGGCGGATCAGCCAGCCCATCAGGGATGTGCCGATCACCAGGCTCACAGCCGAGACGGCGTAGAACAGCGCGAACTCCACCATCCAGTGGTGGCGTCCGGACTTGAACACGAAGAGGATATTGAGCAGGTACGCCACCGAATTCGAGAACAGGAACCCGATGACATTGGTGATCATCGAGTTTCGCGCCCGCCGGTGGAGGTCAATGGCCGGAACCGACAGGCGCAGGTGCCTGACAAAGGGGTCGTTCGGCTGCAGGCAGGGGAACAGCTTCCATCCGACCAGGTGAAAGATCAGGATGTGCGTGGCTGTGGCGACCCCGCCGCAGAGTGCATACTTGATAAACTGCACGGCAGGGCCGGCATCCGGGCTCAAGAGGGTTTTCCAGTCAAACATGTGCACAGGCGTCCTTAAACGACGGATGATAGGCACCCCCCGGCCGCGTGGCAACATGAATCAACCTGTACGGGGTGGGGCGCATGGTAGAGTTGACGGGGTTAGCTACGCACGGGTGAAAAGGTGGCCCGGGCGCTCCGCGCACGGGCTGCCACGGGCCTCGCGCATATTCGGCATCTGCCCGCCACCTGGCACGCACGCCGCGGCGCAGCATCTTTCTCACGGCCGGATATCTCCCATCGCGCGGGCCGGAATCCAGCCGCGCCGGCCGTCGGCATCCACCCGCACCCAGTCCCCGGAGCTTTCCAGGGGCGTCACCTGCCGCCCGGGTGTGATGTGGAAGAGCACCCGCGCGCTTCCGGAAGGGCAGAGCCGGGCAGTTGCCAGCTCGCGCACATCCCGACGACCCGGACTGGCCGTCGCGCTCCAGCGCTGGCAAAGGAAGATTCCTGCGGCAAACAGGACCACCCCCGCGACAATCGCCAGTCGCGGGCGCCATTCGTAGAGCAGCCCCGCGACCAGGACCGCCAGCAGGGACACGGCTGACAGGGGCAGCAGGCGCCGCGCGTGGCTGATGGTGACGGCCACGGCCGCATCTCCCGTGTCGGCAGCGGTAGCCGCATTGGGCAGCACCTCCAGGTGCTTGACCGACGGGACCGACGCCGCCGATTGCGCGGACACAAGCGTCAGCTGGAAGGGGCCGGCCGTGGCCTCGCGGTACATGCCGGCAACCGGGTCGAAATAGGGGAAGCGCGCCGCGCCGATGCGGGTGGCATTGGTGTTCAGCGGCACCACCACCTGCCGCATCTCCAGCTTCCCGTTCTCGTCGCGCGTGAGCTCCTGCGGCGGGTAGACGCGGAAGTTCGGATCGGGCGGGGGCAGCAGCACGTGCGCGTCCCGCATCCAGCCGTCCCCGGAAACCGAGCAGGTCAGGTTGACAAGATCGCCGGGCGATGCCTGTGCCGGCTCGAGCCGCCCGGTCAGGGTGAACTGGCCGACCGCGCCCTGGAATCCGGGCGGCATGTTGGCCGTCGGCAGGGGCCGGAAGTCGACCGTCAGCAGTGGCAGGCGCACGGCTGCGGGAACCGTGGAGACGGACGAGAAGAAACCGCTGCTGTGTCGTTCGACCAGGAGCGCGCGCAAGATGCCGGAGAATTCCCTCCGGATGGGCAGCGTGGGACGACCGCTGGCGGTAAACGAAAGAATATCCACCGTGCGCTCGCCGCTGCGCCCCTGGCGGCGCTCGTCTTTCTGATAGGGGGTGAGCCTGGCGCAGGCGTCGAGCGGCACCCCTTCAAGCGACAGATCCTGCAGCTCCGCGCCCGGCGAAACCTCGATCTCCAGCCGGATCTCAAACGGCTGTCCGACATAGGGGCGCTCCGGCGTGATGTGAAAACGAGCCCCCAGCAGTTCGCCGCCTTGCGCCGAAAGGGTGCAAAGCAGGCCGAGTGCCGGCAGCCGGATCGCGCGGCGGAGCGCGCGGGCCGCCGTTGCCGGCCGGCATAGACCACCTGGCAGGAGTGTCTTCACGGCGTCCGCTCCGGGGATGTTTTGCAGGCCAGGGTCCGCTCGCTCCAGGAGCGGTCGTCCATCTGCTCCTGCAGCAGCGAGAACGCGGTGCTGCAGCTGAACACGATCAACAGCAGCAGGCCGAAGAAAATGCCAGGCTTGGCAAAGGAGAGCACGCGCGTCGCCCCGGCTGTTCCGGCCGGGCGTGCGAGCAGCCGGAGCAGCAGGGACAGCCACAGCAGCATCCAGCCGCACAGGGCGATCAGTGCGCGCACGCGCACCGGCTCGTCGTAATGCCAGAAGAAGACCACATGATCCCACGGCAGGTCTGCGTCCGGCTGGTCGGACTGGAGCGCCAGCGCCTGGCGCAGGTTGACCCGGAGCTCGGGCGTGCTGCCGAGATGCCGCTCCGCCCGGCGGAGTGCGGCCACGGCGTTTTCGCCGTCCCCGGCCAGCAGCAGGGCGGTGCCGAGGTTGAACAGGAGCGGGCCGTTGCGGACGCCCGCGCTCACCAGCTGGTTGTAGGTGCGGGCTGCCTCGAGAAACTCCTCGGCGGTGCGCGCCGTGGCCATGCGGGCATTGGCCTGCTCCCAGAGGAAGCAGGAGGAGGCCTCGTCCGCGCGAACGGGCGCAGCAAAGAGGCGGAGGATGGTGAATGCCAGCAGCAAGTGAACAACGCGGGCCCTGTGGTTCACGGCACGTCCTCCTTTTCTTCTGGAGGATGGTCGAGCGCGGCGGCAATGTGTGGCAGAAGGACCATGGCTTCGTGGATCACGCCGGCTGTCTCCGGTGCCGATGTGCCCGGTCGATAGAGCGCCTGATCCAGGCGCGCCAGGAGCGCGCCGCAGGCCGCAGCCGTGGTTTCCGGCACGCCCCGGGCCTGCAGCAAGGCCTTTGCCTCGCCGGCGGTCAGGGCGCCGCCGGCCACGGTCAGTCGCGCGGCCAGGAACGAGCGCACGGCGTGGCCGACGGCGGCTGCATCCGGGGACGGCGCGCTCCCGGCATGACGCAGTGCGGCAAGGGCCTGTGGCAGGGCGCGGTTGCGCCGGTGTGCCGCGGAGAGCGCGCTCCGGTGACGGTAGAGCAGCTGGCAGCACCAGGCCATGATCACGGCCAGCGGGCCCGCGGCCAGCATCGCCAGCAGGAGACGAGCGGGCGGCAGCATCGGCTCGGTGCGCGAGCCGGCATCGACGACGGTGATGGCAGACGGCGTGGTCGTGGTGCGCTCCACGGCCAGGCGCGTGATGTGCGAGGCGTTGGTTGTGCTGTCGCTGACGATCTGCGTGTTGCCGCGGGCCTGCACGGGAATGGGCTGCGTGCGCAGGGTTTGATAGGCGCGCAGGGTTGTGTCGAACCAGGCCACCCGGATCGGCGGAAGCTCCAGGGTTCCCTCCCGGACCGGGCGGAGGCGGTAGCGGAAGCGCTTGCCGGATGGAATGGCGCTGGACTCGACATTGTCATCGTAAATACGGAAGTCAGCGGTCAGGTCAGGCTGCAGGTTCAAGACGGGATGACGCATGTTGCCCAGGCTGAGCGCGCCCGTGACATCCAGCGTCAGGGTCAGCGGATCGCCGACTTTGCAAACGGAGGCATCCAGTTCGGCGTGCACGGCCAGATTGGTTCCGACAGAGCCGATGAACCAGTCCGGGCGGTTGGTCTCCGGCGGCGGCACCACGCGCACGGTGACCGCCGGCCCGACGCAGGATACCTGGCGCAGCAGCGGCTGGCCGCGTGCGTCTGCGCCCGTGATCACCGCGCCCTTGAACGCCACCGGCCCGAAGGTATAGTCGCCCTCCTGGTTCGGGGTATACGGGAGAGCCAGCGTATACTCGCGGTAGGCGCGTCCGTTGCGCGGGAGGGCGCTTTGCGCCAGCCGGAAGCGGATGGGACGCGGCTGGAACGGGTTAAAGGCGCCGAACGGGTCGCTGAACAGGTCTGTTTCACGGCTCTGGTAGTCGTTGATGTGGAACGCCGGCGCCCGGGGATCGCTGGTGACGAGCGACTGCAGGACCTTCAGAAGGCCCGGTGTCTGCAAGCCGGGGATATCCGCCTGGCTGAGAAAGGCGCATTCCAGCCGCGGCGGATTGGAGGGATGAACCGGCTCGACGGTTTCGTTGGGCGGCGGCAGCGCGGCGATCGCCACGGACAGCGTGATGGTGAACGGCTCATCCACCAGTACGGCCTCCCGGCTGGCGGTGATTCCGGCCACGACGAAATCCTGCTGCTCCTGCCCGGTTACCTGCACGTCCGGGCCGCGGCCGACGTAGTGTCGCTTGTCGAAAATCAGCGCGATCGGCCCGGTCGCAAAAACACCCGCCGCGCGCGGCTTGACCTGAAAGGCGAACAGGCGCGCCCGGGTGTCCGAGCGCGTCACGCGGCCATTGACCAGGGAGAAGAAGCGCTGGCTCTGGCTTCGCGAGCCCAGCAGCTGCACTTCGGCCTTCAGCACCGACAGCTCCGGGGTTGGCAGGCCCTCATCTGCGCCATTCACGGTGACGTTGAGAAGAAAGCTCTCGCCAAGGTAGATTTGCGTCCGGTTCGGCTGGATGTCGAGCGTGACCTCCGCGCGGGCAAAAGCCGCCGCCAGCAGGCACACCACAACCAGCGCGGCGCGGCGCAGGCGATGTCGCCCACAAGATCGAGTTGGCGCGGCACTGAACATGGATAGACAATTTGGCACGTGTTGTGTGTGGGTCAGCTAACGGCGTTTGAATTCTTCAAAACCGCGCCGTGCTTCACGTATGGCCTTGAGTTTCGGGTCGGGCTTAATCGCGATGCCAAGTTCTTTGCAAAGCGATTCCATGACCATAAACACGTGATATGTACCTATGGCGAGGCAGGTCGGTCGCACTTGATTACGTTGCAGCAATTTCAGGAATGTGGCAGGAACTTGCGCCCACAGGTCTTCGATGGTGTCGTCTGTGGTCA
>SESH01023684.1_pt1 | contig 12967 bp, 6 predicted proteins | sample 3171561 | NCBI WGS metagenome assembly SESH01 (sample SAMN10866947, study PRJNA518727) | freshwater metagenome | biome: subpolar coniferous forest; feature: holomictic lake; material: water; isolation source: holomictic Lake 442 2011 16.5 m and 2014 13 m | place: Canada: near Kenora, Ontario
TGAGGTGCCTGCAAGATTGCGTTGCATCCCGCAGAAAAATGCCGACACAACCTCTTCAGGAAGGCAGAAGTATAGGCGGTTGGCCGAAGCGTTGGTAGCATTCCGCTTCATCGATGACTTCAATGTCCCATTCACGGGCGCGATCGAGCTTGGAACCAGGATCACGGCCGGCAATTACCAGGGTGGTTTTGCGGGAGACACTTTTAGCCATCCTGGCACCCTGGGAGGCGAGCCACTGCTCCATCTCCTGACGGGGCATCGTCAGGCCACCAGTCACCACCAGCGTCATGCCGGCCAGAGGACGGTGGATTTCCCGAGAAGGCTGATTAGACCAGGTGACGCCGGCTTTTTGCAAGGCAGCAATCACCTCATGATGATGCGGTTGCCGGAAAAAGGTCACGATCTCGGTGGCCACTACAGGGCCGACATCCGGGATCTGTTGCAACGTAGACTCCGGGGCCTGGGCGAGCGCCTCCAGGCTACCAAAGTGCTGCGCCAGGGTTTGCGCCGTGGCCTCGCCAACCTCGGGAATGCCTAGGGCAAACAGAAAGCGGGGGAGGGTGGTGGAGCGGCTGCGATCCAGCGCCACCAGCAGGTTATCCGCAGATTTTTCGCCCATCCGGTCTAGCGTTGAGAGGGTTTCCCGATCCAGCCGGTAAAGATCAGCCGGGGTCTGAACCAGGCCACGATCCACTAGCTGATCCACCAGTTTGTCACCCAGCCCCTCAATATCGAGCGCCCGGCGCGCGGCAAAGTGGCACAAGGCCTCTTTGCGTTGCGCGGGGCAGTAAAAACCGGCGGTGCATCGCAGGGCTACCTGGCCGGGCACCTGACGGATCTCCGAACCACACGCCGGGCACAGGGTCGGCATCTCAAACTGGGGCGCGTCTGGGGCACGGTGTTCGGAGAACGCGGCGACGATTTGCGGGATGACATCGCCCGCCCGGCGCACACTCAGGGTGTCGCCGACCCGGATATCCTTGCGGCGGATCTCGTCGAGATTGTGCAGGGTCGCGTGAGTGACGGTCACCCCGGCCACCGCCACCGGAGCCAGCCGTGCCACCGGAGTCAGGACACCAGTTCGCCCCACTTGAATATCGATGGCCAAGAGCTGGGTCAACACCTCCTGGGCGGGAAACTTGTGAGCAATCGCCCAGCGGGGGGATCGCGAGACTGTGCCGAGATCGCGTTGTTGCGCTACGGCATCGACCTTGTAAACCACCCCGTCGATGTCATAACCCAGCCCTGCCCGGCGGGCCTCCAGCGCCCGGTAATAGTCGAGACACCCTTCGGGGCCCTGAACCCGGCGACGTTCCGGCGAAGCGGTCAGGCCCCATTCGACAAGGCGATCCAGAATCTCGATGTGCTGGCCAGGCAGGATGCCCTCCTCGATCTGACCCACGCCGTAACACACCAGGCGCAAGGGACGGGTCGCGGTGACGCGGGGATCCAGCTGGCGTAGCGAACCGGCTGCGGCGTTGCGGGGGTTGGCAAAGGGTTTTCCGCCCTGTTCGCGGAGCCGCTGATTGATGGCATTAAAACCTGCTTGTGGCATAAAGACCTCGCCCCTCACCTCGAGAACCCGGGGGATCCCCTGGCCCATCAGCCGCAATGGGACATTGGGCAGGGTACGAAGATTATGGGTGATGTCCTCGCCACGATGGCCATCACCCCGCGTCGCGGCCTGAACCAGAACCCCCTCGATAAAACGCAGACTAACCGCCAGGCCGTCCAGTTTGGGTTCGGCGCAATAGACGATGTGATCGGACTCCAGGCGTTCCCGCACCCGCCGGTCGAAGGCCCGAACTGCGTCTTCGCTGAAGGCATTGTCGAGGGACAACAACGGGACGGCATGAAGTACCTCGGAAAACTCCGGCAAGGGTATCGCGCCAACCCGCTGTGTGGGGGAATCCATCGTCACCAGATCCGGCCATTCTCCCTCCAATGCGATCAGCTCTCGCATCAGGGCATCATAGGCCGCATCGGGGATCAGCGGATCATCCAGCGCGTAATAGCGATGGGCGTGAAAGCCAATCTCCATTCGCAGTGCCTCGATGCGCTCGCGGATGGGGTTGGGAGCACTCATGGGCGGCGCAGGATTTGGGTCTTGCGTCGATGCTCCTGAATCAGGCCGCGAATATGCTCGATGACCTGGCGTGTTAGCCGGCTGTGGGTTTCGTCCTGCAATTCGCCATCCAGAACCTCGGCAATGCGCTGGGCGGTAAACAGCATGTCCGAAAAGATCGCCAAGCCATCCTTGGGGCCTGGCAGTTGGGTGAACAGGGTAAGACCCGGCGTGCTGTAGCTGCCCATGCGGTTGAGCGGAAAATACCCCGGTTCGACCATGCTCGCCAGGCTGAAAATAATCGATGGCTGGCCGTCAATGTCTTCGTAGCGATGGAGGATATTCATGTCGCCGACCTCCAGGCCGAGTTCATCGGCTATCTGCACGATGTCGTGTCCGGTAAAGGGATCTTGGCGGGCTGACACATTGATCTGTACGATCAGGCGAGCCGGGCCCCATTCGGTGGAATCGTCAGACCCTCCCTGCGGGGCGGGACGACGGCGAGTGCTGGTCGGTGACGAGTCTGCGGATGTGGATCCGCGCCGGTGGAAAGGCCACAGCCAACCCACCCAGCGAGCCAGGGCAGAGGGTGCGCCCGTCTTGACCGGCCGCGCCCGGACAGAAGCCGCTGGGGGCTTTTTTGGCGGGGTGGATTCGCTGCTGCGGTCAGACTCCTGGCTGTCTGTCTCTGGCTCTGGCAGCGGTGGCGTGGGAGATTCCGGTGACCGCCGGATCACCCGCACCCCATCTGGCGGCGCGCCCGGTGGCAACCTAAAATCACGAGCTTCCGGGCCGTCCGGGTCTTTTTTATGGCTATCCTCGCCAGACTGATATGAGGTGCCAAATATGGGCTCCCGTTTGTCATGACCGTCGGAGAGATCGCGCAGCGTGCGCAACCGGGCTGCGGCCTTGCGGCGTTTGTACCGTTCCCAGAAAAAAACCAGGGCCACGGCGGTCAGACCGGCTATAAACAGAATTAGGCGAAGTATCTCAGCGTTCATAGTTCAACAATCTATCAAAAGACGAACCCAAGCCCCGTCAGCCACTGGAGGCGGCCAATGTCATGGCCTCTTCCACGTCCACCGAGACCAGCCGGGATACGCCCGGTTCACTCATTGTAACCCCCATGAGGCGATCCGCCGCTTCCATGGTGATTTTATTATGCGTGATAAAAATAAACTGGACGCGGCTCGAGAGCGATTTTAGCAGCTCGCAAAAGCGCCCCACATTGGCATCATCCAGAGGGGCATCGACTTCATCGAGCAGGCAGAAGGGGGCCGGGTTGAGTTCGAAGATCGCAAACACCAGGGCCACTGCGGTCAGCGCCTTTTCGCCACCCGACAACAGATGGATACTGCTGTTGCGCTTGCCCGGCGGGCGCGCCATGATGGTCACACCGGCTTCGAGCAGATTCTCGCCGGTCAGTTGCAGAGTCGCGTATCCCCCCCCAAAAAGCCGTGGAAACAGGATCTTAAGACCCTCGTTGACCCGTGTGAAGGTGTCCTGAAAACGCACCCGGGTCTCCTGGTCGATCTTGTGGATCACCTCTTCGAGCGTGACCAGGGCACGCCTGATATCCGTGTGCTGGGCCTCCAGGTAATGGGCGCGCTGGGATTGTTCCTGAAATTCATCGATGGCGGCAAGGTTGATGGAACCTAAGCGTTGGATTCGCTCGGCCAGTCCCGCAAGTTTTGCCTCCCAGTCGGCGGTTTGCGCGTTCTCGGGGAGTGTGGTGATCAAGGCCCGCCAGTCCTGAAAGCCCTCGCCTGAAGATTCCTCGGGAGTTTTTTGGCCAGGTTCTGGCAGGATTGGGTCGAGTTGTTCCACCAGGGTTTCGGCCCGCACCTTGAGTTCCTGGCGACGCAAACGCCGCGTGTCCAGCTCGCCACGCCGTTCCAGCACCAGACGTTCGGCCCGTTGGCGTTCCTGATCCAGGCCGCGCAACTGGCCATCGATCTGTTCCAGATCCCCACGGGCCTGTTTGAGAGTCTGTTCGGCGGCCATCTGCGCCTTCAAGGTGTCGGACAACTGGGCCTCCAGGAGTGCCAAGGGTTCGACAGCCTCGACCCGGGCTAGTGCGAGGTCTTGCAAGCCGCCCCGCAGGGTGACGGCCTGTCCCTCGGAACGCAGCAAACCTTGGGCCAGTTCCGTCTGGGTGGCGGTCAGTGCCTCGATACGGAGCGCCACCTGATGGGCTTGCTGGCGAAGGGTTTGATGGGTTTCGCGGCGGGCCTGAAGGCCCTCGACCAGCTGTTCCCGGCGCACCGCCAGGGTCTCTCGCGCCGTGGCAAAATCGGACATGGCTTCCAGTGCCCGGTGCAGCTGGTGACGGGCCGCCGCCATCTCCTCCAGGTCGTGTTGCCGCTGGGCCTCGATCTCGGCGGCCTCCCTGAGCCAGGCGGCCTGGCGCTGCAGCCAGTGTTCCTGACGGTTGCGGGCACCTTGCAGGTGACTGCGGATCTGGCTGAGTTCGCGATGCCCCCGGGTGGTTTGTTCCTGGGCGGTGTCACGATCCCCCTCGGCGGTCTCAAGGCCGTCACGGGCCGCCTCCCACAGGCCTTCGAGGGTCTCGATCCGGGCCTCGGCGTTCGCCAGTTCGGCCTCGGTTGCCTGGATCTCCCGCTCCCGCCCCAACAAGCTTTCCTTCGGATCTTTCCGGGTCTCTTGCCAAAGCCAGCCTGGGCCGCCCTGAAGACCCGTAGGGGTGACCCAGCAACCCCCCTGATCGCCAGCCAGGGCCGAGGCGGCGTCCGGGACGGTGCGAAACCGCGCCAGCAGGGCCAGGGCCGTGTCCGGACCCTGGGCGAATTGCGCCAAACTGTCCGGGGGCAATGCGGGCACAAAACCGGTCGAACGGGCCGTCATCAGCCCCAAGGAACCCTGGGGCAGAAGAACCTCGGCCCAATCTTCGAGACGCTCCACCAGCACCGCACCCAGGCGGTCACCCAATACCGCTTCGGCGGCCCGCTCCCACTCCGGATGAAGACGGAGCTGTTGACTCAACCGGGGGGCGTCGGCCAGGCCCTGTTCGACCAGCCAGCGCCGGGAATCCGGTTCACCGGCACCCAGTGCGGCCGCTTGCAGGGCTTTTAGGGAGGCCAGGCGGCCACCCAGGGTTTGAACCTGGCGCCGGGCCTTGTCCAATTGTTCCGAGAGGCCTTGCTGATTCTGGCGTGCCGATTGAATCGCGGCCTGGGCCTCCGCGAGTGCGGCCCCGGCCCCTTCCAGATGCCCTTCCTGAAGGGTCAGGCGTTCTTCGAGGGACTCGATCTCGAGTTCCAGTCCAGGGTCTTCCAGGCGTGCCTGCTCTTCTCGCAGCCGGGTCAGACGCCGGATCGCCTGGGCCTCCTGTTGTTCAAGGTGATTGAGGCGGGTTCGCTCCACCTGGGCGGTTTGGGCGGGTAGGGCGGCCCGCTGATGGAACTCGTCCCACTCGGCCTGCCAGGCGGCCAGCGCCGCTTCTTGTCCGGCAATGGTGTGTGCCTGCGTCTGACCCTCTGCCTCAAAGGTCGTCCACTCCGGACGTTGATGGGCGAGTTCCGCCGCGATGTCCACCAAGCGTGTCTGGTCGCGGGCTACCAGGGACTCGAGTTCGGCCAGCGTTCGGCTGAGTTTGATCTGTTCCTCCGCTCGCCGGTTTTGCGCCTCACGGGCAAACTGGATGGCCTGCTCGAGACGGCTGATCGCGGCACCCACCGCGTAATACTCGCCCTGTACGGTATGCAGACGGTCGCCGGCCGTGGCCTGTTGATCCCGCTGACTCTCCAGGTTCGCCTCCAGAGCGTGCTGCCGGGTCAGGGCAGCCTCGATGTCCCGCGACAGGACAGTCAGGATTTGCTCCAGCTCGGTGAGTTCCTGATCCAGGGCGCGCCAGCGCAGCACCCGCAGTTCGGTGGTGAGCTGTCGTTCTTCCTGGCGATACCGGCGGTAGCGTTCGGCGGTGGCGGCCTGGCGTTCCAGATGGGTTAGCTGTTTCTGCACCTCCTCGCGGAGATCATTGAGGCGGTCGAGATTTTCCCGGGTGGCGCGGATCCGGGTCTCGGTTTCCTTGCGCCGTTCCTTGTAGCGCGAGATGCCTGCGGCCTCTTCGAGAAACCCGCGCAACTCTTCCGGGCGGGCCTCGATGAGCCGGGAGATCATCCCCTGTTCGATAATCGAATAACTGCGGGGTCCCAGGCCCGTGCCGAGAAAGAGATCGGTAATATCGCGCCGGCGGCAGCGGGTGCCATTGAGAAAATAGCTCGATTGGCCATCGCGGCTGACCTGGCGTTTGACCGAGATCTGCGCAAAACGGGCAAAAGCACCGCCAGCCGAGCCGTCCGCGTTGTCAAACACCAGCTCGACGGTGGCGAGACTCACGGGCTTGCGGCTGGTCGAGCCGTTAAAAATCACGTCGGCCATCGATTCGCCCCGCAACATCTTGGCGGAACTTTCGCCCATCACCCAGCGAATGGCATCGATGACATTGGATTTGCCACAGCCGTTGGGCCCGACGACGCCCACCAGGGCGCACGCCAGGGGCACCGTGGTGGGATCCACAAAGGACTTGAATCCGCTAAGTTTGATCTTCTCCAGTCGCATAGGACACTATAAATACCATGATTCTGCGCCTGGCGCGCCGGTCATGTGGTGCCTGCGCCGGAGTTTGCCAAAAATCCTTCGATGGCGCTCATCGCCCTATCCAGGGGCGGGCCGCTGCTATCCCCGAGCCACAGTGACTCCGTCATGGGCCGCAACCAGGTCAACTGGCGCTTGGCGAGTTGTTGTGTAGCCGTGATCGCTTGGGCCGTCATTTCATCTTGCCCGTATTCGCCGAGCAGATAACCGATCATCTGCCGGTAACCGACTGCCCGCAGTGCCGGGAGATCCCGGTGCATGCCGGGTTGTTGCCACAATCCCCGCACCTCCCTCTCGAACCCCTGATCCAGCATGGTCTGAAAGCGCCGCTGGATGCGTTCGCGCAAAACCTCCCGCTGTTCGGGTGCTCGGATGAGTTTTAAGACCCGGAGGGGGGGCGTCTCGCCCCCCGTCTCCCACAAGTCGGTCAGCGTCCGTCCGGTGAGTTCAATGACCTCCAGGGCCCGCTGAATCCGTTGCGGGTCGTTGCGGTGGATGCGCGTGGCAGCGGCGGGGTCGAGAAGCGCCAGCCGCTCATGGAGCCCCGCCCAGCCCAGTTCGGCGGCCTCTTGGGCCAGCCGTGCCCGGACTTCGGGATCGGCCTGGGGCATCACCGACAGGCCCTGCTCCAAGGCCCTAAAATACAGCAGGGTACCGCCCACCAGGAGCGGCACCCGGCCTTCCGCGCGGGCCTCCAGCAGGGCCGCCAGGGCGTCTTGCCGGAAGTGCGCCGCCGAATAGGGCTCGATGGGGTCACGAAGATTGATGAGATGGTGGGGAAAACGCTCGAGAATGGCTGGCGAGGGTTTGGCGGTGCCAATATCCAGACCCCGGTAGATCATGGCTGAATCCACGCTGATCAGACGCACCGGCAGGCGCTCGGCAATCCCGAGCGCCAGATCGGTTTTGCCGGCGGCGGTCGGGCCCATCAAAAAAACCGCCGCTGGCGGTTCTGCCGCAGTCATCATCGGCCTCGTAAAAATAGCCGGTCGAGGTCAGCCAACCCCAATCGTATCCAGGTGGGCCGGCCATGTCCGCACTGATCGGCACGTTCGGTGCGTTCCATGGCCCGCAGCAGGGCGTTCATCTCGGCCACCGAAAGCCGCCGCCCGGCACGCACCGACCCATGACAGGCCAAAGACGCCAGTTGCCGGTGAGTCTCTTCCTCGATCCGCCGGCTATCGCCCGACGCCATCCCATCCGCCAGCAGATCCCGCACCAAGCGCTCGCCGTCGGCACCGGCCAGCATCGCTGGTAACTCCCGCAACACCAGGGTCTCGGGGCCCAGCCGCTCCAGCACCACCCCCAGCCCTTGTAGCCAGCCCGCTTGCTGTTCCGCCCAACCGGCCTCGGCCTGGCTGACGGTCACCCGCACCGGCAACAGCAAGGGCTGGCGCACCAGCGGGACACCTGCCAGCGCCGCCTTGAGGCGCTCATAGGTCACTCGTTCATGGGCGGCGTGCATGTCCACCAGGATCAGGCCATCCGCTGCCTGCGATAGGATATAGATGCTGTGTAACTGGGCCAGGGCGAAGCCGAGGGGCGGAATTTCGCCGTCATCGGCCTCTGCCGTCAAATAAGGCGTTGCGGACAGAGGCTCGTCGGCCTCCCGCACCAGCGTCAGGGGTTGCTGACTGGGGCCAAATTGACGGGAAGCCGCCGCTGTCGGCCAATCATTGTCCGCCACAGGGAAGGTCTGACCGGATTCGGTGACTAGCCCTGCCGGAATTTCATCGGCAGGCCCGCCAGCCAGCCCCTCGGCGAGCCGCCGCCGCAAGGTTGCGTGGATCATGTCGAAGACTTGCCGGCCCTCACGAAAGCGCACCTCGTGCTTGGTAGGGTGAACATTGACGTCCACACCCCGGGGGTCGATGTCGAGGAACAGGACATAGACCGGCTGACGGCCCTGATACAGGGTATCCCGATAGGCTCCGCGCACCGCCTGACCCAGCAGCCGATCCCGCACCATCCGGCCATTGACATAGAAAAACTGCCGGTCGGCCTGACTGCGCGAGAGGGTTGGCCGTCCCGCCCAGCCCCACAGGCGCATCCCCAGGGTTTCCGCCTCGACTGTCAGGGACTCGGCGAGAAATTCTTTTCCCATCAGGGCTTCCAGGCGGCCGCTCCAGTCATCCGGGCCACGGGCGGCCGGCAGATCCATCACCACCCGTCCCTCATGGCTCAGGCGCAAGGCGACTGCGAAATGAGCCAGTCCGAGACGCTGGAACAGTTGTTCGATATGCCCAAACTCAGTGCGCTCCGAGCGCAGAAACTTACGCCGGGCCGGGATATTGAAGAAGAGTTCCCGCACCTCAACGCAGGTACCCGGCGGATGTGGCGCCGGACTCGGCCCCTGAAAGTTCGCTTGGCCGTCGTTGGTGACGGCGAAGCCGTGAGAGTTGCCCAGGGTTCGTGAGGTCAGGGTTAAACGCGACACCGCAGCAATGCTCGGCAAGGCCTCCCCCCGAAAACCCAGGGTGCGCACCGCCTCAAGATCGGCCAGATGGGAAATCTTGCTGGTAGCGTGGGCAGACACCGCGAGCAGCAGGTCGTCGGCCTCGATGCCTGATCCATCATCCCGCACCCGCAACAGCCGACTACCGCCCCCTTCGATATCCACCTCGATCCGCCGGGCACCGGCATCCAGGCTGTTTTCCATCAGTTCTTTGATCACCGAGGCCGGCCGATCCACCACCTCGCCGGCAGCGATCTGGTTGACCAGGTGGGGTGGCAGCAAAAGAATTCGAGGCGGTGACACGCTGATCCTGACCCTTTGGGTAAAAAAATTTCAAAATAGTTATTGACTAAATAATAAGATTCTAATATTATTATTCACATGGAAGCTGCTTGACAGACTTTCCGACCACACGAAACTGCTTAGATTTTACTGATTTTGGAGACAGTTATGAAAAAACTGACGAAGATTGCGGCTCTGGTGACCCTGATGACGGTGGGTGTCTCTGCGAATGCTTTTTGGGGCTCTGACCGCAATAGCAGCTGGGGTAACGATGGGTTCGGTGACGCCTCTGGCGATTTCAGCATGAGCTTTGGCATGAGTGCCAATGGTTCGGGCCGTGGTTATGGCCGTGGCTATGACCGTGGTTATGACCAGGGTTACTACAATCCCTATGGCTATGCGCCTTATGGGTATGGCCAGCCCACCGCCGCGCCGGTATCCGCCAAGGCCGAGACGAAGTAATCAAAGGACTTTTGACTCGAGTTTGATCTCTGGTTACAGGGAGGTGACCAGAGGGTGCAGCATGAACTGGCCCTCACCTAGCGTCTCACGGCAAAGTTCAATCAGGTGTTCGTGATGCGTGAACAGGAATATCTGAGCCCGCCCGGCGAGATGGGCGAGCTGCGGCAGGATCGCCCTGGCTCGCTCGTTATCGAACGTAATCAGAAGATCATCCAGTATCAGAGGCATCGGTTCGTGTTCCTCCAGATAGCGATCCATCGCTGCGAGGCGAAGGGCAAGATAGAGTTGATCCCGGGATCCGTCACTCATCATTTTTACGGGAACGTTCTTCCCACTCGTCCTGCGGCCAGCCAGCATCGGAATATCCTGGTCATTGACTTCTGTCGCGAGACCGTCAAAGGCACCCTGTGTTATTTGTTTGAAGACTTGCCCGGATTTTTCCAACAAAGGCCCCTGATTCTCCTCCCGAAACTGTTCGATTTGAGTTTGCAGGAAATGGCTAGCCAGTCTCAGACGAATGAATCGGGAGGCATCCTGCTTCAGGGTCGTCGCCACGGATTCCGCCTGCTGTCGAAAATCGGCCGCTGTACCTACCGCCTTCTCAAGTTCCTGTTTTTGCCGGTTCAACCGGTCACACTCGGCCTGGACACCTTGAAGAGCCCGCTTTTTCGCGGTTTTATGGTTCTCCATCAGCGCTTTGCGCTGGGGTAGCTCGTCCGCGTTCTCGGTTTGAACGCGGGCGATGAATGCGTCCATTGGCTGGTTACGCGCGAGTCCGCTCAGTGTTTCCCTGAAACTCTTGATCCGGCTTTGTACCTCGGTGCGTTTTTCCAGGTTGGCGAGCAGCGGCTCCAAGTCCTCCACGCGGCCCAGTCTGGCAAGGCGCAGCAGTTCTTCCAGGGATTGCAACGTCTGTCTTTCCATCTGTTGTGCCGTCGTCAGACCATGCTTGCCGCCTTGAATCTGGAAAACCAGTTGATCGTGCGCGGCCTGGATCGTGCGAGCCAGGGAAAGCGCCTTCCACAGTCCGGCTTCCCGGGCTTCCGTGAGATCCGCTACAATGCCCAGCGAGGCGGCCTTCTCGTCAACACGCTGCTCGTACCAAAGCACGGTCTCCGCCATCATCCCGGCTTCACCGGATAATTCCTTCCAGATGTCGAAATTCGTGAGGAGTTGCTTTCGTTCCTGTAGCAATTTCTGGCCTGAATCGGGCGTCATGCCCTCCGGAAACCCTGCGGTTCGACACCAAGACCGCCAGTTTGCCTCCGCCGTTTCGATGGCCTGGAGAAGACTCTCGGATTGCCGGTCAAGGCTCTCCAACTGTTTTTTCAGGTTTTCAAGCCGTTCCCGGATGGCGCTTCGCCGCCCGGCGGATTCCTCCCCTTTCCGAACCTGGCCGATGGCGGCCTCGAACAACACCACAAAGGATTTGTCGCGGGAATCCATCAAAACCCCCGCCAGTGCTTCCCTCGCACGCTGAACCTGGGCATTTTTGGCGTTGACTGCAGCTTCCGTCTCTCTCAGTTTGACGCTGGTCTCCCGCAACCGAACCCAATTTTCACGCCATTCCTCCATCTCGCCGGGCGAACGAGGACGAATGCCAGTCCGAGCCCATTCCGCCTCCCAAGAGGTCTGACATTCCTTGAGCAAATCCTGGAGTGAAGCGAGTGTCACGGTCGTTTCCCGGATCTTCTCCTGGCCGTTGCGGATCTGGAGACGCTTTTCTTCGGCCTGTGCAACGACTTCCGCATCCAGACGTAGTTGATCGGCGATCCGATCCGCCCGGATGATCGCACGAGGGAAGGCCTCCTCCAGCGGCGTATCGGTCGCCAGAGCCTCTTTTGCGCCATCGCCTTTCCAGTCCGCAAGAACCAATTGCCAGCCATGATCGCGGTAATCCCTGGCTTGCTTGAGGGAGTCTTCGGAAGGCAATTCACCCCGGCGCTCAAGGCGGCGTAATTCGTCCTCCAGGGTCTTGACCCTGTTATTCTCGTTACGGATAGACTTCATGGCATCCTGGATGTCGCGTTCGAGACGGTCAAACCGCTCGCGGAACTTGCGAAGGGTGGCGGGTGTGGAAACGGAGAGGCGAATGGCGGCGTCCAGATCTTCGGGGACACCCGGCACCAAGGCCCGCTCGACCGCAACCTTGAGGATCAGGTTTTCGGCCAGGGTCTGACTCGCCGCCAGGGTTTTGTTGGCTTCCGTAGCCTCCGCAGCCATTGCCAGGGTTTCCCGGAGTGGCGTCAGATCCCTCTCTGGATGCCGTTTCAGCTCCTTCTCCACAGACTCGATTTCGGTCTTCAGCTTATCCGCATTGCCTCTATTGTCGTTTTGACGGTTCAGCACGCCCTGCAGGACTTTTGCCGCCTCTTCACAACTCAGCCACACAGCACTGCCCAGACGCAACGTCTCCAGCGATGCCAGTTCACCGGGAACCTCCAGACTCTTCATACCCGCCCGCAAAACCGGCTCGATGCCGGCGAGTTTGGTTTGCAGCTTTGTCAGTGCCTTTTTTTGCTCGCGATAGGCACCCAGATCCTGGTGCAAGACATCCAGCGCGTCAGCTTCCGCCAAGACTTGCGGGGATGTCACACAATCGGCCAACTGGCTCTCAAGTTGCGTGATTTGAGCATTGAGGATCTGTACTTTGCCGCTGGACACACCGGCGGCGTTTCGGGCGGATCGCGCCCGCTCCACAAAATCACTCGCGACGTCCGGCAGGTCGGGAAGCGCGTGACGTAATGTCGTCGCTTCATTTAGACGCCCGACGCTGGGCAGGGCGTCCTCGCACCGGGAAATCCAGGCAATCTCGCGCTCGAATCCGTCGATCTCCTCCTCCAGGCCCTTTTTTACGGTCTCCTGTTGCGCCAAATCCTTCTCCATCCGCTCCCATGTCTCGGCGTTGACGGTGGCGTCGCGGCTTTGTTTGAGAAGTTCCTTATGGCGGTTCACTGCGGGTCTGATGGATACCTTGGTGGTCGCCCGGCCCTTGAAGATCCGGTTGGACTCATCCTCCAGGACATCCAGAATACGCTGGATGGGGGTGCCACCGAGGCTGGCGGAAAAGAGTGCCTTACCGATTT
>SESH01018813.1_pt1 | contig 12953 bp, 12 predicted proteins | sample 3171561 | NCBI WGS metagenome assembly SESH01 (sample SAMN10866947, study PRJNA518727) | freshwater metagenome | biome: subpolar coniferous forest; feature: holomictic lake; material: water; isolation source: holomictic Lake 442 2011 16.5 m and 2014 13 m | place: Canada: near Kenora, Ontario
GCTGGCCGTCTGTGTCCAGCATGAACTGGATCATCTGGAGGGAAAGTTGTTTGTGGATTATCTCTCGAGTTTCAAGCGTCAGCGGATCCGGATGCGCCTGGAAAAAGAACGAAAAGAACGCCGGGAAAGCCGAACCCGGGCTATCTCCCAGGACAGGTCGCGGGCCCTCTGATTTATGACTGCCACCCCTCGCATCGTTTATGCTGGCACACCGGACTTTGCCGCCGCTAGCCTTACCGCCCTGCTGGCGACCGGTTATCCGGTGATTGCCGTCTATACCCAGCCAGATCGGCCGGCCGGCCGAGGCCTTCAGCTCACCGCCTGCCCCGTCAAACAGGTGGCCATGGCACAGGGCATTCCCGTCTTTCAACCCCAGCACTTCAAGGCTTCGGAAGACTTGATAGCGCTCGAAAACCTACGAGCGGATCTCCTGATCGTGGCGGCCTATGGTCTATTGTTGCCGCTGCGGGTGCTGGAAGCCCCACGGCTGGGTTGTGTCAACATCCATGCCTCGTTGCTTCCGCGCTGGCGCGGCGCGGCACCTATTCAGCGCGCCCTGCTCGCGGGTGACACCGAAACCGGCATCACCCTGATGCAGATGGAAAAAGGCCTGGACACCGGCCCGATGTTTATCCGGCGACCCTGCCCGATCAATCCCGGGGAGACCGGGGGCAGCCTCCATGATCGCCTGGCGACCCTCGGTGCCGAGACTCTGCTGGCCAGTTTGCCGGCGATTCTCGAGGGCACCCTGGCCGGAGAGGTTCAGGACAGCACCTGCGCCACCTACGCCAGTAAGTTGAGCAAAGGGGAAGCCGCACTCGACTGGCACCGTCCGGCACGCGAGCTGGATCGTCAGGTGCGGGCCTTCAACCCCTGGCCGGTGGCGCACACGCGGTGGCGCGGCGAAATTTTACGGGTCTGGCGAGCCGTTCCTCTGGACACTGCGGCCGATGCCCCGCCTGGCAAGGTGGTGGCGGCCTCGCCAGCGGGGATCGAAGTCGCCACGGGAGAGGGACGTTTGCAGGTGCTGGAATTGCAACGGCCCGGCAAGCGTTGTGTCACCGCAGCGGATTTTCTCAACGCCCAGGCGTTGACGGGAGAAGAATTTGGGCTGTGAATCCGAGGATACCGCTGGGGCCGGTTGCCGCGCCGAGGCGGCACACCTGGTGAGCCAGGTGATGTGGGCTGGGCGTTCCCTGAATGATCTGCTCGATGTCCCGCGTCCCCATTTGGAGAGCCGGGATCGGGCCTTCCTGGCCGAACTGGTGTACGGGGTGTTGCGCGAGCAGCGACACCTAGAAGCCATTTTGGCGGCACGCCTGACCCACCCGCTGCTGTCCCGAGATCGGGATCGGTTGCTGCAGGCGCTTTTGTGGGTGGGGATTTATCAGCTCCTGCATACCCGCGTCGCCGAACACGCCGCCGTCCATGCCACGGTTCAGGCGGCGCGTCTCGTCGGGAGCCCCCATGCCACTGGACTGGTCAACGGCATCCTGCGGCGGGTGTTGCGGGAGCGCGAGGCCCTGCAAAAAAATCTTCCCGGAGATCCTGCTGCGGCCTTTCCGGATTGGTGGGTGACGAGCCTCCGGAGCGCCTGGCCCAGGGACTGGCAGAGTATTCTTCAGGGCAGCCAGACCCGCCCGCCCATGACACTGCGGGTCAATGACCGTCGCATCCGTCGTGATGCCTATTTGGAACAACTCGAACATGAGGGCTTCGAGGTTCGCGTTTGTGTTCATTCTCCGGTGGGCGTCACGCTGGTGCATCCGCTCGAGGTGTCGCGTCTGCCAGGCTTTGCCGAGGGACTGGTGTCGGTTCAGGACGAGGCGGCGCAACTCGCGGCACCCCTGTTGGCGGTGAAGGCGGGCCAGCGGATCCTGGATGCCTGTGCGGCACCCGGCGGCAAAACCGCTCACCTGTTGGAAGGTGCCCCGCTGGGGGTGGCCCTGACCGCGCTGGATCATGATCCGGTGCGTCTTGCGCGGGTCAGAGACACGCTGACGCGGCTCGGTCTGGGGGCTGGCGTTGAGCTGGTCGTCGGCGATGCGGCTGCGCCTAAGGGCTTGGGCGGCTTCGACCGGATCTTGCTCGATGCCCCCTGCTCTGCGGCGGGGGTGATTCGCCGCCATCCCGATATCAAGTTTCTGCGGCGGCACGAAGACATCGCCACCCTGTCCGGACGGCAGGCGCGGATGCTGGCGACCCTCTGGGATTGCCTCAAACCTGGCGGGGTTCTGCTCTACGCCACCTGTTCCGTATTCCCGGAAGAAAACGAGCGGCTCATCCAGTCCTTCCTGGCCTGCCAGCCAGAGGCCCAGCCCTGGCCCATCGAGGCCCTCTGGGGCCGGGCTGTTGGGGCTGGCCGCCAGATCCTGCCCGGCGAAGCGGGAATGGACGGTTTTTACTATGCCAGACTCCGCAAGGTTTCACGAGGGTGAAACACTCGCTGGGATGGGGGATCTTACTGTGGGCCAGTCTGGCGTGGGCCAGCGGGTTTTCCCAGATCGAGGTCGAAACCCGTCACAACGAGGTGGGCTATTGGCTCGATGCTCAGTTGCACTACCGGTTTTCGGATACCGCCCTGGAAGCCCTGGAAAATGGGGTGCCCCTCACCGTGGGGATAGAGATCCAGGTTCGCCGGCATGACGCCTGGCTATGGGAAATCCCGGTGACACGCCTGGTCATCAAGCGGGCGATTCGCTACCAAACCCTCTCGGAGCTTTATCAGGTGACGGACTTCGCCACCAGTGCCAAATCCCACTTCGCCACCCGCGACGCCGCCATGGCGGCCCTGGGGAGCCTGCAGGGCATGCAATTGCTCGCACAGCCCGATGGCGATCCCCAGGAGGCCTATGAGGTGCGCTTGCGCACACAACTCGACATCAATGCCCTGCCGCTCCCGCTGCGGCCGCTGGCCTACCTGAAATCGGCCTGGAATCTGGATAGCGGCTGGTACCGATGGCCATTAATACCCTGATCCGGCGTCTGCGCCAGCCCGGATTCTGGCCAGCGGCGGCGTTTCTATCCCTGTTGTTGGCCTCGCTCCATCTGATGAGCCATGCCATTGGCAACTCGGCGGAACTGAGCCGGGCCTTCGTGCCGTTGCTGGGCATCGTGGTGGTGGGACTGCTGGCTCTGGCCGGACTCAATCTGGTCAACCTCTACCGCTTGATTGCCCGCTACCGCAGCCAAGCCTCGGGATCGCGCCTGACCGCTCGGGTGTTGCTGTTGTTTGGCACCCTGACGGTGATTCCACTGGGGATTGTTTACTACTACTCCCTGGGGTTCCTGCTAGAGGGCATCGATAGCTGGTTCGACGTGCAAATCGACGCCGCCATGCGCGATGCCCTACAGCTCAACAAGGCTTCCCTGGCCCTCAATGAGCGCCTGCTGTTGAAATTCGCCGCCCAGCTCCTTCTGAACTTCCAGGAGGATTCCGAGACCCACATGGCACTGGCGCTGGAACAATTGGAGCGCCAGTCGGGGGCCACCGAACTGACGGTCTTCGATCTCTCCGGTCATATCGTGGCCACTAGCGAAAACAATCCGGCCCGTCTGTTGCCAGAACGGCCCAGTCCGGAACTCTTTCAACACATCAAGGCCGGCGAGGATTATGTCGAGCTGGTGGCCCGCGAGGGCGACGATCTGGGATTGCGGGTGCTGGTCAGGGATCCCAAGGGGCGATCCCTCCTGCTGTACGCCCTTTTTCCCACCTCTCAGGAGATTGGACGCCTGTCGGCGCGGCTGGAAGATGCCTTCAATCGCTATAAAGAACTGTCGTATCTCCGGGATTCCCTGAAATTCAGTTTTTCCCTGACGTTGTCACTGGTGCTGCTGTTTACCCTATTGAGTACCCTGTTGGCGGCCTTTCATTTTGCCCGCCGGCTGGTGGCACCGATCGCCGATCTGGCCCGGGGTACCCGCGCCGTGGCCAATGGTGAATACCACAAGCAATTGCCGGTTCCCCCCAGTAGCGATGAACTCAAATTTCTGGTGGAATCCTTTAATATTATGACCCGCCGGGTCGCCCTGGCCCGGGACGCCGAAGTGGCCAGCCATTTTCAAGTGGAAACCCAGCGAGCCTATCTGGAGACGGTTCTCAGCCGGCTTTCCTCGGGCGTTATGACCTTCAGCACGGATTGCACCTTGCAAACCGCCAATCCCGCCGCCGTGCAAATTCTCCGGGCCAATCTCTCGGTCTTGGTGGGGCAAGATCTGGAAGCCATATTGGCCGCCCACCCCCGGCTTCAACAATTCGTGGAGTCCCTGCAGGATCACCTGTGTGATGGCCGGGAATCGCGTTTCGAGGTCACCCTGGTGGGTGCCGAGGGTCAGCAGGTTCTAATGTGCCGCAATACCCCTTTTCGTTCGGGTAGCGCTATCCAGACGGAACAGGTGGTGGTATTCGACGACATCACCACCACCATTACGGCCCAGCGCGAGGCCGCCTGGGCGGAAGTGGCGCGGCGTCTGGCTCACGAGATCAAGAACCCGCTGACACCGATTCAGCTGTCCGCCGAACGGTTGCGCCGCAAATATCTGAAGACGATGTCCGAAGACGACGCCGAGGTGCTGGATCGGGCCACCCGGACGATCGTGCAGCAGGTCGAGGCGATGAAAGAGATGGTCAACGCCTTTTCCGACTATGCCAAGGCACCTCGTCTACAGACGGTCTCCCTGGAAATTGACCCGTTTATCGCCGATATCCTGGAGTTGTATAGCAGCGTCAAATCAACTCTGCGTTTTGAAGTGCGGCTGGAGGCGGCGGGTGTCTGGATTAGGGGAGATTCTCTTAAACTACGCCAGGTCATCCATAATCTGGTGAAAAATGCCCAGGAGGCGGTGTCTGGCGTGGAAAACCCGTGCGTTTGCGTGGAAACGCTTTACCATGGGCAAATCGACATGGCCTTCGTGGAATTGCGGGTCATCGACAACGGCCCAGGCTTGGCCGGAGAGCTGGGTGGCCGCTTGTTCGAGCCCTATGTGACTACCAAGTCCAAAGGTACAGGGCTAGGGCTCGCCATCGTCAAGAAGATCGTCGAGGATCATGGTGGCATTATCACGGCCGCCAATGCGGATATCGGCGGTGCGGTTATTACAGTGCGGTTGCCGGTGATTCAGGCCGCTGCCGATTCAACAGAAGGGGTTACCCCATGAACGGTTCATTTATCCTGGTCGTAGACGACGAACCAGACATTCGTTCCTCGGTGCGAGAGATCCTCGAGGATGAGGAATATCAGGTGGGTGTCGCGGAAAATGGCGAATCCGCCCGGCGCGCCTTGCGAGACCGGCAACCCGATCTGATCCTGCTGGATATCTGGATGCCGGATATTGACGGCATCACCCTGCTGAAGGAGTGGGCCGAGGATTCCGGCCTGCCCTGCCCGGTGATCATGATGTCCGGACATGGAACCGTGGAAACCGCCGTCGAAGCCACCCGGCTGGGAGCCTATGACTTCCTGGAGAAACCGCTGTCGCTGGCCAAGCTGTTGCTGACCATCGAACGGGCCCTGGAGGCCGATAAGCTGCTCAAGGAAAACGTCGGTCTTAAACGACGCCTTCCCTCAGTACTGGAACCGGTTGGCAAGAGTTCGGTGACGCAGCGCCTGCGGGAACAAATTAGGCGGATCGCCCAGCATGACACTTGGGTACTCATGACGGGCGAACCCGGTAGCGGCCGCGAGACCTTTGCCCGTTATCTCCACGGTCAAAGCGCCCGGCGTGGCCGGCCTTTCGTGGATCTCGAGGTTTCGTCAATTGTCCGGAATAACTCGGCCCGTGAACTCTTTGGCAGCGAGGAGAGTGGCCGTGTCCATTACGGTAGCCTGGAACAGGCCCGGGGAGGGACTTTGTTTCTCGACGAGGTCGCCGATATGGATGTGCAGGCCCAAGGTCAACTACTGGGGGCTCTGGACACCGGTTCCTTTCTGCGTTACACGGGAACCGAACCGGTGCATATTGACGTACGCATTATTGCTGCCACCCAGCGCAACCTGGAAGAAGAAGTCCGAGCCGGGCGTTTTCGTGAGGATCTTTTCTACCACCTGAACGTGGTGCCCCTGCATATCCCCCCGCTCAGGGATCACCGGGAGGATGTCCCCGATCTTCTGAATCATTATGTGGATCACTTTTCCACGCATGAAAAGCTACCATACCGGCGCTTCAGCGTCGGGGCACAGAATTTTCTGCGTAACTACCCCTGGCGAGGCAATATCCGGGAACTCAAAAATCTGGTGCAACGGGTATTGATCCTGGGTGCGGGCGACGAGGTGAGTCAGGAGGATATCCAGTCCATTCTCGGCCATTCGGCCACCACGACCGTCTCTAATCTGGAATCCCTGATTTCCTTTGAACAACCGCTTCGCGAGGCCCGGGAACAGTTCGAGCGCGCCTATCTCGAACATCAGGTGCATCGTTACGCGGGCAATGTCAGCAAAATGGCCAAGGAGGTTGGAATGGAACGCACCCATCTTTACCGCAAGCTTCGTTCCCTGGGGATCGAGATCAAGGAACGCCGGTAAAATGCGAGGCATGTTGAATTTATTATAAATTTTGGCTCTGGACAAAGCCACCCAACCGTATGGCAGCAAGGTGGGTAATGGCATGATCCCGAACCCCATGCCGCGACAACAATCCCTTTAAGTTTTCGCGGCGGCGTCCGATAACCTCATCAGATACGTCTGGCAAGGCCCAGATGCTATATCGTAATAATTGTAACTGTTGTTTTTAATGTATTTTTTACAACAAGATCGCTATAACTGGGCTCGTTTGATATTTAACCGTTACTTAGGCGGCCTTTCCGGGAGGCCAGCAGTTTGTTAGGAGAATGCCATGGATTCTTCAATTGTCGTATCTGGCATCGCTGCGCAGGGTATTAACCTGCCTTCGCGGTCGTTTTACGACGTCGAACCGGTCGCAAGGGGTGAAAAATTGCCGTCTACGGGTTCTCCCTTCTGGGCAACCGCAGGAGCGGTGCGGCCTGGGCGATCCCCAAGTTTTTCAACCCAAGCGTTGGAGCCTGATGCGACTCGGTCAGCTTCCGAAAACAGCAAAACCGATTCGAAAAAACTCACTGAAATGGTGAGGGATGTCAATGACTTTCTGCAAGAAACTCACCGAACCATACTCTTCAAAATAGACGAGAAGAGCGGAGAAGTGCTGATCCAAGTTCAAGATTCAAAGACTCACGAGGTCATTCGACAGATCCCGTCGGAAGAGATGTTGGAAATCGCCAAACATCTGGATCAAGGGAAGGTGTTGATTTTCAAAAAAAGGGTATGACTACCTGTGGAATGGGATTAGGTGACGATGAGTCTAGAAAACAAGACTATTTTGATAACTGGGGGAACCGGTTCCTTCGGACAAAAATTCGCGGAGCTATTACTGGATCATTACCATCCTCGCCGCCTCATTGTTTTTAGTAGGGATGAGCTGAAGCAGCATGACATGCGTATGCGCATCCCGGATCCGCGCCTGACCTTCTTCATCGGGGATGTGCGTGAGCGCGACCGCCTGTACCGCGCCTTCCAGGCTGATGTAGACGTAGTGGTACACGCGGCAGCGCTGAAACAAGTCCCTGCCTGCGAATATAATCCATTCGAGGCGGTCAAGACCAATATCATAGGGGCGCAAAACATCATCGACGCCGCCATTGACTGCCGCGTCCCCAAGGTGATTGCTCTGTCCACCGACAAGGCGGTTTGTCCCGTCAATCTGTACGGGGCAACCAAGCTCTGTGCCGAGAAGCTATTCGTGCAGGGCAACGCCTATGCGGGCGGCCGGGCGACAAGATTTAGCTGCGTGCGTTACGGTAACGTAGTGGGTAGCCGTGGCAGTGTAATACCCTTATTTCTTCAACAACGCCAAAACGGCACCGTGACGGTGACCGACCAGCGCATGACTCGCTTTTGGATCACCTTGGAACAGGGGGTAGAGTTTGTCATACGCTGCATTGGGCTGATGCGAAGGGGTGAGGTGTTCGTGCCACGCATCCCCAGTATGGGCATCATGGATCTGGTACAGGCCATCGCCCCCAACTGCCAGGTTCATTACACAGGCATACGTCCCGGGGAGAAGCTGCACGAGTGTTTGATATCCCCGGATGAAGCTCGCCATGCCTATGCGCTGGAGGATATGTACGTCATCCAGCCCGAATCTTCCTGGTGGCACAAAGACACCCCGGAGCTGGGTCAACCCTTATCCGAGGGCTTTGCCTACACGAGCGACAACAATGATCGGTGGCTGAGCGTGGATGATCTTTGTACCATGTTGGTGACCCAATAACATGGCGCTGCTCGCGATGGAGGGAGGCCAGCCGATTCGGCATGAGCTGTTGCCTTATGGCCATCATTGGATAAGCGATGAGGATGTTGCAAGTGTAGTGTCGTCGTTGCGTTCCAACTGGCTCACCACCGGGCCCTGTGTTGCCGAACTGGAACAGGCCTTTGCAGACGTTGCGGGGACGCGTGAAGCCGTGGCGGTCAGCAGCGGGACTGCCGCCTTGCACTGTGTTATGGCCGCCTTGGGTGTTGGGCCAGGGGATGAGGTGATCGTGCCTGCACTGACCTTTGTCGCTACAGCCAATGCCATAGTGTTTCAGGGTGCGCAACCGGTCTTCGCAGACGTGGAGTCCGATACCCTCCTAATCGACCCTGCCGCAGCCGAGGCGTTGGTGACGCCGCGCACCCGCGCCATTATTGCCGTGGACTATGCCGGTCAGCCCTGCGACTATGGGCGTCTGCGTCAGATCGCCAGTCACCATGGTCTGGCTCTAATTGCTGACGCCTGCCACAGTCTGGGTGGTCATGAGCATGGCCGAGTGGTTGGAGGGCTCGCCGACCTCAGTACCTTCAGCTTACACCCTGTGAAAGCGATTGCCGCAGGCGAGGGCGGTATGGTCAGTTGTGATGATCCAGCACTCGCAGCGCGCATGCGGCGCTTTCGCAATCATGGCATTGACAGCGATCTGCGCCAGCGTGAGCAGCGCGGTTCCTGGTACTACGAGATGATGGAATTGGGTTACAACTACCGGCTAAGCGATATTCAATGCGCGCTCGCACTGAGCCAGTTACAACGGCTTAGGGTATTTGTCGCACGGCGCCAAGCGTTGGCCACCCGTTATGATCGCGATCTCGATGCGCTGCCAGGGCTACAGCCGCTAGCCCGTCGCCCCGGTTGTGGGCATGCCTACCACCTGTATGTGGTGCAATTGGTGTTGGAACGGCTCCGGGCTGATCGTGGCACGATATTACAGGCACTGCGTGCCGAGGGCATCGGCGTGAACGTACACTATCTACCGGTATACCTGCATCCATTCTATCGCGAGCATTTCGGCACCGAGCCAGGGCTATGCCCAGTGGCAGAGGCCGCCTATGAGCGCCTCCTCACACTACCCCTGTTTCCCGCGATGAGCGATGTCGACGCCGCAGATGTGTGTATGGCATGTGCCAAGGTGTTGGGTGCGTTCGAGGTGCCAGTGGGCTGATATGAACCAGACTACTGACCAGATGCAGACTTGGGCCGGGGACTTCGGTCGCGCCTATACCCATAGAAACAAGGCAACTCTCGACGAAATGGAGGCGTTGTATCTCAAAAACTTTGGCATCGGGCGACGCGCGCTCAACGAACATTTCCTGGGTACCCTGCCGCGCGACCTGCGCATCCTGGAGGTCGGTACCAATATCGGCAACCAGCTGCTATGTCTCCAGTCCATGGGTTTTGAGCAACTCACCGGCATCGAGTTGCAAACCTATGCCATTGATGAGGCCCGCAGCCGTACCGTCGGCATCGATTTCATTCAAGGCTCGGCACGAGCCTTGCCGTTTGACGACAACCATTTCGATTTGGTCTTCACCTCCGGCGTGTTGATCCACATCCATCCCATCGATCTCCCCACGGTCATGGGCGAGATTCACCGTTGCAGTCGCCGCTACGTCTGGGGTCTGGAGTACTGGGCCGAAACGATGACGGAGGTCAACTATCGCGACCATGCGGGGCTGTTGTGGAAGGCCGACTATGCCCGTTTGTATCGCGATAACTTCTCTGATTTATCGTTGATCCGTGAGGAAAATCTCAAGTATCTCGACAGCAACAACCGGGACAGTATGTTTCTGTTGGAAAAGTTGGAAAAGACAGGTGCCGCAGGATGAGTCGGCATGTTGTGGCCGCTATCCAGGCCCGGCTGGGTTCGACTCGCCTGCCGGGGAAGGTGTTGTTGCCCATCCTGGGAGAACCCATGATTGGCCGCATCATCGAACGGGTGCGCACAGCCCGGCGAGTCGCCGAGGTCGTTATCACCACGTCGGATCAGGCCTCCGATGACCGGCTTGCCCAGTATGCCAATGCGCAGGGGATCCCTTGCAGCCGTGGCCCCCTCGACGACTTGGTCGAGCGCCTCTGGCGAGCGGCGGCGCTGACCCAGGCCGACGTCCTGGTGCGCGTGTGGGGCGACTGTCCCTGTGTGGATCCCGAGATCATCGACCGCGCGGTGGCCCGTCTGAGCGCAGAGGATCTGGATTTCTGTCACACTTCGACGTTGACCGAGCGAACCTGTCCCTATGGCCTGGATATCGAGGTCTATCATCGTCGTTTGTTGAATGAACTCCGTACTGCGACGACTGACCCATTTTTTCGAGAATTTCCGGCAGAGTATGTCCAAAAACACCACGAGCGTTTGCGTACTGCCCTGATTTGCTGCGACCAGCCGCTCTCCCATCTCTATGTCACGGTGGACTATCCCGAAGATCTGGAAGCAGTCCGGCAAATCTACGCCCGGATCTACGATTCAGACAAACCCTTTGGCTATCGCGACTTGGCCCGGCTTCTGGCGGCTGAACCCGCGCTCGGTGTCGGTCTGGGGCAGCTCTCACGCAATATCGAGTACCACCAAAAACGGGAGGCCCGGCAATGAACACGCCCTTCATCGCCGGACAACGTCTGTCCTTGAGGGGCATCACCCATACGGATCTACAAGGATCGATGTCGGAATGGGTCAACGACCGCGAAGTCACCCGCTACTTATTTCGCGGCGCTTACCCCTGTTCCCCGGAGCGGCTGGCACAGGAACACCAGATGCGCCTGAACGACAACACCAACCTGGAACTCGCGATCATTAGCACCCCTGAAGAGGTACACATCGGCATCGTCGGACTGCACGCGATCCATCCCATCGCCCGGGCCGCAGAGCTGCGTGTTCTCATTGGCGACAAGACTTACTGGAACCGAGGCTATGGTACCGAGGCGACACAGTTGACCCTGGCCTACGCCTTTGAACTGCTCAATCTGCACAAGGTTTACCTGGGAGTGAACGCCGCACATGTCGGCGCGGTGCGATCCTATGAGAAGGCCGGCTTCGTACGCGAGGGCCTGTTGCGCGATGAGATCTGGCGTAACGGCTGCTATTACGATGCGATACGCATGAGCATCCTGGTGTCCGAATATCGGCAGGTGCGGGATACATGGCCACTGGCGGACACGATCGCTCGGCAGTTTTCTCCTTGATCGCTCCCGGAATTATCCCCCGGGTCGCCATCATTGGCTGTGGCAATATCGGTTGCCGCTGGGAGGGTGAGTGCGACGCTGTGTGGACACATGCTGCGGCCTGGCAGGGTCTGGAAGTCGAACTGGCCGCCGTCGCCGAACCCGATCCCAAGCTTCGCTCGGCCTGTGCCAAACGCTATGGAATAGCGGCGCAATACGCAGATTGGTCAGAACTATTCGCCGCCGAGCGTATCGACATCCTGAGCCTCGCCACCCCCACCCCCCTGCGCCGGGCGGTGATCGAAGCCAGCCTGACCGCAGGCGTCCGCGCGCTGTGGTGCGAAAAGCCGTTGGCGACCACCCTGGCGGAGGCCATGGGGATCCGGGATGCCGTGAAGGCGGCGGGAGCCATCCTGGCGGTCAATTACCTGAGGCGCTGGGATCCGGGGATCGAACGATTGGCGGCCTGCGTGCGGGCGGGTGAGCTGGGTGAACCACGACAGGTCGTAGGGCGTTACACCAAAGGTCTGCTCAACAATGGTTCGCACCTTCTCGACCTGTTACAGATCTGTTTCGGCACACCGCAACGAATGCGGGTGCTGAGGGTTTGTGAGGACGATTATAGCCCGATGGATCCGACCCTGGACGTTCAGATCGAGTACGCAGGTGGCCACGGTACTTTCCCGGCCTACTTGCTGGGCACCGACCAACGCGACTACGCGCTATTCGAGTTGGATATTCTGGGTAGCTGCGGGCGTATCGAGCTGTGCCGAAGCGGTTGCGAACTTCGCCAGGCGCGCATTGGCCCTGACCCGAACTTTCCCGGTTATCAAATCCTGTACCCGCCCGAACCGGTGGCGGGTGCCTTACCACAGGCCATGCGACGCGCTGCTGCGGAGTTGTTGGCATTGTGGCGGGCCGGGGGTGGACAGCCGCGATGTACTGTGGACGACGGCGTTGCCGCCCTGCGCATCGTTGAGACCCTGCGCCGCGCTCAGGCGACAAATTCCTGGCAATCCCTGGTGGAGCAGCAGATAGGCCCATGAGTTTACCCGCCATTCTCGGTGGTTCTCCCGTCCGAACCCAGCCATTCCCCAGTCGCCGAACCATGGGAGCGGAGGAACGTGCCGCAGTTCTCGAGGTCATGGACTCCGATGTGCTGTCCGCTTTCATTGGCGGTGCCGGGCCCCTTTTCCTGGGCGGCCCCAAGATCCGGGCCTTCGAGCAGGCCTGGGCTGAACGCTATGGTTTTCGCCATGCCGTCAGCGTCAACTCCTGGACTTCGGGGCTGGTGATGGCCATCGGGGCCGTGGGAATCGAGCCGGGTGATGAGGTGATCTGTTCGCCCTACACCATGTCCGCATCGGCGACCTGCGCTCTGTTCTATGGCGGTATTCCGGTCTTCGCCGACATTGACCCGGACACCTACTGCCTCGATCCGAAGTCGGTCGCCACACGCATCACCGAACGCACCC
>SESH01059835.1_pt1 | contig 12946 bp, 9 predicted proteins | sample 3171561 | NCBI WGS metagenome assembly SESH01 (sample SAMN10866947, study PRJNA518727) | freshwater metagenome | biome: subpolar coniferous forest; feature: holomictic lake; material: water; isolation source: holomictic Lake 442 2011 16.5 m and 2014 13 m | place: Canada: near Kenora, Ontario
GGCCGTCGGCGGACACGGTGAGCGCGAGTGTCACGGTGCCGGCGGCGGTGTGCCAGCCATCGAGACGGTTGACGGCGCCGGGCCTCAGCCACTCAGCCGGCACACTGCCCAGCAGGTGCAGCGTGTTCTCCCGTTCGTAGGCGAGCATGGCCCCGGTGAGGTGGGCGAACATGGCGGAGGCGAAGCAGTGCGGTTGGTCGCCCGCCAGCTTGAGCGGCGCGCCGATGAGGGATTGCTCCTCCACCCAGGTGCCAAAGGGAGACGCGTGGTTCGCCGCGGCGTAAAGCATGTCCGCGGCCTTGGCGTCGTGCCCGAGGACCAGGTGCTGGAAGGCGATGAACAGGCCCATGCCGGCCCAGTTGCCGCCGGGCATCCAGCCCAAGCTGACGGGCAGCCCCTGCTTCTCGACTGACTCGGTCAGGGCCAGGGTGCCGGTCACCAGCTCGTGGCTGGAGGGCAGCCAGCCTTCGCCGTTGAGATGGGCGTCGAACACGGCCCATTGGGTGAGCTGGGGAATCGGGTCCTCGCCCTTGAAGCCGACCCGCACCGGCAGATAGAGGTTGCCGTGGGCATCGTGCCGCTGGTCCCGGGCGCGGTTCCGGTTGAAGGCGGCGAGAAAATCGTCGGCGAGCGTCTGGATCTCCGCGGCCTCGCGGTCGTGTCCAAGGGCGCGGGCGGTGCGGACGGTGGCGTTCAAGCCGGTAATGGTGCAATAGACGGAAGAATACTCGGCGCCGATGTCGATGATCCCGCCGTCGCTGAAGCCGGGCGGCAGCATGCCGAAATAGGCGGCGTCGGGGTGGGCCAGGGTCTGCTCGCGCAGGCCGCGGATACCCTGCACGCCGCGAAGGATCTGTGGCCAGTGGGTGCGGGCATAGTCCCAGTTGCCGGAGATCTGGGCGTCACGTTCCACGCCCCACAGCACCTCGGCGGTCGTGCGGAATATTTTCTGCGGATGAAGTTCGTCGATGATGCCGGCGGCGTTCTGGTGGGCGAAGAGCGCGTCGAAGGTCTGCCGCCCGATCGCGGAATCGCCGAGCATGGCGGCGAGGTTGGTGACATACACGACGTCGCCGGCCCAGAGTCCGCGGTAGAGGGAGAAGCTGGAGTTGAACTGGGACTGGCCGTTGATGTTCTCGCGGGCCTGATAAAGCGTGCGCAACGAAGCGTCGACGAAGGCCTGGACCGCCGGGTCGGCCACCGTGATGCGGCCATACGGGATGGCGATCTTCGCCCAGCCTTCGCGCGCCAGCGCAAGGGCCGAGGGAAAGGAGCGGGCCCGGGCCTGTTCCACCTCGGCGATTGTGACCGCGCCGGAGAACACATAGGCGAGCACTTCCGTGGTGCCGGCGGCGAATTCCAGCCGCCAGCCGGTGTCGGTTGCTTCCGCCTTGGCCGCGCGGGGCAAGGTCAGGACGAACGGGATGCCGTCGTCAGTGACGAGGCCCTCGGCATTGGTGGCGAGGTGGCGGCCGGTCTTGAGGTTCAGCACCGGTTGGACCGCACCCGAATATATCGCATGGATGAGGTCCGTGCGCGGCGGCTCGCGGCGGACTTCCGTGCCGCAGGCGATGCGCAGCTCAGCGCGATCCGGCGCGGCGGTCGAACCGGCCATGAGTTCCGCCCGCGTGAGGCGCAGGCCGGCGGGATAAACCGCGATGGTGGCCAAAGTGGTGTTCGGGTCATGGCCCTGCGGCGCGATGATGGTGATGTCGATCCAGCCGTTACGGTCGGCGTCGACGGCGTCGAATAAAAACACCTGCGGTTGGTTGAGCGGGGCATTAAGCGCCAGGTCGAGCTGGAGCGGCGCGGCGCCCTCCACCTGCATGTCCGCGATGCGGTCGCCGAGGCGAAGCTTATAGCTCTCGCAGTAGCCGAGCATGACGCGCTTGGCCGCGCCGGGCTCGACGCGGAAACGGTAGCGCAAGGGGCGGTTGACGCCCCAGGCGACATTGCGGAACTCCGGCGAGACATTCGCGGCCGGCTTGGCCCAGCCGAGGGCGCCGGTGATGCCGTCGAGACGCTCCCAGGCCCCGGCGCGGCCGTTGGAGACGGCGGGAGAAGCCGGCGGCAGCGCGAAAGTCGTGATCTCGAGGGCCGCGGTGCCGCGCGTCAGGGTGGTGCGGAAGAAGGGTTGCCGCGGTGTGTCGACCCACTCCTGGCGCCCGGGCTTGAACGGTTCGCCGGCGGCCGTGGCCTCGACCACCGTGGACGGCTGCACGTAGGGCCCGGGGCCGAAGTCGTAGAGCAGGGCGCCCCGCTCATCGGCCATCGGCTTGTGCCAGTCGTCCGGCACGCCCAGGGGCAGGTGCCAGGTCGGGATGCCGTAGCGGAGATCGACGACACGGGCGGGAGGGGCGGCGTGCACCGCAACGACCAGCAAGCAGGCGGCGAGCAGGTTGCTGCCGGTCCGGGAAAGAGGGGAGGCCATGCCCCGAGAATCAACACGGCGGGGTGCAGCACAAATTGAATGTTGATGAAAATTACCCGCGCTGAGACGGGATCATGCCCTTGAATGTAGGGTCGCCGCTGGTCGGCGGACCGTTCCGCGAGCGAACGACGGCACGGCGACAAGCGCCGGCCCTACACCCGTGGCGGTGTTTGCCCCTTCATTCGGGAACATGCTTCCATGGCCTGAGTGCGGCCCAAGTTGTGCCCGATCTACCATACTATGCTGGCCCGAGCTGCCAAGACTCAGAAGGCGGCTTGTGGTAGTATACCTTAGCCCAATCTGCCATGTCCTTGCCCCTGTCCTCTCCGGCCCCCCGCGCTGCAGTCGAAGCCGTCCTGCGCTGTCGGGAGCCGGCGCCCCCGCCGCTTTTCCTGCCGGCGATCTACGAGCACAAGGGTTGGTTCATCGGCCGCACCCCCTCGGCCATCGGGCGCGATGCCGACCTGCTGACTCGCGCCCTGCTCGCCGAATACGAGGCCATCGGCCCGGATGCGCTGACGGTGGGGGTGGACGTCTACAACGTGGAGGCCGAGGCGGCGGGCGCCCCGGTGGTGTTCTACGAGGGGAACGACCCCTCGATCCCCGGCCTCGCGCCGGGCCGGCACCTGATTGCGGTCGGTGACGACCTGGCCGGTGCGCCGGTACCCAATCCCCTCACGGCCGGCCGCATGCCCGTCAACCTCGCCGCCGCGCGCTCGGTCCGCCGCACGCTCGGCGCCGACTGCTGGCTGCGCGGGGCGGTCTCCGGGCCGTTCTCCCTGGCCATCGCGTTGGTCGGCGCCGAGGATCTGTTCATGGCCTGCCTGGACCAACCCGAGTGGGTGCACCGCGTCCTCGACCACGCGGGGCGCATCATCCGCGCCTATGCCCAGGCGTATATCGAGGCCGGGGCCGGGCTCATCGTGTTCGACTCGCAGGCTTCGCCCGGGCTGATCTCGCCGGCGATGTATGAGGAGTTCGTGTTGCCGGCGACGCGGTCGCTGGTGCAGTGGGCCGCCACGCAGGGCGTGCGGGATGTCCCGCTGATCATCGGGGGCAACACCACGGCGATCGCCGGCCTGCTGGTCCAGACCGGCGCCAACAACCTGCTGTGCGACTTCACCGCTGATTTTGACCACTGGGCCGGCCTCTGCCGCCAGCACCGCCGCGCGTTCCGGCGCAACCTGCCGCCCCGGCTGCTCGAGACGGGAACGCCGGACGAAATTTACGCCGCGGCGGCGCAGGAGCTGCGTCGCGGCCGCGAGGTGCCCGGCTTCATCATGGGCACCGCCGTCATCCCCTACGGCACCCCGACCGCCCACATCCTGGCCATCCGGTCGGCCTGCCGGGATGCGGCCCGGCCTTGATCTTCCCATGAAAACCCTGACGGACAATTTGGCGGACTCGCGGAATTTTCTCATCGGCGTCGAGCTGGTCTCCACCCGCGGCACGCTGGAAGAGGTGCGCGCGGCCCGGACGGTGGCGTTCGCCCGCGACCTGGCGGGCTATGCGCGCATGGACTGGGTCTCGATCACCGACAATGCGGGCGGCAACCCCATGCTTGCGCCCGCGGCGCTGGGCCGGCCCTTCCGCGAGGCGCAGCGCGAGGTGGTGATCCATCTTTCATGCAAGGATTTCAACCGGAACGCGCTCGAGAGCGAGGCGTGGCATCTCGCGAGCGAGGGTTTCCACAACCTGCTGGTCCTGAGCGGCGACTATGCCGGCGCGGGCATCGGCGGCGGGGCCAAGCCGGTGTTTGACCTGGATTCGGTGGGCCTCCTCACGCTGCTCGGCCGCATGAATGCGGGCCTGGACATCAGCAAATCCGCCGCGCCGCAGCCGGTGCGGCTGGCCTCCACGCGCTTTGTCGCGGGCGCCGTGGTGACCAATTTCAAGCTGCATGAGAGCGAGGTGATGCCGCAGCTGCTGAAGGCGGAGCGGAAGATCGCCGCCGGCGCACGTTTTCTCATCAACCAGATTGGCTACGACTCGCGCAAAATCCATGAACTCCTCGCGTGGCTGCAGCAACGCGGCCACGGCGGGGTGCCGCTGATCGGCAATGTCTTTGTGCTCAATCCCGGCGTGGCCCGGGTGTTCCGCTCCCGCCGGATTCCCGGGGTGGTCATTTCCGACGAGCTGGCCGCGGTGTGCGAGCGCCAGGCCGCCAGTCCCGACCGGGGCCGGGCCTTCTTCCTCGAGTTGGCCGCCAAGCAGGTGGCGATCTACCGCGGCCTAGGCTACCGCGGGGCCTACCTGGGCGGCGTGCACACGGTGGCCGAGGTCGACCGGGTGCTGGAAATCGCCCGCGGCTTCGCGCCGGGTGACTGGCGGCAGTTCGCCCGGGAATTGCGGTACTCCCGGCCGGGCGAATATTTTCTCTATGCCGAGGATGCCGTCACCGGCCTGGCGGATCCGGCCCGTTCGGATCCGGCCGGCGGCGCACCGCGGGCGGCCCGTTCCAGCGTCACCTTCACCTATCGCTTCGCCAAGTTCACCCATGGCCTCATGTTCACCCCGGGCCGGGGGCTGTGGAATCTCGGCGCCCGGGTGTGCCGCGGCGCGAAAGATCCCCGGCAGGGCCCGCCGCTGATGCACGCGGTCGAGCACCTCGGCAAGAGTGTCATGTTTGGCTGCAAGGATTGCGGCGACTGCTCGCTGCCCGACATCGCCTTTCTGTGTCCGGAGTCGGCCTGCGCCAAGAACCAGCGGAACGGCCCCTGCGGCGGCACGCGTGACGGGCTGTGTGAAGTGGCCGACTTCGAGTGCATCTGGGCGCGGGCCTATGACCGGCTGAAGGTCGAGGGTCGCGCGGAACAGCTGCTCTCCCACGCGCCCGTCATTCAGGACCAGGCCCTGCGTGGCACTTCCAGCTGGGCCAACACCTGGCTCGGCCGCGACCATCTCGCGAAAAAAACTCCCGGCGTCACCGCGGGCAGCACGTCATGAAAAACCTGGCTGAATTGCTGTCGCCGGGGGCGGGCACCGTGTGGCTGCGCGTCGGCACTCTCTTGGATGGGAGTCGTACCGCGCCGGTGCCGGACGGACATCTCGTCTATTCCGCCACGGCCATCTTGCACGCCGGGGCGGAGGCCCCGCCTGCCGCCGTCCTGCGACCCGGGCAGACCGGGCCCGATGCCGTGCTGCCCCGCCACACGGTTCTCCCCGGACTGATCGAGGCCCATGCCCACCTTTTCCTCGAGGGCGGGGAGGAAAATCCGGTCAGGCGAGCCGAATATCTGAAGCAGTCCGACGCCGAGCTGCTGGCCCGGGCCACACCGCGGCTGGCCCACCTGCTGGCGCTGGGGGTCGTCGCCGTGCGCGATGCGGGTGACCGCAACGGGGTTGGCCTGGCCCTGCAGGCACTCACCCGGGCGGCCCGACCGGGTGAGTCGCCCTATGTGGACAGCCCCGGGGCGGCGATCCACCACCAGGGCCGCTATGGCAGCTTCATGGGCCGCCCGGTGGAAGAGTATCCGTCCATCGCGGCCTGCGTCGACGGCCGGCTCGCCGAGGGAGCGTATCGCATCAAGCTCATCGCCACCGGCATCATCAATTTTGAGAAGGGGGCGGTCACCGCCAAGCCGCAGATGCCGGCGGAGGAGCTCGCGGTCTTCACGGCGGCGGCGAAGGCGCGCGGCCGACAGACCTTTGCGCACTGTTCGGGCCACGACGGCGTGGCCCACTGCATCGCCGCGGGCGTGGACACCATCGAACATGGCTTCTTCGTGGACGCGGCGCAGCTCGCGCAGATGCGCGACGCCGACATCGGGTGGGTGCCCACCTTGGCCCCGGTCCAGTTTCAGGTCGATCAGGCCGAGCAGCTCGGCTGGACCCCGACGGTGCGCGACAATCTCCAGCGCATCCTCGACGGGCACGCGGCCAGCCTGGTGCGGGCGGCGGAGCTGGGGGTGCGCATCATTGCCGGCAGCGACGCGGGCTCCCATGGCGTGCCGCACGGGCGGGGCCTGCTCTGGGAAATGGCGCTGATGGAACGCGCCGGGCTGGGGGCGCTCACCGTGCTCCATGCCGCGACCGGGGCCTCGGCCGCGCGGCTTGGGTTCGGCGAGGATTTCGGCCGCCTGCGCCGCGGGGCCCGGCCGCGTTTCATCCTGACCGAGTCCTCGCCACTGGCGACCGTCACGAATCTTACGTGCGCCCGGACCGTCGTGTGCGACGGCGCGGTGTTCGCCACCGGGGATCAGGCGTGGCCGCCGGGCCTCTGAGGCCGGGCGGTCAGCGGGTGGCGTGGTGCGCCGTGCAGAGATCCATGATGGCCTCGGTCTGGCGGTAGCCGGCGTCCTCGGCGGATTCACCCGCCAGCGGCCGGCCCGCCTGCAGCACCGCCTCGAGCTCGGCCACCAGCGGATGGTCCGCGGGGAGCGGCTCGGCGTTGAGCTCGACGTTGGCCAGCGCATGGTCGAGGCCGGCGCGGCCGGCGACGGTGAGATAGGCGCGCTCCAGGGGGGCGCGAATGCTCTTGGGCAGGCCGAAGGCGAAGTTGGAGAGTCCGACGGAAAAGTGGATGCCCTTGAGCTGCGGGTCGGCGCGGCAGAGTCGCATGGTGTCGAGCCCGAGGTTGACGAGCCCGTAGGAGTCGGCGGCGACGGGGGCGAGGCCGGGATCCACGATGATGTCGTCGAGCGTGCGGCCCGCCTCGGCGACGAGCCGGTCGGCGAAGAGGCGCACAGTTTCATGGGCATCCTCGGCGCGGAGGGTCATGTCGGATCCGCCGGATTTCGTGAAACGCTCCGAGGCCATGACGATGCAGCGCATGTCGTGCTCCTTGATGAAGGCGATCATCTCGGGCAGCCGCTGCCGGGAGGCGGCGAGGGAATTGAAGACGGGCTTGCCGCGGGATTTGGCCCGGTCGTAGTGCGCCAGCGCCGTGTGCTGATAGTCGAGGTTCGGATTGTCGAAGCTCAGGGGGACGTCCGTCACGGCCTGCAGGGCGGGGACGAGCTTGGGCAGGAACGCGAGCATTTCCTCCAGGGTGACGCTGAGGCGCTGGGTGCCGTCGACGTTCAGATTGAGGATGGCGGCGCCCTTGTCGGCCTGCAGCCGGGCGAGGTGCTGGTAGCCGGCGAGGTCGCGTTTTTCCCACGCGGTGCGGGCGCGGGCGTAGGCGTTGTTCATCAGTTCGCCGATGATGCGGATGGAGGGAGTGGTCATGAAGCGTAAGGGGCGGCCGTCAGCGCGGAACCTGTGCCGCCATCGCGGCGATGTGCGCCGGGGTGCTGCCGCAGCAGCCGCCGACGATGTGCGCGCCGGCGGCGAGGAAGCGCGGGACGGCGGCCGAGAACTGCGCGGCGGATTCGGCGTAGCAGATCTTGCCGTCCACCAGGCGGGGCGAGCCGGCGTTGGGTTGCACAATGACGGGCCGGCCGGCGGCCGCCGCGGCCAGTTCGGCCGTGAGCCGCACGTAGTCATCCAGCGAGAGATCGGTGCCGCAGTTGGCGCCGACGGCATCCGCGCCGGCGTCAACCGCGGCGGCGAGGGCGGCGGCGACGGTGGTGCCCATCATGGTGCGAAAACCGACGGCGGATTGCTGAAAGGCATAGGTGGCGATGACGAACTCCGCGCCGGCGGCCTTCGCCGCCTGCACGGCGAGCGCGGCTTCGGCCGGATCGGACATGGTCTCGACCAGCAGAATATCCGCGCCGCCCTCGAGCAGCGCGGCCGCCTGCTCGCGGAAGGCGAGGCTGACCTCGTCCGGGACGGCCTCGCCCAAGGGTTCGAGCATGCCGCCGAAGGGCCCCATGTCGCCGAGCACCCAGGCACGGTCGCCCGCGATCTCGCGGGCGAGCCGGGCCCCGGCGAGGTTGAGCTCGCGGACGCGCGCCGCGGCGCCGTGACCGGCCAGCACGCACGAGGTGCCGCCAAAGGTGTTCGTCGTGAGCAGGTCGGAACCGGCGGCGAGGTACTGGCGATGCACCTGTCGCACCCGGTCCGGCTGGTCGGTGTTCCAGGCTTCCCCGCAGGCCCCGGGCGCCAGTCCGAGCAGCTGCAGCTGGGTGCCGGTGGCCCCGTCGCCGAGCAGCGGGCGGCGGGCGAGGGTCTGGCGGAACTGGGCGAGGCGTGAATTCATGGGGAAATCAAGGGGTCGAGCCGTTGTACTCGCGGACGGCATCCACCATGGCGACGATGTTGGCGACCGGCGTGCGGGCCTGGATGTTGTGGATGGTGTTGAAGACAAAGCCGCCGCCCGGGGCAAAGGCGCGCAGGCGTTCCATTACCTGGGCTTTCACCTCGGCGGGCGTGCCGAAGGGCAGGGTGTGCTGCGTGTCCACGCCGCCGCCCCAGAAGACGAGGCGGTCGCCGAAGTCGGCCTTGAGCCGGACCGGGTCCATGTCCTTGGCCGAGCACTGCACGGGATTAAGAATATCGAAGCCGACGTCGATGAACCGGTCGATGAGCGGGCGGACGGCGCCACAGGAATGCTTGAAGGTTTTCCACTTCGTGTGGCGGTGGATCCAGTCGTTCACCTGCCGGTAGTAGGGCGCATAAAGTTCGTCAAAGGTCGCCGCCGAGCAGAACTGCGAGTTCTGCGTGCCGAAATCCGTGCCGCAGATCATGATCACATCCACCGTGTCCCCCGCGAGGGCGGCGTAGGTCGCGAGGTTTTTCAGCGCGATGTCGCACTGATAGGCGAATATCTGGTGCACGTAGTCGCGGCGCTCCACAAGGGAGACGTACCACTCGCTGATGTCGCGGATGCCCTTCGGGTGCTTGAGAAAGGCCGCGGGCACGAGGGCGATGTCGCCGAAGCCCGTGCCGCCGATGCCGCCGACAATCGCGCGGGTCTCGTCGCGCAGGCGGCTGAACTCGGCTTTCCAGTGGGCGATGTCCTCCGGGCTGATGAGCTTGAACTCCTCGCAGTTGTCGGCGGGGTCGAGCTTGTCCTCGTCGAGCGGGGGCTGCCGGATGATGGCATCAAAGAAATAACCTCCTGCCGGCAAGTGCCCGCTGGGCGGGACGGAGGTGTCGCCTTCGGGGAAAAGATACACGTCACCGTTGGTCTCCTCGCGCGGCCGGAAGCCCTCGGGCACGAGCACGACCTGGCCCCACGGGGTCCGCCATTCGTGCCAGCCCTCGTTGGGAAAGCCGAACATCGTGCCGCGCCCGTTGGCGGCGACGCAGTCGGAGCCCAGGGCCCGGGCGAGGTCGTCCTCGACCTCGCCCAGCATCTGGTACGGCTCGCTGACCTTCACCGGGTGGACCGGCAGGCCGTAGTGCTCGCGCAGGGCGGCGATGCAGCTCACGTGCAGGCTGGTGAGGCCGGTGCTGCCGAAATCAGCGGGCACCGGACCGGACTGGTGGGCGAGCGCCCGTTGCACTTTCGCGCGGGAGGTCATGTGAGGGGTAGCGGGGGGACGAGGTTGAGCATGCGGTGGATCTTGTCACAGATCAGGTCGCCGCAGCCCGGGACATGCAGGGTGTCACACTCGGTGCCGAGGATGAAGGGATGGCCGGTGGCGCGCATTTTGGCCTCGAGCTCATCCGCCATGGGCTGGACGGATTCCGGCGGCGTGAGCGCGTTGGAATAAAACCGCTTCGAGGGCAAATTGCCGTACAGCACGATGTCTGCGGGCACGCGGGCGGCGTCCAGCCAGAGCTGCCGGGAGGAGCCGAGCGACAGCAGCACCGGGTGCAGCGAGCAGAAGCCCGCCAGCATCGCGTCGGTGATCTCGCCGCAGCAATGGAAGAGCAGATCGACGTCGTGGGCCGCGAGCAGGCGGGCGATGGCGCGGTTGGGCGCGAGCGCATACCGCTCGAAGATGTCTGTGCCGGTCTCCAGTTGCTTGGGCGAGAAGAACACCAGATTGGCGGCCGGCTCGGCAATAAACACCGCCTTGGCCCCCGCCGCGATCTGTCGGGTGAGGGAGTGCAGCACGACGGCCAGCGCCAGCTCCAGCGCCCGCTCGACCAGGGCCACCTCGGGGTCATCCGCCGCCGTGGCCCCGGTGCCGGCGAGGTACACGGGCATGATGGGATCGGCGAGCAGTTTCGTCGCGAGGGAGAAGGGGCCGATGCTCATGCCCACCGGATAGAGCGACGTGGTGGTGGCCACGTGGCGGAGGGCCGCGATGTTCGCCGCCACGCGGGGCGGGAGGGGTGCCGTCTGCAATCCGGCTTGCAGGCGGGTCACGGCGCCGGCGCCCGGATCGTCGGCAAAGTGATAGGTTTCCCCTTCCTCCGCCGGGATGCCGAGGAGCGACAGGAGCCAGGCCTTTTCCAGTTTCAGGTCCATGACCGGAAAGGCGAGCGGCGTGCCAAAGTCGCGGGCGGCCTGGGCGATGACGTCGCCGAGCCGGCGGCCGTCGAGGAGAATGGCCTCCGGGTCGGGGTGCTGGTGGAGGATCAGATCCGCCCCGATGGGCATGCGCAGGTTCCGGGCGGCGAGGGCGAGGAAGGAGGCGCGCGACATGGGGATTAATCCGCCGGGTGCGGACCGCCGCACGCGGCCGGGTGGCTCAGGCGGCCTCGCTGACCAGCCGCTTGGCGACTTCCACGGCGGTGCCGGCGTCGGCGGCGTAACCATCGGCCCCGATTTCATCCGCAAAAGCCTGGGTGATTGGGGCGCCGCCGATCATGATCTTGGTCTTGCTCAGGGCCGCGGCCTTGAGGACGCGCACGGTCTCCTTCATCGCCGGCATCGTGGTGGTGAGCAGCGCAGAGAGCCCGACGATATGGGCCTGGTGTTCCTGCGCCGCGGCGAGATAGCGCTCGGGGCTGACGTTGGTGCCAAGGTCGACGACGGCAAAGCCGGCGCCCCGCCACATCATCGAGATGAGGTTCTTGCCGATGTCGTGCAGGTCGCCCTGCACCGTGCCGATGATGACGGTGTATTTCGGCTTGATGCCGGCCGCCGCCAGGAGGGGCTCCAGGACCTTCAGCGCCTCCTTCATGGCGCGGGCGGCGACGAGCATTTCCGGGACGAAGATCTCGTTGCGCTTGAACTGATCACCGACGATGGCCATGCCGGGGACGAGGCCCGATTCGACGATGACGGAGGGAGTGTGGCCGGCCGCCAGCAATTCCTGCGTGAGCCGCACGGTATCGGCCCGTTTGCCGGCGACAACCGCCGCGGTGAGGTCAGAGAGTAGGGGCATGGTTGCTTTCTAGACTCTCCGGGGGAAAAGTAAACCCGAACCCGGGGCTTTTACCGGAGCAGACATAGTTAATCCCATTTCTTACATCGGGGATAAATTGTCATGTTGCGGCCCCGGGGGTTTTATACAGCTGAACATCCGCGGGGCGGCTCCCGCCCGCGGCTCAACCACCGTCCATTTCTTCCATGCTCGCCGTCATTGCCTGCAATGTGCTCGAAGCCGAGGTGCGCCACCTCGCGGCCGGGCTGCGGCACATCCATGCGCTGGTCTTCATGCCCCAGGGCTTGCACAACGAGCCGGCGCGGTTGCAGCGCGAGTTGCAGGCGGCGGTCACGGCCGCCGAGGCCGAGCCGGCGGTGGATGCGATTGCCCTCGTCTATGGCCTGTGCAGCCGCGGCGTGGAAAATCTGCGGCATGAGCGCTGCCCGATCGTCATCGCGCGGGCCCACGACTGCGTGACGCTGTTCCTCGGCGGCAAGGACCGTTACGCGGCATATCTGCGCGAGCACCCCGGCACCTACTGGTACAGCCCGGGCTGGATCAAGAGCCACGCCCCGCCGGGGCCGGACCGCACGGCCAAGCTGCGCCGGGAATACACGGAAAAATTCGGCGCCGACGAGGTGGATTACCTCATGGAGATGGAGGAGCACTGGATCGCGAACTACAATCGCGCGGCCTACGTCGGCCTCGGCATCGGCGAGACGCAGAAGGACATGGATTACACCAAGCACTGCGCGGCCTGCCTGGGGTGGGATTACGACCAGGTGAAGGGCGACCCCGCCCTGCTGCGCGCGCTGCTGGCCGGCGAGTGGGATGACGAGCGCTTTTTGGTGGTGCCGCCCCGGCACGTGATCCGGCTCACGGCCGATGACCGCATCATCCGGGCGGAACCGGAAGCAACCGCGTCGTGAGTGCGACCCGACTGCAAGTCCACCTGCCCGATGGACCGCGGGAGTTCACCACGGCGCCAGGCGACGAGGCGCTGTCGGTGGCGGCCCTGCTCGCGCGCCGGGGCCTGCCGCTGAACACCCGCTGCGGCGGCCGCGGGCTCTGCGGCGGCTGCGAAATCGACCTGCGCGCCGGGGCCTTGTCGCCCAGCCAGACCGACGGCTCGTCCGTGCATGCGCCGCAGGTCCGGGTGAAATCCTGCCAGCTGCGGCTCACCCCCGCCGGCGGCCCGGTGGAGCTGGCCGTGCCGGCGCGTTCGCTGCTCAAGCACGAACCGGCGGTCGTCGCGGAATTCTCGATCCAGGTGCCCTGGGCCAGCGACCCGCTGTTGCCGTCCGTCCGCTATGGCGCGGCGGTGGATGTGGGCACGACCACGGTGGCCCTGCTCCTGTGCGAATTGGCGACCGGCCGGGTGCTGGCCGAGGCCTCGGGGTTCAACGCCCAGATTCGTTTTGGC
>SESH01005064.1_pt1 | contig 12937 bp, 12 predicted proteins | sample 3171561 | NCBI WGS metagenome assembly SESH01 (sample SAMN10866947, study PRJNA518727) | freshwater metagenome | biome: subpolar coniferous forest; feature: holomictic lake; material: water; isolation source: holomictic Lake 442 2011 16.5 m and 2014 13 m | place: Canada: near Kenora, Ontario
TCGCGCCCGGTTATGCCATGGCTCGCACTGTGGTAGCCGATCTTGCTAGCCAACCCGCCAGTTTTACCGGTGCCGATATGAGTACTAAACTAAAACTCATGGGTGTTGATGTAGCCAGTATCGGTGATGCCCATGCGAAGTCTCAAGGCGCCCTCACCTACACCTATCAAAACGGTGATCTTGAAGTTTATAAACGTATTGTGGTCAGCGCCGATAAAAAACACTTGTTAGGCGCGGTCTTAGTCGGTGATGCGTCCGGTTATAGCACCTTATTACAATACTGTTTAAATGGCATAGAATTACCCGAACATCCAGACACCTTGATTTTACCCAGTCGCTCTGATGAATCCGGCGGACTCGGTCCTGATGCGTTACCACTGTCTGCGCAAATATGTTCTTGTTATGATGTCAGTAAAGGCGATATCTGCCAAGCCATTGAAGCCGGTTGCAGCACGGTCGGTGACTTAAAAGCCTGCACTAAAGCTAGTTCGGGTTGTGGCGGTTGTGCGGCTTTAGTTAAATCCGTATTAAACTCAGAACTGACTAAACAAGGTATCACCGTTAATACCGATTTGTGTGAGCATTTTGCCTACACCCGACAAGATTTGTTTACCCTCATTAAAGTCGAAAAGATCACTACCTTTGATGATCTGATTGAAAAACATGGGCACGGTTTAGGGTGTGACATTTGCAAACCTACCGTTGCCTCTATTCTGGCCTCTAACTGGAATGACTTTGTCTTAAAACCAGAACTCGCACCCTTGCAAGACAGTAATGATGCCTTTTTAGCCAATATTCAAAAAGACGGTACCTATTCAGTAGTACCGCGCATTGCCGGTGGGGAAATTAGTCCTGATATGTTGATTACCTTAGGTCAGGTCGGTAAAAAATACCAACTCTATACCAAGATAACCGGTGGGCAACGGGTGGATTTATTCGGTGCGAGAGTGGAACAATTGCCGTTAATCTGGAAAGATCTGATTGATGCGGGTTTTGAATCCGGTCATGCCTATGGAAAATCCTTGCGTACCGTTAAATCCTGTGTCGGCAGTAATTGGTGCCGTTATGGGGTTGATGACAGTGTCGGTTTAGCCATCGAACTTGAAAATCGTTACAAAGGCCTCCGCTCCCCGCATAAAATTAAGTTTGCCGTCTCAGGCTGTACCCGAGAATGTGCAGAAGCCCAAGGTAAAGACGTAGGTATTATTGCAACCGAACACGGTTGGAGTTTATATGTGTGCGGCAATGGCGGTATGAAACCGCGTCACGCTGATTTATTTGCTACCCATTTGGATAAAGAGACTTTAATTAAATACATAGACCGCTTTTTAAGTTTTTATATTCGCACCGCCGACCGCTTACAACGCACCTCGGTATGGATGGAAAACATGGAAGGCGGCCTCGATTATTTAAAGTCAGTGATTATTGAAGATAACCTGGGGCTGTGTGAACAATTAGAAGCGCAAATGCAACACGTCGTTGATACCTATCAATGTGAATGGAAAACTACGATTGAAGATGAATCCAAGTTAAAACGCTTTAAACACTTTATCAATAGCGACCAAGCCGATGACAACATCGTCTTTATTGAAGAACGTGGACAGCTTCGTCCGGCTGAAACCAAAGCCCAAAAACATTTTAAACTCGTGGAGGTTGCGTAATGTCACACTGGCAAACTATTTGTGAAGTAGACGCTTTGCAAGCTAATTCAGGGGTCTGCGCTTTAGTCGAAGGCCAACAAGTGGCGGTCTTTTATATGCCTAAATCGCAATCGGTGTTTGCACTGCATAATTATGATCCCTTTGCTAAAGCGAATGTATTATCCCGAGGCATTATTGGCGACCTGAAAGGCGAACCTATTGTGGCCTCCCCTGTCTATAAACAACATTTCAACTTAAAAACCGGCTGTTGTCTTGAAGACGAGACCGTTAAGATACCCGCGTATTCGGTCCGCATTGACCAATCACACGTGCAGATTAATCTTGATTATGACTAAGCTAGTCGTGATTGGAAACGGGATGGCAGGAATGCGGACCGTCGAAGAAGTGTTAAGAGCCGACCCGAATAAATATGAGATTACCGTGTTTGGTGCTGAGCCGCATGCTAATTACAACCGCATTATGTTGTCTTCGGTACTGAGCGGTGAAAAGAACCTGGAAGACATCTTTATCAATGATCGCGCGTGGTATCAGCAACATAACATTACGCTTCATACCGGTGCGGATAAAACCGTGGTGTCTATTGATCGGCAATTAAGACAGGTAGTCACTCAAGACGGCACGGTGGCAGCGTATGATCGACTCTTAATCAGCACCGGTTCAAAAGCCGTGTTGGCCGATATACCCGGTAAGTCCTTAACCGGCGTGCTTAGTTTTAGAGACATTGCCGATGTTCAATCTATGTTGTCTTACAGCCAGACGCACCAAAAAGCGGTGATCTTAGGCGGTGGTTTATTAGGCCTTGAAGCCGCAAATGGCTTAGCCTTAAGAGGCATGGACGTAACGGTGATTCATAACAACGCCGTGTTATTGAATCGTCAAATGGATCAACACGCCAGTAAAATACTGCAAAAAGAGCTTGAACAAAAAGGTTTAACATTTAAGATGGCGACCAAGGTTAAACAGTTGGTCGGTGATGAAATGGGGCATATCAAAGCGGTGCATTTTGCTAACGGTGACAGCTTAGACTGTGATTTATTTATCATGGCGATTGGTGTGCGACCTAATATTAAGCTAGCCAAAGCCGCAGGTCTGTATTGTGAAAAAGGCATTGTGGTCAATGACACTCTGCAAAGTTATGATCCTCGTATTTATGCCGTAGGCGAATGTATTCAACATCGAGGCGAAACCTTTGGCCTTGTTGCGCCCTTATACGAGCAAGCTAAAGTCTGCGCCAATCATTTAACCGAACATGGCGTGGCCCAATACTTAACGTTACCCACGGCGACTAAACTTAAAGTGACAGGCATTAACCTATTCTCTATGGGTGACTTTATCGGTGATGAATCCTCAGAAACGATTCAGTTTACCGACTCTGACTTAAGCATCTATAAAAAACTGATCATTAAAGCGAATAAACTGGTCGGTGCGGTATTATATGGCGACACCCGTGATAGTTTTTGGTACCAAGAGTTACTCGAATCAGAACAATCGATAGCGGACATCCGAGCAGGACTCATCTTTGGAAAAGCGTATGTTTAATCAACCCAGAATCATTCAAACCACTTGCCCTTATTGCGGCGTAGGTTGTGGCATTAGTGCCACCGTGAATGAAGCGCATCACGCCGTTAAAATTGCAGGCGATCAAACACACCCTGCCAATACCGGACGCTTATGCTCTAAAGGTTCTGCTTTAGGTGATACCCTTGACTTAAACAGTCGCTTATTAAACCCGCATATTAACGGTCATCCCGTCTCTTGGACAACAGCACTGGATACCGTCGCCAATACCTTTAAAGACACCCTTGAACGCTATGGCCCTGATTCAATCGCCATCTATGGCTCGGGACAATTATTAACCGAAGACTATTATGTAGCCAATAAACTGATGAAAGGATTTATCGGTAGTGCCAACATGGATACCAATAGTCGTCTGTGTATGTCCTCGTCTGTGGCCGGTCATAAACGCGCCTTTGGTTCTGATACCGTACCCGGTTGTTATGACGATTTTGAACACGCTGACTTAATGATATTAATTGGCTCTAATGCAGCGTGGTGTCATCCAGTGATCTTTCAACGCATTCGAGCCGCCAAACTCGCTAATCCTAACTTAAAAATAGTGGTTATTGATCCACGACGTACCGCTACTTGTGAACTGGCTGATTTACATTTACCGGTCGCCAGTGGCAGCGACGCTACTTTATTCAATGGCCTGTTGTGTTATTTAAGCCAACAAAATATCCTCAATCAGAATTATATAATTCAACATACCGAAGGTTTTGAGAATGCATTGCACAGCGCCCGACTGAGCGCCCCAAGTGTTGCCGACGTTGCGGCTCAATGCCATTTAACAGCCGCCGATGTACAGTGTTTTTATGATTGGTTTAGCGACACTGAAAAAGTGCTGAGCCTTTACAGTCAAGGCATCAATCAATCTTCTTCGGGAACCGATAAAGTTAACGCGATTATTAATTGTCATTTAGCCACCGGAAGAATTGGGCATCCAGGCATGGGACCTTTTTCACTGACTGGACAACCTAATGCCATGGGCGGACGTGAGGTTGGAGGGTTAGCGCATCAATTGGCGGCACACATGGATTTTTCTAATCCAAGCGATATTGGGCGGGTCGCACGGTTTTGGAACACCGATAACATTGCCACCAAACCCGGACTGCCTGCGGTTGATTTATTTAATGCCATGGCAGAAGGTCATATCAAAGCGGTTTGGATTATGGGTACCAACCCTGTGGTTAGTTTACCAAATGCTGACCATATCAAACGTGCCTTGGAACGTTGCAACTTTGTGGTGGTCTCTGATTGTATTGCGCAAACCGACACCACCGCTTATGCGGATGTATTATTACCGGCACTGGGTTGGAGTGAAAAAGACGGTACTGTCACTAATTCTGAACGGCGCATTTCTCGCCAACGCGCGTTATTTAAACCCGCTGGCAATGCTAAAGCAGATTGGTGGATAATTACTCAGGTTGCACAACGCATGGGTTTTGGAACTGCTTTTAACTATCAACAGCCCTCTGACATATTTAGAGAACATGCGGCCTTATCTGGATTTGAAAATAACGCTGAACACGGACTACGAGATTTTAATATCTCCGCTTTAGCCACAATTGATCAACCCACTTATGAAGCATTAGAACCGATTCAATGGCCGGTAACGTCTAGTCAGCCTGAGGGAACCGCGCGTTTATTTGGAGATGGCCAGTATTTTACGCCCTCAGGGAAAGCGCAATTTATTGCCGTAACGCCCCGCAGTGCCGTTAATTTACCGAATGACGATTACCCGTTAATATTAAATACCGGTCGCCTGCGAGATCAATGGCATACCATGACCCGCACCGCCTTAGCGGTTCAATTAAATCAACACAGTCCAGAGCCTTTCGTTGAAATACATCCTAACGATGCAGAAATTACCGGGTTAAAAGCAAATGCCTTAGCTTTACTCGAAACTCAATGGGGAACGATGCTGGCACGAGTCACCATCACTGAGTCTCAACAAGTAGGCAATTTATTTGTCCCTATGCACTGGACTGAACAGTATGCCAGTCAAGGACGGATGGGCGCTTTAGTTAATCCAGCCGTTGATCCGATATCAAAGCAACCCGAGAGCAAACACACGCCTGTTCGCATCAAACCCTTTCAAGCGGTGTGGCAGGGGTTTATTTTATCGCGTGAGGAATTAAGCTTAAGTGACGTTGCTTATGTGGTTAAAATCAAAGGCGGTGATTATGTTCGTTACGAACTGGCGGGGCAAGGTTTAGCCAGTAGTTGGCTGGAGGCGCTCAAGGAGTATTTGATCGATGACCGAACAGAGGAATACCATTGGCAAACGTATCAAGATGCGAGTCAGGGTGTTTACCGTGCGGCGTTGTTTGTGGACGCTGTATTAACGACGGTTATTTTTATTGCGGCTGATCATCATCTGCCCGAACGTCATTGGTTGATTGGCTTGTTTGCTAAAAACAGCCTAGAGCTATCAGAACGCATGGCGCTGCTCACTGGACGTGTACCAGTGGGAACTGAAGATACCGGAAAAACCGTCTGTGCCTGTTTTAATATCGGTGAAAAAATATTGCTCAAGGCGATTAAAGATAAGCAGTTGAAGACACCTCAGGAAGTGGGGCACTGTTTAAAAGCCGGAACTAATTGTGGGTCTTGTATCCCAGAGATTAAAGCGTTACTGGGATAAACTGGATCGACAAAAAGAATTAGACAAGCTCCAATCGTTTGAGCAGGCGATGGAAGTTCCCTCTATCCATACCCAACATGCGAGCAGTAGCTGCCATATTGCCCTGCTGAGCGGCAAGCTGTTGCTGGATCAATTGACGCTGAAAATCATCAACTGCATTTTTAAAATCTATAGGCATAGATGGATTTGTTACCGTGTCAGAGGGTGGATTGCTCAAAGGTTTAGACTGATCAAGCGTGATATCCAGATAAGCAGATGATAGGGTTATAAAATCTGCCTGACGATTCTCTGCTGTCGCTGATTTTAATGCTGCTCGACTTAATAAATGCTCAAGTTCACGAATATTTCCCGGCCAGTGGTAAGCTAATAAAGCTTGTTTCGCCTCCTGATCCAGACGGAATTTTTTAATACCCAAACGTTGCTGGTTTTTTTCCAGAAACGCACCCGTTAGCAATAACACATCTTTGCCTCGCTCCCGCAAAGCAGGCACTTGTATCGGGTAAACCGCTAATCGATGATAAAGATCTGGACGAAATAAGCCTGCAGAAACTTCCTGTTGTAAATTGCGGTTGGTTGCGGCAATGACCCGAACATTAACCTTAATCTGACGATCACTACCCACGCGCTGAATATCTCCATTTTGCAGCGTACGCAATAATTTGGCTTGAATCGACAGCGGTAACTCACCTATTTCATCCAGAAAAAGGGTACCACCGTCAGCTAATTCAAACTTACCTGTCCGATCAGCAATAGCACCGGAAAATGCACCTTTAACATGCCCAAAGAGCTCGCTTTCGGCAATACTCTCTGGTAGCGCGGCACAATTGACATACACCATCACTTGATCCGCCCGATTTGACTCCATGTGAATACGCTGTGCAACCAGTTCTTTACCGACACCCGTTTCACCCAAAATCAAAACGGCCAGATCTGACGGCGCAACGATAGAAATATCATTACGCAATTTCTTCATGCAATCGCTTGCACCCATCATATCCTGAGCAACATTTTCCTTGAATAAGTTTTGCGTTGCATAACGCACTCGCTGTTCTAAGGAGATAATCAGTTCGGCCGCCTTAACGGTAGCCGCTGTCAGACTAATAAAGGTACTAAACTCCATTGGATTGATGTGATCAAAAGTCCCTGGAGTCAATGCATCTAGCGTTAAAAGCCCCCATATTTCTCCATCAATAAACAGTGTAACCCCCATGCAATCATGAACCAGCAATTGATCCCCTTCAGACTCAATGAGACCATCATAAGGATCAGGCAAGTCAGAATCAGCGGCAAAGCGAACTGCTTCGTTGGACGCTAAAATCTTGGCCAGACGCGGATGCTCACTGATGACAAAACGCCGTCCCAAGGTATCTTCTGATAGACCATTAACGGCCAAAGGTATCAGACTGTGTTTTTCAAACTTCAGTAATGCAGAAGCGTCACAAGGAAAGATGCGGCATAAATGCTGTAATAAGCGTTGATAACGTTGTTCTGCCGACATATGCATGGACAAGTCGGCCACTATCGAGATTAATGAGGTAAAGAAAAGGTTTGTAGTCATAATGATGACGCTGTTGTCAATAAAACAACTTCTAAAGATGTTAATTAGACAACAATACCTTTAAAGTAGCTGTAAATGCAAGGCTTTTCGCTTGGCACACTAAGTGCAATTACCTGGATAGAGGGGAGAGATCGTAATCGATCTATCTCTAACCGTCCATTCAATTTCCAGGAGAGTACTTGATGTTTTGCTACCAATGCGAACAAACTGATCGTTCCAATATCGAAAGTGGCTGTGCAACTGCCAAAGGCATGTGCGGCAAAGATGCCACCACCTCTGATTTACAGGATTTACTGATACACGCTATTGAGGGCATAGCCCAATATACCAAACGTGCCCGTGCCCTTAATGTACCAGATAATGCAGCCGACGAATTTATTCTTTATGGCATGTTTACCACGTTAACTAATGTAAACTTTAATGCGACCCGCTTCAGTACTCTGATACAGGATGCGGCAAAGATACGTGACCGAGTTAAAACAAGCTATATAACCGCTTCGCTTGCTGCAGGTCAAGCACCGGAAGAACTGACCGGCTCTGCTGTATGGCAACCCGCATCTGATCTGGATGGATTACTTAAACAAGCCGCAGACGTGGGTATTAATGCGGGACTTGAGAATGTCGGCCCCGATATCATCGGTCTGCGTTCACTGGTGCTTTATGGCCTGAAAGGTGTTTGCGCTTATGCTCACCATGCCTATGCGTTGGGTAAAGAAAGTCCAACTGTCTATGCAGGCATCGAAGATGCACTGGATTTCTTAAGCACGGCACCGACGGATGTCGATGCGTTACTCAATCAATCAATGGCCTTAGGCACATTAAACCTTGAAGTGATGGCCTTATTGGATGAAGCGAATACCGGCAGTTTTGGCGCTCAACAACCCACTCAGGTATTAATTACCCCTACTTTAGGCAAAGCTATACTGGTGTCGGGTCATGATCTAGGCGATTTAGCTGCCTTGCTAGAACAAACTAAAGATTCAGGTATCAATATTTATACCCATGGCGAAATGTTACCTGCCCATGCTTATCCAAAACTAAAGGCTTATCCGCATCTGGTTGGAAATTACGGCGGTGCATGGCAAGACCAGCAAAAAGAGTTTGCCGAATTCCCCGGTGCTATTTTGATGACGTCTAACTGTATCATTGAACCTTTACCCCAATACCGTCAACGCATTTTTACGGCAGGCCCCGTCGGTTGGCCTGGTGTGCGTCATATCGGCGACAAGAATTTTGCCCCGTTGATTCAGGCAGCTAACGCATTACCCGGGTTTAAAACTGAAGTCAGTGCAAAAACCATTACTATTGGTTTCGGTCGTGATGCCGTCATGGGTGTAGCGGACAAAGTTATCGACGCCGTTAAGTCAGGGGCGATTAAACATTTCTTTTTAGTCGGTGGTTGTGACGGCGCTGCATCCGGTCGTAATTATTACACCGACTTTGCAGAACAAGCCCCACAAGATACTGTGATTATGACATTGGGCTGTGCCAAATATCGCTTCAATCAACATGATTTTGGCGACATTGGCGGCATTCCACGTCTGTTAGATTTAGGGCAGTGCAACGATAGCTATTCGGCGATCAAAATTGCGACTGCATTAGCAGGTGCTTTTGAATGTGGCGTTAATGAACTCCCACTGTCTTTGATTATCTCCTGGTTTGAGCAAAAAGCAGCCGCCGTGCTACTGACCTTACTGGCGCTAGGTATCCGTAATATTCGCTTGGGGCCGACACTACCTGCCTTTCTGACACCCAACCTGGTTCAGGTACTGGTAGATAAGTTTGGTTTATTACCTAATACGACTGCGCAAGCCGATATCGAAGCCTCATTATCACGTAAAGCGGCTTAACTTTTATCCGCACGACTGGAATCATATTAACGTTTCCAGTCGTGTCTTTCTGGAGCCCAGACAAAACATGAATACCCACGCTATTGAGTTGACTACCCGGGATGGTAGTCAGTTCCGTTTTAACTGCGCAGACGACCAGAATCTATTGGCCGCGGCTGCCGATGCACAGATCGTATTGCCTGCCCAATGTGGTTATGGAAACTGCGGCACTTGTTATGCTGATGTTACCCAAGGCGACTATACATTAGGCAAATACAATCCCACCGCACTCAATGCAGAAGCTAAAAAAAAGGGGGGAACACTTTTATGCTGTACCTTTCCCCATAGTGATTTACGTATTTCGCTGCCTTTTGATCACGACCGTGTTTTAATCGGTGAAATAAAAATCAGAAGCGCCGAAATAATCGCAATCGAAACGGTGGGAGAAAACACCTTACGCTTGGAACTGTGTTTAGCACCGGATGAAAATGGCGGTAACGGGGCCGAGTTTGAGCCGGGCCAATTCATGGAATTAGAAGTGCCAGGACACGACATTAAACGCGCTTATTCACTATCCAATACCGGAAACTGGGAAGGAAAGCTGGAGTTTTTGATTCGTCTTCAGCCTGGAGGACTATTTTCTACCTGGTTAAAAGAACAGGCGGCCGTTGGACAGATGTTGTTGGTACATGGCCCAAAAGGTTCATTTGGTTTGTATGAGAGTGGCTTAAAGCCGCGCTGGTTTGTTGCTGGCGGTACTGGTCTTGCCCCTATGCTGTCGATGTTAAGACGGATGGCAGAGTTTCAGGAATCTCATCCCGCTCGACTTTATTTTGGCGTAAACAGAGCCGAAGAATTGTTTTGCCAAACCGAATTAAATGCCTTACAAACAGAATTGCCTCAGCTTCAAGTTATTTATTGTGTCTGGAAGCCTGAAGACAATTGGGACGGTTTTTGCGGTACACCCGTGGATGCTTTGACTCAGGCTCTAATGAGTACGACTGTTATGCCAGACATCTATCTGTGCGGACCACCCAAGTTGATCGATGCTGCCGAAACGACTGCAAGAGCTCATGGCGTACCTGACAATCAAATCTTGAGTGAAAGATTCCTCCCCGCATAAATAGTTAACAACTTGACCGGGCAAACCATCAAGTTTTGCCCGCTTTTTACTTCTTACTCAACAACGCCGCCATAATCGCTCTAAAACTTTCTAATCCTGCGTCCATATTTTCAATAATGTCATTTGCAAAACTGAGTTCTGAGCGTTTATCTCTGAACACCTAATTGATCAACTTCTGCTTCAGTTTTTTCTATAATGCTATAAAACAGATAACAGGCTTGTTGAGCGGCTAAAAGACTGTCTAGAAATATTTGAGCGTCATACATATACTCATGTACGAGAGTGTTCCTTAATTTACGTGCGACAATAAATGCATCTGCACTGCTTAAAACACCTACCTTTTCAGCAAAAGCCAAGGTATCCAGTAAGGTCTTACTATTTTCACCAACAAGATTTGCAAAGCGGGGCAATAATTTCTCACCCAAATGATCTTGAAGCCTACCAAAACGACTTATAAATGCTTCAACTTTTTCTGCAACTTCTGGCCGTGTGTTTAGGGATTTAACCCATTCCAAATCAATAGGCTTACTAAATAAAGTGCTTTCACTATAGCGTAAATGTTCTGCCTCTTTAGTGGCTAAATCAAGAGAAAACCTAACAGCTTGTGCATATTCTGGAAGATATCTTAGACTCATAACTGAATCCCTGTTTGTCGAGCAACTTGCAATACAGTAGCATCTGGAGTCGAAGGATCTTTTAACAAAATATCAATCTTTCTATCACCCAACTTACGTATTAATGCGACATAAAGAGCACCTACTGAGTTAACTCGATTATCAAGAATATGCTCAGTTTCAAATAACAAATCAATATCACCGCCTTTTTTTGCATCATCAACACGAGAACCAAACAGAATAACCCGCGAGTCTTCACCCAACACGGAATAAGCTGTTTCCTTAATCACTTGAATTTGGTCAGAAGTTAGTCTCATATCACCTTAAAGATTTATATCTCACTGTTGAATATATCTAGGCAGTATATATCAATGCCGTAATATTACTGAAGCACAACATTTTATTCCTTAGTCAACGCCGCCATCACCGCTTCCATATTTTCAATAATGTCATTAGCCCACACATCAGGGTCGGGCAAGTTATCAAGGTCGGCTAATAATGTAAGTTTAAGGACAGCAAGACTCATACAAAGCTAAACCTGACGCATGTTGCCGTGATGAGATGAATTGCATCCAAACTTAAATCCGCGCATACTACCATTTTGTGTCCCGACGGCTCAGGGTAGTTCGTTTGGTTGTTGCCAGATTGAGACCGGGATTTTCCAACTGGGCTATCGAGATACTCTCTCTATTAATACCTGCAACATTACGCTCTAATTTATAACCCAATGAGTCATAAAGCTAATGCAATCTCTTGAAATTGAAGTTGATATAACACCAGATGGTCAGTTGCTTAATGCGCGTTTACCCACATCCTGTCAGTCAATGTTTGGTAGACACGCCAAGCTCATTATGATTCTGCCAGAGACACAACTTGATGACGTTCACCGTCTACAGCGTACCGAAAAATGGCGTAGCTTATTAAAAGAAACACAGAGCCTGCCACATATACAAAATATGACTGAAGCTGAGATTGCCGCTGAAATTGAAGCGTATCGCAGCGGGTCATGAAGATTGTAATTGATACTAATATTTTAATTTCTGCCTTGCTTAAAGATGGCTTACCAGAATCAATCATTTTATGGATTTTAAATAATCCTGAATGGGAATGGCTTGTTTCAGAAGCTATTATGGATGAGTACAAAGATGTCTTGGGCCGCAAAAAATTTAAATTTACTGACGAATTTGTTAATCGCTGGCTAGATTTATTAAATGAGTCCGTCACCTTTCATGTTCCAACACTGATTATTGATTTTCCTCGTGATCGTAAAGATGCAAAATTCCTTGAATGTGCTCAGTCAACTAAAGCGGATATCTTTATTACTGGAGACCATGATTTTGAAGAAGCGGAAGCACTGACCGATGTCTTTATTATTTCGGCAGCCAATTTTGCAAGGCTGTTTATGCAACTTCAAGATAGGACTTAGGAATTAATGGGGTTCTAATTGATAATGAATACTGTTTTTTAATTCTGGAGGTGGCGTTCTTCTTGTTTGTTTGTGTTCGTTGCTCTCTGACGTTTCGGACTGTTCAACAACGACCAACATTTTAAAGTGCTCTGCCTTTGGCGGTTCTGAAAGCCATTGAATACGACCATGGTCATAAATTGCTTCGTAACTTTTCAACATTACACTATCCCCAAATAAAAATTATCTATCATTTCATTTTATAGCAGTTTTACAAAGAATCAGCCAATTACTTCTTACTCAACGCTACCATAATCGCTCTAAAACTCTCCAGCCCTGCTTCCATATTTTCAATAATGTCATTTGCCAACACATCGGGATCAGGCAGATTATCAAGGTCGGCTAATGACTTATCCTTCAGCCACGAGATGTCTAAACTGGTTTTATCCCTCGCTATAATGTCATCATAACTAAACTTTCTCCAGCGACCTTCGGGATTAGTTTCCGCGTTAAATGTCTCTTTACGTTGATGTCGGTTAACTG
>SESH01102342.1_pt1 | contig 12934 bp, 5 predicted proteins | sample 3171561 | NCBI WGS metagenome assembly SESH01 (sample SAMN10866947, study PRJNA518727) | freshwater metagenome | biome: subpolar coniferous forest; feature: holomictic lake; material: water; isolation source: holomictic Lake 442 2011 16.5 m and 2014 13 m | place: Canada: near Kenora, Ontario
TTTTTTTGCACTACCGCAAAAGACGTTCATGCGCGGGGCGCACACCGCCGCGATGAACATGGTCGCTGATGCCCGGCTATCGGCTATTTCACTTCTGTGGCGACTGCTTCGCCCCTACGAAGGATACCTGTGGAGCCTATTGCAATTATCGGCCTCGGTTGCCTCTTCCCCGGTGCCGATGGCCCAGCCGCCTTCTGGCAGAACCTCGTTGACGGCGTTGACTCGACCAGTATGGCGACCCAGGCCGATATTGGGGCCGACCCGGCGATCTTCTTCGACCCGGCCCACCGCAAGGCCGATGGCTACGCCTACGGGCGCGGCGGGTTTGTGCGCGGATTCAGCCTCGATCCCGTTGGCCTCAATCTGTCCGACGTACAACTGCGCGGGCTCGACCCGCTGTACCAGTGGGCGATGCACGTGGCCCGCCAAGCCCTCGGCGACAGCGGCTACCTGGGGCGGGCCGATTTGCTCGACCGCTGCGGCGTCATCTTGGGCAATCTCTCTTTCCCCACCCGCTCGTCGCAGCGGCTGCTGGCCCCGCGCTACGCGGGCGCAGTAGCCGAGGCTTTGGATGAGATGCTTGGAAGGGGTGAGGGAGGAGGCAGGTGGCAGGTGGCAGGTGGCAGGCTCATCCTTCATCCCTCCTCCCTCCTCCCTCCCGACGGCGAAGGCATCAACCCCCTCAACACCCGCATCTCCGCCCGGCCCGCCGCCCTGGTGGCCCAGGCGCTCGGACTGGGCGGCCCGTACCTCGCCCTGGATGCCGCCTGCGCCTCGTCGCTCTACGCCCTCGGGCTGGCCTGCGAGTATTTGGCGGCGGGTAAGGCGGATCTGATGCTGGCCGGGGCGGTGAGTTGCGCCGACCCGCTGTTCGTCCTCACCGGCTTCTCGATTTTTCAGGCGTACCCGCCCGAGGGCGCGGTCAGTCGCCCGCTGGATCGCAGCTCGCGTGGCCTGACCGCTGGCGAGGGCGCGGGGGTGTTTGCGCTCAAGCGCTACGCCGACGCCCTGCGTGACGGCGACCGGATCTACGGGCTGGTGCGCGGGGTCGGTCTCTCGAACGATGGCGCGGGCAAGCACCTGCTGGTGCCCAACCCCAAAGGCCAGCAACTCGCCTTCGAGCGGGCCTACGCCGCCGCCGGGGTGCCGCCGCAGAGCATCGCCTATGTCGAGTGCCACGCCACCGGCACCCCCGTCGGCGATATCGTCGAGCTGAATAGCATGGAGCGCTTCTTCGGCGCGCACGGCCACGCGCCCCGAATTGGCTCGGTCAAGTCGAACTTCGGCCATCTGCTGACGGCTGCGGGCATGGCCGGGATGCTCAAAGTCCTGCTGAGCATGGCCCACGGACAGATCCCGCCAACGCGGACTCTGTCCGATCCCCTCATCGCTCAGGGCGGCACCATCGGCGGCACCGGCAGCGTGCGTGCGCTTGCGCCCTGGCCCGACCTGCCCGGCCCGCGCCGCGCCGGGGTCAGCGCCTTTGGCTTCGGCGGCACGAACGCGCACGTGGTGTTGGAGGGTCGGGGCGCAGGAGCGGCCCCGGATCGATCCGATGCACGCCAGACATCAGGGGCCGATGCTTCGCCCCTACTTGCCATCATCGGCATGGACGCATGTTTCGGCCCGTACCCGAACCTCGCCGCCCTGGATCGTGGGCTGTACTGCGGGCTGCCGGACAGGGCTGCGCCGCCTGCGGCATACCTGGCCGGTTTCTCCTTTGATTTTCTGCGCTCCAAGATCCCGCCCGACCCGACCGACCAGCCTCTGCCGCAGCAACTGTTGTTGCTCCAGGTCGCCGACCGCGCCCTGCGCGACGCGGGCGTTCGGCCCGGCGCCCACATCGCGGTGCTGGTGGCCATGGAGGCTGAGCTAGTGATGCACCAACTGCGCGGGCGTCAGGATCTGGGCTGGCAGCTACCGATTCTGCTGGCGCGGGCCGGGGTTGAGCTGCATGACGCCGAGCGGGCCGAGCTTGAGATTCTGCTCAAAGACGCCCTACACCCGCAGGCCCAGGTCAACCAATACGTCAGCTTCATCGGCAACATTATGGCCTGCCGGGTCGCCGCGCTCTGGGACTTCAGCGGCCCCGCCTTCACCGTCTCCGCCGACGAGAGTTCAACCTTCCGCGCCCTGGAGTTGGCCCAGATCATGCTGGCCCGTGGCGAGCTGGAGGCGGTCGTCGTGGCCGCCGTCGATCTGGCGGGCAGCATCGAGCGAGCGCTGCTGGATGCCGCCGACGGCCAGGCGGGCCGGGTCGTCGGCGAGGGCGCGGGGGCGATGGTGCTGCGCCGCGCCGCCGATGCGCGCCATGCGGGCGAACGGATCTACGCCACGGTTGACGCCGTGGCCCTGGAAGGCGGAAGGGGCGGCATGCGCGCCGCCCCTCCCGCCAGCGCAGCGATGCAAGCCCTCACCATCGCCGGGGTGCGCCCGTCCGAGGTGGGCTACCTAGAACTGAGCGGTGACTCTGCCGCCGAGATCGCCGGGCTGGGCCAGGCGTACGGCCCATCTGACGACCTGACATGCGCAGTCGGCTCAGTGACGGCGCAGATCGGCCACTGCGGGGCCGCCGCCGGGATGGCCGCGCTGATCCGGACGGTACTCTGCCTGGACGGACGGTACCTGCCGGGATTTGTCGGCGGGGGCGACGCATCGGCCCTACCGACATGGTTTTACCTGCCCGACGCCGTGCGGCCCTGGCTGGCCCGGCGCGGCGAGCGCCGCCGGGCGGCGGTCAGCGGCCTGGATCGCAACGGCTGCGCGGCCCACGTCCTGCTCTCCGCCGAACCCGATGCCCGCCCGCAGCCCGCCGCCTTCGCCCAACGTAGCCAGATCTGGCTGCTGCCTCTGGCTGCCGCTGACCGCGTCGATCTGCTGGCCCAGCTCGATGCGCTGGAGAAACAGGCCGACACGCCGCTGGCCGAGCTATCGCGGCAGGCTATCCGTGCTTACCAGGATCGGCCCGATGCGCCCTACGCCCTGGCCCTCGTGGCCCGCAGCGGTGACGAGCTGCGCCGCGAAATCGGTTTCGCCCGCGCCGGGGTTGCCGCCGCCTTTGACCATGGCCGCGACTGGGAGACGCCCCTGGGCAGTTGCTTCAGCGCCCGGCCCTTCGGCGCGCAGGCCGGGCTGGCCTTCGTCTACCCCGGCGCGTTCAGCGCCTACCCCGGATTGGGCCGCGAGCTGTTTCAGCTCTTCCCCGATCTGCACGCTCGCATGGGCGGGCTGCTGGCCGACGCGCCCGCCATTCTTGGCGAACGCAGTCTCTACCCGCGCCGCCAGCGTGCGCCTGAACCGGCGGATCGGGATCAGGACAAGGCCGCGCTGCGCAGTAATCCGCTGGGCATGATCCAGACCAGCCTGAGCTTTACCCTGCTCCTCACCGCGATCCTGCGCGAGCAGTTCGGCCTGCGACCCAGCGCGGCCCTCGGCTACAGCATGGGCGAAGCGAGCATGCTCTGGTCGCTGGGCGCGTGGCGAGCCGATGACGCGGCCCTCCAGCGGCTGCGCGAGTCACCGCTCTTCACCCGCCGCCTGAGTGGGCAGCGCGAGGCCGCCCGCGCGTACCTCGGCGTACCCGCCGACGCGCCGGATGATTTTTGGTGTATCTATATCGCTCAGGCCACACCCGAGGCGGTCCGCGAGCGATTGCGCGGCGAGGGGCGGGCCTTCCTGACCCACATCAACACGCCGGGCGAGGTCATCATCTCGGGCGCACCCGACGCCGTGCGCCGGGTGATCGCCGATCTCGGCTGCGAGGCGTTCCGCGCCCCGTTCGACACGGTGATGCACTGCCCGGCCATGCGCTCCGAGTACGAGCTGCTGGTCGATCTGAACTGCCTGCCCATTGGGGACACGTCCGGCATCACGTTCTATAGCGCAGCCGACGACGCGCCGCTGCCGTCGGACGCCAAGCAGATCGCCCACAGCCTGGCCCGCGCCACCTGCCAGCCGGTCGATTTCCCCCGCCTGGTCGAGCGGGCCTACGCCGACGGCGCACGGATCTTTATTGAACCAGGCCCGGCCAACGCCTGCACGCGCTGGATCGGCGCGATCCTGGCCGACAAGCCCCACGTTGCCCTGGCCCTCAACCGCCAGGGCAGCGCTGACGCCGCCGCCCTGCTGGCCGTGCTGGCCCGCCTGATCAGCCAGCGCGTGCCGCTGGATCTGACGCCGCTGCTGCCCGCCGACCCGCCGCCCGCCCCGGCGCGCGCGCTGGTCAGGACAATCACCCTCGGCGGCGGCGACATCCCCGCCGCGCTGCGGAGTGAGCGGGCGCGGGCGATATTGGCGAGCCACGTCCCCCAACAGGATTGTAGGGGCGGCTCGCGAGGCGGCGTCAGGGGGGAGGAGGGCGGCTGGCGAGCCGCCCCTACGGTGATCGTTTCGAAAACGGTGATGGTTTCAGAAAAGGAGTATTCCGTGCTGGAGGAATCGCCCGTGGCCGCTGTCCCGTCCACCATCGCCAGCCATCGCGCCCTGCTCCAGCATCGCCATGCCGAGTTGCTGGCTGTGGCGACGAGATTGCGGGAGCCGACCCTCACCCCAGCCCTCTCCCTCTGGGAGAGGGAGTCGATTCGCTCCCCTCTCCCTCTGGGGGTGAGGGCCGCGAATCCGACGCCCCTCTCCCCGCGTGGGAGAGGGGTTGGGGGTGAGGGGGATCGTCCTATCTGGGACACCGCCGATCTCCTGGAGTTTGCCGGTGGCAGCATCGCCAGGGTTTTCGGCCCGGAGTACGCGGCCATCGACGGTTACGCCCGCCGGGTGCGCCTGCCGCTGCCGCCCTACCTGCTGGTCAGCCGGGTCACAAAACTCGCGGCCGAGCGCGGTGAATTTCGGCCCTCCACCGTTACCACCGAGTACGATATTCCCCACGCCGCGTGGTATTCGGTCGATGGCCAGCCGCCCCTCGCCATCGCGGTCGAGTCCGGCCAGTGCGATCTGCTGCTGATCAGCTTCTTGGGGATTGATTTTTCCTGCCGGGGCGAGCGGGTCTATCGCCTGCTCGACTGCACGCTGACCTTCTTGGACGAACTGCCCAAAGACGGCCAGACTCTGCGCTACGATATCCGCATTAACTCGTTTGCCCGCAGCGGCGAAACCCTGCTTTTCTTCTTTAGCTACGAATGTTTTGTCGGCGAGCGTATGGTGTTGAAGATGGATGGCGGCTGCGCCGGGTTCTTCACCGATGCCGAACTGGATGGCGGGCGCGGCGTGGTTGACTCGCGTGACGACCTCGACCAGCGCCGCCGGGCTATTCGCCAGACTTTCGCCGCACCTCTGCCCACCGCCCGCCGCGCCCTGGGCGATGCCGACCTGGATCTGTTGATTGCCGGGCGGATTGCGGATTGCTTCGGCCCGACGTACGACCAGCGCGGGCGCAATCCTTCCCTGCGCCTGCCCGCCCGCCAGATGCTCATGCTCAGCCGGGTGGCGAACATTGACCCACAGGGCGGCGATTGGGGTTTGGGCCTGGTGATTGGCGAGCAGGATCTGACCCCCGAAAGCTGGTTCTTCCCCTGCCATTTCCAGGATGATCAGGTGATGGCCGGGTCGCTGATGGCCGAGGGCTGTAGCCAGTTGCTCCAGATCTACATGCTCGCGCTGGGCCTCCAGGCGTATACTTTTGATGCCCGTTTCCAGCCGGTGCCCGGCGTGGCCCAGGTGGTGCGCTGCCGAGGCCAGGTACAGCCCATCACCGCTACCCTCACCTACCGGCTAGAAGTGACGGCCCTCGGCCTGGAGCCGCAGCCCTTCGCCTACGCCAACATCGACGTAATGTTGGCGGGACGGGTAGCGGTGCGCTTCAAGGATCTGGCCCTCCAGTTGGTGGAGAAGGATCTGCGCGTGGCCCCGCCCGTCGCCCTGGATCGACCCGCCACCACGCAGCCGCCGCGCTACGACGAGGCCCGCATCCAGCAGTTCACCACCGGATCAATCGCTGCCTGCTTTGGCCCCGAGTACGCGATCTACGACCACCGCCGTGCGCCGCGCAACCCCAACGGCGACCTCCAGTTGATCAGCCGGGTGATCTCGCTCGATGGCCAGCGCGGCGAGATCGTCCCTGGCGCACATCTGGTGGCTGAATACGATGTGCCTGCCAACCCCTGGTTCTGCCGCAACAACAGCTACCCCACCACGCCGTATTCCGTGCTGATGGAGATCGCGCTCCAGCCCTGCGGCTTTCTCACCAGCGCCCTCGGCACGACGTTGACCGACCCCGAGCAGGATTTCTACTTCCGCAATCTCGACGGCAGCGGCCACCTGCTGCGCGAGGTGGATATCCGGGGCCGCCGGATCACGGCGCGAGCCAGCCTGACCTCCTCCAACGCGATCTCGGGGATCATCATCCAGAAGTTTGACTTCGCCCTGGCCCTCGACGGTGCCGACTTCTATGTCGGCGATGCGGCCTTCGGCTACTTCAGCGCGCCGGTACTGGCCAACCAGACCGGCCTTGACGGCGGGCGGGCCAAGCCTGCCTGGCACGAGTCGGCGGGCGCGGCGGGCGGCGTGCAGATCGACCTGCGCGGCGACGAATCTCCGCTCTTCTGCGCCCGACCCGGCCGCATCCACGAGCGTCTGGCCGGTGGTCAGCTTGGCCTGCTCGACCGCGCCCTGGTCATCCCGCAGGGCGGCCAGCACGGCGCGGGCTACATCTACGCCGAGAAGCGGGTAGACCCGGCGAGCTGGTTCTTTCCCTGCCACTTCCACAGCGACCCGGTGATGCCGGGGTCGCTGGGGGTGGAGGCGATTCTGGAGGCCATGCAGGTTTACGCGCTGCATACCGGGCTAGGCCGCGAGCTGCGCTCACCGCACTTCGCCGCGCCGGTGGGCCAGCGCACCGTCTGGAAGTACCGGGGCCAGATCCTGCCCAGCGCCGGGGTGATGCGCCTAGAAGTTCACATCAGCCGGATCGAGCGGCGCAGCGGCCAGATCATCATCCTGGCCGACGCCAGCCTCTGGCGCGACCAACTGCGGATCTATGAGGTACGCGACCTGGGGCTGGCGATTATCGAGAGTTGAAACACCCGCACATCCTCCTGGCTCACCAGCGAGAGCGTCGCGGGTAGCTCATCCAGCGTGAACCAGCCGATCCCGCTGCTGAAGCGGCCTGTCTGAGGCCGCTTCAGCGGCCGTCGCAGACCTAGCCCGCCCGTTTACGGGCCGGGCGCTTGGGCTGGCAGCGTGCCTTTTGCGGTAGTGCGATCTTTCTTATGTGGATGTTTGGCGGCGAAGCTGCCAAACATCCACATAAAGTGCGGTCTAGGGCGCAGCCCCAGCGACGTTGCAACCGCCCGGGAAGCTGTCCGGCGCATCAGCGGCAAAAGACGTTTATACTGCAAGGTGTGAACTCTTGATCGCGCCCAAGGAAGCCATGAATGCCGTGTGGAACAAACTCAGTACTCGGCTGATCCTCGCCTTTCTGGCCGTGGCGACGGTTGCCGTCACCATCGTTAGCGTTATCCAATCTCAGCACGTGAGCGACGCGCTCCTCAATGATGGCGGTATGCTGCTCCACGCCCGCGCCGAGGCCGAGGCCCGCCGGGTCGGCAGCGCCATCGACACACAGATATCGCGGCTGCGCGGTATCGCGGTGGGCAACACCCTGCACGCGGCCGCCGACCGGCAGGTGTCTAGCTACGCGACGACCGACAATGCCGAGATCGCGCGCCAGATCAGCGCGAGCGACGCCCGCTGGCTCACGGCTGGCGCGGGGGCACCGGTGATCACCGGCGTCCTCAATACCTCGCTGGCCGACGACCTGCGCGCCCAGACCCGGATCGACCAGAACCTCGCCAACCTCTTGTTTACTGATCGGTATGGTGCCGTGGTGGCGGCCAGCAGCCGCCCCACCGTCTACAGCCAGGCCAACGAGGAATGGTGGCAATACACCGCCGCCACCGGGGTCTATGTCGGGACGCCCACCTTCGACCGCAGCAGCGGGACGTTCGGCATTATTATCGCGATTGCGATCCGGGCGCAGGACAAGGGCGATTTCATCGGGGTTCTATGCGCTACCTACCGCGCCGATGCGATCAGCCTGCCTATGTCCGAGGGCCGCTTTGGCACGGGCACCAAGGCCGACCTGCTGATCGGAGATCGCATTCTGGAGCCTGGCGGCAGCCGCCTCGAAGTACCCCCTGAGTCTGACGCCAGTGCGATCACCCAGGTGCGCAGCGCCACCTACACCTCCGCCGAGTATAAGGGGTTCCCCCGGTTGGTCGCCCTGGCCCCAGTCTCTAATATCTCCCAGGTCACCGGCCTGAACTGGGGCGTCATCCTCTACCAGGATCGCAGCGATGCGCTGGCCCCGGTAAGCGACGCCCAGACGAGTACGCTCATCACCGCGCTGCTCGTGCTTGCGGCCACCGCCGTCGCCGCAGTGATTATCGCCGAGTTGATCAGCGCGCCGATCCGGCGGATGACTATCGCCACCGAGCGCATTGCCGCTGGCGATCTTGAGCAGCACGTCGGTATCACCGACGGCACCGAGATCGGTCGGCTGGCCCGTGGCTTCGACCAGATGGCCGCCGCGCTCAAAGAGCGCATCGCCGCCGAGCAGTCCGCCCAGGCCGAGCGCCTGCATATCCAGCAAGACATGATCGAGGCCCAGAATCAGCGCATCGAGGAACTGGCCTCGCCGACCATCCCCCTCGGGCGCGACACGCTGCTGCTGCCCCTCATTGGCTCGGTGGATCGCCGCCGCGCCGAGCGGGTTCTCCAGACGGTTCTGGCCGATGTCCACGCCAGCCGCGCCCGCACGCTTATCCTCGACCTCAGCGGCGTGCGCGATGTGGACGCCGAGGTGGTCGCGGTGCTTATGAGCGCCGCAGCCGGGGTGCGCCTGATCGGGGCGCGCGTTATCCTCGTCGGCATCCGCGCGCAGACGGCCCGCACGATTGTCGACCTCGACCTCGACCTCGCCGGGATCATCACCTACGCGAACCTCCAGGATGCGCTCAAGTCGATGACGAACTGATAGGGTGACGGGGTGATGGGGTGATGGGGTGATGGGGTGACAAAAAAGCCACCCCGTCGCCCTATGCTACAATGCCCGCATGCCCAACAACGCTCGCCTGATTGATACCCACGCTCACGTGGCCGCCGCGCAGTTCGACGAAGATCGCGCCGACGTACTTGCCCGCGCGACCGAGACCGGCGTGACCCGCATCATCGAGGTCGGCTACGATCTGGAGTCCTCGCGGGCGGCGGTAGCCCTCGCCGAGTCCCACCCGCAGATCTATGCCGTGGTCGGCATCCAGCCCAACCACGCCCACGAGGCTCCCGAGGACTGGGCCGATCAGCTGCGCGCCCTGGCCGCCCGCCCCAGAGTCGTGGGCATCGGCGAGATCGGCATGGACTATCACTGGATGGCCGCGCCAGCGGAGTTGCAGGAGCGCCTCTTCCGCGACCAGTTGGCCCTCGCGCGCGAGCTGGCCCTGCCGGTGGTGATCCACAGCCGCGAGGCCCAGGCCGACACTCTGCGCATCCTTGGCGACGCCGCCCGTGGCCAGCCGGGGATCATGCACTCGTTCTCTGGCAGTTGGGCCTACGCCCAGGCATGCCTGGAGATCGGCTTTTTGCTCTCGTTCTCCGGGCCGCTCACCTTCCCCAAGGCCACAGATCTACACGAGGTCGCCCGCATGGCACCCCTGGAGATGCTGCTCACCGAGACCGACAGCCCCTACCTCAGCCCGCACCCCCATCGGGGCAAACGTAACGAGCCGGCCCGCGTGCGTCTGGTGGCCGAGCGACTGGCCGCCCTGCGCGACATGCCTCTCGCCGCGCTGGCCGACCAGGTCTGGCGAAACGCGGAGCGGATCTTTCGGAACGCCGAGGTGTCTACCCAAATTTCGTAAGGCTGAAGCATTCACCCCCTAGGCTGGAAGGTTTTGGCGCGCAGACCGTATCGTTCAGGCCAGTTAAGCATCCAGGTAGTGCGGAGCGAATGCTTCGGTCTACCCTTTTTTATGGCAGCACACACGTCTCCGGCCTCACCGGCGAAGCCCCTCGCCACCGAACTGGCTGACCTGCTCCCCGGCGCAGCCTTGGCCCTGATCATGTGCGGGGCGGTGATCTACAGCCTGTCGATCTCGCGCTGGGCGCCCGGCCTCGATGTACTCATCCCAATGAGCCTGCCGGGCTTTATCCTCGGCGTGATCTTCGCGCGCATCCGCTGGCTGCCCGGCTGGCTGGCCCACCCGCTTAGCCTCCTGCTCTCGATCACCTGGGCGGTGCAACTCCTCGGCCCGCAGATGGGGCCGCTGCTCGGCACCTGGCGCGACCAGGGCACTGAGTTGCTGATCCGCACGATTATCTGGGTCCGCGTGCTGGTCGGCGGCGGGCGCGGCGAGGATCTGCTCCTCTTTGTGGCCGCGCTCTGCCTCCTCTGCTGGGTCCTGGTCTACGCTACCGCGTGGATGATCTTCCGCCGTGGCGGGACGTGGCGGGCCATAACGCTGAACGCCACCCTCTACCTGATCAACTACACCTATGTCCTGCCCAAGCCGGACATGCCCTTCTTCGTCTTCCTCAGCGCCGCCCTGCTGCTGCTGGCCCATCAGCATATTGTGCAGCGCCAGGCCCAGTGGGACGCCCAGCAGATCGAGTACCCCGACTGGCTCTCCCTGCGCTTCCTCTGGTCGGCGGCGGTGGTCTGCGGCCTGCTGATTATGGTCACCTCCGCCCTGCCCGGCAGCGTCACGGTGGATCGGGCCACCCGCACCTGGGAGACGATCAGCCGGCCCTTCAAAGTGGCCCGCGCGCGCTGGGAGGATGCCTTCGCCACCCTGAACGCCCCCCCCGGCGCGGGCAGCGGTGCCTTTGCCGCACGCAGCGCCCAACTCGGCGGGACGCGCCGACTCGGCGATGGTCTAGTGATGACCGTGCGCGCGACCAGCTTCGATTACTGGCGGGCCGTGGCCTTCGACAAATACGGTGGCGGGGGCTGGCTGAATACCACCGGCGAGCAGGCCCGCGCCGCCCTCGGCGCGAGTACCCCTGAGCAGGCCCGCACCGCCCTCGGCCCCGGCGTGTTGCTTCCTATCGGCGACACCCGCAGCCGCCGCGAGGTGGATGAGGCGTTCACCCTGGCCCAGGATCGCAGCGATAAGCTGCTGTTCGTCGGCGGCACCGCCCGCTCGATCAGCCTGCCATCCTTCGTGGAGCTTAACTACCTGCGCTCCGGCGACCGGCCCACGCCCAACTATGATGACACCGCCCTGATCGCCGCCCGCAGCGACATGCGTTCCGGCCAGACCTACACCGTCACCGCGTTGCTCTCGCGGGCCGACGTGCAGAGCCTCAGGGTTGCTGGCATCGACTACCCGGCCTGGGTGCGCGAGCGCTACCTGCAACTGCCCGACAGCGTCACCCCGCGCACCCGCCAGCAGGCCGCCCAGGTCGTCGCCGCCAGCGCGGCGCGCACGCCCTATGACCAAGCCGTCGCCATCCAGGACTACCTGCGCACCCTGCGCTACAACGAGTCGATCCCCGGCCCGCCCGCCAACGCCGAGCCGGTCGACTGGTTCCTCTTCACGCAGCGCGAGGGCTACTGCGACTACTACGCTGCGTCGATGGTGGTGATGTTGCGCTCGCTCGGCGTGCCGGCCCGCTGGGTGCAGGGCTACGCCGGGGGCGTCTTCAACGCCGAGCAGGGGGTCTACGAGGTGCGCGAGAACGTGGCCCACAGTTGGCCCGAGGTCTACTTCCCTGGGTTCGGCTGGGAGCGCTTCGAGCCAACGCCAGCGAGCTACACGGCGCTGCCGGTGCGCCCGCTCACGGCGGCTCCCATCGACGCTGCGGGTAATGTGGTCGGGCCGCCGGTGGGGCCGGATCCGCCCGACCCGAGCCGCTTCGAGAACCTCGACGGCGGGCCAGATCAGATCCAGCCGCACACGGCTGCCCTGGCCAACCCGGCCCCGGCCCAGGATTGGGGGCTGGCCCTGCGCATCCTCGGCGGTATTGCGGGAGGATTCGCCCTGGCGGCATTCGCAATCTACGCACGCTGGCGCTACGAACTGCGCGGCCTGAGCCGTATCTCGGCGGCCTACGCGGGCATAGGGCTGCTGGCCAGTTGGGGCGGCAGCGGTCAGGCTCCTCACCTCACGCCCATGGAGTACGCCGCACACCTCGCCGCCGACATGCCCGCCCACCGCGACACCATCTACCAGATCGCGGCGGCCTACCAGGCCGAGCGCTACCACCGCCACCGGGCCGATCTGCCCGCCTACGCAGACGAGCGCGCCCTGCGCCACGAACTCATCCGCCGCATCTTCACCGGCATCGGCGCGCGCCTGCCCCGGCCCCAGCCGCACAGGCGCTGAAGCGCCCACGACGAACAGTAAACCTGAAAGCGTGTCTCGTGCTGAATTTCTGCCCCTCGTAGCCGGTAGATAGGCTATAATGCAGAAAATGACGAGTCTCTTGTGCGTATTTTCGCGTATATAGGAAGTGGCAGGTGTCTGTTGGCTAGTATCGTTAGCGCCGCTATCGACGTCATTCTCGCGACGCCGGATCAGCTCTCGGCCCGGATTGCCGTCCTTGAGGACGCGCTCAAAAGGAACGAGAAGGCTGCGGCCCAACTCTCCGAGGCGCGGGCGCTGCGCGCGACCGAGTCCAAAGAGTGGACCGAGAAGGCCGTCACCGATACGCTCAGCGCGAAGCTGCGGGCGACGGCGACTGTGACCAAGACCCAGTCTGCGGCGATCCGCGAGTATGTGGGGAAAGCCCTGGATGAGGCTGAACTCAACATCTTGCTCACCGAGCTGAAGACGACGAAGGGGCCGCGCAATATCGCCCGGCTGATCGCCAAGTATGACGGCAACGTCATCGGCCTGATCGTCGCCGCGATCACCGAGTGACCCGCCGGTTTGGCTTGCGAACGACCCGAAATGAGGGACTTCGCTCGTTAGGCATGTTTCAGAATCGG
>SESH01025102.1_pt1 | contig 12924 bp, 29 predicted proteins | sample 3171561 | NCBI WGS metagenome assembly SESH01 (sample SAMN10866947, study PRJNA518727) | freshwater metagenome | biome: subpolar coniferous forest; feature: holomictic lake; material: water; isolation source: holomictic Lake 442 2011 16.5 m and 2014 13 m | place: Canada: near Kenora, Ontario
TCAGTGTTATCGGTCCAGTTGCCGTGGTAAGTTTTTGTTCCAGCTCGCCCAGGACCGGCAGCTTGCCCAGGACCGGCAGCTTGCTCCGTAACGATTTACTAGGCATTCCGTTTCTTTCAATAAATCGACCACCTGCCAATCCAGCTAAACCACCCAAAACACCGGAGATCAAAGCGTTTCTCTTCTTGTGTTTGTCGCTAGCAAGATACCCGGTAGTGCCACCAAGAACAGCTCCAGCCGCACCTCCAAAAATAGCAGGGTTCGCACGTAGCAGCTCACCAATACCCGCAACCTTCAGCATGTAGGAATGTCTCATATATTTGACGTTAGGCTCGATAATGTATAATGCATTGGACATCACCCAAACTGAGACCGGGCCCCAAGTCGATCTAAACTCGAGGGGACATAGTTGGGATTGCTGATGTTAGCCTGCTGTCCACCAAAGAGCATCGGCATGATCGCCATGAGGAACGGCATCATCTGCTCAAAGTCGGCCCCACTGAATCCAGCCCGGGAAGCGGCATCAGCTACATCAGCACCGTCTTTACCTGTGGCTTGCGCAACTGTGGCATGAGCTTTGTTGAAATCAGGGTTCGTTCCTTTGTTATCCTCCAGCCGAGTCGTGACCTGAGGTGCCACAGTTTGAACCAGGCTAGAGTTGGATCCAGGAATCTTGTTTAACGTTGCTACTCCTGGGATCTTGGACACCGGTGACGGGATCCTAGCTAACGTGCTTTGAACCCCTTTCAGCAGACCCGGAGCGGTACGAGCAAGCGCAGCACCGGCGACACCTTTAGCCAGCCCTCCGAGTCCGGTTGCGGTTAGCGCCGCATTACCGAGTAGCAGCGTACCTTGTCCGAACTCAGTGGCGGCGGTTCCTAGATTACCATCCGCAACTGCATTCCCGGCATTGGTGAATCTATGCATGGATTCATTGGCACCACCAGCGACTCCACGGATCACCTGACTGGGGAATGCGGCTACCGAGGACGGGCGAGGCATCCAGCTCGGGGTCCAATTGCCGATCACAGTGTCTAGCTTCTGCATCCCTGGGGCCTTGCGGTATTGGTCTCCCACGTTCACATCCGCCTTCTGTTGGATCCAATTCGTGGCTTTGGCTCCCGCGTTGTAGATCGGGTCCATCATCTTCACCATCCTCGCGTTCGGGGAATAGTTAGAAATATCCACAGCATCCCGGGTCCTCTGGCGGGCGGCTTCAATAGCAGGATTTGGATGTACGGGTACTGCGGGGGAGAAGCTAGCTGGCGGAGGCATAGTCCCTACCGCTCGCTTAATCAGTCGTTTGAAATCGCTCATAGCTTTCTCCCGGTTAGCCGCTTCAAATCCTTGGTGAGTCGCCCCGCCCAATCGTGTAGGGCTTGGTGCGTCAACGGCTCCTCGGGACGCGGATGCACGCTGATAGAAGGCGGAGCACTATTGGCCAGCATCTTTGCGATCTCAATTTTGTTGAGCTCGTGTTGCTTCTGGATCTCCCACTCCTGCTGCGCCTTTGAGAGTTCGGCGCCGCCTTCCTCCTGTTTCTTCGCATCCTGTTCCAGCTTCTTCTTCTCTTTCTCGGCAGCGATAGCATCCATGGACATCGGAGCCTTGGTGTTCGCGATTATGCTGCCCCCGTTAGTGTTCCCCTTGTTCTGGAACATCTTCCCGATTTGCTTCGCTTGCTGGAAGAACGGGTTCGAGCGAGTCATAGCGGCTTTGATAAGTACGTCGTTCATTGTAAATCAGCGGCAAGCTCCTGCATCAGCTCCTCCCGGGTAGCAAGACATGCATACTTAGGGTGTCCCTTCGCCAGCATCTCCTTTGTCATGAGTTCTTCAAAAAAGCCTGGGGGAACCGCGGAAGTCGGGACGTCGAATCTAATCTTGTTCGAGGGTTTCTTGGGAGCCACTTCCTTGCCAGTTCCCTTGGCCTTGGGGCGGTTTAACCACGAGTTGACGCCGTAGATACCGGTCCCCACCACTCCTGCCGCTCCAAGGGCAGCAAGGGCCTTCTCTGCTGGGGTCCAGGCCTTTGCTTTTTCCAGTAACGTATTAGCAGTCGAGGATTCGGATTTAGCAGTCGCCAGCTGAGTGTCGGCAATCCGTTGTCGGGCCGGAGCATCCTTGCCGTAAACGTAGGCTCCGTAAGCTCCCAACTGTTTACCGGTGAAAGCATTACCTATTGTGCTCATCGGCAACCCCGGGGCAGCAGCTCCCAGCCCTGCCATGGATAACAGATTGATTGCCTTCAACTTAGGGTCGGCATCTCTAAGCAGGGTCTCGTTTTCCACGATTCCCGCCCCTGCACCAACTCCGGCACCAGTAAGTCCTCGTCGCAACGGAGTTTTGGTCAACGCACTTGCAATCGCTTTCAACATCGAAGATTTATTCATAGAAGCACATTTGGTTACCGGAACCCCTAACGCTGTGGCCAGGTGGAGAGACGCGGTATTGCTGTGGTGGATCAAAGCGCGGACCTCGTCAACTCCTGCACTCTTCTCCGCGATGAGTTTAGCTACCGCCTCCTTAGCATACCCCTTGCCCCTGAACTCAGGAAGTAGTCCCACCGAGTAGTACCCGATTCGCTTCCCTTGTTCTTGTCGTTGCTGCCAGCCCACGAAACCCATTGGAGTCGAGGCCTGCTTCTCGCGAACCAAATACACGGATTCACCGGGAGCGAAGTTGCGGAAGCTAAGCCCGTTACTCCAGTGCTCGGGGTGCTCTTGGTACAAGCTCTGGAACACTCCAGCTACGAAAGTTTTGCCGTCGGTAGACATTTTCTCGACAGTAACTGGATGCGGACAACAATCAAGCATATGATAGGTAAAGAAAAACGGGTGACCCCTTGCGGGGGCCCGTTTGTTCTCAGCGTTTCCGCTTACACAGTTCCCGCTTTACCACCGGATCCTGAAGAGCAGGGGCCCGGAAGTAATGTACGGGGGGTCTCAACAGCCTATGAGGTGGCTGTTGGGGACTTGCTGCTGACGTTATCTTAGCTGTGGTGGATAGTGCCGCCAGACACCGTTTCAGCAGGCTCACGCAACGGCTTTGCTGGGGGTTTCCTCACACATCGTGCTTCGTGCAAACCTCAGCTTGACGTGGGTTTCGCCGATACCACTGGGCTTCAACTTGAACGCGACATGAGTTCCTACTTTACGATATCGAACTCCGTTGTGGCTGAACCGGGTACCAACCTCTAGGCGTTTGAATGCGATCATGGTTACAGCGGCCCGACGGCTCCGGATTCCTCCAAGATCTCTTCGAAGGCTGCCAGCTTCTCCAGCTCTTCCCGCCCCGCGAAAGCCTCGGGTTCAGAGATCACCAGCACTACCGGAGCGTCGACCACGAAACCCTCCGGAGCGGATTCCACCACAGTCACCAAGCTGTGCTCCGTAGCTGCAGCCACTGCGACGTTCTCCGTAGCCGCCACCAACGCCATCTGAAGACGGGCTTCGGCGAGCGGCGTTCCCCAAGCCACGTCCGCAAACATCTCCATATCCTGACGCAGCCGCTCCATATCCCGGGCATTGAATACGCTCAGGCTGTGGTTATCCACGACCCGCGCATAATCCTTTGCCCGCTGCTGGGTATTGATTTCGAACACCAACCCAGTGAACGATGCCAACCGATCCAGCTGGTCTCGAGTAGCGCGACGGATACTCGGGAACCAATGGGTGGGTTGATCCTGTGGGGTGTCGAAGTACGCGGTGAGCGTATCCTCGTTCTTGCTGTCCCCGAACTCCGGAGGACGGCTGGGCCCGAACTCTTGAAACGCCACCATCATCGGCAGCTTGAACACTGAGATCATGCGATACACGTCTCCGCGGGGGAGATGTCCACGCAGTGAACCTTCACAGCCACAGGCATGACCTTTTGCCATCGAGGAGGGATCGAACACCTCCAGGATCGTGACGTCGCGCTGATGGTGCGAAATCACGAGAACTTGCGCTATGTCCATGTACTCCCCGCGGAGTATGGGTTGAATGACTCGCTGGAACTGCATCATGGGCCCCGGGGCCGCATGCTGAAAGCGGGGTTGCCGCTGACTCTGCACTGTCTTCACTGGCGCCTGGTTATGGGTGCCAATGCTACGAGGGGTAGGGCTAAACGTGCGCTGAGTTTGCATACCGAGAATAGTAGGATTTCAGACAACCACTTCCGAAGCCTACCAGCCCCGGAAGTCACATCACCACAAAATGCGGGAGAGGAATACCAGTCGCCTGGCAGGTACGATCAACCCACGTAAATGGGCGTATCAAAGGTATATGACACAAGGACAGCCGCTATTGCAGGATCCGGACCCCGTGACGTTCCACCAACAACTGGATCAAATGCTGCTCCGCGCCTCGACTGTGCCAGACCGAAGCTGGGTGTCCGGTGTTGGGTCCCCAGTAGTGATGACTCTCTGCGGGGTCAAAGCTATCAAACCCGGCCAGAGTTACCGGGAACCCTGCTTCTGCCGCCATGTAAGCCAGAATGATCCCGGTGGAGGGGAATTGCGGACAGCAGATCCGATACAACCGGTCCAGCAGATCCTGATCAGCGACTCGATCATAGGGTTGGGTCTGCTCCTTCACGATCTTCGCATAGTCTGGTTGTACCCCGTAAGGGGATCCGCACCACCAGATCTTGCACGCAATCCTAGGCGCAACATCTGGAGCATACGAAGTGCCCCAGATGCTGCATCGAATCCCAGTGTAGGTTCCCGGCCTCCAGTTGTTGATTCGCATCACTGACTGCTCCTGCGCTAATGCTGCTACCGCTGGAGTATCTGCCGAGGGACCGTTGCCTAGGATGAGCATTAGCGTAGCTCCTGTCGTTGATGTACCATAAACAGAGCAGTGGAGTCCAGTCCCACTTTATAGTTCTCGACTCCGATGTAACAGATGACCCCACCGCAGTACGAGAAGTCATCGGTGTGAACGTAAGGGCGAAACAAAGTGATTTCGGTCTCCGTGATCTGCTTCACCACGGAGGCTGCGAATACACTAACCGCACCCTTCATCGTAACCACATCCGCCAATCTTAGATCTCGTACCCCAAGCTCTAACGGGGGAAAACAGTATTCGCGTTTCATCAAAAGTATTGTTCCAGGGTCCGATACAACCCAATCGCAGTCTTAGTGCCTCCAGTGGTCTCGTAACGCACCGGAGTAAATTCTGTCAGCGGCTTCAGGTACAGCAGGTCCGCAATCTCTTGTCCTGCCTCTCGCATTTCGTCTTCACTCATGTTGGCTTAATTTCTACCGGGATTCTTGTCCTCAGTTTGGTAATGACCCTGTGCAAGCCTTGAATGGCAACGGACAGGGTATCGCACATTTCATCTACCTCGGGATTCGTGTTAAGCTCCCGGTACTTCATATCACATAAAGCTTTCTCCATGTTCATCAGATGCACGATATCTTGGGGCGATAACGCTGGAACTCCTGGGATTTCGATCATGGGTAAAATATGGCTTCGATCAGACCTTTTGGACCCAACGAATGCCGGATGTAAGGCTTAGGCTCTGGCTCCCACAGCTCCGCTTTTTGTGAACGTGGGTTCCGACTATATCCGGATCCGGTGAAGATATCCAGTACCCGGCCATCCGCGAACACCAGCATCGCGGAATCCCCAGGTTCTAGACCCGGCTCTTGGTACTGGTCCAACACGTCCAAGCTGTAACCCTTCACGTCTCCGTAGTGGATGCCATTAGCACGACACACGTCTCCGAAGATTACGCAATGGTGTCTCCCTATGCTGGGACGGGCGAACCACGGATACCGGATTCTCAGCTCTTTACTGGGGAGTGTAGGGGCTGAGGTTGCCATCGATGCGAATCGTTGAGGTTACTACGCCATCTTTATCCACAGCAACCACGTTGGTGCTTACCGTGATGTTCTCTCCGATGTACCAGAGCGTCTTGCTTGTGGGTGTGTTAATCCGCAGCAGACGGACAACGGCACCTAAGATAAACAGCAACCACAAGATCAATACAAATTCTGCTAAGTACTTCATTTCTTTCGGAAGATGCGGTTGTAGTTCCGGCGCCAGTTCTTCCCTTTCACGGGCCGAGGTCTTGGTCCTTTCCCGGCACTGCTAGTTGGTTTCACGTAACGTTCCATAGAATAAGAGGCGTAGGTTCTCGATAAATGTCAATTTTCATAGCATTAGACCCAGGAAACAATCAAAACGATTGGATTAACCGAAACTCTGCTTCAGTAACTGGTTTCCCGTTGTAGGTGTAGGTCTTGACCTCCGGCAAAGGGATCCCCGCTGCGCACCGTTGGCAGCGGGGACCACGTATATGACAGGCGATACCTATCTTCCCGCAACCCACACATTTTAGCTTCCGGTAGTAGCGGGTTTTCAAATCTACTTCTTGAACGGAGATACTGCGTAACCCAACTTCTTCACCGCAGCAATAAGCTCAGCTTCCCCGTAACACACGAAGAACCCGAAGCTCTCCAAGGTGCGCTTCAGCTCCGGAATCCCAACCAAGTACTTCCGGGTAGCGAGAAGTCCGTTGCTCTTGATCACAGTAGCAGGCTGCTCACAACGACGCTTGATGCTGGCGGCATCAAGAGCATCCCGTACTTTGAGATACTTGCGTTGCTCTGATGGGGTGCGCAAACCAGAAGGACCAAATACTTGATCCACTTGGCGGGCGCTCAGCTCATCCAACTGAAGCATCACAATCGAGTTTTCAGCAACAACCTCAAGGGTTCGCAGCGCCAAAACCTCAGTCTGCTGCTTCAAGTTGTACTTACGCAGAGCACGGGCGCCGCCAGTGTTACGAAACAATAACGCAGGATGTAACTTATTTTCACCAACCAACACCAACAAGTCAAAGGCGATACGACCGAACCCTAAACGTACCGAAAGACGATCATAGGCAGTATTATCCTGCTCAACCGCTTTCACGTAAAGCTGTCCCGCAACCTTATAGCTGAGTTCCCCGGCTTTTACTGAGTCACAAATCTGCTGTTCCAACATCTGCTGTTCTAAGGTGTACATTTTACTAAATAATTGATTACGTTCCGACCACTGACATTGGGTTGAACCCTGCCTTGACCCATTCACAAACATTGTTGTACTGGGCTCGTTCGTTGTCGTGCCTAGCGTGATACCCAGGATTGCGATCTAAAAAGGCTTTGCGAGCTGCCTTTCCCGCTTCAGATTCTCGGTAGGTCTTTTGAGCTGCCTTCCCCTTATCGGAGCCTCGATAGGCTCTTGCCGATGCCTTCCCCTTATCAGATTCTTGGTAGGCTTTTGCCACTGCCTTTCCCGCTTCAGATTCTCGGTAGGCTTTGCGAGCTGCCCTCCCTTTACGAGATTTTCGATAGGCCCTTATTTGTGCATTCTTCTTCAGCCTCTTAATCTCCGCTTCTTCAGGTGTCATTAGGAGTTAAGTTCAAGCTACAGCCAACAGCGGATTGAACCCTGCTTTCACCCATGCACAAACATTGTTGTATTGGACATTTTCATTGCGGTACTTAACATCGTACCCCGGATTTTTATCGCGCCAGGCCTTTATTGTAGCCTTCCCCGCTTCAGATTCTCGGTAGGCCTTTTGAGCTGCCCTACACTTAAGAGATCTTTTGTAGGCTTTGTGATATGCCTTATACTCAGGAGATTCGCGTCGGGCCTTTATTCCTGCCTTTCCAGCTTCAGATTCTTGGCGGGCCTTTATTACTGCCTTTCCAGCTTCAGATTCTTGGTAGGCCTTTTGGCTCGCATTCTTCTTCAGCCTCTTAATCTCCGCTTCTTCAGGTGTCATCAGGAGTTGCAGTTACCGTGATCGTTACATCTCGTCGCACCAGTACCACGCGTTCACCAGCTCGCTTGGCATACCTCCACCAAGCCCCATGTTGATCCATCTCTTGCATCAGCCGGGCCAGGAACCCATACAAAGTCAGCTCCTGTCCCCGGTGGTAATGGAACTGCTGGTAAACGTGAACCACCTCAATACCCTTTGGTGATCGTGATTTCGATGGCATGTTTGTCCTTCCTCAGGGTGTAAGGAACCCCGTGTTTGTTGAGCCCCGCAATCAATGCAGACAACGCTTCCAACTCGGTCCAGTCAAACTCCAGAGACATCGAATTCTCCCAAGCATTTCCGAAGTTGATTTACCCGGTTCTCGGCAATGTTCATTCGCCGCAAGTAGGTGTCTCTGAGCTGGCATGCGGTCCCGCTCACCTGGGGATCCAGTGAGGTTTTGGCTTCCCAGTGCAGTAGCTCGCCCAAGGTACGACGTGGATCCTCGGGATAGAACTCGATGCAGGATTCAACACACCGATCCCACACCGCTTGCTTCCATACATCCACCGGCTCCCATACCTGCAGCACCCAGTCATTGCGACACTCCCCAACAAAGAAGCTCGGGTTCTTACCGGTCTTGATCGTGCCTTGGAACCGGTCCCGCTGCCTGAGTCCTTCGTACACCACAGTCACCCTAGGATCTGCTTGGAGTTGCAGCACCGTGCCCAGCTTATGCGGAGCCGGGGCCCACAGCTCGCGTTGCCAATTCATACTACGGTCCCCAACTTTTATGCTGCTGTGGGAACCAACAAACAAAATCTTACCCTCGAACTCTTTCGGGGTGATTCCGCTACCAAGGTACTCAATAACAACGTTGGCGTCGATTAAAGTAGCCTGGGATCCGATCCTTGTGTCTTGGGTTAACATAGACTTCGATTAATTCGATTCAGTAGTTTACGGTGAATCTTGTTCTCTTTTTCTCCCGATGCCGCGGATTCCCTAAGGCAGGTCTCGAGTTCCCGCCTGAGGTCTTGCAAACACCAATGGTAACGTGCTCTAGCTCTTTGAATCTCTTGCTTGGTTTCAGTCATAGTGCGTACTGGGTTGGATCATTCACGGACTCCAGTTTCTCCCCGATAGCAACGGACTCCACGGTCTCCCAGTAGTCCTTCGCTTGCTGTCGTAGCTCAGCATTCTCTTTCTTGAGCTCCGAGATCTCCTTCAGAGGGTCCGAGGTCTCAACCAAGGCGTTCAACTTGTCCAGCCACTCGTTGAGGTATCGAAACTGCCTAGAGAACCGCTCATGGGCTTCGTTATTGAGATGGTGGCTCCCGGTCTCGAGATCGGCTTCAATTGCCATCCCTAGTTCCGCCATATGTTCTTGAATCGCGTTCATAGTGTAATCCATTTAAAGGCCTTGGTCTTGCGATGCCGCCACAGCTGTCGGTTACAATGCACTCCGTCTACCGCAGACCATACCACGGTGACGTACTGCCAGATCCTAGGGTTCACAGGAATGCAGAGCACGGCTTGATCACCGCGTCACAGTACTGCTCTAGCTTTGGTGGACGTGGATTCTCCCAAGCATTGAACTCGGGGCCGTCCTCGAATTCTTGCTGTGCCGCTTCATAGCACTCGGGATGCCAGCGATGTCTCTGGATCATGTTGTCAAAGACGCTGCGCTCGTCGTGGTATGCTTCCCCGGGGAGAATGAACTGACCACACCAAATGCAGTGGTGCTTCTTCTTCGCGGTACGGGGAGTGATGGAGAACAGGCGATAGCTCATTGGATTAAGGCTTGGATGTGAAGGAGAACCGGCAGGCTAACGTTCTTGGTATTGCGTCCGTGCTCAAATGCACACGCAATCTCAGAGCAAATCCGTTGCTGGGTCTGCTCATCCCGATACTGTTGTGGGGTTGCGTAGAGCCTGGAGAAGCTACGGAAGTTATTCTTATTCGCCCAAGTTATGTTACAGTACTCTTGCTCGTAGTAAGGAGCGGACTCAGTGCTACAGGTGAAGTACTTACACCCCACCTTACGAACTATGGTAGGGAACACCTTGCCCCCACTGACAAAGTAAACTTCTTGTCCGACGCTAGGTTTCATGTGTTGATTGTACTAGAGGTACGAACCCCAAGGAGCTCACATAACTGGGTCTGAAGCCGTGCCACTCCGGTCTGCGCTCCAGCTCGCACACCTTGCCCATAGGCGTGGATACAGGCATGCAGGTACTCTTTGGATGGGGAGATACAAGTGTTGATGGTAAACGCGTACACCCCGTCCGGGTCCTCAAACTTAAGGTAGCAGCCGTCTTGGAACCACGACCAGGTCTCGTTGCCGACTTCAATTCGCATTGGCTTCCCGGGTTAGTTCTGCACACAGTAACAACACCAATTGGCGACGTTCGAAGATCACATCATTAGGTAGACGCTGGTACCGCCCGTTTTTCCTGGTGTAGGCGAGGAAGAACGCGGGACGCCAAATCCCGACTGTGGGCTCGAACACCGCACACATTGCCTCAGAGTATGGATTAGTTACATACCAAACCAAGTTCTCAGCAAGCAGATGGCAGGCTCCAACGCACTTCCCTTCTCCTTTACGGGCGCCTAGCTTCGCCGCCCGTATAAACACTTTCGGGTCCAATCCTTTGAATTCTGGGAATCTACTCATTTTCTAAGTACTCCATTAATTTTTCGTCTTCGTTCCAATGCTCATACGGTCGACAGAAGCGGGCACCACGAGCATCCATTAAGGATTCGATAGCGCCAAGCTGACCCCATGCGGACTTGATTCGAGCCTAACGCCGCTTGTAGCACGCATCCGCTTCCTCTACGGAGTCAAACTCGGGGCCTCGGTAGTCATCATCCTCATCGTAGGCTACAGGCTCTGGAATTGAAGCGTAGAGCGCTTTAGCCTCCGCTGCGAGTCTGGACACCCAAGCCTCATCTTCTGGGGTCCGTTGCTCCTCTGGGGTATCATCACACCAAGTCCAGTTCTGGCAGGTCATGGCCAGATCGGGCAGTCCCGGCAAGGAATCAAGGTACCGAACCCATCCTTACGGCGGAACAGCTTCTTCAGGGTCCAAGCACAGCTTTCGTTGCTCCCAAACTTAGAGCTGCGGTACAACTCACATACTCCGCCGTTGGTAAAGTCTCGGGCGCAGCAGGGCTCTCCGTTGTCATCACGGTACCCAGGGATAGTGATGGTTCTAACTTCAGTTGTCATAGTTAATGCGTGTTAAAACAGTTATTATCTCCTGATTTGAGGGTTAATACCTGTTTTATGATGTGTTACGATTCCACGGACCAGTACTCCCCACACAGTGCTACCACCTCTCGGACCGCGGCATGGAAGTACAGCACATAGGGTTGTTTCCGCATGAATCCAGAGATATGGGCCAGCATCTCTCGTGCGTCTTGCTCAGTGGCAGCCTCAACGGTAAAGAACAGCATACCCGGATCCTTTGCTGAAATCTGATCCACGGTACCCCGGAGCCGGTGCGTATCCACATGCTCCACAAAGTCCTCAACCACGTTTTCCGCGTTCTCCACGGTCTCAAACCTAGCGTACCCGTCTACAATTACTTTGAGAGTTTGCATCTTCGATTTGGTGGTAAACCCAGTCCCAGTAGCCAAGGTTGGTGTTGCATTCCCTTACTTCCCGACGCCAGTCCAGACGCGGATACTCTTCCATCTCGCTCCAAACATCCTCACGTCGCAGCGCATCATAGCGTTCCCAGAGCGTCATGACAGCACATTAACCAAAACACAGGCATGTTCTACCCGGGTCTGAAGTGTTGGGAACTTCACTGGGCGGTGGAACAGGTCAGCGTCAAACAACGATTCCAACACCTCAAACGCGGATTCCAGATCCGGTGCCGCGATCAACAGACCCCCGGAGTACTTACTTTTTGGTTCCACTAGATAGACATTCATCGATGACCTGGGATAGGTTGTGGATTTTGTTGTGCATCGTGCTTCCGCAGGAGCCGTACTCATGCACCACTTGCCGGGCCGTGTTTATAAGGGCTTCCGTAGCCTTGGCCCTCTTTTCTTTATCTATCTGCTGCCCGATCCGAATGTCCTCGCTGTCACTGAGCTGTCGACGTAACTCCTGCATTTCTTCCGCCAGCAAAATATCGGCAGACACCAAGCGGGTATCCACAACCTCGTAGTCAGGATCCGAGCCGGGACTGAACTCGACGTCTCCACTACGTTGAAGTGCGGTGAGCTGTGCTTCTTCCCTGCTAGCAGCCCGCACCCTAAACTCATGGGTGCTGTAGCTGGTCCGATTAACGGTCACTGAGAACTCTTGCATTTGCGATTTCATAGGTGAGTAATAAGGCTAGGATTCGGGCTTCGGTGTTCTCATCGATGTACCCATTGATGGGCCCCCACCAACCATCGGAGGCTGCATTAGCTGGTAATGGATCGGGTTGAAACCATGAGACAAAGAATTTCAGCTCTGCCCTCGCACTCCGATTGGATAACAACCAACCCAAGTCCCGGATCTCGTTGCAACAGTACTCGCCGCCGCAGAGAAATACGTTCTCCGCGGCTTGTAGAAAGATGTCAGGATTCAATTTCATGGGCTAAGCATAACGCGATCACTCTGGCGTCTTGGTTATCGTCGTAAGCTGGGCACCCCCACCAACCGTAATCAAACCATGTCGAGTTACAGGTTACCACGCGGCGCTTAAACAATTTTTCAAATCCGGCAATGTAATCCGAACGTGGTACCCCGTAGAACTTGGCAGCCTCGGCAATGGCTTCGCAGCAATAGTGTTCTTCATCATCAGCTACTATCCGAGCCGCTTCCAAGAACACACTCATGACTTCCTCCAAACAATGTACCCTGCGAGCAGCCCGAGTACAATTGCGAGCACCACCAAAGAGATGATGAACTGCTCACTTACTATAACCGCCATATTCATAGTTTAAAAGTTTCAGCTTCAGTTGACGGATCTCTTCTACAACAGGCAACAGTTCCTCCGGGGTGAAATCGATCAACGACTCATGCCGAAGGGTTTCCACATGATCAATGAATTCGTGTAAGTTCATCTTCTAGACGTTCTCGGACACAACGACTCAGGCCTTCGGTGTGATTACAACCTACCAGCTGCTGGATGTTCTCGATCTCAGCACGAGCCTGATCCCCAAGATCGCATTCCCGACGCAGCTTATC
>SESH01040090.1_pt1 | contig 12905 bp, 8 predicted proteins | sample 3171561 | NCBI WGS metagenome assembly SESH01 (sample SAMN10866947, study PRJNA518727) | freshwater metagenome | biome: subpolar coniferous forest; feature: holomictic lake; material: water; isolation source: holomictic Lake 442 2011 16.5 m and 2014 13 m | place: Canada: near Kenora, Ontario
GCACGTAGGTGATCAGCAGCACGCCGATGAACCGCACCCCGAGCAGCGGCAGCACCGCCCGCGTGACCTCGGACATCGGCTTGTTCAGCCGGTAGGAAGCCAGCAACAGGTTCAGCCCGACCGGCGGAGCGAGGAAACTGAGTTCCATGTTCGCGAGGAAAATGATGCCCAGATGCAGCGGGTCGATGCCCAGCCGGGCGCCGATGGGGATGAGCAGCGGCACGACGACCACGATCGCCGCGTAAATTTCCACCAGTCCGCCGATGAAAAGCAGCACGATATTCAGCCCGAGCAGAAACACCCAGCGCGATTGCACGTGAATGGCGGCCCAGTCGGCCAGCTGGTCCGGGATCTGGGCATCGACGAGGTAATTCGTCAGCCCCAGCGCCACGCTGAGGATCAGCAAGATGCCGCCCACCAGGACGCCCGCCTCCGTCAGCACGCGGGGGCAATCCGCAAAAAGCCGGAGGTCGCGATGAATCACCACCGCGACCAGAAAGGCATAGAACGCCGTCACCGCCGCCGCCTCGACGGGCGTGGCCCAGCCGCCGAACAGCGCGACCATCGAGACCACGGGAAGCATCAGTTCCCACTTGGCATCCCACATCGCCAGCCAAGCTTCCCGCCAGTTGAACCGCTTGGTGGTGTCCGCATGGCGGCCGGCCCAGACCCCCCACGCGCAGGTCATGGCAATCAGGAGCAGGGCCGGCACCAGCCCGCTGAGGAACATCTCCTTGATGTCCACCTTGGCCAAAATGGCGTAGAGGATCACTGGCAGGCACGGGGGCAGCAGAATCCCGAGGGAGCCCGCCCCGGTCACCAGGCCGAGCGCGTCGCGCTTCGAGAATTTCGCCGCGATGAGCACGGGCATGAGCAGCCCCCCCAACGCCAAAATCGTCACCCCCGAGCCGCCGGTGAACGAAGTGAAGAAGGCGCAGATAAGCGCCGTGGCAATGGCCGGACCGCCGCGAAACCAACCGACCAGGGCCTGAAACACCCGGACCAGGCGCTGCGACGCCTTGCCCTCGGCCATGAAGTAGCCGGCCAGCGTGAACAGCGGAATCGAGGGCAGGGCCGGATTGGTCACCAGCCCGTAATGCTCAATCGATACCGCGGTGATCGGCACGTCGCGGCTCCAGAACAGGATCATCGCGGCGCCCCCGAGCGCGATGAAGATGGGCGCCCCCAAGGCCGTGGCCGCCAGCAAGCCGGCCAGGGCGGGCAGCGTCAGGCTCGGAATCGCGACCGGCGGGAAAATGGCCGTGAGAATAAAGGCCCCGGTCAGGGCGAGCGTGAGCGCCCGGTGCGCCCAGGTGTCGGCGACCCGCCAGACCAGCCGCAGGCAGATGAGGCCGAAGCCGACGGGCATCGCGAGCTGGATGGTCCAGAGCGGAATGCCATAGGCAAGCACCCCGCCGCCCTCCCGTTCCTGGAGGACAAACTGCAGACTCGCGACACAGAGGAACGCCGTGACCGCCGCCGCGACGGCGGTGCTGAAGACCTGGGCCGCATGTTTCCAGCGACCACGCAGCAGCGCAGGCGCCGTGGCCAGGGAGAGCAGCCGGCCGTCGCGGGCGGCCACCACCCCGCCCACCATGCCGACCAGCAGCGTCAGATGCCGCAGAAAATCCGGTGCGCTAGGAATGCCGGTGGAAAACTTGCGCAGGGCGATCTCGGCCAGCGGCAGCACGACCATGATGGTGAGCAGCAGGGTCAGCAGATGGTCCTCCGCCCAATGCCACCAGCGGCGCGGCGCGGCCTCTCCGGTCGGCGCGGCGGCGATCAGGGCCGGGGTCTCACTCCCAGGATGCATGCGACTCAGTGCGCCTCACCGTGCTGGGCACGATACTCGGCCAAGGAGGCCAGCACCAGGTCGAAGATTTCCGTCGGCACCAACGTCCCGCGGATCAGGGGATAGGTTCGTTCCGCCAGCGCCTGCCAGGCCGCCCGCACTTCCGGCGTGACCGCCTGCACCACCAGCCCGTTTTTCTTCATCGCGACGATCGCCTCGTCGTCCTCCGCGCGGGTCTGGGCCCGGATTTTTCCCGCGGCCGCCTCGGCGATGCTCTTCAACTGGACGCGCAGTTCCGGGGTGAGCTTTTCCCAGACATCGCTCCGGATGACGGCGGCGCCGACGATCGGCACCCAGTTCAAATCGAGCATGTATTTCGCCTGCCGGTTGAACTGCAGGGCGTTGGCGAGAAACGGCGGCACGGGCACGACGCTGATCATGCCTGTGGTCAGGCCGGGCAAAATCTGCTCGGTCTCCAGGCTGACCGGCTGGTAGCCGAGTTCCCGCATGATCTCCATCTGCCGCGGCACGCCGGCGAGGACGAACATCTTCATTTTCCGGTAGTCGTCCGGATGGGCCCCCGGCTCCTTCGAAAAATAGCGCACCCAGCCGGCGTCGCCCCAGAACAGCACCTCAAAGCCCTTGGCCCGCAGGCGCGACTCCAGCTCCAGGTGGATTTTTTCGCGCACATAGTCCACCTCGCCCCAGGTGTGGAACATCATCGGCATGAGTTGCAGGCTCGAGACCGAGCGGTCGATTTCCGAGATGCCGACCGCCGTCAGCAGCGCCGCGTTGATCTGGCGGGCGCGCATTTTCTTCACCAGGAGCGGCTCGCCGTCGGCCATGCCGGCATAAATGGTCAGCTTGACCGCCGGCCCGGCGGCCTTCTGCCAGGCCGCGCGCATCTCCATCAGGCTCTGGTGGCCGGAGGTGCCGACCGGCATGATGGTCGCCAGCTTGATTTCAACCGGGTCGGCCGCCCGGAGGGCCGGGGTGAGGGCGAAGGCCAGCAGCAGGGCGGGCAAGAAGCGACATTTCATAGCTTGTCTGTTGGAGCAGGGAGCGCGGCTTCGGGCAAGAACAGTTCGTCGGTGCGGGAGAGGAGCCAGCGCGCCCGGCGTTGCATGATGGTGTTGGCCAGCCGTGATTCCGGCTGCGCCGCCGGGTCCAGGACGAGGGCGCGCTGCAGCAGGGAGGTGAATTCCGCCCGGTTCTGCTGCACCACCATGACCGCCTCGGCCAGGCTGACGAGCGGCCCGACCTGGGTCCCCTGGTTCAGCTCCATCGCCCGGTCGAAGTGCCGCCGGGCCCGATCCGCGGGCGCGCCGGGCGCACCGCGCCGGGACATCTCGTAGGTGATCAGGAAAGTGTGGATCGCCCCGGCATCGTAGCGCTCGTTCAGCTCAAGCGCCCGGTCCATGAGGGCCTCCACCAGCACCAGGTCGGCGATCAGGTCCGCGTTGTCCTTGGACAGGGTGATGGCCGCCGCCCAGGATGCCGCGGTCCAGTAAAGCAGGGGAACGTCGGCGACGACCGCGGCGCGCACGGCCGTGAGTGGATTGGCCCGCAGCTGGCGCAGAAAGTCGGGGTGGGTCGTCTCCAGCCCACGCAAGCCGTGGTCGCGCGCCCGGAGGTACAATTTCCGGGCACGGCTGCGCAGCAGGCTGGCCCCGGCGTAGTCCTGATCGGCCATCAAGTCGGCGTCCTGCTCGAGAAAAACGTAGGCGTATTGGGTGAAGCCGCGGGCCGCGGCCAGCCGCAGGCCCCGGTGGTCGGGGGTCTCGACCAAGAGACTTTCGATCAGCTTCAGGCTGAAGGGCGAGGCGGCCCGGACCAGTTCCGGGTCATCGTCGGAAGCGAAGGTGGACCCGCCCTCCGCGAGGGCATTGCCCACCTGGTTCACGGCCGTGTGCTTCAGCGTGGTGCAGCCGGTGCCGGCGAGGAGCCAGAGGCCGAGCAGGACAGGGAGCAATTTGGCATTCACGATGGGACGAGGCAAAGGAAGGAAGATGAAACGAGCCAATGGACCGGAAAAAAGGAGTGTTGCGCAAGAACCGTCCCAAGCTCGCGCGCAGGTTGTGAGATGGCGGCGCAGTTGTCCATCATGTCCGTGTTACCTTCCGGTCAAAAAACCAGCATCGCCGGTCCTTCGCTGCCCAGCCCAGCGGCTTGGCCAATCCCCGCGTTCACCCCGAGCGGGGTCAAGACACGATGTCCTGCAAGGATTGCCGGACGTCGAACGGGATGCCTGGCGCGAGATTTTTCATGGCGAGCCGGAAGATCCACAGCGCTTCGTGTTTATCCTCATCGGACAGCGCGTGATTGAGGGGGTACACCTCAATTTTCTTATGCTCCATGATTCCGTGCACCCCGTGGTTTCTTAGCCGGAAATCGCAGCGACTGATGACCCCGGTTTCCGGCAGGCGCCAGATATTGAGCTTGCTGCCGAAATCACCGGCATAGGTTTCGTTGCGCAGAGGGGGCATGTGCCACGCCGGCTCGCAGGCCTTGAAGGACGCCCCGATCTTCAGTGGTTTGATGATCTGCAGGTAGACGGCTTTCGTTTCCGGATCAGTGAATTCAAGGTTCACACCGCAGACGGCCGCTTCCCGTGTGGTGGTGAAATGAGCGACCGTGGCCGGGATAACGGTCACCTGATGATTGAGCAGCAGGGTTACCTTGCATTTTTCATTCGTGAGGGTGAAAGCCGCCGGGTGGATCTTCATGCAGAGACCCTCCTTGGAGAGGTTCATGATGCATCCCGTCCAGCTCTGCCCGGCGCCATCCGGATTGATTCTCTCATTATCGTCATGCGCGTGCAGCTCGATGATGGCCTTAAAATCGAGCGGGTTTTCGATCGGCAGCCGCAGGAATTTTCTGCGGTCGCTGAAGATTGCCGGCGCGGTTTTTTTGGGCCGGGAGAGTATTTTTTTAAAGCGAGTGAACATAGATCCGCGACCGTGAAGCATGGACCAGCGGGCCGTTCGGCACAATGGACAGCATGGTAAAAGGAAGCTGAATTTACGCCGGGGCCGACAACCCGGTTAAAGCAGAACTGGCGCCGTGCGGACCGGACCCATCTGGACTAGGGCGTGTATTCAAGCCCAGTTTGTCATCCTGAGCGATGCGAAGGATCCACGGCTGCGAAGGCCATATCGCGAGCGAAAGCATGGATGTCGCACCAGCCTGCTGGCTAGACTTCACTTCGTTCAGAATGACAGGAAACTCATAGTGGGTGGGTTGAATACACCCCCCAGCCATCCCGCCGGGTCGGCCGGGCTCGCGGATGATCCGGCCCGCCCGACGCGTAATCATGATAAATGGTGCCCGAGGCGAGACTCGAACTCGCATGCTGTTAGGCACAGGCTTCTGAGACCTGCGTGTCTACCAATTCCACCACCCGGGCAAAAAACAGAAGGGTCATGGATACGCCCCGACCCCTCTGGCGCAAGTGTTTTGTTGGGGACCCCGAAAAGGGGATTTCAGCGCAATAACGCCATCAGCCGGGCCCGCGAGGGGACGCCGAACTTGCGCAGGCAGGAAGCCACCTGGTTCTTGATGGTGGGTTCGGCCCGGCCCAGGGCACTGGCGATTTCCTTGTTGCTCAGGCCCAATTGCACCATGTGCAGCACGCGCTGCTCGGCCGGAGTCAGCGCCGCCCGGGGACAACTTTCCCCCAGGCCCGGCCAGAAGGCCGGAATGATTTCGGCCATGCGCGATTCGACCTCCGCGGGAACCAGACTGGATTGCATGATCATAGACAGGATGGGTTGAAAATTCTCAAGCGGTACCCCGCAGGCGGCGACGCAGCCCATAGAGGAACACCAGACTGAGGGAGAACCAGACACTGGGGGCCCCGCCACCCCCGCTGCTCTCATGGTCACTGCTGGAGGGATTCGAGGTCGCCGGGGTCGGTGTCGGCGTGGGCGCAACGGTCAGCGCCACCGTGGTGACCGTGCCGGCCAGCGTAACCTTGCGGATCATCGCATTGCCCGTGTCCGCCACATAGAGATTGCCGTCGCTGCCGAGGGTCAGGCTCTCGGGTTGGGCAAACCACGCGAAGCCTGCGCTGCCATCCATCATTCCGGGCATGCCCGCGAGACCGGCGATGGTGGTGACCACGCCGGCGGGCGTGATTTTGCGAATGGTCGAGTTTTCGGTGTCGGCCAGGTAGAGGTCGCCATTGGTGCCCAGGGCAAGGCCACCCGGATGATTGAACCGCGCCGTGCTGCCGGTGCCGTCCTGGGAGCCGCGCGCCCCGGCGAGTCCGGCCAGGGTGGTCACTGACCCCGCGGGAGTAATCTTGCGGATCGTGTTGTTGGCGGCATCGGACACATAGGCATTACCGGCGGCGTCGATGGCGATACCGGTGGGCAGGTTAAACCGGGCGCTCGCTCCGGTGCCATCCGCCGAACCGGCCGTGCCGGCGGTGCCCACAAACGTCGTCACCACGCCGCTGGTGCTGACTTTGCGGATGGTGTGATTCAGGGAGTCGGCCACCAACAAGCCACCGCTCGCGTCCCGGGCGAGTCCAACCGGGCTGGAGAACCGGGCGGCCGCGCCTGTGCCATCGGCCGTGCCCGTGCTGCCCGCCGTGCCGGCCAGCGTGGTCACGCTGCCCGCGGCCGTGATGCTGCGGAGGAGGGCATTGACGGTGTCGGAAACAAACAGGGTGCCATCGGGGGCCGCGACCAGCGCGCCCGGCTGGTTGAAGCGGGCCGCCGCGCCGGAGCCATCGGCACTGCCGGTCTGGCCCGCCGTCCCCGCCACCAGGGAGATCTGGCTGGATGGGTTAATTTTCTGCACGGTCTGGGCCGAGGCATCAGTAACGTAGAGATTGCCCGCACTGTCGGCACTCACAGCCGTGGGGAAGAGGAAGGAGCCCTGGGCCACGGTCAGAGTCGTGGCGGTGCTGACACTGCCGGTCGCGGTGGAGACGTAACGATACATCGTGCCGTTCAGGGCCGAGGTCACCTTGAGAATTTCCAGCAGGCTGCTGGTCACGCCGCTATAGGTAGTGTTGTTGGTGAGATTCTGCCAGGTCGACCCATTGTCGGAGGAAATCTGCCATTGGACGGCCCCGGTGGCGCCCGAGGCAGCGATCACCACATCATGACCGGCCGCCACCAGCTGGCTGGGCACCAGGGTGCCGGCCACCGCCGCCTGCACCGTCAGTTTTGCGGTGGCGCTGATGGCCGTCCCCACGCTGTTCACCGCGGTCGCGTAATAGTCACCGGCATTGGCCGCCTGCACATTGCTCAGCGACAACGTTGCACTCGTCGCCCCACTGATAGCCGCGCCACCGAAAAACCACTGGTAGGTGGGACTGGGGTTGCCCGTGGCCGCCACCGTGAACGTGGCCGCGCCGCCGGCCGCCACCGTGAGGTTGGCGGGCTGGGTCGTAATGGCAGGGGCGCTGGTGGCGGTGCTCACCGTCAGTGTCGCCGCGGAAGAGGTGGCCGTCCCCGCACTGTTCGTTGCCACCGCGGTATAGCTGGCGGCATCACCCGCCGCCACACTCGCAATCGTGTAGGTCGCGCTCGTCGCACCCGCGATGTTCGCCCCACCCTTCTGCCACTGATACGTGGGCGCCGGGTTGCCGCTGGCCGCCACCGTGAAAGAAACCGAAGCGCCAGGTGCCGCCGTCTGGCTGGTTGGCTGCGTCGTGATTGCCGGAGCGGCCGTGGCCGCGCTGACCGTAAGCGTTGCGGCCGATGACGTGACCGTCCCCGCGCTGTTGGTTGCCACCGCGGTATAGCTGGCGGCATCACCCGCCACCACACTCGCAATCGTGTAGGTCGCGCTCGTCGCACCCGCGATGTTCGCCCCACCCTTCTGCCACTGATACGTGGGTGCCGGGTTGCCGCTGGCCGCCACCGTGAAAGAAACCGAAGCGCCAGGTGCCGCCGTCTGGCTGGTTGGCTGCGTCGTGATCGTCGGTGCAGTCGTGGCCGCACTGACCGTGAGGGTCGCAGTGGAGGACGTGGCCGTGCCGGCGCTGTTCGTCGCGACGGCGGTGTAGTTGCCCGCATCGCCCGCCACCACACTGGCGATCGAGTAGGTCGCGCTCGTCGCACCCGCGATGTTCGCCCCACCCTTTTGCCATTGATAGGTCGGCGCAGGATTGCCGCTGGCTGCCACCGTGAAAGAGGCGGTCGCCCCAGGGGCCACCGTTTGACTGGACGGCTGCGTGGTGATCGCCGGCGCAGTCGTGGATGCGCTGACCGTGAGGGTCGCAGCCGTTGAGGTCGCCGAGCCCGCGGAGTTGGTCGCCACCGCGGTGTAATTACCGGCGTCGCCGGCCACCACACTGGCGATCGAGTAAGTCGCGCTCGTCGCACCGGCAATGTTCACGCCGCCCTTCTGCCATTGATAGGTCGGGGCGGGATTGCCACTCGCCGCCACCGTGAAGGAGGCCGAGCCGCCGGCCGTGACCGTCAGATTGGAGGGTTGGAACGTGATCGTCGGCGCGGCCGTGGCCGCACTGACCGTGAGCGTCGCGGCCGACGAGGTCGCCGAGCCCGCGGAGTTGGTCGCCACCGCCGTGTAACTGGCGGCGTCACCCGCCACCACGCTCGCGATCGAGTAGGTGGCGCTGGTCGCTCCGGCAATATTCACGCCGCCCTTCTGCCATTGATAGGTGGGCGTCGGGTTGCCACTGGCCGCCACCGTGAAGGATGCTGTCCCCCCAGGGGCCGCCGTTTGGCTCGACGGCTGCGTCGTGATCGTCGGCGCAGTCGTCGCCGCGCTGACCGTGAGGGTCGCAGCCGAAGAAGTCGCTGATCCCGCGCTATTCGTCGCCAGTGCGGTATAGTTACCGGCGTCGCCGGCGACCACGCTGGCAATCGAGTATGTGGCGCTGGTCGCACCCGCGATGTTCACGCCGCCCTTCTGCCATTGATAGGTGGGCGTCGGGTTGCCGCTGGCCGCCACCGTAAAGGAAGCCGAACCGCCCGCGGTAACGGTCAGACCGGAAGGCTGCGTCGTGATCGCCGGCGCGGTGCTGGCGGCGCTGACTGTGAGCGTCGCGGCGGAAGACGTGGCTGTGCCCGCGCTGTTGGTCGCCACCGCGGTATAGCTACCGGCGTCACCGGCCACGACACTGGCGATAGAGTAGGTCGCACTCGTGGCGCCCGCAATGTTCGCGCCACCTTTTTGCCATTGATAGGTCGGGGCGGGATTGCCGCTGGCCGCCACGGTGAAAGAAGCCGAGCCGCCCGCCGTCACCGTGACGCTGGAGGGCTGCGTGGTAATGGCCGGCGCAGTCGTCGCCGCGCTGACCGTCAAAGTTGCGGCGGAAGAGGTCACGGTCCCCGCGCTGTTGGTTGCCACCACCGTGTAGTTGCCGGCATTGCCGGCCACCGTGCTGGCAATCGTGTAAGTTGGACTTGTCGCGCCGGCGAGACTGACGCCGTCCTTGAGCCATTGATAGGTCGGTGCCGGCGTACCACTGGCCGCCACGCTGAAGCTAGCCGAAGCGCCAGCGGTCACACTCAGGCTCGAAGGTTGGGTTGTGATGGTGGGGGCAACGCCTGGCGCACCACCTCCGATGGTAAACGTCGCAACCACGTAGGCGGAATTACCGCCGGCGATCGCGAGCGAATCCGAGGCCCAGAAACGCACAGTGAAGGTGCCCGCGGTCGTGGGCGTGCCATTGACGGTCAGTTTCACCCCCGTGTTGTAGTAGGGAGCTCCGCCCGCCGTGGTGCCCGTCACGGGATTGACGCTCAATCCCGGGGGTAGCGTATTGGTATAATTAGTGCCCGCTGCATTGTCGGTCACGCCGAAGGATTTCGGCGTCCCCGGCGCCCCTGAAACGGTCATCGTCACGCCCGGCGTGCCGTTGATGGGTGTGCCCACCGTGCCCGTGATGGCAAAAGACGCCTTGGCCGCGCCGGTCGCCGCCCCCGTCGCAGAGGTGACCGTAAACGTCGTGGCACCGGCCATGGAGTTGAACGCGCCCATCGCGCCCAGGGCAAAGGCTGACCGCAGGATTGCCGGGGCGTCATTGGACAACAATCCCTGCCATTGCAGCGCCACACGCAGCATCGGGGTGCGTTGCAGCAACAACAGCAGCAGTCCGGTCGGCATCTGGAGCCAGCGAAAACGAAGGGCGAGAGTGGTCAGGTACATGGGAGGACAGGGATCAAGCGTGGATTAATGTATACCGGGGACGGCCGGCGGGCTCAGTTGCAGCCGCAGCCGCTGCCACCCACCCCGCGACCGCCCGAGGAGGCCTCGCGGGAAAAGTAGATGTGCTCCATCATGGTGTTGTGCATCGGATCGCGATCCGGACGCATGGTGTAGTCGGCGAGGGTCGCGCGTTCCCAGGGATGCACGGTGGTGCAGCCACTGAAGAGGGCGGCCAGGCCGGCCAGCAAAAGAAGCAGGGCGTGGTTACGTTTCATGGTTTTTCCTCCAGCAAGCGGATGATTTCCTCGCGCAGGGCGCGCACGGTGTCGGCGCCGTGAAAACCGCTGTGCATCGAGCGCAGCACGCCCTTGCGATCAATCAGGTAGGAGGTCGGCATGGCCGGCACCTGCACCTGGGCCACGAGCTTCTGGGCGCCGTCCCGCACGGTGGGGAAGGCCGGGGCGAAGCGCTTGAGGAATTCCTCGTAGGGGGCCTTGGTCTTGTCGACACTGACCGCCAGCAGGACGAAGCCGCGGCCGGCGAGTTCGCGCTGCAGTTCGGAGTAGGCCGGGAAGGACGCCTTGCAGGGCGCGCACCACGTGGCCCAAAAGTCCACGAGGACGACCTGACCGGTGCGTTCCGGCAGGGTGCCCTCGAGGGCAAAGCCGGCCAGATCGGGAAAGGGTTGGCCAATCTTGACCTGGGCCCACGCCGAGACGGCGAGAGTCAGGGCAAGGGTCAGACCCGCGATGAGTTTAGTTTTTGACGACATAATTGAAAAATCCCCTGGTTTGATGACGGGCGTTGGCGGTGAGGATGCAGCCTTCCGCGCCCATGGATTCCTGAATAAAGCGAATTCCCTCCTCCGGATTCATGATGAACGCCGTGGTGGACAGAGCGCCGGCCTGCAGGCAGGTCGGGGCCAGGACCGTGACCTGCCGGGCGCCGTGGGCGACCGGAAAGCCGGTCCGGGGATCCACGATGTGGCCGTAGCGGACACCGCTGATGGTAAAGCCGCGGATGTAGTCACCGGATGAAGCCACGCTGCGATTGGCCAAGGCCACACTGCCCCAGCACGCCGTGCCAGGGCGGGCGGGATCCTCCAGCCCGATGTGCCAGCCCGGCTTGCCCGGGGCCGACCCCACCGCATGGATATCATGGCCGAAATCCACCAGGGCCTGGGTGATGCCGTGCTTGCGCGCGATCGCCGCGGCCATGTCGACCGCGTATTCCTTGCCCCAGCCGCCAAAATCAATGGCCATGCCCGCTTCGGGCAGGCGCACGCGGCCCGGGCTGCGCTCCACCCGCGGCCAGCCAACCAGCCGCCGCGCGGCCGCCAACTCCACCGGGCTCGGGATCCGCGGCACAGCCGCCTTGTAGTCCCACAGCCGCATGAGGGGCAGCGCCGTCACATCGAGCAGACCCTTGGTCATGAAGTGCAGCGAATGGCACACATCGAGAAACTGTTCCATTTCCGCATCGATGGCCACGGCCGGGCCGCCCGCGGCGGCATTGATGCGACTGACGATACTGTCGGGCCGAAAACGGGAATACTTGGCCTCAAACGCCGCCACCCAGGCGGTCACGGCCGCCTCGAAAGCCTGGGCCGCGGCCGCATCCGCACAGACGTACTGCACCTCGCAATTGGTCCCCAGCGCCGCCCAGCGCAGGCAGCGCAAGGGCTCGCTCCGGCCAGCCGTTGACGGCGCCGAAGGGGGCTGCTGCTGTGCGGTGACGATGAGGGCCATGACTGGGTCCGCTTAGTGGGTGAACTTCAACCCGACCGTGAACGTGTGCGCCTGGCTGAACGCATCCTTCCGGGTGACCCCATCAAGCGGGCGCGAGGTGTAGCGGTCATAGGCAACATCAACGGCGACCCAGGGCTTGATGTTCCAGATCAGCTTCAGGCCCACATCGATCGTCTGCATGCGGGAGAGCCGGTAATCAGAGGAATAGAACGGAGCCCGGCCGGTGCCGGTCTCATAAGGCGGATTCGGGGCGTAGCCCGTCACGATGCCCGCGGCATCGAGATCGGTGTAATAAAAATCCGCCGCCGACTGCCGGTAGAACCGCAACGAGGGCTGCAGGATCACATGTTCACCCAACCGCTGGATCCACAGCAGGGACAGGGTGTGGCTGGTGATGCCAAAGGTGTCGTGGTAGAAGCGATAGGAGGCATCGATGGCCCCGTGGTACTTCTCGATGTTGTGGTTGGTCGCGAGGAAAACGCTCACCTTGTTTTTCTCCTCGGGCCGGTTTTCCGCCACGGTGTGATAGAACCCCGGATCTTCATTCCACCTGGTGGTGGAAACGATCTTGTAGGGATCGCTCATGTAGCCGCGCGACTGACCGTAGGAAACATTGGCGGAGACGGACGTGTTCGGGTCGAGCAACTGGGTCAAGCCGACCAGGAAATCATTGCCGGTCTTCGGGCGTTTGATCGTCCAGCCGAGCTTTTCCTCGTTGATCTTGTCGTCCGTGCGACCGTAGCCGAGCAGCAGGTTGGTGTTCTTGTCGTTGAAATTCGTGACGGTGTTCAGGGACCAGCCGTTGGAAACGTAATCGCTCTCGCGGCTGTTGGCGAAACCCGCCGTGACACTCACCCGCTTGAACTCATGCGAGAGTTCGGCGTCCCAGGCCTTGCGGCGGTCGTGCATGCTCGCGAGCGGGGTCGGGGCGCTGGGCGAGGCCGGCTTCTCGCCCGTCGGGGTCGCGCCGGCGATCGCGTCAATCAGCCCCATCAGCTTCAAATGGGTGCTGGTCGTCAGGTCGGACTCCAGCAACGCATACTGGGAGTCCACCCGGATGCGCTGGTTGTCTTCCTGCCAGGACTGGGCCTTGAAAGTCAGGCTGCTCTCCGCGCGCGCGGAACGAGGCAGAAGGATGGCCAGGACGCCCGCGATCAGGAGAGCGCGAGCCGAGTGAGACGGTTGATAGGGTGAGTGCGACATGGGAAAGGCAGCGGGGCGGGACGAAAGAA
>SESH01061556.1_pt1 | contig 12897 bp, 8 predicted proteins | sample 3171561 | NCBI WGS metagenome assembly SESH01 (sample SAMN10866947, study PRJNA518727) | freshwater metagenome | biome: subpolar coniferous forest; feature: holomictic lake; material: water; isolation source: holomictic Lake 442 2011 16.5 m and 2014 13 m | place: Canada: near Kenora, Ontario
AGACGGGGACTGTCACCGAAGGGCGCGTGCGCCTGGTGCGATGGGAAGGGGCCGAGTATGCCAAGCCGCTGGTGGCGGCGCTGGAACGCGGCAGCAACCACCCCATCGCCATCGCGGTACAGCAGGCGTGGCCGGTGACCGAGGTCCTCGATGCACAGCACGTGTCGCAGACGATCGGCGGCGGCATTGAGGGAGACGTTGGGGGCCAGCACGTGATCGTCGGATCACCAACGTTCGTCGCGCGCCGCATCGGCGCCGAGGATCACGCCCCCGACGTGCGCATCGAGGCGTTCGCCGAGGAAGGGCTGACGCCCGTCTGGATCGCCGTGAACGGCGCGGTGGTGGCGCGGGCCGGCTTTGGTGATCCGGTGCGCGCGGACGCACGCGCCTCGATTGACCGCCTGCGCGCCTTGGGCTGGCGCGTCGCGCTGCTCAGCGGCGACCACCCAGCGGTCGTGCGCAGCACGGCGCAACTGCTCGGCATCGACCTGGCCGACGCCACGGGCGGCGCATCGCCCGAGGACAAGTTGCACCGCGTGGAAGATGCCCGCGCGCGCGGCACGGTGTTGATGGTCGGCGACGGCGTGAATGACGCGGCAGCCATCGCCGCGGCCACGGTGGGCGTGGGGGTGCATGGCGGCGCCGAGGCGTCGATGAGCGCCGCCGATGTGTACCTGTCGCGCCCAGGGCTGGGGCCGCTGGTGGAGCTGGTGGAAGGGTCGCGGCGCACGATGCTGGTGATCCGCAACAACATCATCTTCTCGATCGCCTACAACGTGCTGGGCGCCACGCTGGCGCTGCTCGGCATCCTCGACCCGCTGATCGCGGCGGTCCTGATGCCCATGAGTTCGCTGAGCGTGGTGCTGACCAGCTGGCGCAGCCGGACGTTCAACGTCGCGGTTGCGCCGCCGCGCGCCGTCGACGCATTGTCCGTCATCCCCCTGGCGGAGCGTCCCGCGTGAACGTGCTGTACCTCATTCTCCCGCTGGCGCTGCTGATCGTCTTCATCGCCGTTGGCGCGTTCGTCTGGGCCGCGCGGCGAGGACAGTTCGACGACCTCGAGACGCCGGCGATGCGCGCATTGCACGATGACGTGGGTGACCAGAGGGCGCCACCCCAGGCACGACTGAAGACGCCACCCAAGGCGTGAGGGGTCGCGGCGCTTCGCCGCGACCCCTCACTGGGGACCGCTGTCTCTCAAGGCACCGGCGGCGGTGTTCCTCCCACCACGTTCGGCACGTTCTTCGCGCGCAACATCGCGTTCAGCGAAGCCAAGTCGGTGCTGAGCAGCGACTCGAGCGCGGCGAGCTTCGTGCGCATCTCCTCCTTCAGGATGGCCTTCACCTCCACCTGCTGGCTGGTCGGCTTGAAGTCGGCGCCCGACAGCCCGCCGGCCAGGTAGCCCAACCTGGAGAGCAGCGCAGAGGCAAAGCGCACGCCGTCCTGCCCGCCCCCGGTCTGCCGCAGGTCCACGAGAAACATCTCGAGGTCCACCAGCTTGGCGCCGAGCGCCACCGCGGCACGCCGCACCTCGGCGTCCGTCGTCGTTCGGCCGAGTGACTCGAGCTGCACGCGCACCACTTCGATGCGGGCTATCGCCGCCGCGCCAGCATTCATGTCGGTGCGAATGGCTTCGATCATGCGCACTTGATCAGCGATCTCGGCCACGCTTCCGCCCGTGTTCGGGTCCTTGAGCACCTCGAACGATCGGGTTTGCTCGGCGCCGCCGACGGCCATGCGGACCGTGTACGTCCCGGGCGCCACCAGCACCGAGAGCCTCGATGAGCCTGGAGCCACCCGCCCTTCCGGCCCCACCGCGATGTACGGGGCGTACATCGGGCTCGTGAGCAGCCGTGTCTCAACGCCCGGCTCGTCACGCAGGTCCCACGCCACGCGGTTGATCCCCGCCCGGTTCGTCCCCGTCAGCGTGCGCACCGTGCGCCCCTGAGCATCGAGGATCGTGAGTACCGGCGCTTTCTCCGCCGGCACCTTGAGGAAATAGTTGATGCTCGCCCCGTACGCCGGATCTTCCCCCGTCGTCGGGTCGTCGTACCCGGAGGATGGTGCGGTGATCGTGCGGAAGCGGTAGGCCGCCCGCGGCGCGAACAGGTGCGCCGCGCTCGCCATCACCTCGGGCGTCATCTGCTGGATGGGCGCCAGGTCATCGAGGATGTAGAACCCTCGGCCGTAGGTGGAGATCACCAGATCGTTGAAGTGCTCCTGGATGATGATTCCCGAGACCGGCGCGTGCGGCAGGTCGTTCTGCAGCGGAAGCCACTGCTCGCCCGCGTCGAACGACACGTAGATCGCGTTCTCCGTCCCCAGGTACAGCAGGCCGCGTCGCACCGGATCCTCGGCGATCACCTTTGCGTAGCTGAGGTTGTTGCGCGGGATGCCGTTGGTGATCGCCTTCCACGTCTTGCCGTAATCCGCCGTCTTGTAGACGAACGGGTCGCGGTTGTTCATCTGATGGAAGTCCACCGTGAGGTATGCCGTGGCCGCGTCGTACTTTGACGGCACGATGCTGCGCACCGAACCCCACGCCGGCAGGTTCGGGATATTGGCCGTGAGGTTGGTCCACGTCGCGCCGTCATCGCGGGTGAGCTGCACGAGGCCGTCGTTGGTGCCCACCCAGATGAGCCCGCGCTGCTTCGCCGACTCGGCGATGGCAAAGACCACGCCGGCGTATTCGACGCCGATGTTGTCGCCGGTGAGGCCGCCCGAGCTGCCCATGCGGCTATGGTCGTTGAGCGTGAGGTCCGGGCTGATCACCTGCCAGCTCTGACCGCCGTCGCGCGTGCGGTGCACGTGCTGACTGCCGACGTATACCGTGTTGTGGTCGTGCGGCGAAATCTGGAGCGGCGCGTCCCAGACGAAGCGGTACTTCACGCCGTCTGCCGGGCCATTGGACTGCTGCGGCCAGACCTCGACTGAGCGGAACTGCCTCCGGTCTTCCTCGAAGCGCACCACGATGCCGCCGACCATGCCCGAGCCCGACGCGCTCGACCAGATGATGTTCGGATCCACCGGGTCCGGCGTGGCCCAGCCGCTCTCCCCGCCGCCGACCGCGTGCCACTGCCCCCGCGCAATCCGTCCGCCCTGCAGGCGGCTGTTGCTCGGGCCACGATACGTCGGCTCGTCCTGCTTGTTTCCGAGAACGTTGTACGGGATCATGTTGTCGGTCGCCACGTGGTAGATCTGCGCGTTCGTGAGGCGCTGGCGGTACCAGGTGCGACCACGGTTCTGCGAGATCGACAGTCCCTGATCGTGCGCCACGATCATGCGGTTGGCGTTCGTCGGATCGATCCAGATCTCATGGTGGTCACCCCCGGGCGCCTGGTTGCGCTGCAGCGTGGTGATCGTGCGCCCGCCGTCGATGGTCTTGGCGAACCCGTTCGTGAGAAAGTACGCCTCGTCCTCGTCGTCGGTCGCCACCGCCATGCGCCCGTAGTAGTGCGCCCGTCCCATCGCGTTCCGGTCCCGGCTCACCAGTGTCCACTGCCGGCCGCCATCGTCGGAACGCCAGAGCTGGCCGCTCTCGGTGGGCTCGCCGTTCCAAGGGATGCCGTCGCCGGTCTCGATCATCGTGTAGACGCGCTGCGAGTTGGAGTTCGCGATCGCCACCGCGACCTTCCCCACCGACTTCACCGGAAGCCCGTTGCCGCGCAGGCGCGTCCATGTCGTGCCTCCGTCGCGCGAGACAAAGAGCCCGCCGCCAGGGCCGCCGCTCGTCCGCCCCCACGTGTGGATCTCGAGCTGCCACATGCCGGCGAAGAGCACGCGCGGATTGGACGGATCCATCGCGAGGTCCGAGCAGCCGGTGTTCTCGTCCACGAAGAGCACGCGCGCCCAGGTCACGCCGCCATCGGTGGTGCGATACACGCCACGCTCCTGCTGCGGACCGTAGGCATGGCCCAGCGAGCAGACGAGCACGGTGTTCGGGTCCTGCGGGTGCACCACGATGCGCGGAATGCGCGCCGTCTTCTCGAGGCCCATCATCGTCCACGTCTCGCCCGCGTCGGAGGACTTGTAGACGCCCTGACCCACCGAGATGTGGCTGCGGATCTTCCCTTCGCCGGTGCCGGCCCAAATGACGTTCTTGTCCGAACGCGCCACGGCCAGCGACCCGATGGACTGCACGGGCTGCGCGTCGAAGAGCGACCGCCAGTTGGTGCCGCCGTCGGTCGTCTTCCAGATGCCGCCCGAGGCCGCCCCCACGTAGTACGTGAGCGGATCGCCCGGGATGCCCACCGCCGACGAGAACCGATTGCCCTCCGGGCCGATGTTGCGCCAGTGGAGCGCGCTCCACGATTCGGCGGACGGTCGGGCAGTGGGCGCTGCTGGCACCTGGGCGAGCAGCGGAAGGGCGACGAACGATCCGAGGACCGCCGCGGCGATAGAACGGAGGAAAGAACGCATCGAAATCCCGAGCAATGGGGATACTGAAAAGAGCTACGGCTTGACGTCGGACCCGAGCACCTGCACCCGGATGCTGCTGTTGCGGTACACCGTCTGCGTCGCCTTGATGAAGTCCTTGTCGTCGGCCTTGAAGATGTTCGGCACGAACTTCTGCGGGTTGCGGTCGAACACAGGAAACATCGAACTCTGCACCTGCACCACGATCCGGTGCCCCTTCTTGAAGGTGTGCAGCACATCCTGCAGGGCGAGCGGAATCTCCGTCACCTGGCCGGGCACCATCGCCTTGGGCGTTTCGAAACCATCGCGCCAGCGACCGCGCATGATCTCGCTGCGCACCATCTGCTGATAGCCGGCGAGATGAATGTTCTTGCTCGGCATGTAGGCGTGGTCCGGTTCGTTGGCCGGATAGACGTCGACGAGCTTCACCACGAAGTCGGCGTCGGTGCCCGACGTGGCCACCTTCAGCTTGATGCGGATCTCCCCGCCCAGCGTGACCTCCTCGGCGAGCGGTTCGGTCTCGTAGGTCAGCACGTCGGGGCGCGTGCTGAAACAGCGCTGGTCGTCGCTCATGTACTGGTACAGCGTGAAGCCCTCGATGCTGGGCCCGACGCAGCGTCCGGGGACCGGCTTGGCCGGGTCGCTGACGTAGGCGTCGCTCCCCACGGATTCCTTGCCATCGAGCGTCAGTTTGCCGCCGGGCTGGAAGGCGAGCGCCTTCCACTGCGCATTGTCGGCGGGCCACTTGGCGAAGCGTTCCCAGCGCTTCTTCCCCGTGTCGAACATGAAGGCTTCGGGCAACCCGGTCTTGCCGTCGCCCGCGCCCTTGAGGAAGTGCTGGAAGAAGGGGGTCTCGACGTCGCGCTGGAACTTGGTTTCCAGCGAGTCCCCAAAGTAGATGTCGCCGTGCAGCGTGTGCACCACGTCCTGCGCCGCCCAGCCGCCGTGGCGGAAGGGCCCCATGACGATGGTGTTGTAGATGCCCGGGTTCTTCTGCTCGATGGTCTTGTAGACCTTCAGCGGGCCGTACAGGTCTTCTGCGTCGTACCAGCCGCCGACGGTCATCACGGCGGTCTTCACGTTGCTCAGGTGCGGGGCGATGGCCCGCGCTTTCCAGTGCGCATCGTAGTTCGGGTGGTCAATCAACTCCTGCCAGAAATAGTTGTCCTTGTAGTACTTCTCGGTCGTGTGCTTCAGGGCGCCCAGGCGCAACTGGAAGTCGTAGTCATTGGGCAGCCCCTCGCTGATCATCTTCGACGCGAACCACGGCTGATCGGTGGGGGCCGGCGAGTCGAAGCCGAAGACCGGATACGTGTAGAAGTACGCCTGGGTGAGCGCGCCGTTGTGGCGGAAGTCCTCGAAATAGAAATCGGTGACCGGCGCCTGTGGGGATGCCGCCTTGAGGGCCGGATGGCGCGAGAGGATCCCCGCCGTGGTGAAGTAGCCCGGATACGAGATCCCCCACTGCCCCACGCGCCCGTTGTTGTTCGGCACGTTCTTCAGCAGCCACTCGATGGTGTCATACGTATCGGTGGCTTCGTCGGTCTGCTTGGGCCCCTGCGGGTTGTCGATGATCGGGCGCACGTTCATCCACTTGCCTTCGCTCATGAAGCGCCCACGCACGTCCTGATACACCATGATGTACTTGTCGCGCATCATGAAACGGTTGGGGCCCAGCGACCCCGGATACTCGTCCGGCCCATAGGGCGCGATCGCGTAGCAGGTCCGTTCCATGATCATCGGGTAGGCGCGATCGGCCGCCGCATCCTTGGGCACGTACACGATGGTGTGGAGCTTTACCCCATCGCGCATGCCAATTTTATAGATGTGCTTGGTGTAGTTCGCCTTGATGAAGGCGGCATCGCTGTCCTGGGCAGCGAGAGGCGCCGATAGCACCAGGATCGCGAGGAATGCGCGGACGAGTCTCATGGGCTGCATGGGCTGGGGAGTTGAGGAAGCGCCCCGAATGTGCCGCCTTCGACGGTGGTGCGTAAGGCGACGCCTCCAGCGACACCTCCGGCGACCCACCCGGCGATCAGGCATTTCGAGCGAGGGGTTGACCAGTCGATGTTCGGTAGTAACTTACTGACTGGTCAGTAACGCCGGGGCTGGTTCGCCCGGCCTTTCTCGTGCCCGTACCTATCCATCCAACTGCGCCTGACCATCCGTCCGTACCTGCCATGACCGTGACCGCCCACCCCGCCACACACGACCCGCGCTGGCGCCGCCTCCCCGGCGAGCGCCCCACGCAGATCATCGACGCCGCCCTCGACGTCTTCTCCGAGCACGGCTTCGCCGCCGCCAAGCTCGACGAGATCGCCCGCCGAGCCGGCGTCTCCAAGGGCACCATCTACCTGTACTTCGCCAGCAAGGAAGAACTCTTCAAGGCAGTCGTCAAAGACACCATCGGCGCGGAGGTGCGAGCCGCCGCCCAGGCGCCCCGCGCAAAGTCGGCAAGCGAGTCGCTCGAGCGCGCGTTGCGCGGTCACTGGAGCCTCGCCACCCAGCCGAAGTTCGACGGCTGGTTCCGCATCCTCGTCTCGGAACTCCCCAAGCACCCCGACCTCCTGGAGTTCTACAACCACGAGGTCATCGACCACGCCTGGGCCATTTTCGAGGACATCATCCGCGCCGGCGTCGCGTCCGGCGAGTTTCGTCCCATCGAACCGCGCCTCGCCGTCGGCTTCACCAACTCCCTCGTCGTGATGCATCGCCATTGGGTAAGCAGCTGCTCCATTCGCCCGGAATACCAGTCGCGCGACCGCCAGCAACTCATTGACGGCATCGTCGACTTCGCCCTCGCCGCACTCCGCAACCCTGACGCCGGCTCCCACGCATGACCCCCATCAAGATCATTGTTGCCCTCGGCGCGCTGCCGTTCACCCTCGCCGCGCAGTCCCCGGTGACCCTGACCCTCGGCGGCGCGGCGCGCATGGCCGTGCAACTGAGCGCCGCATCGGCGATTGCCCGCACCCGCGTCGATCAGGCCGACGCCCGCGTCCGGCAGGCGCGCTCCGCCCTGCTCCCCACGGTCTCAGCGAGCGCCGGCGAAAACGAACGCAATCAGAACACGGCCACCTTCGGCTTTGCCTTTCGCGATCCGCTCGGCAAACCGGTTTTCGATCCGAATGGCCAGATCCTGCCCGCCGTCAAGGTGCTCGACTTCCGTGGCCGCGCGCAGGCCAGTCTGGTGGACTTTTCCGTCGCCGCAAAGCTTCGCAGCGTGCGCTCGCAGGTCACCGTGGCGGAGGCCGAAGCACTCGGCGCCGGCGACCAGGCCGGAGCGCTGGCAGCCATGGCCTACGTGCGCGCCGTGCGCGGCGACGCCGCACTGAGCGCGCGCATTGCCGACTCCACGCTGGCGTCGGAGCTGGTGGTCATTGCCAACGACCAGCTGAAAGCCGGAGTCGGCGTGGCGCTCGACGTGACGCGGGCGCGCAGCCAGCTGGCCGCCTCGCGCGCGCAGCTCATCGCCGCACGAAATGAGCGCGACCGCGCTCGCCTCGAACTGCGCCGCGTCATCGGCCTCGATCCATCCGCCGAGCTGATCTTCACTGACTCGCTGATGGCGCTCCCCGTGAACGTCGCCGTTCCGTCGGCGGAGGACGCCACGCGCGCCGCCGTGCTGCGGCGCGCCGACATCCGTTCGGCCGACGCCCAGAAGCTCGTCGCCGAGCGACAGGTGGCGGCGACGCGCCTCGAACGCTACCCGTCCCTTGGCGTCTTCGGCGATCAGGGGGCAGTCGGCGGCACCCCGGGTCACCTGCTGAACACGTATACGTGGGGCCTGCAGGTTTCCGTACCTGTCTTCGACGGGTTCCGTCGTCAAGGACGAGTGCAGGAGCAGCGGGCGCAGGTGCACGAAGCCGATGTGCGCCGTCGCGACCTTGAGGCGCAGGCCGCCATCGACGTGCGTGCCGCCCTGCTCGACCTCGGCGCCGCCAGGGAACTGCTCGCAGCAGCGGAGGAGCGCCTGACGCTCGCCCAGCAGGAACTCGAGCAATCCCGCGAGCGCTTCAAGGCGGGGGTCAGCGGCAACGCTGACGTCATCACCGCCTCGCTCGGCATCAACGCCGCCCGCACGCAGATGGTGGACGCGCGCGCCGCATTCCAGACCGCGCGGGTGACGCTGGCGCGAGCCCAGGGTGCCGTGGCGGAGCTGCCATAGCCGTTTCCGAGTTCCGATTCCTCAATCGCATTCCGCCTTCGCTTTCCAAAATTCCGCCATCCGAAATCCGATTCATATGAAGAAGCCCCTGATCCCCATCGTCGTCCTGCTCGCCGCCGCCGGCCTGTACTGGACCGTCAAGACCACGCTCTACAACAGCGCGCACGAAAGCACCGACAATGCGCAGGTGGACGGGTCCATCGTCCCGGTGCTTGCCAAGGTCGGCGGCTTCGTATCGCAACTCTTGGTGATCGAAAACCAGCCGGTGAAGGCGGGCGATGTGCTCGTGCACGTCGACTCGAGTGAATACGTAATGCGGCTGTCTCAGGCCCAGGCCGAGTACGATGCTGCCGCATCCATTGCGGGCGGCCGCGGCATCAGCGGCCAGGCAGAGGCGCAGATGCGCGGCGCCGAGAGCCAGCGGCAGGTGGTCGGCGCGCAGATCGATGCCGCCCGGGCACAGGTGGCCAAGGCCACCGCCGATCTGGCGCGGATGCGCGAACTCGTGGGCAAGCAGATCGTCAGTCGCCAGCAGCTGGACGCGGCGCAATCGGCGTACGACCAGGCCACGGCGAGCCTGCAGGCCGTGGAACGTCAGGCCCGCTCGGCCGACGCGCAGATGAGCGGGGCGCAGGCTGGCGCAAAGCTGGCCAATGCGCGCCTCGCCGCCGCACGCGCGGCGCTGGACAACGCCCGGTTGCAGCTGGCCTATACCAAGGTGTCTTCGCCGCTGACCGGCGTGGTGTCGCGCAAGCAGGTGGAAGTGGGGCAGCTCGTGGCCCCGGGCCAGCCGCTGCTGACCATCGTTGACGGCGCGCACACGTGGGTGACCGCCAACTTCAAGGAGACGCAGCTCGGTGACGTACGGGTGGGACAACCCGTAACGCTCGAGTTCGACTCGTATCCCGGGTGCGACGCCGAGGGCAAGGTGGAGAGCCTGGGCGCGGCGACCGGCGCCCGGTTTGCGCTGCTGCCGCCTGACAACTCCACGGGCAATTTCACCAAGGTGGTGCAGCGCGTTCCTGTGCGCATTGCGATCACCAAGGGGTGCGGCGATGCGCGGGCACTGCTGCCCGGGCTGAGCGTGGTTGCGCACGTGAAGGTGCGCTAGCGCATGAGCACCACCCCGCACGCCGAGGACAAGTACAAGTACAAGTATCTCATCGCCATCGCCGTCACGATGGCGGCGATGCTCGAACTCATCGACACGTCCATCGTGAACGTCGCGATTCCCCACATGATGGGCAATCTCGGCGCCACGCTCGACGAGATCTCGTGGGTGAGCGTCGGCTACATCATCGCCAACGTCATCGTCATCCCGATGTCGAGCTGGCTGTCGGCGTACTTCGGGCGCCGGCGTTACCTCACGGGCTCCATCCTGCTGTTCGTGGCCGCATCGTTCTTCTGCGGCGCGTCCACCACGCTGCTCCAGCTGGTCGTCTGGCGCGTCATCCAGGGCATTGGCGGCGGCGCACTGCTGTCCACGGCGCAGTCGACGCTGTGGGAAGCCTTTCCCCCTGAGGAAGTGGGCATCGGTCAGGCGATGTTCGGCGTGGGGGTCATGGTCGGTCCGACGCTCGGGCCCACGCTGGGCGGCTACATCGTCGACACCTGGAACTGGCCGTGGATCTTCTACATCAACCTGCCGCTCGGCCTCATCGCGGCCGCGCTGGTGTGGCGCTACGTCCGCAACTCGGAACATCAGGAGCGCGCCGAAAAGGTGGACTGGCTGGGCATTGCGCTGCTCACGGTCGCCGTGGGATCGCTGCAGTGGATGCTCGAGCGCGGTGAGCGTTACGACTGGTTCGACTCGAAGCTCGTGACGGCGCTGCTCGTCACGTCGGTGGTGTCGTTCGTCTGGCTGCTCTGGCACGAACTGCACACCGACGAACCCGTCATCGACTTTCACCTGCTGAAGAACCGCCAGCTCGCCACCGGCGTGCTGATGGGGACCGTGCTGGGCTTCGCGCTGTTCGGATCGATCTTCGTGCTCCCTGTCTTCCTGCAGACGCTGCACGGCTTCACCGCCAACCAGACCGGCATGGTCATCCTCCCGGGCGCGATTGCGTCGGCCATGACGATGGCGCTCATCGGACGGCGCCTGCGGCTGCTGCCCGACGGGCGGCCGGTGATCCTGCTGGGAGCGTCGTTGTTCATGGTCTGCATGTTTCAGCTGTCGGCGCTCACGTTCGACAGTGGCCGGGCCGACCTGTTCTGGCCCCTCATCATGCGCGGCGTGGCGCTTGGCTTGATTTTCATCCCGCTGAACTCCATCGCGCTCGCCGAACTCGAGCCGCGCGATCTTGCCCAGGGCACCGGGCTGTTCAACCTGATGCGCCAGCTGGGTGGCTCCATGGGCATCGCCATCATGGCGACGATGCTCAGCCGGTTCACCAAGGAGAAGAAGGGACTCCTCACCGATCACATGGTGGCGATCGCCCCCGACGTGCAGGCGCGCCTCGAGGGGCTTACGCACGCGCTCACGGCCAAGGGCGCCAGCGCGGGCGTCGCGCATCAGCAGGCCCTGATGATCATGGACCGCACGGTCACCGGCCAGGCCAGCGTGCTGGCGTTCTCGCGCATTTACTGGATCAGCGGCCTCGTCCTGTTGTGCGCCACGCCGCTGATGCTCTTCTGGCACAGCGGACGTCCGCGCGGCATGCCGGTGCGCGGCGGGCACTAGCCCGCCACCCGCCGGGCGGACGGCGAACAGCGGCCAACACGTGCCGGACGTAAGTTTTCATCATGTCATCCATCAACGCGACGACCCTTCTGGCGGCCACGCTCCTCGTGGCCGCCCCGCTGGCGCAGGCGACGGGGCAGAACGCGCGTGGCCGCGCTCCCGCTCCGTACGTCCCCGGTACCGTGTGGGAGCATCGGGCGCCCGCCGCCATGGGCATCGACAGTGGCCAGCTGGCCGCGGCCATCGCCTTCGCCGTGAAAAGCGAGGCACGCGCGCCGCGCGACATGGAAGAGAGCCACTACCGCACCTTCGGGCGCGAGCCGTTCGGCCAGGGCATCGGTCCCTTCAAGCCGCGCGGCGCCCCGACGGGCGTGGTACTGCGCGGTGGTTACGTCATCGCCAGCTGGGGTGAACCCGACCGCGTGGACATGACGCACAGCGTCACCAAGAGTTTTCTCTCGGCCACAGTGGGTCTCGCGTTCGACCGCGGCCTTGTCCCCTCGGTCTTCGACACCGTCTGGAAGGCGCAGGCACCGACGTACGCGCTGCGCCTCGAGGCGCCATCCGAGCCGGGATCTCATTTCGGCCAGGCGATGTTTCTCGATCCCTGGAACACGCCCCACAACCGTACCATTCGCTGGGACGACCTCCTGCGCCAGACGAGCGACTGGGAAGGGACGCTCTGGGGAAAGCCCGAGTGGGCCGACCGCCCGCTGCAGAATCCGGCCGACTGGACCACGCGACCGCGCGCCTCAGCCGGCACGGTGTATGAGTACAACGACGTGCGCGTGAACGTCCTGGCGCTCGCGGCGACCAACGCCTGGCGTCGACCGCTCCCGGAGGTGCTCGACGAGTACCTGATGGCGCCCCTCGGCGCGTCGCGCACCTGGCGCTGGTACGGCTACGATAACGCCTGGATCACGCTCGACGGGCGCCCCGTGCAGGTGGTGAGCGGTGGCGGACACTGGGGCGGCGGGATGTTCATCAACGCGTGGGACATGGCGCGCTTTGGCCTGCTGACTCAGCGGCGCGGACTCTGGGGCGATCGGCGCATCCTCTCCGACGCCTGGGTGTCCATGTCGCTCACCCCGACGAAGCCCCAGCCCACGTACGGGTTCGCCAACTGGTTCCTCAACACCGATCGCAAGTGGATGCCCAGCGCGCCCGCCAGCGCGTTCGGACACGTCGGGAACGGCACCAACCTGATCTTCGTGTCCCCCGAGCAGGATCTCGTGATCGTCGTGCGGTGGATAGAAAACGGCGCGGTCGACGAGTTCCTGCGCCTCGCCCTCGCATCGCTCACGCGGTGAGGGTGGCGCCGCCCCGCCCCTCGCGCGGCCGACCGCGCCTCACGGCCGCGGCTAACGGTCGCGCCCGGTTGCGTGTTTGAATCATCGGATGCGAGAGCCCACCCGCGAGTCGGCAACTGACGCAGAAGAAACGGCGTTGGTCGAACGCGCGCGACGCGGCGACCCGGCGGCGTTCGATGCGCTGGTCCGTCGCCACCTCCCGGGCGCTCTCGTGGCCGCCGAACGGTTGTTGGGTGACCGGGCCGATGCGGAAGACCTCGTGCAGGATGCATTCCTGCGCGCCCTCGACCGCCTCCCCCTGATCGATCCCAACCGGCCCT